>Ga0247611_10000640_pt1 | contig 69284 bp, 70 predicted proteins | sample 177DNAGHGhighgp2_FD_192422 | JGI IMG/M metagenome (GOLD analysis project Ga0247611, IMG submission 192422) | Sheep rumen microbial communities from Palmerston North, Manawatu-Wanganui, New Zealand - 1770 DNA GHGhigh gp2 | ecosystem: Host-associated > Mammals > Digestive system > Stomach > Rumen...
CCCTGTGGCGGTAGATCAGGCGTGTCTCGACAAGGTGTTTAACTACAAGGGGCGTCCTGGCGATGACAACAAGCCTCTGATAGAGCGCATTAATCGCCAGCATGGCACTTATATTACCGACTATGCCGAGAAGATAGGGCTCGGTAGCAAAACCTATATCTTGATTGACATTGACAAGAAATAACTGAGGCAATTTAGTGATTGCCGAGGTTAAAAGATGCAGAATTAGGGACTAGACGTGCGTTGTCCCTAATTCTGCATCTTTTTGAACCCAACTCGGTCTATACCGGCACACTCTACACTTGAATTATGATTTGCTATCCTTGACTATTGGTCTCAGAACTTGTAGGTGAGTCCTAATGTAATGCTTTTGAAATTTTCTTTTTTGCCTATTACGATGGGTGTGTCGTTGATTTGAATGTTGCGGGCGCCACCGTAGAGGTCGAAATTGCTGTGGGTGTAGCCAATGGAAAATTCCCAGTTCTCTTCATACTCGAGCACGAGTTCGGCTCGTGCGTACCAGTAGCAGAACTTTGCGCCAGAGTTGTCGTGATATTCCTCTGAAGAGATTATAATGTTGCTCATTTCATCTTTGTTTTCAATCTCCTCGGGAACATCTGTCATTTCGCCCGTGAGGACTTTCACTCTCTTATTGGTGGGGAAAGGCATGATGATGCCAGGTGAGAGCCTCAGCGACAAGCCCATCTCTCCCTTAGTGAGCATCACTGCCGGAGTGGTGAACTGAAGGCCCGCCTTCACTGCCGTTCGGTAGAGGCAGTCATTGTTGTTTTTAATTTCTCTATACTGGTTGCCCGTGACGGGAATGTCTTTTACGATATTTTTGTTATAGTTGAATGGCGTGATGAACATGAACCCCACGTTTGCCCCGATGTAGCGAAAAGGACGGTACTCGAGGTTAATCTCGGCGTCGATTGATGGGCTCAGCGACATGCCTAGTTTGAGCCCTGCAGCAATCTTGCCGTTGTTGCTGTAGTCGATGTCGAGGGCATGGCAGTTGAGCATTACAAGTAATGCCAAGCCTGTGAAGAATAATCTTTTCATTTTGTGTAAAAGTCAATGATTTGCTGTAACGAACGGCTGCACACGGGGCAAAACTCGGGCACCTTGAGGGTTTTCATCATGCAGTTAGGAGTGGGGCGATAGACGCCCTTGAGCACACATCCTGCGCCCTCGTAGAGGCCTATCGTCGTGGTGTCAAGGTTCTTGTCGTCGGCTAAGGAGATTGTGGTTTTGCCAGCTGGCATCAGGTCTTTCCATTTTGAGCCGAAGTCCACCAGTGTGGTGATATTGTGAGCCCATGGTTCCACGTCGAGAGGGAAGTCGTTAGGCTCTTCGCCTGGGTAGGCATACTCATCGGCAAGAGCCCCGAAAGAGTGCCCAAACTCATGTACTAGCACCTCGATAAATAGCTTGTGCTTGGTCATCAGTAGGTTAAGGGTGTTGTAGATGCCACCACCGCCATAGCGGTCGGTGTTGACCATGACGATGATGTGGTCATAAGGCGTGCCAGCTAGGGCATCGTGCATCTGCTTGATGCGCAGTGTGGTGAGGTATCGCTCCATGCCAAAGGTGTCGAAGCTCGACCCAATGGCGGTGCTGTGCCACACTCCCTCGCTGGGAATTGAGGGTCCGCTGTCGCGCGATGGTGTGAGCACGGCAATGATGTTGAAGCGGTCGCGGTTGCTCTTGAAAGGCTCAAAGCTGAAGATTCCTTCCACCCCCTTGTTGCAGTCGTCGAGGAAGTCTTGCATCTGCTCTTGTGTGTATCCCTCGGCAACCATGGCAATGTTGATGCCTCGCTCGGGGCGAGTGGCTTGGTTGATGGTGACATATTGCGGCACATCGGTCTCGCCTTTGTGTACAATGGTGCAGTCGGTGGGAGATACCTTATGGTTGATGGTTGCCGTCACCTCATGGCGATGGTTGTAGAGGTTGACCGTCACCACCACCGAGTCGCGCGGCATGGGCAGCAGCTCCACGCACTCAAAGGCTTTAGGAGCCAGGTGTGCGTCGTCAAGGTCGAGCCACTCCTGGAACAGCGTGCTGAAGGTGTGCAGGTAGATCAGCTCGCCAGTTGCTGCCAGTCGCATTTCGATGGTAGCTGCGCCGTGCACTGGAATCTCGGTGAAGTGTTGCCGCTTGCCGTGCCACCCTGGCATGCGACTCATTCCCTCAAGCGAGATTGCCTGGCCATGCACATCGCCACTGAGGATATAGTCGATGCGTAATGTTGAGTCGCTGAAATGCTTGTCAAAATCCTTTGCGCTAATAGTTGCTGAGCTAACTGCAAGCCACAGCACTAAAAAACCTAAAACTGTTCTCATTGTTATTATTAAAACAAATTAGTGACTTGTTGTGTGTATTACGATGCCATCGCAACATACTTTACAATAAAGGCGCTAAACTCCTTGCTACTTGCTTCTCAGTTTTATTGTGCGGTTGAGGTAGCTTTTCTTGCCTTTCACACGCAGGGTGATGTCGCCAGGGGTTTTGGTCGTTTGCACCACCACTACCAGTTGTCCGTGGAAGAGTTTCATCTGTGGCTCTGTCATCACTTGCAGCGAGGTGGCGTCGCCATTACATACCCCCCTGAAAGTGCCGGCACCCTCTATGGTGAATTGAAGGTCGTCGTCGGCATCGGGTAGGAGAGTGCCGTTCTTGTCGATGAGGCTCACGGTGATAAATGCCAGGTCGATGCCGTCGGCGCTAAGTGTGGTGCGGTCAGCATCAAGTTGCAGTCGATGCGGCTTGCCAGCTGTCTTGACGGTCTTCTCACCGGCTTTCTTGCCGTTCTCGTCATATACCACCACTTTTATCTCTCCAGGCTCATACACCACATCGCGCCAGCGCAGGCGGTAGCGGTCGAGGCGTGTGGTTGGGTCTTTAGTTATTTTGCCCTGGCTCTTGCCGTTGACAAAAAGCTCGGCAGTGGGGTAGTCGGTGTAGCAATACACTGGTGTGACCGGGCCCTTGCGGTCGGGCCATGTCCAGTGTGGCAACAGGTGGATGGTGTGGCTATTCTTGTTCCAGTGACTGCGGTATAGGTAGTAGCGGTCCTTAGGCAGCCCGGCGAGATCCACGATGCCATAATAGCTGCTTCGTGATGGCCAGTAGGCGTCGTAGGGTGAAGGCTCTCCCAGGTAGTCGAAGCCTGTCCACACAAATTCTCCTATGGTCCAGTCGAAGTCGTCTTGCAGTCGCCAGTCGTCATCGGGGAGATTGCTCCACCAGGGGTGGTCAAGGTCGTAGCTGTTACATTGCCCGTTAGGATATTCCTTGCCTATGCAGCATGTGTCGGGGAAGAAATACTGGCCGCGGCTGCTCACCGTCGATGCCGTCTCGCTGCCTAGCACAAAACCTTGAGGCAGCAGCTTGACGCAGTCCTCGTAGCGGTGCACGCGATAGTTGAAGCCTGGCACATCGGCCTGTTGTGCGAAGCCACATTTAATGTCGGCATCGGGGTTGTCCATGCCACATGTCACCATGCGGGTGGTATCGAGTGAGTGACACCACTTCACCAGCGCGGCATATCGCTCGGCGCCTTCCTCCTTCCATTGCTCGGGAATCTCGTTGCCCACGCTCCAGAGCACAATACTAGGGTGATTGCGATGGTTCATGATGAGGTTGTAGATGTCTTTTCTCCACCACTCGTCCCAAAAGCGGTTGTAGCCGTTTTTCACCTTTGGGTCTTTCCAGCAGTCGAAGCTCTCGGCCATGACCATCAGTCCCAGGCTGTCGCACAGTTCCATCTGCCAGGTGGAGGGCATGTTGTGCGAGGTGCGAATGGCGTCGGCTCCCATGTCTTTCATTATCTTGAGTTGGCGTGCCATGGCGGCTTTATTGGCGGCGGCTCCTAATGGCCCCAGGTCGTGGTGCAGGCACACCCCCTTGAACTTGCGAGTCACTCCATTAAGCTGGAAGCCGTGCTCACGGCTGAAAGCTACGGTGCGCACGCCCAGGTTGTCGTTGCGCTCATCCACTATCTCATCGTTGAGAGCCACGGTGGAGTGGATTTTGTAGAGATAAGGCGACTCGGGCGACCACAGGTGTGCGTGAGGCATCATCAGCTCCATGCGGCAGTGGCCATCGGCTGCGATGCGTCGCTGGGTCTCTGCCACGACCTTGCCGTCGCGGTCGGTGATTTCTACTGTGACTACAGGGTGGTCGCCAACCACGCAGCCGTTGAGCTGGGAGTTGACGGCAACCCATGCGGTGTCGTTTTGCACCTTCATGGTGTGGATGTCGTGCCCCCAGGTGTCGAATGCCACGCGTCCGCTAGTGATGAGCTTGACGGGGCGGTAGAGTCCAGCGCCAGGATACCAGCGGCTACTTTCCTCTACATTCTTGAGATGCACTTCAAGGATTGCTGCTCTAGGCTTTTCTTTTAAGTAGGGCGTCAAGTCAACTCTGAAGGCGTTGTAGCCGTAGGCCCAGCGCCCTATCTCCTTGCCGTCGAGGTAGATTACTGGCTCGCTCATGGCACCGTCAAAGAGCAGCTCGGCTCGCCCTGGAAGTGCTGGCAGCAGAATCTCGGTCTTGTATTGTCCTTCACCAATCCATGGCAGTGCTCCTGAGCGCCCGCTGTGCTCGGTTGCCGTTTCCTCGCCATTTTCCTTGATGGCGACCACTTGCAAGTCCCATTTCTTGTCAAAGGGGCCGCTTATTGCCCAGTCATGAGGAATGGTCACTGCTTGCCAGCTGTTGCCGTCGCGGCTGAATTCCCAGTTAGTCAATTCAAGCGTTTTGGTCATTTGAGCGTTACCGCTCATTGCTATGATTGCCGCAGCAATCGATATTAGATGTCGTAGTTTCATGTTTAATGTGTTAATTTGATAAAAAACCATGGCGCCGCCATGGTTTAGTAAGCTATGTGGAATGATGCGAGGTCATTATTTTAAATAATCATCGACTAGCACGTTGATGATGTCTTTTGCCACCTCGCTTTTAAGTTTAGAAGGGTATTCCATCACCTTTCCATCGTTGGTGATAATGGTGATGACGTTGGTATCTACCTGGAAGCCTGCGTTTTTGTTCTGAAGAGAGTTAAGGACGATGAAGTCAAGGTTTTTGCGCTGGCATTTACCTGTGGCGTTTTGTACCTCATTGTCGGTCTCAAGAGCAAAGCCTATTGTCACCTGTCCAGGACGCTTCTTCTGGCCTATGGCGCGAGCAATGTCGGGGTTCTTCTTGAGACGTATAACGGGTATCTCGTCTTTCTCACGCTTGATTTTGTGGTCGGAAACATTCTCCACAGCGTAGTCGGCAACGGCGGCACAAAGTATTGCCACGTCGCTCTTCTCGAACTCCTTGATTGCCGCATCGTGCATCTGTTGTGCGCTCATCACGTCGATGCGGGTGATAGCTGGCGACTCGGTCTTGAGGGCAACGGGGCCGGCGATCAGTGTCACCTCGGCACCACGTGCGGCGCACTCCTCGGCGATGGCAAAGCCCATCTTCCCTGACGAGAAATTGCCAATGAATCGCACTGGGTCAATCTTCTCGTAGGTGGGTCCGGCAGTAATCATTACTCGTTTCCCAGCCAAGTCCTGGCCTTGCTCAAAGAAATGGTCAATCACCTCAAAAATCTTCTCTGGCTCTTCCATGCGTCCCTTGCCTATGAGGTGACTGGCAAGTTCGCCTGCGGCAGGCTCAATGATGTGGTTGCCATAGCTGCGCAGCAGCTCAAGGTTGTGGGTGGTGGTGGGGTGCTTGAACATGTCGAGGTCCATTGCTGGAGCCACAAAAACTGGAGCTTTTGCCGACAGATAGGTCGTAACAAGCATGTTGTCGGCCACGCCATGCGCCATCTTGGCGATGGTCGAAGCAGTAGCTGGCGCTATCACCATCGCGTCGGCCCAAAGGCCGAGGTCCACATGGCTGTTCCACTGGCCAGTGTTGGCTGTAAAGAACTCGCTGATAACGGGCTTGCCGCTAAGTGTAGAGAGTGTCACTGGCGTGATAAACTCCCTAGCGTTAGGTGTCATGATCACTTGCACGCTCGCGCCTGCTTTCACAAACAGTCGCACGAGCGACGCCGTCTTGTAGGCCGCTATGCCGCCAGTGATACCCACTATTATGTTCTTGCCTTTCAACATTCAAATAGATTTCAGATTTAAAATCCTTGCTCTTTATTTAAATTGTATAGTCCCTGTGCTGGTGCGCTGCTTCATCTTGATGTAAATCTCGCGCAGCACGTTCTTGGTGTCCTCGGCGAAGTCGCGGTTCTGGATCCAGTCGTAGTACTGAGGGGTCTTGGTGAGCACCTCTTCCACGCTCTCGCCCTTGTGTTGGCCAAAGTTGAACACCACCACACCTTGCTCGTTGCGCACGAGGCGTCCCGCCAGGTCCACGTTGCGGTTTTGGCTCGAAAAGCTCGACAGGAATTCCACATCGTTTTGCAACTCGTCGCCATAGCGGTCGAGTTGTGCCTTGAGCACCTCGAGGGTGGCACGTGTGTCGGCATTTGCCGAGTGGGCATCCTTGAGATCCTTGCCGCAGTAGAACTTGTAAGCCGCTATCAGGTTGCGAGGCTCCATCTTGTGGAAAATAGTCTGCACATCAATAAACTTACACTTGTTAAAGTCAAACTTGATGCCAGCATTGAAAAACTCCTGCGAGAGCACAGGTATGTCAAAGCGGTTGCTGTTGAAGCCACCTATGTCGCAGCCCTCAAAAATCTGTGCTAGGCTTTTCGAAACTTGCTTGAAAGTGGGGCAGTCCTTCACGTCGTCGTCGGTGATGCCATGCACCGCGCTAGCTTGCTCGGGGATGTGCATCTCGGGGTTGAGGCGGCGTGTCTTCTCCTCCTCATGTCCATCAGGGAAAACCTTGATGATAGAAATCTCTACAATCTTGTCTTTAGTGATGTTGAGCCCAGTGGTCTCCAAGTCAAAGAAGATGATGGGGCGTTTTAAATTCAGCTGCATGAGAAATCAGTCTCTTAAAAAATAAAGCTATGAACAGTGAACTATAAAATCATCATGCCATCACCATCATTGGCATCAGCAGCACGAGCAGGTCTTCATTCTCGCGTTGCTCGGCGGGCTTGAAGATGCCGGCGCGAGAGGGATCCATCAGTTCTACTGTCACCATGTCGTGGCCAATGTTGTTGAGCACGTCGATGATGTTGTCGTCGTTAAAGCCAATGAGCATCTCAGTGCCGTTGTAGTCGCATGCAACAACCTCCTCGCTCGACTTTGAGAAGTCGATGTCCTGGGTGGAGAGGTGAATCTGGTTCTCCTTGAGGTCAAACTTCACGAGTCCGCCAGGGCTTGCAGTTACCGACACGCGCTTGATGGCAGTGAGCATGGTCATGCGGTCGATGGTGAGCGTGTATTGGTTGTCCTGTGGAATTACCGAGTTGTAGTTGGGATAGCGCCCGTTCACAAAGCGGCACGACATGGTGTATTCTTCACTCTCGAATGTAGCACTCTTTGAGTCGATGGTGATGCGCACGTCGCCCTCTTGCTTGTCGAGGATGCTGGCAAGGATGGTGGCAGGCTTGGTGGGCAAGATGAACGACTGCTCCAGGCCAGTGTTCAGGTTCAACTCACGGAAGCGCACCAGCTTGTGGGTGTCGGTAGAGACGAAGGCAATCTCGTCGGGCTTTATGTCCCAGTAGATACCCATCATCATGGGGCGCAGCGACTCGGTGCCAACGGCAAATACCGTCTGCTGGATGCCGCGTGCCACTTTCTCGGCGGGAATGACAAAGGTCTTCTGCTCCTCTTCGCTCTGGGCTTTGGTGGGGAACTCGTTGCCGTTGATGCCAATGAAGTTGAATTGACCATTAAGATAGTCGATGTTGATGGCAAGGTTCTGGTCATTGATGTCAAATGCCAACCCCTGATCGGGGATCTCCTTGAGCATGTCAAGTAGCTCTTTCACGCCAGCGGCAAATTTGCCACTTCCCTCGGCGTTAGTCACTTCTACCCTTGTTGTGAGCGTTGTTTCCTGGTCGCTAGCGGTGATAACCAGCGTGTTGCCGCTTAGGTTGAACAGGAAATTGTCGAGAATGGTAATCGTGTTCTTTGAGTTGACCACTTTGCTCACAGCCTGCAAGTGAGTGAATAACAGTTTGCTTTGAATGTTGAATTTCATCGTCGTTATTATTTTTTAGTGTTTTGATTTTTCGTGCATTGTAATTTTAACTTACAAAATTACAAATTATTTTTCAATTATTAATGTGTAAATGAAAAAAACTGCTATTAAGTTATCAACATCATTTAAAAATGCGATTTAGATTGAAAAAAACGACATTTTTCTTGCAGGATTTAAAACTTCGTTGTAACTTTGCACCCGCAAAACGAGGCGTCAGTGGCTAAAGGCGTGCTTGACAAGTGCAGTACACGTGATTTAGCAACTGATAATTTCGGAAAGATGGTAGAGTGGTCGATTACACCGGTCTTGAAAACCGGCGTGCCGAGAGGCACCGGGGGTTCGAATCCCTCTCTTTCCGCAAAGCATTAAGGCTGGTTGAGTTTTCTCAACCAGTTTTTTATTTTGGGTCGCATCAAGTTTACTTGAATGAGAACTAAAAAAAACTGATAAGCACAAAGTGCCAGCCTTAATGCTTTAGCATCCCCCGCGGGAGCGCAAGGGATGCACGCAGTGAATCCCTCTCTTTCTGCAAAATTTAGGCAACATGCTAATAATAAGCATGTTGCCTTTATTATTTCTGAAATCACGGGATGATACAGGGACGAAAATAGCTAAAAAGTCGTTGAGTTAGAACTAAAAATAATTGTTAGTCCACACGTCCATCGCTGCTCTTGTTGATTTGCGCATCGCGGAATGACGTGTTCACGCTGTTGAATGTGTAACGGAGGGTGAGTTTAACGCCTCGTGTGTCATACCTGTTGCGATGCCATTGCTTGATATTGGAGAAGTCAATGCTCCAACGTGGTGTTACAGCCTCTCCGATTAGGTCGGTCAATTCAATGGCTGTGCGCAGTCTGCCGTCAAGAAACGTCTTGCTCATGCCGATGTTCAATCTCAAAGTTCTGCCAACTCTCATATTGCTGTCATACCACGGACTTTGATAAGAGAACCTACAGAAAGCCTCGGAAGTTTTCCAAAACTTATAACTCAAATCGCATGAGACGTAGATATTGTGCTGTCTAAATTCTTTGTTAATCATTCCGCTAATGTCGGGCAACTTCGTGAATTGATAGCTATACTCAATCTCCGGGTCAATCCTCAGTTTGCCGATACTCGTTGAGTAGGACACTTTAAAAGTTACATCGTTACTAAACAAACTGTTGATAGGCTGGTCTATGATGGCTCCATTTCCACCATAGGGGAATGAACCAGTGACTATCATATTGTTGATTCTTTTGAGGTCAACGCCAAGCGAGACATCCTTGATGTTGGCAAATAACGCCAGTTTGTGAGTATAGACATTTTCAAGGTTCTCATTTCCTTTATCGTAATGCAAAGTGTCGCTATATACCACCGCCGGATTGAGTTGCGATATAGTGGGATAACCGACAAACATTGTGTAATATGTGCCAATGGAGTAATTGTCCGCTATATTGTATTTCAAGCTGATATATGGACGCAAAACCAATGTGTGCTTGTCGCTGGCTGTTGATGATTGTGTCAACTTTGTTATGTTGTGCATCAGTCTCGCCCCCAAGTCAAGTCTCAGCTTGTTTATTTTGCGACCCCATGAGCCGTAAAGGATGTTAGTGTAATCCTTTCTGATGGTTGGTTGCCCGATACCGTCATTGATGAAGTCATAAGAGTTTTTAATGATACTAAGATTATATCCTAATCCCCAGTCATTGCCTTTATGCGAGAAGCGCCAGTTTGTTTCCGCGTCCAGCAAGTCATACTTCGAGTTGCTGGCGATATTCTTTGAGGTGAGAATGTTGTCAGTAGTGTTAAGGATGTCAATCAATTGTGTCTCACCTTTGTTCTGATGGGAATAACTGAGAGTTAGATTGAAGAAATGACCAGATGGAGAGAAGTATGTCATACCTGAGGTTAAATTGTGCCCTGATGATTTGCGATGCGGGATAACCGTGTTTTCGTCAAGGGTTGCTTCAACGTCATTCATTGATAGTTGATGAATTTTATGCTCCTTGAAATCCACGTTGGTAGAGTTGCCTGAGTATTGGAGTATGAAATTAAGTGTTGGCTTTGCCAGATAGTTCAGTCCGACATTCCATAACGGGCCAGTCTTTATTGCGGTGTATTCAGAATCAAAAACATCGCTGTAGGCTGGTTCACCATCAGTGTTGAATATAGTCGTCCCGCCATTGTCAAAGATTTTATGGTTTGCATATTGGCCTACCAGCGAACCCGAAAATGAGAATTTACCATACTTGCCACTAAGATTGACCCAGCCGTCATCTGACACGCGACGACGTATTTCAAGATTGTTGGTCACAGATACACCGATGTAGTCTTTGAGCTGCTTTTTAAGCGTTATCTTTATCACTGCCCCCGATTCTGCGGAATACCTCACCCCAAGATCACGGATCACCTCTATTTTGGAGACTTGGCTGGATGGTATGGACAGCAGTATGTTTCGGTCTGCAACTTTCTGCTCGTTGATATAAATTGCACCAACGCTCATCGATCCACCAGCTTTGATGTTGTTGATGTCGTAGGTCTCTATGCCGGGAGTCCATCCGAGCATGTCATAAAGAGTACCAACCTCTCCAATATGAGTGCCCGACAGATTGCTGATTGAATAGTTTAATCCGTCTCTGTGGATAACCGCTTTAGGAGCGATGACTGAGACCTCTTGAAGCAGCACATTTATACTATCGGCGGTTACGAAATTTGTACTGTCGTCATTCACTTGACTTGCAGCCGAAAGACAAGCTAAAATACTGATTGCAAATAAATAAAGTCTTGTTTTCATGTTGGTGAATTTATTGATAAATAGACATAGTTATGGCTGTTTACATGATTTCGGTCACATAAACGATGTTATTAAAATGTATGGTAGGGACTTTTATTTACTCAGTCTTGCTTCAAGTATCTCTATGACCTGCTGCAGCAGGAGAATACTCGATGCATCCTTGTGCTTTCGCTCAAATTCTGCTTTTGACAGTTTGATTTGACCGATGGCGACCTGTAGGTCGTCATGGTCGAGCATATCACACTCTTTCGCCAATGAGTAAAGCCCGGATAGATACAGAGATTCGCCATCTTTGAGCTTATCAAGATAAAAGAACAGTTTTCTCATCCACATTTTGTTATCGTTCTTTGGCTCTGAAGGTGGGGTAACTGTGGGAGATTCTATTTGTGGTTTTATGGGTGCGTATGTGGTGATCAGCCTACCTGTGACTCCGCCATCTGACATTTCGCTCCACTCTATGGTGTAAGTAGTTCTGAACTGTGTGTCATCCTCGTTGATCAATCCTACTGTGTAGCAGTTGTCGGATTCAGTTCCCACAAGTGTGAACTCGCTTTTATTATGATACAAGCGATACCCAGTATAAGAACGGTCTTTATTGCCGGTGATGCTCCAAAGCGTGTAAATGCTGCGGTTGGGAATCTTGCCGTTATCCATCGCTTGGCTGATTGCTTCATACAGCACTTTCACGCTGTCGGTGTAACTAACGTCGGCTTCAGGCAATGCGAACTTATAGATTGTAAGTTCACCCTCTTTTTCTCCAGTTTCGGGGTTGGTGAAGGTGTTGTGAATCTTCAGAGTATTCTGTTGCTGCACGATAGGCGAATTATCTCCAAAGTAATATCTTAACTTTGCGAAATAATCTTGTGCCGTCACCGCAGGTGCGATGAACAACGCCAGTGCAATGATAATATACTTTGTTTTCATAATCCAGGTATGTTAGTTGATTGGTTGTTGAATTGATTATCTATCTCTTGTTGCATATCCAAATATATGATGGTGCCGTCTTCATCGGTCACTGCTTTATAGCCCATGGCCTCCATGTCGATGATGATGGCTCGCTGGTTCAGTTCTTCAAGTTCGCGTTGTAGCCGCCCGTTCTCTTGCAAAAGCCGTTCGTTCTGTGCAATCAGATTGCTCTGTGCCTCATGATGAGTGACGGCCAAAGAATGCTTTTGTTTTTTCGATTGTTGCTTGATTGCAACGACGTCTGCTTTAGTAGGTGCAGAAATGTTTTTGTCAGCTGATTCGTTCTCAGCCTCATGAGGATTGCCAGTTTTCTGGTCAATCGTCTCATCTTTTGGTTCTGCCTTTTGAGCTATTATCGGCGATGAAATAGGCTGTGTGGTTTCGGGTTTGTTTAAAACTATAAAGCCGAGAACGAGTGCCACGATTGCCGCTGCCGCTGCGGGAATCCACCAAAGCCACTTGCGATGTGATGGTGAGTATGTTTCAGGAAGCAAGTCTCCTTCCAGCCCACGGTCGATGTAGCCGAACAAAGCCTGATAGTCTTTCCATTCGGCTGGCACGTCGTGAGCCGTACTGAAATATTGGCTCAGCAACGACTCCTCCTCAATGGTGGTCTTGCCCACCATGAATTTGTCGAGCAAAGTCTCTATCTGATGTCGTGAATATGGTTTCATTGTCGTTCTCTGCGTAGTTGCTTGATTTGTTCCATAAGTTGCCTTCGTGCTCTTGCGAGCAATGTGCTCACGCTGTCTTCCTTTATTCCGAGCAGAGTTGCAATCTGCTGGTTGGAGTATCGCTCTTCCTGACGCATTTTCAACACTGCGTGCAGGGTGGATGGCAGCTCCTTGATTTTCTGTTCGAGCCAATGCACGTCCTCTTGCTGTATGATTTCGTCCAGCGGCGATGGGTTGGTCTGACTTGCGGACTCCTCGCTCTCTAACGGAAGCGGAGGCTTGCGACGCAAGTGGTTCAGCGATAATCGGTGTGCAATAACTGCGGCAAAACCCACAGGATTGTAGAGCCGACTGTCGTCACGCATCTGCCATAGCCGCAACAGCGTCTCCTGGGCGATGTCTTGCGACTCGTCATAGTCGAGGCCCATCGCCGCAGCCTTGTTCAAGGCGGCAGACCTCAGCCGTGGAGCTATCAGTTCAAATGCGTCAATAGTCATTTACAAATCACGTAATTTGCCGACAAAATTACTAACTTTACATTTATATAACACATCAAACCCCGCTTTTCAAACAAAGGAAGAAATTTTTTTGAATAAGTGGAAATAAACTGATGCTTTATTTTTCAGAAAAACTAATTTATTTTGTCTATTGTTTGTACCTTTGTGGCATCAAAAGCATAAAGATTATGGCAGAAAACATCACTATTGTTCCTAACCAATCTGAACTGGAAACTCAATTCGCGTTTGTTAACTCGTTGATTGAGAGGTATTGCTCATCAGCAATAGCTATGGTTAATACAACGGCATTGCAGATGTAATGGGAAATAGGTCAATATATTTCACTGCAACTTAAGTCTGCACGATGGGGGACTAAAGTTGTCGGTGACTTAGCGGACTATCTAAAACGGCAAAATCCTAGAAGACGAGGTTTGAGCAAAAGGAATCTTTATAACATGGTAAAATTTTATGATGTTTATAGCCGACCTATATTCATTGACCGTATTTCACAATTAAATATTAATGAATTTGTGCAATTGCCAACTGCACAATTAGAAACAACGAATAACAAACAAATTCCAGCATTATTAACAATTACAACGTTTACCAATCATGTAGAAATCATGAACCGCTAATCAAAAATGTAACTATTTGAAAATCAGTTATTGTTGCCTTGAAAAGAGGAGTACATAAATTCCCTCTCTTTCCGCAAAACATAAATGCTGGTTGAGAGAACCTCAACCAGCATTTTTATTTTGAGTCGCGTGAAAATTGCTTGAATGTGAACTGAGCGTCACCACCGCTAATCACAAAGCGCAGCCTGAATGCATGGTCTTCACAAGTGGAGGCTACGTCTTTAGTGATATGGCACTTGCCTGCCTCGCTGTAGCTCAGTCGCTTAGTAAAGTCCTTGCTTGATGTTTCGAACCTTATCTTGAGAGCTGTTTTTAGTCGAGAAATCTCTTGTCAAGGCCTTGATAGTGGTCGATGCGGCGGTCGCGCAGGAAAGGCCACCAGCGTCGCACTCGCTCGGTGCGGTCGAGGTTCACATCGATGATAGTCTCTTCCTCATCGTTGCTTGATGCGCAGTGCAGTATTTCTCCCTGCTGCCCGGCGATGAAACTGCTGCCCCAGAACTCGATGCCATTGGTCTGACCGCTAGGGTCGGCTTCGTGCCCCACACGGTTGACGGTAACGACGGGAATGCCATTGGCCACAGCGTGCCCGAGCTGCACTGTCATCCAGGCGTTGAGCTGTCGCATCTTCTCGTTCTCGTTGTCGCTGCTCTCAAAGCCTATGGCAGTAGGGTAGATGAGCAGGTCGGCGCCACGCAGGGCCATGAGTCGTGCTGCCTCGGGGTACCATTGGTCCCAGCACACAAGCACGCCTAGCCGCCCCACGCTAGTGTTGATGGGTTCGAAGCCCAGGTCACCTGGCGTGAAGTAGAATTTCTCGTAGTAGGCAGGGTCGTCGGGGATGTGCATCTTGCGGTATTTGCCAGCGATGGAGCCGTCACTGTCAAACACTACCGCAGTGTTATGGTATAGCCCCTTAGCTCTGCGCTCAAAGAGCGATGTCACGAGCACGACATTATTCTCTCGAGCGGCTTGAGCATAGGTCTGGGTCACATCGCCAGGAATTGTGGTGGCGAGGTCAAAATTGTTCACATTTTCCTCTTGGCAAAAGTATAGTGAGTCGTGCAGTTCCTGCATCACAATGAGTTGTGCTCCACCTTTGGCGAGGCTTGCTATTTTTTCTATTAGGCGAGTGCGGTTTAGTTCCACCTCGCCGCAGTTGCGTTGTTGTATTATTCCTATTTTCATTTTTTCAAGAAGTTTTTGGGAATCTGCATGGTGATGCAATGCAGCGACCCGTGTTGTTGAATTAACGCGTTGCAGTCGATGCCCACAACGTGCCGGTCAGGAAACGCCTGTGCTATAGTTTTGAGTGCAGCGTTGTCGTTTTGGGGCTGGTTGTAGATGGGCACAAGCACTTGCGTGTTAGTTATCAAAAAGTTGGCGTAAGTGGCTGGTAGCCTGTTGCCCTCTGTGTCGTGAATTGGAGCGGGACATGGCAGTGGCACAAGGTTGAAAGGGGCGCCTTGGGCGTTGGTCATGGCTTTGAGCTCCTGCTCCATGCGAGAGAGCGAGGCGTGCTGCTCGTCGCTGGGGTCATTGCATTTCACATGGAGGATAGTGTTGCCTGGAGCTAGGCGGGCGAGGGTGTCGATGTGCGCATCGGTGTCGTCGCCGGTGAGCTCACCACTGTCGAGCCACAGCACCTTTTTTGCTCCGAGCCTTTTCATGAGCATTGCTTCAATCTGTGGCTTGCTAAGGTGGCGGTTGCGGTTAGGTGAGAGCAGGCATTGGCTAGTGGTGAGGATGGTGCCATTGCCATCGCTCTCGATAGAGCCACCTTCAAGCACGAAGTCCTGGCAGTTGATGGCTTGAGCGTTGAAGATGGCGCTTTCTTGCATCTTTGCGCAGATGAGGTTGTCAAGGCAAGCGGCAAATTTTAGTCCCCAAGCATTAAACTTGAAGTCGAGCATCAGTTGCTTGCCATTGCCTGTTACAGAGATGGGTCCGAAGTCGCGCGCCCAGGTGTCGTTGGTGTCTATTTCCTGATATAAGAATCTGTCGTTATGGTCGATGTCGCTAAGTTGGTGTTTCACGTCGTCGGCATCAGGGGCGATGACAATGAGGCGCATTTCGCTCACGATGGCGCGAGCCACCGCCTTGAAGCACGCCTGTGCCTCAGAGAGCATGTAGTGCCAGTCGGTGCCACGATGAGGCCATGCCATCATGATGGCGTCTTGTGGCTCCCACTCGGCAGGCAATTTATAGTTCATTGTTGTTAGTTAGTCATTTATAGAATTAATTGATGATGGTAAAAGGCGATAACAACACGATTAATCGATTGCTCGTGGCCTTATTACCTTGCCTGCACTGGGCTAAAACTCCTCGTTCATGCTATCCCAGAAGTCTTCTCGGTCGCGCATCTGCTCATCAATAAAATCTTGGTAACCAGTTTTATATCCATAACCCATATCTTCGCACCAGAGTTTATAGTCCTCTTCTAGTTGTGGATCATCGTTCATCATTTCGGCAAATTCTCGTTCCACTTCCTCAGTATTGCTGAGTTGGTCGAGCAAAGCCCTCAAAATTTCGGAAATGTCGTTCATGTTAATTAAAATGATAATTAGGTCGTAAATACGTTTTAGCGGCTCAAAAATACAAATAATGATGGGTTTGGCAATAGAAATTATAGAAAACTTATTAACAAGTGATGAAATTTAGTAGTTTTTCTTGTAAAAATAACTGAAAAATACACTACTTTTGCACGCTAACAGATGAAATGATTATGAAGAGACTAAATTATTTGCTTATTCTGGTTGCCGTCTTAGTGATGGCGTCATGTACCTCGACCGACGAAAAATTGCGTGCAATGATTCCAAACGATGCCGTGGGTGTGGTGAAGATTAACATGCCAAGCATCCTCGACAAGGCAGGAATCAAGAAAGGTGAAGAAAAGGACGCTACACTCACTATTCCATCTGACCTCAAGGCTGTGATAGACCAGGCCAACGCCAACATTGAAGACGACTTGAACATTATAGGTGATGTGGTCAACTACTTGCCTGAGTCAGGAATCGACGTTGGCTGCCATAGCTATGTCTTCTTGACAAAAGGGGTGCTACAGGCTGTGGCATTGTTGCCTCTTGCCGATGAAGACAAGGCTAAAGAAGTTGTGAATAAAATTGCCCATGGCAAGATGAAAGAGATGGTGGGTATTGAGTTTGCTTCTCATCTCGACTATGCTTTTGCTATTGATGACAATGTGTTGCTGATAGCGCGCAAAAACAATGCCACCGACGATGAGGCTAGTGCCGCCGCCAAGAATATCCTTGACAAGTCTAAGCCCAGTGTGCTTGACAATGAAGATGTTGCTAAGGCTATTGATGCTAAGGATAGTGACATTGCCGTCTATGTTGATGCTAAAGGACTGCCGTTGCTGTTTGAGAACCTAAATCTTGGAACAGCGGTGGGCAGTATCTCTCCAGCCACGATATTTGAAGGTACTGGCATCAAGGCAATAACCGCCACAATCAATTTTGACGACTCCAAGCAAGGTGATGAGAAAGTGGCGATATCGACCGATTTCATTTGTGCTAACAATGGCTTGTATAGTTTGTTCTACGACAAAGTTGTTGCTACAGCGGCTAGTGGCAATGCCTCTGATGTTCTGGAAAATGTGCCTAGCGACTTCGGCACGTATTTCTCGATAAGACTAAGTGGCGCTGAATTGATGAAAATGCCTGGAGTATCCAAGATGCTCGATGCTCTTCCTGTTGATGGTATAAATTGTGGTGATATTGTATCATCACTCAACGGCAATCTCGTGGTGGGGCTAGAAAAGATTGATGAGGGAGATTATATTTTTGGCGTGTCGGCTCAATCCACAGCACCCGATGTTGTGGTTAATGAGATAGTAAATTTTGCCTCACTTCATGGTCAGCCCCCCGTTTTCAATGCTAATAGAGAATATCAATACGACACCAGCGATGGTAGCAAGGCTCTGGTAATGAATAAAACTAACGATGTGGTGTATTTGCGATGTGTGAATTTTGTGCCCAGCTCGTCGGCTGCGGAGTGGCTTCCTCTGGTGAGCACAATGAAATCGTCGGTGATGTCGCTGTTTAAGCTTGTTAAGATCGCTGGTGCGCATGAAGGCGACCTGTGCTGGGGCTTACGCAATAAGACGCATGGCGAGGGCTTTTACTTCACTGAAGACCCCAACGAGAATGTCGTTATCTCTTCATTGAAGTGCCTGTGCTGGAGAGAACCTAGTGGCATGGGTGCTGAAGAAATAGGACTGTCAGATTATTGAAATAAATCCCAATCGGTCATTAGGCCGAGGTTAGGTTGTTTTTTTGACCTTTTTATCAATAAAACCTAATGACCGATTTGGTATAAAAAAAGTCCTCACAACGAGGACATTTTTTGTTGCACAATTTCTTGGGCCTGTTTGAGTGTCTCGGGCTTGCCTACGTCGAGCCAGGTGTAAGGTGTATGTTGAACATATCCCTTAATGAGGTGATTGTGGCACTGGTCAACGTAGAATGGTGTAATTGAGAACTTGGGTTGCCCTTGCGAATATCGCTCCAATTCCTGGAAAATGCTTGGCGATATCACGTGGATGCCGCCAAAGGCTAGCTCATGCATGCCTTTAGCGTGGATGAAATGTGGAGGACGTGTCTCGCCAGTGGATTTGTTGATCCAGCCTTGCAGTCGGTAGTTGTCGTCAAACACAAAGTAGCGACTCGTCTTGCGCTCTTTCACCAGCACGGTGGCCATGGCGCCGCTGGTGACATGGCTTTGATAGATTGAGAACAGGTCGATATCGGTTAAGATGTCGGCATTGTGCACGAGAAAAGGCTCGTTGCCGTCGAGAAACTGTCGTGCCTTGAGAATGCCTCCACCAGTGTCGAGCAGCAGGTCGCACTCGTCGCTGATGTGGATGTTTAGCCCAAAGTTGTGGTGCTGGTCAAGATAATCAATGATTTTTTGCCCAAAGTGGTGGATGTTGATAGTGATGTCATCAAAACCTGCCTGTGCGAGACGGCCAATCACTCGCTCGAGCATGGTTTTGCCGCCTATCTCCACCAGAGCTTTAGGGCGGTCGTTGGTCAACGGGCGGAGCCTGGTGCCTAGCCCCGCGGCAAATATCATCGCTTTCACTGCTCCACTGGATTAAATGTGCGGTCATGGCCGCTCTGCTCACGATGAGAGAGCTCTACCCGCACGTTGAATTTCTTGTGAATGTGCTCTGCCAGATGCTGGGCTGCATAGACCGAACGGTGCTGCCCGCCGGTGCATCCAAAACACACCATCAGGTCGGTGAAGTTGCGCTTTATGTAACGTTCTACCGACTCATCTACCATCGCATAGACGTGTACAAGCCACTGGTCGATGGTGCTTTCTTTCTGAAGGAACTTGATTACGTTCTCGTCAAGACCGGTGAAGGCTTTGTATTTGTCATATTTGCCTGGGTTGTTCAGAGCTCGGCAGTCAAACACATAACCGCCTCCGTTGCCCGACGGGTCGTGGGGGATGCCCTTTTTATAGGCAAAACTCATCACCCTGACGGTGAGCGATTTCTCTTCGCTGGTGAAGTCTTTAAGGTTTACCAGTTCATTGATTATTTTGCTCAGGTAGGGGTAGTGGTCAAATGATGTGCTTGTCACCAGGCGCCGCAGGTTGGCAATGGCGGGCACAATGCTATTCTTCATGAAGTCGGGTTTCTTCTCGAAGTATCCGCGAAAGCCGTAAGCTCCCAGCACTTGCAGGGTGCGGAAGAGAACAAACAGTCGCAGGTTCTCGTGAAAGAGCTTCTCGTCAAGGTGTGGAACGTAGGTCTTGAGTTGTTCAAGATAGGCTTGCACGAGTTCCTTCTTCAGGTCCTCGGGGTACTTGGCGCGTGACTGCCACACAAACGAAGCCACATCGTAGTAGTAAGGCCCGCGACGACCTCCCTGGAAGTCGATATAAGCAAGCCGGCAGTCGGCAGGGTGCTCAGTGTCGCCAACGAGCATGACATTGCGCGACTGGAAGTCGCGATACATAAACGTGTCGCTCGGCACCGAGAGCAAATCGCGAGTGAGGGTGTCGAAGTCGTTCTCGAGCAGGTTCTCATTAAAAACTATGCCGGTGGCTTTGAGGAAGCAATACTTGAAGTAGTTGAGGTCCCACTTGATAGATCGCTCGTCGAAGCACTCTGCTGGATAGCATTTGCTATAGTCAAACCCTTGAGTGCCACGAAACTGAATGTCGCACAGGTCCTTCATTGTGCGTCGTAACAGTTCTTTTTCTTCACTGGTGAAAGCGTGAGTGATACTGCTGCGACGAATTTTGTTCCAAAGTATATTTTCGGGTTTGCCGCCTAAGTCTTCTTGAATGTAGGTCATGTGGTCGTCGCTCACTCCAAAGACAGTGGGGACCGACAGCCCTTGATTTTTGAAATGGGTGGCAATATAAATAAAGGCGTCATTCTCTTCACGCGACTCACCCACAACACCCACAATCGGTTTAACGCCCGACAGTCGATAATACTGGCGGTTAGAGCCAGCTTTATCCATTAGCTTGACTTCAGTAGGCTCGCTACCGGTGTGCTGTTTATATAATTGAATTAAATTCTCGTGAGAATCCATAGTTTGTTGTTATTTTGATTAGTCTTGTTTAATAAAACAAAGTTAGTTATAAGTCTAAGATAATTCAAGAAAAAAGTTTAAAATTCGCTTGTAAAGTGGAATTTTATCTTGGGGAAGTCTTGTTGCGCCATTTGCAGCACATAGCCTGAATCGGCGAGGAACACGTCGCGGCCCTCAATGTCGAGTGCCATGAACTGGTGCTTGCGCTTCTTGAAGGCTTCGAGTGCTTCCTGGTCGTCGCTTTCAATCCAGCACGCTTTGTAGAGGCTGATAGGCTCCCAACGGCACTGGGCGTTGTATTCGTGCAACAGGCGGTATTGAATTACCTCAAATTGCAGTTGCCCCACTGTCCCAATAATCTTGCGGTTATTGAACTGGTTGACAAAGAGTTGTGCTACGCCCTCGTCCATGAGCTGGGCGATGCCCTTGTTGAGTTGCTTAGTCTTCATGGGGTCGTTGTTCTCGATGTACTTGAACATCTCGGGCGAGAAGCTGGGCAGGCCTTTAAAATGGAGGTTCTCACCCTCGGTGAGTGTGTCGCCAATCTTGAAGATGCTGCCACTGTCGGGAAGGCCTATCACGTCGCCAGGGTAGGCCTCATCCACTACGTCCTTGCGTTGTGCCATGAAGGCAGTGGGAGCACTAAAGCGGTAAGTCTTGCCGCTGCGCACATGCAGATAGGTGGCATTGCGGTGGAACACTCCTGAGCATATCTTCACAAAGGCGATGCAGCTGCGATGGTTGGGGTCCATGTTGGCTTGTATTTTGAACACGAAGCCTGTGAACTTCTCCTCGCTGGGGTTCACTACGCGCTCTATGGCCTGCACGGGTTTGGGCGAGGGTGCTATCTTGATGAAGCAGTCGAGAAGCTCTTTCACGCCAAAGGTGTTGAGTGCCGACCCAAAGAACACTGGTGCCACTTGTGCTTCGAGATAGTCGTTAGCATCGAAGTCGGGATACACACCCTCTACGAGCTCAATATCTTCGCGCAGCTTTTGGGCATCGTCGGCCCCCACCTGGCGGTCAATCTCGGGAGAGTTGATGTCGTCGATCTCCACGCGCTCGGTAACGTGTTGCTTGTCGGGCTTGAAGAGGTCGAGGCTTTGCTCATAGATGTTATAGACCCCTTTGAAGCTGGCGCCCATGCTGATGGGCCATGTGAGGGGCCGCACCGAGATTTTCAACTCCTGCTCCAGCTCGTCGAGGATGTCGAATGGGTCGCGTCCCTCTCGGTCGAGCTTGTTGACAAAGATTATTACTGGTGTGTTGCGCATGCGGCACACCTCCATGAGTTTGCGCGTCTGTGTCTCCACGCCCTTAGCCACATCCACCACAATTATTACGCTATCCACAGCAGTGAGTGTGCGGTAGGTGTCCTCGGCAAAGTCCTGGTGACCAGGAGTGTCGAGGATGTTGATTTTGTAGTCGTTATAGTTAAACCCCATCACCGAGGTGGCCACCGAGATGCCGCGTTGCTTCTCGATGTCCATCCAGTCGCTGGTGGCAGTTTTCCTGATTTTGTTTGATTTCACCGCGCCAGCCACATGTATTGCTCCACCAAAGAGCAGCAGCTTCTCGGTCAAAGTGGTTTTTCCCGCATCGGGGTGCGAGATGATGGCAAAGGTGCGCCGTTTAGTTATTTCGTCGTTAAAAGCCACAATAGTATTCTTTCTTTTTTGTTAGTTGCGATGGTATCGCAACATACTGAACTAGGTTATTTGTTATTGATTAATGTGCTGATGCATTGCTCTAGGCTCTCTTCCCAGTAGGGGATCTCGATGCCCAGAGTATTTTTTATCTTGCTCTTGTCGAGGACGCTGTAGTGTGGGCGAGTGGCGGCTGTGGGGTAGTCCTTGGACATGCAGGGCAGCACATGGCAGGTAGTGATGCCAGCGATGCGCAGTATTGCCATTGTGAAGTCGTACCACGAAATCGCGCCTTCGTTGCTGAAGTGGTAGATGCCTGGATGCCATTGCTCGCAACTGATAAGCGACATGATCACGCTGGCCAGGTCGAGGGCATGGGTAGGGGTGCCCACTTGGTCGCTCACCACGCGCAGCGTCTCGCGGCTACTGCCAAGCTCGAGCATGGTTTTTACAAAGTTCTTGCCATGAGGGGAGTAGAGCCAAGCGGTGCGTATAATGATGCTCTCGGGTGCTGCGTCCATGACGTGGCGTTCACCAGCGGCTTTGGTGGAGCCATAGACCGAGGTGGGGCACACCGGGTCGTCCTCACGATAGGGGCGGCAGTTGGTTCCATCAAATACATAGTCGGTGGAGATGTGGATGAGCCTGGCACCATGCTTGTGTGCCGCTTGTGCCAGTAGTGTGGGGGCTTCCACATTGAGCTTAGTACAAAGCTCCACGCTGCTCTCGGCGGCGTCAACAGCAGTGAAAGCAGCGCAGTTAACAATGAAATCTACCCTGTTGCTCACCACGCAGGCTTCTATTGCGGCAGCATCAGTAATATCAAGCTCATCCACATCGGTGTAGATGGCATTGACAAAGATGTCGCCTTCAAGCACCTTGCGCATCTCGCGCCCTAGCTGGCCATTGGCTCCAGTGATAAGTATGTTTTTTTTGTTCATTTCTATTGTATTTCGTCTTCAAAAATAGGCTTCTCTTCGTTTTTCTTGTAATAAGCCGCGAGGGTGCCGATAAAATGTGATATCTGGTTGATGGCAACCTGTGTGTCTTTCCCTATCTCCTTGCCTTGCAGCTTGAGCATGAGGGTGCCGTAGAGGGCGTTGAAGCATGTCTCGAGCTCGCCCACCTGCTGCGCTTCGGGAGTCTTGGCACGCAGCTCCACGATAAATGGCAAGGTCTTATAGAACTCGGCACCATACTCGGGATGCTTCGCACTCTTGAGCAACTCGTTGTGGAGGTCGGTGAGGCGGATAAGCACGTTCTTGTTGATTTGCAGGTGTCCTGACTCTTTTTTACCCTCGTGCTGCATCATCATGATGAGTCCTTCCCACCAGTCGATAATCTCCTTGCGTGTGTCGGGATCTACATCATAGCGATCGATGATGCCTGCTTTTATCTTGTCAATATCGAGTCCAAAGGCGCGTATTATATCCTCTACCTGCCACATGTAGAGCAGGTATTCGGCGATGTTTTCCTTGCGTTTGCTTTGTGCGATTAACATTATTCTAAGTGTGAAGTGTTAAATGTGAAGTGTTAAGTAGGGGCAAGGCGTGGCTTGTCCGTTGAGTGCGACGGTTACTATTGCCTTGCTAGTTTGTCGGTTCAAAGCTATCCGAATTTGCTGATTTGGCGCAGTTTGTCCTCGTCAACTATCTTGATGCGGCGGCCATCCACGGTGATGATGCGCTCTTGGGCGAAGACCGAGAGGGTGCGGATGGCGTTGCTCGTGGTCATGTTCGACAGGTTGGCAATGTCCTCGCGTGCCATGTAAATCTTTAGCGTCTTGCCGTCGTCCTCAAAGCCGTAGTTGTCGATGAGCACAGTCAATGCTTCGGCTAGGCGGCCGCGGATGTGCTTTTGGGTGAGTGTCACTATCTTGGTGTCGCTGCCGCCCAGGTTCTTCGACAGCTCATGAATGAAGAACCACGCTAGGTCGCGGTTGTTGTCGATCATGCTTTTAACTAAGTCCATAGGTAATGATCCCACCGACGAGGCCTCAAAGGCTGCTGCGCTCGACACGTAAGGCTCTCCAGCAAAATAAGCTCGATAGCCAAAGTACTGGATGGGGCGGTAGAGGCGCAAAATCTGCTGCCTGCCGCCTATGCCGTCCTTATAGAGCTTCACCTTGCCTTTGAGCAGGCACCACAAGAACACAGGATTATCTTTCTCGGCATATATAATTTGATTCTTCTTGAACGAGTGGATCTCAAAGTTGTCGGTAACGAGGCGCTTCTCTTCAGAGCCCAGCAGACTCCAGATCTCTGCCAAGTCTTCACTAATCACCTTTTCGAGAGTGCTTTTTATACTCATCTGCTTTACAATTATGCTTTAAAACATGCAAAATTAGCACTTTTATTTCACACTACAAAAAATAAGTGCTTTTTCTCTAATTTTTAGCCAAATAATTGTTCTATTTTGCGTTAGAAACTGAAAAAACTCGGGACTAAGAATTAAAAACTAAGAAGTTGTGTCTGCCAAGTGGCAACTTTTTACTACCTTTGCAGTCAATTAAGAGAAACTATTAAACACGACACACAATAATGGATAAAAAAGTAAGGGTGCGTTTTGCGCCATCGCCCACAGGACCGCTGCACATTGGCGGCGTGAGAACAGCTTTGTTTAACTACCTCTTTGCACGCCAGCATGGCGGCACGATGATCCTTCGCATCGAGGACACCGACAGTAACCGCTTCGTGCCAGGCGCCGAGCAGTATATCAACGAGGCACTGCAATGGCTGGGCATAGGCATCGATGAGGGAGTGCGTGAGGGCGGCAACTATGGCCCCTACAAGCAGAGCGAGCGTCGCGACATTTACCGCAAGTATGTAAAGCAGCTGCTCGACGATGGCAAAGCCTATATCGCCTTCGACACCCCTGAGGAGCTAGATGCCAAGCGCAAGGAGATTGCCAATTTCCAGTACGACGCCAAGACTCGTGGCATGATGCGCAACTCGCTCACTTTGCCCAAGGAAGAAGTTGATCGCCTCATCGCTGCCGGCGAGAAATATGTGGTGCGCATCCTCATTGAGCCTGACCAGGAAGTTAAGGTCAATGACCTGATACGTGGCGAGGTGACTGTCAACAGCTCGGTGGTTGACGATAAGGTGCTCTACAAGAGTGCCGACGACCTGCCCACCTATCACTTGGCCAACATCGTGGATGACCACCTGATGGAGGTGAGCCATGTGATACGCGGCGAGGAGTGGCTACCCAGCGCACCGCTGCATGTGCTGCTCTATGAGGCACTAGGCTGGGAAGACTCGATGCCACAGTTTGTACACCTGCCGCTGCTGCTCAAGCCCGACGGCAAGGGCAAGCTCAGCAAGCGCGACGGCGATCGTCTGGGCTTCCCTGTGTTCCCGCTGGAGTGGCACGACCCTGTGAGCGGCGATGTGAGCAGCGGATACCGCGAGCGTGGCTATCTGCCCCAGGCCGTGGTCAATTTCCTGGCTCTGCTGGGCTGGAACCCCGGCACCGACCAAGAGATTTTCTCTATGGACGAGCTTATCAAGGAATTCTCGTTTGAGCACTGCTCTAAGAAAGGTGCGAAGTTTGACTTCGAGAAAGGCAAGTGGTTCAACCACGAGTATCTTATCAATATGGCCGATGACGACCTTGCCCAGCTCTTCAAACCCGAGCTCGCAAAGCATGGTGTTGACGCCTCGCAGTTCAGCGACGACTACATCACCCGCGCCGTGGGAATGATCAAGAGCCGCATCAGCTTCGTGGGCGACATCTGGGAAAACGCCAAGTTCTTCTTTGAGGCTCCCACAGAATATGCCCCCAAAGACATCAAAAAACGCTGGAAGGACGACACCCCCGAGACAATGCGCCGCCTCATCGATGTGATTAAGGGCATCGACGACATGACAAGTGCTCACGCCGAGGAAATTGTGCTGGGGTGGATCAAGGACAACGAGCTGCACATGGGCAACGTGATGAACGCCTTCCGCCTCACCGTGGTGGGTGAGTGCAAGGGTCCTCACATGTTTGACATCGCCGAGCTCATGGGTAAGGACGAAATCATCGCACGCATAGAGCGCGGCATTGAGAACATAAAGCCTGTTGTGGAGTAGTGTATATGCGCTTAAGATTCCTGGCAATATTGATGACAATGGCGATGGAGCTCACTATCGATGCCCAGCAACTGGAGTGGAGTGTCGATATGAACGCTGTGTTCAAAAACGCTGAAGTCGAGAAAAGCGAGGTTCCTGGTAAGACTAATATTTTCACTCGCATCACTCCACAGGTTGGTGTGTCGATGGACAGCACCCGTCATCGCATTATGGGTGGAGTGACTTGGTATCAGCCAATGAATGACCGCTTGCATGGCTACAAAGTGGTACCAGCACTCTACTATCAATACAAAAATCGTGAGAAGGGATTGGATTTCAAGTTTGGTATGATTCCTGGTGAACGATATGCTTTGCCCATCTATCTGTGCAGCGACTCCATATACCGTATGAATCCCAATATCAATGGACTCATATTAGGACTCGAAAAAGAGCATCTTCTTGTTGGTGCAATGCTTGATTGGAGGCAAATCATGACAAAGCATCGCCGTGAAGCTTTCATGGTGTTGGGTGATATAGGTTGGCGTAACTCCCATACAGTCGATGATGGAGATAATAACATTATTGTAGCATCGACTATTGCTTATAATCACCTGGCGAGAAGTGGGGCGAGACCCGAAGGCGAAGGGGTGGTAGATAATTTCATCGCTAATCCACGAGTCTTGTACACTCACTGGTGGCGCAATGCATTAATTAAGGTTGAGGCAGGAGTGTTGTTCTCGTGTGACCGTGACCGCGTTGGCGAGGACAAGTGGCTCACTCAGGCAGGATTCTTAGGTTCAGTACTTGGAAACTGGAAGTGGCTCACTGTGCATCAAATCATTTATGCCGGCAAGCGTCAGATGCCTCTCTACGAGAAATATGGCTCACTGCTTTATCAGGGAGAAAATTTCTTTCGTGACAAATTCTATAGCTGCACCGAAGTGACAGCTACAATTTTTAAAACCGACTATATTAACATTAACGCACGATTATCGTATCATGCAACCGACAAACGCACTGCCTTTTGGCAGCAACTGGCAGTACGTTTCTATCTTGACAACATCTTGTGGGGGAAATATAAAAAGAAAAAGACGCTCAATTATTATTCGCCCCTGCCAGCACTATTTTAACGACTAATCCTACTTGAAATGAACCCTCTATATAATTTGGGAATAAGTGCTTACCGCCTGGCTGCACGCATCGTCTCGCCCTGGAACCCCAAGGCGCAGAAGATGGTGCAAGGGCAGAACCGCACTATTGAATATTTAAAAAGCAAACTCGACGTCGAGGGTGGTTATGTGTGGATACACACTGCCTCGCTTGGTGAGTTTGAGCAGGGCAGGCCGCTCATCGAGAAAATTCGTGAGCAGCACCCCGATGCAAAGATCTTGCTGTCATTTTTTTCTCCATCGGGCTATGAGGTGCGCAAGACCTATGATAAGGTAAATGCTGTGTGCTACTTGCCCATGGACACGCCACGGCGAGTGAAGGCGTTCCTCGATGTGGTGAGGCCGCGCATGGCAATCTTTGTGAAATATGAGTTTTGGGGCAACTATCTTGAGCAGCTCCACAGCAGGGGAGTGCCCACCTATATTATATCGTCGATATTCCGCTCAAGTCAGATTTTTTTCAAGCCGTGGGGTGGAACGTTTCGCAAGATGCTGCGCTGCTTCACCCAGCTCTACGTTCAGAACGATGAGTCGCGCCGGCTGTTGCACGGCATTGGCATTGACAATGTGACGGTGTGTGGCGACACGCGCCTCGACCGTGTGCTGCAAATCAAATCTCAAGCCAGGGAGTTCCCCGTCATAGCACAGATGGTGAGCGGCTGTGACAAGGTGCTGGTGATGGGCAGCTCGTGGCAGCCCGACGAGGACATCATTATTCCCTATTTTAACAACCACCCCGAGATGAAGCTCATCATCGCTCCGCATGAGTTTGACGAGAGCCGTCTTGCCGCATTGATGGCTCGCATCAAGCGTCCGGTTGCCCGCTACACACAGCTTGAGGGAGTGGATGTCGCCAAGCTCGATTGCCTGATAATTGACTGTTTCGGCATCCTCTCGTCGCTTTACCGCTACGGCGCTATCGCCTATGTGGGCGGGGGCTTTGGCTCAGGCATCCACAATGTGCCCGAGGCTGCGGTCTATGGCCTGCCGGTAATCTTTGGTCCCAGGCACGAAAAGTTCAAGGAGGCGGTAGAGCTCAACGCCTGCGGTGGCGGCTTCGCCATCAGTGACGCCAGTCAGTGCCACGAAGTTTTAGACAAATTGATGAGTGACCCTGCCGCTCTTCAAGCTGCTGGTACCGCAGCCAGTGATTATATCAAGTCTCACACCGGTGTCACCGAGCAAATCTATAATGACTTGTTTTGACACTACAAATTTCTAACGACGAAGTGCTTGCGGCTTTTCAAAAAAACGGCGAATTATGCGAATTAAACTAATTGCTTTTAAATCGTTTTAAATCGTTGGAGATATTACAATTGTCTTAATTACAAAGATGTGGCGGCTATAAGTTGCGTGCTACTTGGCCGTCAGCCTGTTCCCCTTCATGCGCACTATGTACTGCTGGAGGATTGCCCTCATCTGCCTCTCCATAAACGGGAGTTGTGGAAGTTGGTTTTTCTTGCTCAGGAGGTTGTTCTTCAGTGAGAAGTCTTCCCTGAACTTATAGATGCCAATGAGCTCGTTGTTGCGGTATTCTATCATCAAGTCGTCGAGATAGTACATTGATGTGCCGTTGCGGTCATTAAATACATAGTTCACATAATTTGGGCTGTCATCAAACACGTTCTTGCCAAATGAAAAATATGGCTTCTGGTAATTGAGAATACCAAGCAGGGTGGGGGTGATGTCGATCTGTTGCATCAGGCGTGTAGAGTCGCACATGACAGGAAGTTGACCACCCGGAGTGTAGAAGAAGATTGGTATCAAGAATCGTCCCATGTCAGTATTGTAGTCACTGCGATTAGACATGCCGCAATGGTCGGCACTGAATACAAATATAGTGTTCTCAAGCCAAGGCTCATCCTTCACTTGCTCAAAAAACTTCCTTATCGCATAATCGGAATAACTGATGCTGCGGTGCATGGGAATGTCGCCGCTAGTAAATGTGTCTTTATACTTCTCGGGAATCTTAAAAGGCTCATGGCTCGATGCGGTAAACACAGTAAGGAAGAATGGTTTGTCCTTTTGGGCATATTCCTCACAATACTTAGCAAAATACTGCAAATAAGGCTCGTCGAAAATAGCCCAAGTGCCATCAAAATCATCTTTGTTAGGATATTCATCCAGTCCATAGTAATGCTCAAAGCCAATGGAGTTGGCAAATGCTTTGAAGCCCAAGGTAGTGTTGGGGGCACCATGGAAGAATGCGGTGTTGTACCCCTCGTCACGAAGCATTTGTGGCAATCCCTGAAGGGTGTTGTTAGAATAGATGTAATAGCAGTAAGGGTCGATGTATCGTGGAATGCCGGCAAAAGTGGCTGGCATGCAGTCAACCGAGCGTGCGCTATTGGCAAAGCTGTATTGAAAACTGTAGCTCTTGCTCAGTAGCTCATCGAGGAATGGAGTATAGCTACGATAGTTTCCTCCATCTTTTTCTTTGTTGTAAAAGCTGGTGTATTCCATTGAGAAACTCTCCATCAGGAACACCACCACATTCATGCGGCGCATCTGTCCACCACGGGGTGTGGTGTTTTTAACGGGGTTGAAGATGCCATCAAGTTCTTCTTCCTTAAAGAACTTGGGGTCTTTATAGCCCTTTTTGTGCATGGTGGTTATCATGGTGAATGGTGTGTTGAGCACAATAGCAGCCTCGAGGGGATGCTTGCAGTAAATCTCGGCAGAGTCCTGACGCAATGGATGCATCTTGAACGACAGACCGCCACGAAACCCTGCAACCGTTAACAACGCTGCTAGCAAGAAAATGCCAGTGTGGACAGGGTAGTAGATTCTGGCAGCAGGATAGTCCTCTTGGCTGCGGTTCTTCTTTATGGGATTATAGTATAAGAAGATTACAGCGGCAATCATAGCGATACCTACTAGCCACACTAGCCAGAAACCGGTGATGCTGTTGAGGAAAATCTTGCCTAGATTGCTCTCCCCACCAAATTCGGAGAAAACTATCCAGGTAGTGCGTCGGCCTCCGAACTCAAAATATGCTATGTCGGCAGTGTTGACGACGATGCCCACAATATTGACGACAAGGAATATTATTTTTACTATGCGCTGATACCTTACTGTGTCACGACACTTCAACGGTATGAACTGCATTGCTATGCACAAGATGTTGAGATAGCAAAGTGCGCTGATGTCAAACTTTAGACCTCCCAACGACATTGTGAGCATGTCGCCAAAGGTTACATCAGGAAAGAAACGAGCGTTAGCATAATAAAACACCCAACGTGAGATCATGTAAATCGCTAACATGATCAAGAAATTCACAGCCATTATAAAGCCTGGCTCTTTAATAAACTGTTTTTTGCCTGAAATGCAAGGACATTTATACTTCATTTGTTGTGGGTAATAATAATTACAAAAAGTTGTGCAAAATTACAATAAAATTTTTTTTCTTCAACAATGCTTAAATAATTAAGTGACGCATTAAATAAGAATTGACATTGCTTGACTCAAAAAAAGTAGGATAAATTGTGTTGTTCTCATTTATTATTACTAATTTTGCCTGATTTAACGAAAAAATTGACTCTCATAATGACAGACAATAAGTTTAAATTACTTGCCGGCCCTTGTGTTATAGAAAGCGAGCATAATGTGATGCTTCTTGCACAGGCGATCAAGGACATTGCTGCAAAGCATGACGTGGACTTCTTTTTTAAGGCCTCATGGGATAAAGCAAACCGCACAAAAGCAACTAATTACCGTGGACCAGGCCTAGAAGAAGGGCTGCGCATACTGGAGAAGGCAAAGACTGAGGTAGGCGTGAAGATTGTCACCGATATACATGAGCCTTACCAGGCAGAGGCTGTGGCTCAGGTTGCCGATATTATTCAAATCCCGGCATTCTTGTGCCGGCAGACCGACCTTCTGAAAGCTGCTGCCATGACTGGAAAGATGGTGAATATCAAGAAGGCGCAGTTCTCGAGTCCAGAAGAGATGCTCAATGTGGTGGGCAAAATGGAATACTTTGGGTGTACTAACTTTATGCTCTGTGAGCGCGGCACCTGCTTTGGCTACAACAACCTCGTTGTTGATATGACAGGTTTGGTGAGAATGTCGCGGCTTGGATACCCAGTGCTTTTTGATGCCACTCACAGTGTCCAGATTAGTGGCGGTGGTCTCAACCACGGCAACAGTGGCAAGAGCGAGTTTGTGCCTTATCTGGCTAAGGCCGCAGTGGCCACTGGTGTGCTGTCGGGCCTCTTCATGGAGGTTCATAATGACCCTGCCAGCGCACTGTGCGACGGCAGCTGCATGCTTCACATCGACGACCTCGACAATTTGCTCAATCAGATAATGCGAATAAGAGAAATTACTCAGGAATAAGAGATGCTTATACTTAAGAGAATAGCACACACCACCATTTGGGGTGGCCCTAAGATTAGCCTATTGGCAGGTGTTGAGGGCGACAACATAGGTCATCTTTACTCTCTTTATTGCCGTGAAGGTGTTTCTAATGAAATCTTGAATGGCCAGTGGAAGGGGCGTAGTCTCAATGAGGTGTTCCCGCTCATCAAGGACAAGGTGGGCATGACGCAGTATGAGTATTTTCCTCTTACTCTAGCCTTGACTGAAGCTCAAGAGAACCTTAGCATCCAAGTTCATCCCAATGATGAGGCAGCTCAAGAGCTTGAGCATCGTGCACGTGGCAAGCGAGAGTCGTGGTACTTCATTGACGCACCCACTTCGGGCACCATAATCAACGGATGCACGTGTCACGATAAGGAACAGGAGATGTTGATGATTGAGCAAGGACGGTTCATGGAAATGGCCGACACTCTTGCTGTTGAGCAGGGCGACTATGTGTTTGTGGAGCCAGGCACTCTTCACGCTATTACTGCCGGTAGCCTGGTGTTTGAGATAGAGGAGGGCAGTGACTTCACTTATCGCTTCTACGACTATAATCGTCTTGATTCACAGGGCAACCCTCGTGAGCTTCATCTCGATAAGGCTACTAATGCACTTGACATCAACTTGAAGTCGGTGGTCAAAGCCTATAACGGTCATGAGATAAAAGAAAAGACTTACAGTACAAAACTGATAAACAATATTGAATTATACACTAACGAAAGTGCCACACTTGAGTGCTTCACACTCGTGAAAGGGACAATGGCAGCCGATTCTATCAAGGTTCTTCCTGGTTCAACGGTTTTGCTTTGGCCTGGAGAGGTGCTTGATACTCGGCAAGTGTCACTAGCTTTCGTTTCAAAGATTATAGAAGACAAGATATGATATATTCCCCGTCATTAATGTGCGCCAACTTCGATAATGTCAAGGCCGAGACATTTGCTCTTGAGGCTGCTGGTGCCACACGCCTGCATCTTGATGTTATGGATGGTAGGTATGTGCCTAACTTTGCAATGGGGTTAGGCGACGTGAAATCGGTGTGTCGCAACACATCGCTAGTTACTGAGCTTCACATGATGATTATGGAGCCTAGTAGATATATTAAGATGTTTGCCGATGCTGGTGTTGATATCATATATTTCCACCCCGATAGCGACAGCCATCCCATGCAAGTGATTCAAAAGATAAGGAAAGAGGGTCGCAAGCCCGGTATCGTGATAAATCCAGAGACCACAATTGAGAGTCTCACCGAATATTACGACTTGGTTGATAACGTGCTCCTTATGGGTGTGAAGCCGGGATATGCAGGGCACATCTATCTGCCTTATGTTGAAGAAAAGATAGGGCAGTTGATTGAACTAAAAGATAAGTATAACCTCGAAATAATGATGGATGGAGCGTGTACCATCGAGCGCATGAAACGCTGGGGCAAGCAGGGTGTTGACGGCTTTGTGCTCGGGACATCATCACTATTTGGTCACCTGGGAACCTACAAAGAGATTATCAACAGAATAAAGCGCGAATGTGGTGAATGAGACAATGAAAATAAAGCTTCTGGTAATGGATGTTGACGGAACGCTGACCGATGGGAAAATCAATATGGGTCCCAGCGGTGAGGTGTTCAAAGCATTTGACATCAAGGATGGTTATGCTATTAACGAGATGCTGCCAGCCCACGGCATCGTGCCTGCAATTATTACCGGACGCAGTTCGAGTATAGTAGAAAACAGGGCGCGAGAGTTGCACATTGATGAACTTTACCAGGGAAAACATGATAAACTTGACACCCTGCGCCACCTCATGCAAAAGTATGGCTGCTCACGTGAGAACGTAGCTTACATTGGTGACGACATCCTCGATATTGAGTGCATGCGTGAATGTGGCTTGGTGGGATGCCCTGCCGACGCCTGCCAGCAGGTGAAGGAAATAGCGCACTATGTGTGCAAGAGTGGTGGTGGCAATGGCGCAGTGCGTGAGTTTATAGAGTTTATAATTCAAGCTGAATAACGTGCTACAAGCCCAAAAAATAGCGGAAATCAATAAGAATCAGCAAAAAAAATATGCAAACTTCTTTGCCATTAAAGAAATTTGTAGTACCTTTGCCCCGCTTTTCGCAATCTCTGGCAAGAAGTTTAGGCGTGAGTCTATTAGAGTGGCTTGTGAATATTGCGAAGTGTGATTAAAAAAAACATTTAAGAAATTTCTTTTACAATGGACTTAATTAAAGTTGCAGAACAAGCGTTTGCTACAGGCAAGGAGTTGCCCGATTTTCTTCCTGGCGACACAATCACAGTAGCTTATCGCATCAAGGAGGGTAACAAAGAGCGTATTCAGCAGTATCGTGGCGTGGTCATCAAGATCAACGGCGAGGGCGAGAAGAAGCGTTTCACCGTTCGCAAGATTAGCGACGGCATTGGCGTAGAGCGTATATTCCCAATGGAGAGCCCCTTCATCGATAGCATTGCTATCAACAAGTACGGCCGCGTTCGCCGCGCCAAGCTTTATTACCTGCGTGGTCTCACCGGTAAGAAGGCTCGCATCAAAGAGCGCCGTTTCGTTAAGAAGGATGCCGCTAAGTAAGCATTTCCTTAAGTTGACGATTAAAGAATCAAAAGCCGTGGCAGTAACAACTCGCCGCGGTTTTTTGTTTTTTTTGTGGCGTTTTTGTTTGAATGTTTAAATAAATTGACTACCTTTGCGAAAAATAATCATAACTTAATACGTTAACATATCACTGATATTTATGAGAAGGTCAATGGATTACAAGCCCTTACTGGTGATGATGTTTTTTTTGCTGCTCTCATGTCTCGCCTCAAATGCCGTGGCGCAAAGTGGTGATGATGTGAGCTATGAAGACTATCCCTATTTTAGCACTCTCAAAGATGCCAAGGATGGTACTCTCACTCTGGTTATAAAAAGTAAGAAGGATTTGGAGCGCGTTTTCAGTCCCTCAGGATTTATAGGTCCCACGCCAACTATTGATTTTGATAAAAGTTTCATTATCGCAGTTGTAGTGCCCAAGAACATTGCTCAAGCTACTGTAGAGCCAGTATCGCTCAAGCGCAATGGCGATAGACTGGTGTTCTCCTATTCTATCAATCCAGCGAAGAAGACAAATGATTCTCATAGGTCTTATGCAGCAATAATAGTTGACCGGAGTCAACCCATGAAGGTTAACTTTCAGGAGGTGTCACCTGGCGGTGGTGCCGTGCAGAAGATGCCCAGCGATGTGAAAGCATTGCGCCAGCAGGTGGAATACCTCACCACCGAGAACGAAGAGCTCAAGAAAGGCGTGCAGCAGCTGCAAGACGAGATTCAGAAGCTAGAGGCCGAACGGCTATATTATCTCAATAAGATCCAGGATCTCAATAAACATGTTGAGCAATTGAAGAAGCTCTTGCGCAAATAAATGTGACAATATAAAAGATGTAATAATGAAAAAAATTGTTTTTATCTTGGCACTGGCTGTGGCGATGACGCTGGCAGCGTGCAATGGATCGAACGAGGCGTCAACGTCTATTACCGAAGTTAAGAGCGGCGAGACGGTTGCTCCTTCTACGTCGGCAACAAATGAGAACTCTCCTGCTACGGTTGAGGCTCAAGGTGATAATGTGGCGGCGGGCGAGGCTGCTGCCCAGCCCGGCGACGCAAAGGTCACTCCCGCCAAACCGCAACAGGCACCAAAGGCTCCCTTCAGTGCCGAGGATGCGGTAAAATACAAGGAGGGCATAAAGCTGGTGAAGGAGTATAGTGAGGAACTCAATAAATGCGTTGAAGCAAAAATGAGTGGCAAGGCTATTGATGATGCAGCCAAGCAGCGCATCGCCGAGCTCCAGAACAAGCTCGGTGAGCTGGAGAAGGCTGGAAAGATGAATCAGCAACTCCTAGATCTGAAAAAGGTGAGCGACGACGTGTATAACAAAGTGTTAGCTAAATAAATTCATTTTTTAACAAATAAAAACTAGTATTATTATGGCAGACGGACTATTAGACAAAGCAAAAGATTTTGTTCAGGACAAAGCAGGTGACTTGCTGAAGAACCCCGAGGAAATCAAGAAGAAAGTGACTGAGGTTGGACAGAAGATCGCCCCCGACTCGCTCGATCCTAAAGTGGAAGAGGTCGTTGACAAGGCAGTTGATTTCTTGACCGACAAGCTCACTAAGAAAGACGAGAAGTAACAACGGGCGATAAAACCGCAGTTTTTTAACTTCTTTTTACTGGGCTCAAAAGCTCAGGAAATGTTTTTTTGCACCTTGATTAAACAGAAAATTAAGGTGCAAATTTCTTTCAATATGTTTTCACTTATTGTTTTTCGTCAAAAAAACCGTGTTATTTTTTTGTTTTGAGCATTTTTTAATGTAAATTTGCAGTCCACATTTTAATTTTTTAAAAACGCTAAATAGCTAAAAGCTTATAATATAATGGGAAAGAGAGCATTGCTAATGATTTTAGACGGTTGGGGAATTGGCGACAAGACTAAGAGCGACGCCATTTTCTCGACTCCAACGCCCTATTGGGACTCCTTGCTGGAACACTATCCTCACAGCCAGCTGCAAGCCAGTGGCGAGAACGTGGGTTTGCCCGACGGGCAGATGGGCAACAGCGAGGTGGGGCACCTGAACATTGGCGGCGGCAGGGTCGTGTATCAAGACCTCGTGAAAATCAACAAGGCAATTCGCGACAAGTCTATTTTGACCAATCCCGAGATCGTTAACGCTTTCAGCTATGCCCAGAAGACAGGAAAAGCCATCCACTTCATGGGTCTTACCAGCAATGGTGGCGTTCATAGTTCGCTCGACCACCTTTTTGCGTTGTGCGACATCGCCAAGCAGTATGAGCTTAGCCAGGTGTATATCCACTGCTTTATGGACGGTCGCGACACCGACCCCGAGAGCGGCAAGGGCTTTGTGGCACAGCTCGAGGAGCATTGCGCCGAGAGTGCCGGCGTGGTGGCAACTGTCACTGGTCGCTACTATGCCATGGACCGCGACAAGCGCTGGGAGCGCATCCGTCTGGCCTACGACCAGCTCGTGCATGGCGAGGGTCGCAAGAGCGACAACATGGTGCAGGCTATCCAGCAGAGCTATGACGAGGGCGTGACCGATGAGTTCATCAAGCCCATTGTTAACAGCACAGTAGATGGCCGCATCAAGGAAGGCGACGTGGTGATTTTCTTCAACTTCCGCAACGACCGCGCCAAGGAGCTTACTATTGTCCTCACTCAGCAAGACATGCCCGAGCAGGGGATGACAACGATACCTGGCTTGCAATATTACTGCATGACACCTTACGACGCTTCGTTCACTGGCGTTCATGTGCTTTTCGAGAAAGATAATGTGAACAACACGCTGGCCGAATACTTGTCGTCGCAAGGCAAGAAGCAGCTGCACATTGCCGAGACCGAGAAATATGCCCATGTCACGTTCTTCTTCAACGGCGGGCGTGAGGAGCCTTTTGAGGGCGAGGACCGCATTCTTGTACCATCGCCCAAGGTAGCGACCTACGACCTCAAGCCCGAGATGAGCGCTCCCGAGGTGAGAGACAAACTTGTGGAGGCGATAGGTGAGAAGAAGTATGACTTCATTGTGGTGAACTATGCCAACGGCGACATGGTGGGCCACACGGGCGTTTATCCCGCCATTGTCAAGGCTGTAGAGACGATTGACGTGTGTGTGCGCGACACCGTGGAGGCTGCACGCGCTGCAGGCTATGAGGTGATTGTTATTGCCGACCACGGCAACTGCGACCATGCCATCAACGAGGATGGCACGCCCAACACCGCCCACTCGCTCAACCCCGTGCCTTGTATCTATGTTACCGACAACAGAGCTGCGCAGGTCGCCGACGGTCGCCTTGCCGACGTGGCGCCTTCTATCCTCCAGATCATGGGACTTGCCCAGCCACCCGAGATGACAGGAACAGGGCTGATTAAGTGTTAAGTTGTAAGTGTTAAGAGTTAAGTGAAGCCGCGTTGCGGCTGTGAAGATAAAAATAACTAAACGAAATATAATATTAAATACACAATACATTTTTTTCATTTCATATACTCGTTTTACTATGATGACTCGACGCAGTGAATGCATCGAGTCATCTCTTTATTATGGAGGAATAAAGCACGCCATGAATTGTAACTATCATCATGGTTGCTGCCGAATAGATTATGCGTGAAAAGCTTAAAACATAAAAACTGTGCAAAAAAAGTCAATTTGCGTGAAAACTGACAAAAAATATGTTTTTTATTTTGCAGTTATGATAGATTGCATTACTTTTGCAGTAAAATAAGCGAAACAAATAAAAACAAATATTAACGTTTTCAACAGGTAATAACATGGTAATCCAACGAAAACAATCTTTATTTCTCTTGATTGCAGCCATCTTGATGGGTATCTACGCTTTTATGCCTTCACTGTGGGACACCAATGGCAAGACTATTCTTGGTGGATACAGAGAAGGTGTTGACATGGTACCTTTCATCTTGAGTTGCCTCACCGCTTTGTTGTCGTTCATCACAATTTTCAAATTCAAGAGTTTGAGATTTCAGAAAACGCTTTGCGTTGTAAATATCCTTTTGATCATTGCCGCCTTAGCTACCGTGTGCTGCATAGCCTTGATGCAAAAGGATGGTGACTTGCTTGGAAGCATTACCTATTATAACATTCTTCCTGTACTGTCGATAATATTTTTGCTTCTGGCTCACAAAGGCATCTCTCACGACCAGCGTTTGTTGAGCGGTAGTAGTAGAATCAGATAACATTTTCCCTGAAATAAAATTCATCACTAGCGATGGCAATAGCATTAGTCACAATTTTTGTGATAGGTTATTTGTTGATTACTCTCGAGCACACGTTGAAAATCAACAAATCGACCTTTGCACTCATTATGTGTGGAGTGCTGTGGTCGATATATTCTTTGTGCACCCATGATGTTAAAGAGGAAGCATTGCTTGCATTTCTTGGCGAGACGTGCGAGATATTGATGTTCCTCATTGCTGCGATGACCATTGTGGAGCATATCGACCGCTATGGAGGTTTCAGCTTTATCACCGAGCACATTCATGCCAAGAACAAGCGGCGCATGATGTGGATTTTGTCGATAACCACATTCTTCATGTCGGCAGTGCTCGACAACATGACCACCACCATCATCATGATTATGATGCTGCGTCGCTTGCTTCCCGACCAGAAGGAGCGCTGGATTTTTGCTGGTGTGATTGTGCTTGCTGCCAACAGCGGTGGCGCCTGGTCGCCCATTGGTGACGTGACCACCATCATGCTGTGGATGGCCGATAAGGTGACTGCCATGAGCCTGATAGAGAACTTGCTTTTGCCCTCTGTTGTCTCGGTAATTGTCCCAGTGGCTATTGCCACACACTGGATTAAGAAAGAGCCCATGCCCAAGCCCATGGCTCGCCGTGAGGAGGCGATAATGATGTCGCAAGAGCATCCTCACATCAGCAAGGCCATCCTCATTCTTGGTATTGCGGGCTTGCTATTTGTGCCTGTGTTTAAAACCATCACCCATCTGCCGCCATATATGGGCATGATGATGTCGCTCGGCATTATTTGGCTCGTGACCGAGATATTGATTACTCGCTACAAGATTGACCCCAAGCTAGGTGGTCGCGTGTCGCAGGCAATGCGCCACATCGACATGTCGTCGATACTCTTCTTCCTGGGTATCCTCATGAGCGTGTCGGCCTTGCAGCAGGCGGGTATTCTGCACAATGTGGCTGGATACTTGAACGACAATATCCACGAGCCGGTGAGCATTGCAGCCTTGATAGGTGTGCTCTCGTCGATAGTAGATAACGTGCCACTGGTGGCTGCGTGCATCAAGATGTTCTCGGGCATGACTGGTGGCGATCCTACCTATTTGTCTTACTTTGTGGAGGATGGCTTGTTCTGGCACCTGCTCACCTTCACTGCTGGCGTGGGAGGTAGCCTGCTTATCATAGGCTCTGCTGCGGGAGTCGTGGCAATGGGCATTGAGAAGATACCGTTCTTCTGGTACTTCAAGCGCATTACCGGCATTGCCTTCCTGGGCTATTTGGCTGGCATTCTCCTCATCTGGCTGGAGAATTTCATTCTAGTGTGATTTGACTTATAAAACAACAATCACAACTGATTAACAACAAAAACAACATTTATTTTCTACTGTCCTTAAATGAATGATGTTGTTGTGTTGTTGTCCATGTCTAAAAAGCGGCGCAGCTTAGTTGTGCATTGACCTGAGGTATTTGGCCGTGTGGCTGGTGGGGTGCTTGGCAACCTGCTCTGGAGTGCCGGTGACGACAATGGTGCCCCCGCCTTCGCCTCCCTCGGGACCGAGGTCGATGATGTGGTCGGCACATTTTATCACTTCAAGGTTGTGCTCAATGATGATAATCGTGTTGCCGCGGTCGATGAGTTGGTTAAACGACTTCATCAGTGTGTTGATGTCATGGAAGTGCAGGCCTGTGGTAGGCTCGTCAAAAATGAACAACGTGTGTGCCTTTTTCTCGCCGCTCAGGAAGCTTGCGAGCTTAACGCGCTGGTTTTCACCGCCCGAGAGGGTAGATGACGACTGCCCTAGTTTGATGTATCCCAGGCCCACGTCTTGCAGTGGCTTGAGGCGGTTTACAATCTTCTTTTCGTTGTAAGTGTTTTCTTCACTGAAGAATTCAATGGCTTGATTGACTGTCATCTCCAGCACGTCATATATTGATTTGCCGCGATATAGCACCTCAAGAGCGTTGTTGCTGAAGCGCCGTCCGTGGCAAGTGTCGCAGGTGAGGGTGATGTTTGCCATAAACTGCATCTCGATAGAGATTTTGCCGTCGCCCTTACATTCCTCGCATCGTCCGCCAGGCGAGTTAAACGAGAAAAAGCCTGCATTATATCCCATCTGTTTAGAAAGCTGCTGCTGTGCAAAGAGTTGGCGTATCTCGTCGAAGGCTTTAAGGTAGATTGCCGGATTGCTGCGCGACGACTTGCCAATGGGGTCTTGATCGACAAACTCCACGGCCTTCACCAGGTCGAGGTCTCCACCGAGCGAGGAATAGGTGCCTGGTGCGTCGGCGCTGTCGCCCAAGTGACGTGCCAGGGCGCGGAAGAGGATGTCGTTGACAAGTGTTGACTTTCCTGAACCGCTCACTCCGGTAACCACGGTCATCACACCGAGAGGGAAACGCACGTCGATGCCCTTGAGGTTGTTTTGTGCCGCACCCTTCACCTCGATGTAGCTGTTCCAGTGGCGGCGATGCAGCGGCACGGCGATTTTCATCTCGCCAGTGAGATATTTGAGGGTGTAGCTAATGGTGGAAGGTGGAAGGTGGGAGGTGGAAGGGTCGTTCTCCGTTCCACATTCCCCGCTCCTCGTTCCCCGTTGCACGAGCTGGTCGATAGTTCCTTGATACACCACCTGTCCGCCCAGTCGTCCTGCTTCGGGACCCATGTCGATGATGTAGTCGGCTGCACGCATTATCTCCTCGTCGTGCTCTACCACCACCACGGTGTTGCCCAGCGCTTGCAGCATCTTGAGCACATGGATGAGGCGGTCGTTGTCGCGTGGATGCAGACCGATGCTCGGCTCATCGAGGATGTAGATAGAGCCCACCAGCGTGCTGCCTAGCGATGTGGCCAGGTTGATGCGCTGGCTCTCGCCGCCAGAGAGCGTCCCCGAGAGGCGGTCGAGCGTGAGATAGGGGAGGCCCACCTCAATGAGGAACGACAGGCGGTTGTTGATCTCGGTCAATAGTCGCTTGGCGATAGCGGCATCCTCGGTGCTAAGGTTCAAGTCGTGGAACCACTGCGCCAGCTCGTCGATGGGCATGTGCACCAGGTCGCCAATGGTCTTGCCGTTGATTTTTACATAGCCGGCATCGGCCTTGAGGCGCGAGCCGTGGCAGGTGGGACACACCGTCTTGCCGCGGTAGCGTGCCAGCAGCACACGGTATTGAATGGAGTAGGACTTGCTCTTTATCCACTCAAAAAAGCCGTCGATGCCTGGGAAATCGGCACTTCCGTGCCACAGCAGGTCGCGCTGCTGCTGTGTGAGCTGGTAATAAGGGCGGTGGATGGGGAAGTCGTGTCGTGAGGCGACTCTGATGAACGCGCTTTTCCACTCACTCATCACTTGCCCGCGCCAGCACATCACGGCGTCGTCAAAGACCGACAGTGTTTTGTTGGGCACCACCAGGTTTTCGTCGATGCCCACTACGCTTCCAAACCCCTCGCACGTCTCGCAGGCGCCAATGGGGTTGTTGAAGTTAAACATCAGGTCGGTGGGCTCCTTAAAGGTGATGCCGTCGGCCTCGAAGCGTTTGGAGAAGACTTGCTCGCTCATGGTGCCATCGGCATTGAAAGCGAGCAACACACACTCATCATGGCCCTCATAGAAAGCGGTGGCGATGGAGTCGAGAAGTCGCAGCTCATCGTCGGCACTGATGGGTGCTGCCATGCGGTCGATGAGAAGGCGATAGCGTTGAGTGCCATCGCACGGTGAGTCGATGACCTCGGTGATGGGAATGAATGTGCCCCCATTTTCCAGTCGGGAGTAGCCACCCTTGAGCAGGATGTCGAGTTGTTCGCTAAGCTTGCGACCCTCGGGCAGAATGATAGGGGAGAGCAGTGCAAACCTCACTCCACCGGGCAGAGCTTTGATGGCATTGATGACATCGGCAGTGGTGTGTTTCTTCACCAGCTCGCCGCTCACCGGAGAATAGGTCTTGCCCACGCGGGCGAAGAGCAAGCGCAGGTAGTCGTAGATCTCGGTTGACGTGCCCACCGTGCTTCGTGAGTTGCGGTTGTTCACCTTTTGCTCAATGGCGATGGCAGGTGGCAGACCCTTGATGAAGTCGCACTCTGGCTTAGACATGCGGCCCAGGAACTGGCGGGCATAAGACGAAAGGCTCTCGACATAACGCCGTTGCCCCTCGGCATATAGTGTGTCGAAGGCCAGCGACGACTTGCCCGACCCCGACAAGCCGGTTATCACCACCAGCTTGTTGCGTGGAATGGTCACATCAATGTTCTTGAGGTTATTAACTCTCGCGCCTTTAACTATAATGTCATTGCTCTTCATTAGCGATATTTACAAATAGACCGCAAAGTTACACATTTTTTCGCATATCACCTATTTTTAATAATTGAGTCCCCTTTAAAAAATAAAAGCACACGAATTAAACGAATTACAACTAATCCTATTTTATTGATATTGAGTTTGTTGGATGTGTCTTCTTTTGTTGTTTTGCTAGATTTTTTCAACAATAGCGACTTTTTAAACTGGACTAATTACTCAAGTTCCGCAAGTAGTTGGTAAACGAGGAATGTGTCTTAGACACTCGCGTCAATGAGGTGCCCACAGTGATATCGCTATTCACTCCTTCTTATTCCTAGGCGGTAGTCGGTGGGTGATATGCCTTGTGAGCGCTTGAAGGCGCGGTAGAAGGAGGTGCGGTCGGCGAAGCCTGCTTCGCTGGCAATGGCGTCGATGGTGCGGTGGTTGCTCTTGTCCTCATCGAGAAGTTGCTTGGCCTGGGCAACGCGGTACTCATTGATATAGGTTTTGAAGTTAGTGCCTCGGCAGCTGTTGATTGCTACCGACACCGCACGTGGCCGCTCGCTCAGTAGCTTTGCCACGTCGCTCACCGCTAGGTCGCTCTTGCGGAAGAGCTTCTCGGCCTCCATCACCTCGTCGATGCGTTGCATCAGTTCGTTATCGGCTTCAAGATTGTCGTTATTGTCCAAAACTTGTTCGGGCACCATGGCAGCTTCAATAGATTGGAAGTGTAGCACATAGTTGATGAACCGCACTCCAAAGGCGGCATAAAACACCACTACTATTGTCATGAAAATGATGCCCATGAGGGTTGTGGGCATTAGGGCATAAAGCAACGCCAGCACTCCCACGGCGAGCGAGATGTAGAACGAGCGCTTCACCCAGTAGAGCCGCCGTGAGTCGTCGTCGCTGAAGTAGTTGTCCATCTGGCGCTCATAGCGGTGGTATTCTTTGTTAAAGAGCATCACATAACGAGCGAGCAGAGCCATGTAGAATGTAATATATATCCAAGTTGCCCAGCTTGCTATTGTAGCGCCATAGTGTAAATATATTGTGATTAAAGCTGCTGACAATACTACAATGATTGTGAGCTCTATAAGTGCTTGACGAAGAGTTGGATAATTGGCTCTAATTAAAGTAATCATTGTATATGTGAAAAGGAATGCCTGGAAGCAAGCTATAAACATGATAATAGGCTTGATGAGAGCAGAGTTGTCACTAGCGTCAAACACATGATACTCAAGATAGATGCATAGGGCATAGAACAGATAGGCGGCTCCCATCACATAGCGTGCAATGCGATAGTTGCGCAGCGCCGCTTTGGGAGGGATATACAAGAAGAATAAGCACACCGCCAGGCCTGTTAAAATGCCTGGAGCGAAAAAGGCGTCGATAATAAGATATAGCTGTTCCATGTTGCAAAATTAGTGCAAGGCGAGAGAAAAACAAAATGAATATACAAATTATTTCATTTTTATTTGCGAGCCGCCGCCTAATTTATTCAGAATTAGTTATTATAGTTGTTTAAAACAATGAAACACATGGGTTGCGGTTGCATTTTTGAACAAATGTGGTTGCATTTTTGTCATTTTGGTTGCACTTTGTGCTTTTGCAACCAATTATATGATGAAATAGTTGAATAAATTAAATGTTAATGATAAATTTGCCAAAAATTAATATAATAATATTATAAAATATAAAATGAAAAAAACATTAATTGCATTATTATTGATTTCGTCTTTTTGTGAGATGATGGCTAGCGATTTGCCTTTTAAGCCAACGAGCGACCCCAATCTCCCATCCACTTATTGGTATTTCCTCAAGTATGATGATATTAAAGATTATTATGTAGTTGCTAATGCCGATGATCAAGACACGAACTTCCCCGAGTCGGTAAGCAATAGCGATGCCTATAGCATGTGGTGCTTTGTGGGAGATGAGGGAAGTGGTTACAGAGTTTATAACAAGGGCAAGGGTAAATACCTCAGTTTGGGACAATTCCTCAACGACGATTCTGATATTAATCCTAATCAGTATGTGGTGGTAGAGCTTCACAATGAGTATGATTTCTATTTGCGATATGATGGTTTTGGAGTGCCTCATTATCTGTATATGCGCACCTACGTTGACCAGTATGGAGATTTGAGATATATGGATGTGGCAGAGTGGCCCATGGCGCCGTTCATCGTTGAATTAGCTATTGCCGGAGTGGCGCCTCCCGATGACTCGAGCTGGACACGCCAGGATGCCGATGGAGTGAAATATGGATTTCTTGATGGAGGCCAGTCGGCTGTATCGACCGAGACGAGCAACAATCTAATCGACAACAATGCTGCAACCAAGTATTATGGCCCGGTTGAGAACTGCTGGTTTATCGTGAACGCTTCGGCCGAGGTGGCTGTAAAGCAATACTCTATAGTCACTGCTGGTGATACGCGCCAATACTATAATCGTTCCTTGCGAAGCTGGAAATTGCAAGGCTCTACCGACTACGTTAACTGGGTTGACATAGATGTGCGCACCGATTGTCCCATGCCTTTTGCCGACCAGCAAGAGGTTGTCTTCACGGTTAATGACAGTCGCAAGTTTAGATTTTTCAAATTCATTGCCACACAAGGAGTAACCGATAACGTTCAACTGAGCGAAGTGTGGATTAATGGTCAAAATCACAGTTGGGGTTATGCTACAACCGATATTGAGCCATCGTGTGGCGAGCCGGGGCAGCTCACCCGAGTGTGCGATGATTGCCAGGCTAAGCGATTTGAAATCTTGCCTCCAACCGAGCAGCACAATTTCTATAATGACATTTGCAGCTTTTGTCCTCTTCACGAGAACGAGACACTCTTGCTGCAAAATGGTCAGCGAGTTCCATATTATGCAATGGCCTATCATGACTATCGCACTGGCCCCGCCGGCAGCGAGGTGTGGCCCGCTGCGCCTGCTGGCTGGATGAGTGGCGAGAGCTTCGACTCACCCCAGTGGCACCAAGTGCTTATGCCCATTGCCAGCCCAGGCCACACTGGTGGGCCGTTCAGCAATCTGCGTTATAATAGCCATTGGTATGGTGAGTACAACTGTTTCTACTTTGTGCGCACGTTTGACTTACCCTATTACTACCCCAATGCTACTTACACGTTTAATTGTGTACACGACGACAACATGGTGGTTTATGTAAACGGCAGCGAGGTGATTAACGAACAAGGGTGGACAGCAACACCGGCAAACTGCAACTGGGCAAACAGTTACGATAGCTACAATGTGCCTGCAACGGTTTTCCAGCAAGGAAAGAATGTCTTGTCAGTCTATATTCAGCAGAACTGGGGCGGAGCTTATTTCGACTGCGAGCTTATAATGAAAAACAACATGGTTCCTGGCGACGTGAACGGCGACGGAGTTGTGACTGCTGCCGACATTACAGCACTCTATAATTTCATACTCAACAACGACAGTAGCCACATCGTCAATGGCGACCAAAGCGGCGATGGCACCATCACCGCTGCCGACGTGACAGCTGTCTATAGTGCCCTTTTAGGAAATCAATAGTATCAATTAAAAACATAAAACTCATGAGAAGATTACTTATTTTTTTGGTTTTGTCTCTTGGCTGGGCTGCATCTCATGCTCTGCCTTTTGTGACTACTCCTAATCCTTCGACTTATCCTATCCACTGGTATAAATTGAAAATTGCAGGATACTACCTTTGCTCTAATTATACTGAACTTAATGCGACCGAATCTTCATCATCGGCTGATGAATACTTGTGGTGTTTTTTGCAGTCAAGCACTGGAAAAATTGTGATTTACAACAAAGCCATAGGGAAATGCATGAGTGATGGATGGGAATTTACCCCTTACTGGTTTAGTCAATCAACTAATTATGTAGAAGAAGGCAGTGGAAGCAATTTTTACATCTGCTCCAATTTATATGGCACAAAGCAGTACATGCAATGCGATTATGGCCAAATTAGTTTTTCTCCTAACAAAGTAGATGCGGTTACCGCCATTCAGGCTTTGGTGGAAGATTACATAGAGCCAACGGGAACGCTTGTTTTCCCTGACCCTACAGTATATGATGACCACTGTACCATAGAATTTGACTATCACCCCAGTGAAGCAGACGGCGGTTGCGAGTTAAGACTCTACATAAACGGGACATGGGTGGGAATGCCCTATTGGATTCAGCGCACAAACGATGTGCAGACCATTGAAGCCACAGCTAAAGTGACATTCTCTAATCCCCGAATACGTGCAATTGAGGTTACTAAAACTTTTGAGATTCCGGCACTTGAGGGAACAGGTGACGTGGGTGGCGACGTGAACGGCGACGGCACTGTGACTGCTGCCGACATTACAGCACTCTATGATTTCATTCTCAACAATGACGGCAGCCACATCGTTAATGGCGACCAAAACGGCGATGGCACCATCACAGCTGCCGATGTGACGGCTGTCTATAACATCCTACTTGGTAACTAAAAAATACATTAATTATATGAGAAGCTCTAAAATTTTATTTCTATTGTTGTTTTGCCTCATAACAAGTGCGGGCACTTTCTCTGCTCAAGGGAAAAAGAAGACATCAAAGCGTAACAAAGTGAGTGTGGAACAAACTCAAAACATGCTCACAGTCACTGTTAAAGGTGTGAAATTCAAGATGGTGATTGTTGATGGCGGAACATTCACGATGGGCGCCAGTGACAATGATGCTGAAGCTACTCCTCGTGAGAAACCAGCTCATCAAGTGACGGTTAACACCTTTGCAATAGGTCAAACCGAGGTGACTCAAGAATTGTGGCGAGCTGTTATGGGCAAAACACTCAATGAGGGTGAGTTTAAAGGGCGCAAGCGTCCAATGGAAAATGTCGCTTATTATGATTGCGAGGAGTTTATTGCTAAGCTTAATGAGTTGACTGGCAAGAAGTTCAGGTTACCAACCGAAGCCGAGTGGGAGTATGCTGCTCGTGGTGGCAACAAGAGCAAAGGATATAAATATGCCGGAGGTGATGACCTTGACGCAGTGGCTTGGTATAAAGGCAACAGTGACGAAATGACGCATAAGGTGGCACAAAAGCTTCCTAATGAGCTTGGTCTCTACGACATGAGCGGCAACGTGTGGGAGTGGTGCAGCGACTGGTATGACGAGAACTACTATTCTGCTTCTCCATCCCTTAATCCAGAAGGTGGCGTAAAGTCCGAAAATCGCGTTAATCGTGGTGGTCATTGGGGCTGCGACTTTAATCGCTTGCGAGTGAGTGACCGTGATGGCGACATTCCTGGCACTCGCTGCCCTATGATTGGATTTCGCCTTGCAATGACTCTATAATCAGCATCATCAGTTTTAAGATTTAAATATTTTTTTGTTATGAAACACTTTTTAAAATCATTACTCATCATCGCCATTTGCGCGATGCCGGCACTTGCCTTGGCCCAGCCAGGCAGTTGTAACGTTAAATACTCGGGTACTAAACCCACAATCAAAGATTTTGCACGAGCCTATTGCACCCAGTTTGAAAAGGGGAGCCCTGAGCGTCAGGCTCTTGCTGCGTTCACCAAGGGAAACTCTAAGCGGTGTGTGGTAGATGCCAAGAATGGCTATGTGAAATACACCTCTATAACCGGTGGTGAGTCTTTCACCCTCGAGATGTGCTATTGGAACTGCGATAACAAGAACGAGAAACTGATAGGCATCAATAGGGTGCTCAGTGGCTCGGCACTTGATGAGAGCTACCTTGAGTTCTACCGTTATGATGTGAAGAACAAAATCATGACTCTCATTGAAGAACCTTTTGACCGTGTGCCAGAACCTATCGACATGATTGACCGCAGTCGGGCCACCAAGAAGGTGATTAATGACGTGAGCACTGCCCAAAATGAGGATGCCAACAAGTACCAGCCCATCTTCTCACTTCCTCGCACAGGCAAGAACATCACATTCCGCATGGCTGAACCCACCGCAGTGCCTAAAGCGATGCAGCGCACTGGCACACTGAAATGGAACGGCTCATCATTCAACATTGATTGAGGTTCTATCATTGACAAAAAACAAAAACTTTAAAGAGTATTAGTACAACAATGAAGAAGTTTTTATTTTTAGCTTTTGTGCTTCTGAGCTTTGGGGTGATAAACGCCCAAAGCATGAAGATGGTTGTTGACAGTCGTGGTAATGTGGTTGGGCGCTATGTGAAGACCAACAGCAAAACCTACACTGTAGATGTTCAAGACCGTTATGACGTGCCTAAGGCCGGCAATAAAGTTGTATCCTTTAGTGCAGCAAAGGGGCAAGGTGTGGTCTATTATGACCAGTCACGCACCGGCAACCTCAATGTCCGCAAGAAGCCTACAACTAACGCGGCAATTGTAACACAGATCATTGACCCAGTAAAATTAGGTGGTGCGCCAGAATGTTACAAGTGCTTGGGCAAAGTAAACGGCTGGTATAAAGTGAGCGTTAATGGTAAGACAGGCTACGTGCGCGGCGACCTTCTCGAATGGGATGGTATGTGCACTTTCTAATGCAGTAATTATATAAAAAATAATCTCCCATCATTATGAAAGCTAAGTTTCTTATCTCATTTATGCTCTTGGCTTTTGGGGCTTGGGCGACCTCAGGCATCAATGTTAAGACTCAACATTTTGAGGTGTCCGACTCTATTAGAATGTTTGACCCAAAAGAGCCTCAAGACCTCGGCTTCAAGTTTACAAAATCAGCATCTGCCGATTGGCCTGTAACCGTCAATGGCAAGAAGTGCCCTGCTCTCAACGAGTTCTTGGTGGAGTCGGTTTTCTATGCAAGCCACAACCCCAAGTCGTTTCCTAACATTCCCGAAGATGTCAACACTCTCGCTGGGTGTGTCAAGAAGTGGGTTCACGACATTTTGAGGGAAAACGTTATGGTTCAGGAATATACCATCAAGGAGATGGGGCCTGGAATTCAAGACATCAGCCCCGACAAAGAACCCGAGCGTTGTTGGTATGAGACTGTTGACATGAAGTTAAACCACACAGAGGGCAACATTCTGTTCTTTGTTGAGAATGGCAGCAGCTACTATGGTGGAGCACATGACACCTATGGCGCTAGTTATTATCCATTTGATGTTGCTCTCAATCGTCCTATCCAGCTTAAGGATATTGTGACTAGTACCAGTAAGGTGTTGCGCCTGATACCAAAGTATGACAAGCGCGACAAAGACTGTAAGTGGTATGATGATGTCCACGAGGTGGATATAGAGAATTTCTATGTCAAGGGCAATAAGTTGGTTTTTGTGTTCCAGCCTTATCAAGTTGGTCCATTCAGCGACGGAATTGTTGAGGTGCCCATACCTCTCAAGACACTTCTTAGCAAAAAACTCCTCACTAAATATGGGAGAAGTTTATTAAAGTAAGAATTATTTCACGCATTTTTATAAACAATATGTAATAAATTTTGACTATGAGAAGTAAAAAAATTATCTTTGCCACTCTGGTTTGCATGATGGCAATTATTGGGACAAACAAAGCATTTGCTCAACTGGCCAAGGGATATTATTATGTCCATGTTGCGTTAGATACACATTACTGTCTTGACTTGCATAAGGCTATAGTTCAGGATGGTCGTAACATCCAGCTATACCGTTCAAACGGCACACGAGCTCAGCAGTGGTACTTCCAGCCCAATAGCGACGGCACTTATTTCATTCGCTCAGCTATGAACACCGAATATGTGATTGATCTGAAGAAAGGTATAGTTCAGAATGGCACAAACATCCAACTATACCACTTTAATGGCACAAAAGCTCAAAAGTGGTATTTAGAACCTGCGGGCAATGGATATTTCTATATCCAGTCGGCTCTCAACCCCGAGTATGTGATTGACTTGACTCAGGGCAACATTGTCAATGGCAATAATATCATCCTTTATCGCAATAAAGGTGGCAAAAACCAGAAGTGGAAAATCAACAAATGATATAATAACTAAATCGACGTTAATTATTTAACACAACTCATTATTAGATAAAATGCTCGCGATCGCAAAGCTTTAGTACGGACAAGGCACGCCTTGTCCCTACAACTTGTCTCGCTTAATCGCATTTTTAGATAAAATGCTCTCGCTCGCAAGGTTTTAGCACGGACAAGGCACGCCTTGTCCCCACAACTTGTCTCGCTTAATCGCATTTTTAGATAAAATGCTCTCGCTCGCAAGGTTTTAGCACGGACAAGGCACGCCTTGTCCCTACAACTTGTCTCGCTTAATCGCATTTTTAGATAAAATGCTCACGCTCGCAAGGCTTTAGCACGGACAAGGCACGCCTTGTCCCTACAACTTGTCTCGCTTAATCGCATTTTTGTTGTATTAGCTTGATTTACACAAACCAATGACTTTTTAAATTATACTTAATTAATAATTGTTGTTTATGAAAAAAGTGTTCTATAGCATGATGCTGGTTTCATTGGCGTTAATGCCAATGCTTGCCACTGCTCAGGGAGCTATGCACCCCAAAACCGATAAACACGGTTTTTACAACATCACCGACTGCCCAAGATCGCTGTCGTTTATAAAGGCAACGAGCCAGCAGCAAGAAGAAGGGACCTACAACGTGAGCATCTATCGTGGAAGAGAGTTGGCACAAACGTTTTCCCTCGAAGTGACCAGTGGCGACTTGTATTATCTTGATGCTAATTTTGATGGCAACATGGATATACTGGCAGGTCCTGCTGCGTCGCGCAACTGTAGCACAATATTGCTGTGGGATGATGGCAAGGGGGAATTTGTGCAGATGGAAGGCGACATGTATATGTTAAACGGGGATTTCCTGGTAAACCCTGGCAAGAAATTCCTTGTGGGTGCAGGTTCTGGAAGTTACTGCTCGCAGTATTACACTCGCTATGTGTGGAAAGGCAATCGGTTGGTTGCCACCGAGAGTCTCATTGAGATTACCGACCCTAATGCTTACAAGGAGTATGGGGTGAATCGACGTTACACAGTTATTAAGGGTAACAATTACGACAAGATTGCTGCCAACAAGAAGGTGGCAACCAACAAGAAGTCGCAGCTCCCTGCCGAGTGGCGCACCATCCTTGCGTCGTATGGTATGTGATATGTGACTTATTTTAGACAATAGCACATTTAAAGAATTTTTTATTATGAAGAAAACAATCTTTAGTATTATTGTGGTTGCAGCGGCGCTGATGCCACTGCAGGCCTTGGCGCAAGGTCTTAAGACTAGCGGCAAAAGCGCTGCCGACGTGGTTCCTAATGGATGGGAATCTACATTCAAGACTGGTGACATGAATGGTGATGGCTTGCCCGATCTCGTAATCATCGCCACTCCTTGCAACAAGGAGAAAATGAAAACTCGTGACGACGGCTATGTGTATAATTTCAATCAACCGGTTCTTGCTATCTATTGGGGTGACAAGAATGGCAACTACAAGCTCTTTAAGCAGTATGACAACGTAATTCCGGCTCGTGAAGACGAGTTCTTGGCGATAACTCCGTCTCTTGACATCACAAAATCTGGATCACTACAAATCGATTTGGAATTTTTTGCTACGGCAGGAAGTTACACTCAGCCCACTACAACTCACGTGTTCCGTTACCAGAATGGAGATTTCATGCTCATCGGCAAAGATGTTGTTGAGCTGGAGCGCACCACGGGAAAAACTGTTACAACAAGCGACAACTACATCACTCGCAAGCGCACTGTCGTTACCGATCGCCCTAAGAGAAAAGCGATTACCAAGCGGTCTCGATTGCCTAAAAGAGCTTTAAAACCTCTTGGCTTCAACCTCGACGACTAGCTTATTTTGCTGCTTCCACTTTAAAAAATAAAACAGGTGGCAATTTTTATAAAATGCGAGTAGGCGAGAGGAAATGTAGGGACAAGGCGTGCCTTGTCCGTGCTCAGAGCCTCCCAAGCACGAGCATTTTATTCAAACACACGGTGCGTTCCAGTTCTCAAGAGCTGGGACGCACAGTGTGTTACAGGCGGTGTGTTTCATGTCGCACATCGCATGATGTGCAGTCGTGGTGGTTGATTGATCGCTGAACATAATGTGGCGTAAATATCAAAAAAAATGCTAAAAAAGATGCAACATTTAAATAAATGTTCTATATTTGTAATCGAGAAGAAGAGAGATTGATTTATTAACCCTATAAAATATTTAGAAATGAAACCAGTACACATCATTTTAGCAGTATTGAGCGGTGCGTTAGCAGGTGCCGCTGTAGGTCTCCTTTTTGCTCCTGCCAAGGGTGCAGAAACTCGCAATAAGATTGCTGATATCCTCAAGAAAAAGGGTATAAACCTCAAAGACCAGGAGATGGACGAGCTCATCGACGACATCACCAAGGAAATCAAGGAGGAGTAATAGCCCCCTTTGTCCACATTCTTTAGAAAATATAGAATTTCAAACTAATAATTTTTAGGTTTATGAGAGATATAAAGTATTTGAGCCTGCTTTACGGCTTTTTGGGCGGCGCAATAATTGGCGCATCAATGGCATTGCTCTTTGCGCCCGAGAGTGGCAAGGACTTGCGAGCTCGCATCAAGGAGCTACTCAAGAAAAAAGGCATCGACTTCAGCGACGACGAGGTTGAGCAACTGGTCAACCAAATCAGCGCCCAGATAGAGCAATAGTCGCGCCCAGCGATTAGAGAACATTAATGCTGCACACGACAAGTGTATATATATAGTGTGCAATCGTGCCGTGTGCAGCTTTATAAATAATTAGTGATGGAGGGACAAAATTATAAACAACTGCTTGACAGCATTAAGGAACATGCCAAGCTAGAGATAGAATATTCAAAGCTTACGCTTGCCGAGAAGCTGTCGATATTACTGTCGCGCGCAATAGTTGTTGCGATACTCATCATTTTTGGAGCGGGAGTGGTGTTCTTGCTGCTATGGGCGTTTGCCCAGTGGATGATTGCTGTGACATCAAGCGTGTGGCTAGGAGTGGTCATCACCATTGCTGTAGTCGTGATGCTGGCCTTGCTGGTCTATGGCTATCGCAGGCAGTTGATTGTTAATCCTGTCACCCGTTTTGTCACGAAATTGTTGTTAACCCCCGAAGAATAAGTCAAGCCATGCCTATTAAACCACAAGCAGTGTCATCGCTTCCTGAAGTGCCGTCGATAGCCGCGCCGCAGCAGGAGTGGAAAGGTCTAACGCTCGAAGAGCTGCAGAAGCGTCGCGCTAAATGGCTCATCAAGCGTGAGGTGAGCCGCATGAGCATGGCTCATCAGTATCAATCTACACGCGAAAATGTGTCGCAAAATGGGGTGAGGGGGTTGCTCTTCAGCACGGGCGAGGTGGCAATGCTCAAGAAGACCGACTATTTCTACCTGGGCTACAAGGCTCTAAATGCCTTGATAAAGTTATACATCAAGCGCAAGCGCCGTTAGCAGCTACTGTTAATGCTCGCCCTTAACGATAGTTGTTCTAAAAAATTGCATTTTTTTTGGTAAAAAATTTTGTAGGTTGGATGTGTTTTTATAATTTTGCCGTGTTTTCCTCACTAATGTTGGAGAAATAAATAATAAATCTATAATTTATAAACATTTAAACTAACACTGCCTATTGACAAGAACATTACTCTATTAACCAACACATAAGTAGTAATGACAAAATTTGAAGACGTTAGCGATGATCGTCTCATCGCAAAGTATGTCGATGGTGAGAATGAGGCTTTTGATGCGCTAATTGAGCGTCACAAGAACCGCATCTTTAATTATATATTTCATTCAGTGAAAGATGAAGATCTTGCCAACGATATCTTTCAAGAAACATTTGTCAAGGCGATAATGACTATTAAGCAAGGACGTTATGTGGAGAACGGGCATTTTGCCGCCTGGATAACGCGCATTGCCCATAATCTCATCATCGACTTCTACCGCCAGGAGAAATCAGAGAATGTTCAGTCGAGCGACTCTACCGAGGTCGATATCCTTAATCGCAAGGAACTTAGCGAAGCGACAATCGAGGACAATCTCATCGTGGATCAAATTCACAGCGATGTGCGTCGCCTTGTGACAGCGTTGCCGGCTAATCAGCGCGAGGTGTTGCTCATGCGTTACTACAAGAACATGAGCTTCAAGGAGATTGCCGACCGCACTAATGTGAGCATCAACACTGCGCTGGGTCGCATGCGCTATGCCATTCTTAACATGCGCCGTCTGGCAGTAGAGAATAATATTGTCCTCACAATGTGATGACTGATGATTGAAGTGAAAAAATAATGGTTGCCATCGTTCAGAAGGCAACCATTTTTATTTCGGCGCTAAAGCGTTTTCTAGAATTTATTTTGATGAGCTTAGCATGAAGCCATAGACAGCTGTGATGTCGGCGGCAGTGATGTGTCCGTCGCCGTTCTGGTCACCGTTTACAATGCCTGAAGAGTCATTGTTTAGCATGAAGTCATAGAGTGCTGTGATGTCGGCTGCTGTAACTACCCCGTCGCCGTTAACGTCGCCAGGCACAAAGCCAGTGTCATCAGCGTTGATGGTCTGTGATGATGGTGCAGGTGTTTCACAAATGTTGTCGCATGGCAGAGCTATCACTCCCACGTTGCCTGTGGCATCATTATTACTGTGGTCAACACAGCAATACATGTTGTGAGCGTTATCCACTGCTATGCTGTAGCAAAATTCTCCAAAAGCTGGCTCAATGTTGTAAAGCTCCGACAGCGATGGCACACCAGCATCATTAAATGTCACATCAAACACTTTTATATTGTTGTAGCAAGAAACAGCCATCTTGGTGCCCTCGTCAAAGAGGCATATTGCTGAAGAGTAGCTGCGCTTAATCATTTCGGTGTCAACAGCGCCAGAGTTGTATAGCACTTGGTTGTCCTTAACATAGATGAGACAGGGGATGCTCTCGCTGTCTTGCCAGCGCGTCTGTGAAATCCACCATCCACCATTTTGTGGGATGATTACACTATTTCCGTTGAGGAGCAACTCGCTGCCGTTGGCGTAGATGACATTGCTGGGCGCGTTGGTCCAAGGCTGGCTAATGTTGCCAATATTGTATTGGTAAACGCCTTGCGAGTTGGAGTTGACATTCACGTAGTCTTCATCGAATGTGTAGAGCACAGTGTTCTCACCCTCGCCTTCAACCCAGCAGCTAGCAATGGAGCCCGCAATTTCCTCGCCGTCGGAGTTGAACCTTAGTCCATTGGCGTAGGGGGTACCACCAAACACTGGAACGAAATCGGCACGGAGGTTGTTAGCGTTGGCACGCCACACTCCTGGATGACCGTCGCTCCAGTCGCAGAGGTATATCTTTTGGTCGGTATTGAGAAAGATGCGTGTGCAACCGCTTGTGGGTCCCCAGTCAACGTTCCCGCTATAGGCCGTGTTGCCCTGTTTGGTAATGTCGCTGAAGGTTGGGTCAAACACGTAAATGCCCACATTTGTGTTGCGTCCTCCAACCTCGCCGGCTTGAGTTTCGGTGACATAGATTCTTCCGTAATACTCGCTCTCGGTGTCTTGATCAATAGCGATGCCACGAGGGTGCATAAAACTGAGCTGAGGATGAGATGTCTTGTCGATGACTCGCTTAGCCGCTTCGCCATTAGCCCATGCCTGGCCAGTTGCTTTCACGCTCCAGGTGTATTCTCCCGATAGGCCTGCCATGTCGATGGCTATGCTGTTTAGGCCTTTTTCTTTTCCTGTGCTATTGAAAGACTTCACCAGCGCGTTGTCTTTATAAATGTTGATAGCCACATTCTGCGCAGGTGCATTTAGGGTGTAGCTAATATTGAACATTGTGCCATTGCCTTTAGTGGCGGTAAGGCCTGATGCAAACACGTTGGCGTCGCGCGCAGCAGCTACCGAGGCGATAGTAGTAGCCAAGGTTAATAATAGTGATATTTTTAGTCTCATAAAGATGTTTTTATTATCAGGTTACAAAATTAATAAAACTAATTCATAAAAAAAGCATTTTACACTTTTTTTTGAAAACTAATTAAAGGCAAAGCGTCGTTATGAGTATCAATTAAGGTTACAAAAAAAGCACCTCACTGTCGTGTGAGATGCTTTAATGATGAGGTCGCTAGCGGACTTGTTAATTTAAAAATAAGCAATATTCTAAACTAGTAAACTTTATTGTTAAATGCCTATTGTTCAGTTAATAATAATTAAATTAAATTTAATAGGATAATTTTTAATTAAAAATATAGGTAACGTTTGGGTAACTTTTTGTATCTTTGCAGCAGAATAAGAAACCACTAAAACGTTACAATTTATGGCAACAATAAAATACTTGATTGGCAAGCGTGGCGGCGACCGTCCCGAAGTTATTATCAGGCTTCGAGTGAACCAAACCCAAAGGGTACAAGCAAAGGTAAAAGGAATCTTTGTGTATCGTGAGTACTGGAGCGAAAGCAAGCAAAGGCAGGACACAAGCCGAAAATTTGTCAAAGAATGGGAAAAGGTGGAAATGGTGGCGACGAACAAGATACTTGCCGACCTAAAAGAATCTGTGCTGCAAAAGTGTGAATCAGCAAACGAAGAAGATATAACTGGCGAATGGCTGACAGAGCAGATTGACCAAATACTACACCCATCGAAATTTGAGCCTAAAGAAGTTAAGCCGTTAACACTAATGGAAGCAATAGGCCATTTCATTAATGATGTGGCACCAGTGAAGATTTTACGCGCCACTGGCAAGCCGATGGGCGCGGTTACTATCTCACAACACAAGCAGACAAAGAAGGTTATAGAATCCTATATAAAGCACCTGAATAGGCACGACCTGGAACTCGAGGAAGTTAACCAAGACTTTTATAACGCTTTGGTTAGCTATCTCTATTCTCAGGGGTACAAGCAGAACACCGTCGGCAAGCACATCAAGAACGTGAAGGCAGCTATTAACGCTTTGCCGTTGGCACAGAGGGCCAAGTGTGAGTTTGTGGAGCGCAACAAGTGTGTCACTCTATCCGAGGACGTTGATAACATCTACCTCAACGAGGAAGAACTGCACCGTATTGCCGACGTTGAACTCGACGCCTCGCACCTGGATAAAGTGAGAGACCAGTTTTTATTGATGGCATGGACTGGTTGCAGGTACAGCGACCTACACAAGCTAGACAAAAAGCACCTAACAAGCGACTTGAAGTATTTCAAGATAGTACAGCAAAAGACCGGCACAAAGGTAACAATTCCTGTTCTCCCTGAGACAAGAAGGATATTGGAGAAGTATAACTACATTGTGCCAAAGGAGATTACAAACCAAAAGTTTAACGAATACTTGAAAGAAGTTGCATTACTTGCCGGGCTTGTGGACGATGTGACGATAACCACTACTGAACTAGCTGACGCGGCGAAAAAGAAAGCGGACAAGGTGGAACACCATTACAAACAATGGGAAGTCGTCACAGCGCACACCGCGCGCCGCAGCTTCGCCACTAATATGTACAAGCGCAACTTTCCAACATTAATGATAATGAAGATTACAGGCCACAAGACCGAGAAGGCGTTTTTGAAGTACATCAAGGTTGATGAGGACGAGAACGCCGAGCGCATGTTAGAGTTATTTGAGGCACAAATGAAGAATCAATTAATTAATTTATAACAACAAAACGACAATGAACACACAAGCAGAAGAACTACAAAAAGACAAGGAACGAATACTTAAAAAAATGCGGCTTTCTACAAATGGCTTTAAAAAGATAGCTAAAGACATTGAGCGTTTTAAAGAAAAAGTAAGCAAAGAAGAAAAAGACGAATTAGAGAAGATTCTTTTTGAATTGGAAGACATCATCGCCAGGCAAGAAAAATGCCTTGAAGATGGTGATATTAATGCTTACTTGAGTATAGAAGCCGACGAAGTATTATCAAAATTAGAAAACATAAACACCAAACAATCATGACACAAGAAACAATTAACACACAGAACGAAACAAGAGAGAACAAACAAGCGTACAGCGACATCAAAGTTTGCAAGAGAACGGAGAAGGTATTAGTCGCAATGGCGGCACTAGACGAACTACACGCCAAGTTATCCGACTTGGGCGGCGAAGGTGTTCTAGACCCATTCGTAGAGAGCCTAGAGACTATAGAGGGATGCCTAGAGCGCACACTAATTGGGACAATATACAGCGTTCAACCAGACGAAGGACCAAAATACAAGGTAATATAATGCAGAATCGCCGACAACTAAAAAGGTGTGTAGAAAGTGGGTAGTGTGAGGGCATGCCCCCCCCCGACCTACCCACTATTTTTTTGAATTCTTACCTCACACAAAAATTTTTATTTTTTTTAACTATGACATAGAGTGACAGGAGATGACATTTGCAAAATAGTTAATAACTTGTATTGCAAAATGTTTGCATAAAACAAAATAAGTACCGACATTTGCAAATAACAAAGCGGTAGAAAGCGACGCGCGGTGCGAAGCTGACCGCAATTAAATAAATTATTATGGTAGAAAACATTTTAGGACAAAGGAATGTGGGCAACGTGCAAGTGGTTTGCACAATCGACGACCTTCGCCAGTTGTTCAGCGAGTGGCGCGACGAGCAGCGCGAAAAAGAACGCCTGGAGCGCGAGCAGCAAGCGAAGAAGGACGAGTATCTTGCAACCGAAGAAGTGTGCAAGCTCTTGGGAGTGACAAAGCCGACCTTGTGGCGATGGGCACAAGTAAAGTATCTTGTGCCGGTGAAGGTGGGCAGGAAGAACTATTATAGAGTTGCCGATATAGAGGCGCTTAGAAAGGGGTAATATTATGAGTATTCTTGATTATTTCCTGGCCGGAGGATGGCAAAAAAAAGCCCCCGCCCAGGAGGACACGGGAGCCTATACTTTCCAGGGCAAAGTTACAACAAATATCGCTAATTGCCAAACATTTGCGAAAGAAAACACAGACGAGGTTTTTGCCGCGATAGGCGACGAGTGGGACGAGTGGGACGAGGACATATTGCGGTGGCAGCGCGAGCAGGAAGCACGGTCGCGCGGCGAGTACGTCAAGCCAGACGACGACGAACTATCCCGTGACGCTCCACGGTGGCACCCACCAACACCAACGGCGATAGTGGCCAACGAGACACCGCCCATTGTGGGCGATGAAGTGGAGTACACCGCCGCGCCCATCGTCACGTCACCGCCACCCATCGTCACGGAGACACCGCCGCCCATCACGACCACGACACCCGCAAACGTAAACATCACCGAGACCCCAATCTACTATAATTTCCCAATAACGGTGGTGGCGGGCTTCATGGACGACCCCGTAGCCGCACTCCGGCGCATGATAGCTTGGGCGACGTACGAGACCCTGAAAATATACACCTCGTTGGACAGAGGTGAGCAACGGCTGATATATGCGATGGACGAGTTAAAATATATCGTCGAGGACGAGGCCAAGCAAGATTGGTATTACTTTTGCGGCGAAACATACCGCCAACACAAAGGGCCGCGATGCGGCATCTCGCGCAAGATGTGGTTAGAGGCAATGGAAAGCGTGGACTACTGGCAAGAAGATGAGAAGGTGTTGTTTCTTGCCTTTATTGCCGCCAAAAGCATTACAGGCAACAAGCCGTACAAGCTGACGTGCAACCGCCAGATGTGCGCCCGAATGAACGGACGCGCAACGACGTACGCGACCGACGAGGAGATGGCCGAGCAGTCACACCCCGCTATACTCGCACACTTCACACGCAAGCGGTGGCAGCGTATGCGCCAAAACCTCGATCAGCAATACCGCGTCGCCACCTACAGCCAGCGGAATATGAGAGGCTACTATATCTCCACCAAAATGCCACTTGATAGACTTGCTAAAGCAGTCGAGCGCAAGCGCGCTAAGACCGCCAAGAGCTATGCCGAGCGAATGAGAGAGGCGGGCGACAGTGCAAGGGCATACATCGCCGAGCAACAAGAATAGCAACAACACAATAATATATGGTGTACCAATCATGCACCACATGTAGTCAAAATGACTATGAAGGTACAACGAATGGTACATCGCATGGTACATCGCATGGTACATCGCATGGTACATCGCATGGTACACCATATATAATATATATTATTAATACTCTTTAATAATATCTTTTAATAATGTTTTTTTATGAGCCTAGCGGCAACAACAAACAAAAAAGATTTTTATTTTTTTTATTTGCCGTTGGTTGTAATAATTAACCCAGTGGCGACAAAAAAAACTTCAAAGTTTGAAGTGCGAAATTTAGAATATTATTTTTCTTTTCTACCAAATAATTAGTAAATTTGCAGTGGCAACTAAAAAGGAATTTTTATGACACACACTATTGTTTTATCCAGAGAATTAGACGAGGCTGTTTATAATTGCCGTAAAGCCTTGCAGAAGGCAAACGAAGCCATTAGAGAGCTTTTTAAGCTTGCAGACTATCCTACACCATCAACGTTAAAAGACGTGACCGCAAGCAATCTTGTGGCGTTTGTCGAGCAACGTATCAAAGCAGTTGAGGCAACACCCATCTACACCGCCGCCCAACGTGAAAAAGCTATTAGCGATTGGACCGAGTGGCGCTTCAAGGCAATGCCGTTTGTCGTAGCCGTCGAGAACTTTGTTACCGACTGGCAAGAGGTTTCCCCGGTGCTTGACACCGCAACGATGGAGATTCTAACAAGCGACATCACCGAGGCGTTAACACCACGCTTCACGGTTGAGATTCCTATCCAGGCACACCGCCACCAAGAATTGATTAACAGTGTAGCAAATGCCATCAAAGATTTGCGAGCATGGGAGCGTGAGCAAGACATCAAGAAGTTGCCCCTAAAGGAGCTTTTAAGCCTCAATCAAGGCGATATATTTCAAGCCTGGGCAAGTGGCACTATCAAGATAGACCACAGCGTGGACACCCCTAGATTATGCGCCTGGCGCAACGCGCAAGACGCAACAATTTTATAACAAGGTTTTAACTTCAAAATTTTAATATTATGCTAGACTTTTCAAATTTGACACCAGAACAAAAAGAGCTCTTTACCCAAATGTGGGAATCCCGCCAACAAGAGAACGAGCAGAGCAACGACAGCGCAAAGGCATTTGAGGACTATATCTCTAAGCGTCGAGCGCAAGAGGACGACCAGGCAAAAGCAGCCGAGGTACTAAAATCAAAGATGCGATGAACGCCCGGAGATTGCGAAAACGGATAAATCCCGACTCCAAAGATGTATCTATCCAAGTGAGTTACGGAACATCGGACGTGAGGAACACCTTGAAGAAGATGTTTGACAGCCTTTCCACACCATGTGGTGAGACCTTTGCTTTGTCGCTACCAATCAGCGAGCCGGAGTTGCTCCAGTATTTTGAGGGCACCATCTTCAAGGATTATGAGCCGACAACAGCGAAGCCGCTTGCACGATGGGCAGTCACCCAAGCAATAAAAAGGGAATTTGTGATTACTGGCACAGCCGAAAATGCTTTTTATCTTTCTCCCTGCCTAAAGAAAAGGGCCGGCAGACCTAAGAGAGAAGCCGAGGATTAGGACGAGAGAGTGAAGAAATTGTAACATCATACAACTTTGTTTGTGCCAAAATTGGTTATTTTCGTTTCATAGGTAAGTTTCTTTTTCCATTGTGGCGTTGTTCTTCATTCAGGGCAACGCCTTTTTTTATTTACAATATGATTGCCCAAAATAATAGTAGTCAAAGAATCCCAAAAAGGCACAACGGCAATATTAAGGTAACTTTTAGGTAACTTTTGTAAAATAAGAAATCGCCAACTATCTAATAGTTAGCGATTTAACAATATTTATTGAGGTCGCTAGCGGACTCGAACCGCTGTGCCCGGTTTTGCAGACCGGTGACTAAACCACTCATCCAAGCGACCGTTTCGGTTTTTGCGACTGCAAAGTTAGTCCTATTTTATGAATTGTGCAAGATATTGAGCTGTTTTTTTTTGAAAAAACTTTGAAAAGCGTGTTCTTCGGGCACTTTTTTGGCAAATTCAGTAAAATAGTCAAATAAACAAGTAAAAAAGATAATAATGAAACAGTAAATTATTTGTAATTTTGCAGTCAAAGAAAAACATTAATCCATATTATTCATGTTAGGAAATTTCGTTTATAGCAATCCCACCAAGTTGTATTTTGGTGACGACGCGATTAAGAACCTTAGTGACGAACTCAAGAATTATGGACCACGAGTGCTGCTCACCTATGGTGGCGGCAGCATTAAGCGCAACGGCATTTATGACGATGTGATGGCGGCATTGAAGGCCACTGGCAAGGAGGTGATTGAGCTGCCTGGCGTGATGCCTAATCCCACTGCTCAAAAGCTGCGTGAGGGAGCCAAGATTGCACGCGACAATGATGTTGACCTCATTCTCGCCGTTGGCGGCGGATCTACTATCGACTACAGCAAGGGCGTGAGTGTCTCGGCATGGTGCGACGAGGACCCGTGGGAGAAATACTACCTGCGTCAGGAAGAGCCTAGTTGCAAGATCATTCCCGTGGGGTCGGTGCTGACGATGGTGGGCACTGGCAGCGAGATGAATGGCGGCAGTGTGATCACCAACCATGAGCAGAAGCTGAAAATTGGCAAGGTGTTTGGCGACAATGTAATGCCCAAGTTCTCGATACTGAACCCTCGCTACACCTTCACCGTGCCAAAGCGCCAGATGGTGGCAGGCTTCTACGACATAATGTGCCACATCTTAGAGCAATACCTTAGCGACCATGACGACAACACTACGGACTATATCGCTGAGGGCCTGATGCGTTCGCTCGTGCACAGCAGTCGCATCGCCGTGAAGAACCCCGAGGATTATGAGGCTCGCAGCAACATCATGTGGACTGCCACCTGGGCTCTGAACACGCTGCTGAAGATGGGCAAGAGCACCGACTGGATGGTACACATGATAGGTCAGGCTATTGGTGCCTATACCGACGCTACTCACGGAATGACTCTGAGTGCTGTGAGCATTGCCTATTATCGCCACATTTTGGATGGTGGCGTAGCTAAGTTTGCGCGCTGGGCACAGACAGTGTGGGGCATTTCGGCCGATGGCAAGACCGAGCGGGAGTTGGCTCTCGCCTCGCTCGATGCCCTCAAGGGGTGGATGGACGAGATAGGTGTCGCTACCGAGATCACTTCGCTTGGCGTGACCGAGGATATGCTCGACGGCATCGCCCGCGCCACGTTTATCCTAAATGGTGGCTACAAGGTGCTTGACCACGACGAGATAGTGCAAGTGCTTAAAGAAAGTATGTAAGTTTAACAATATAATCTACTTGAAATGAAACGTTTATCACTAATTATGACGCTGGCGCTCGCTATTGTGATGTGTGCTTGCGCAGGCGACAAAAAAGAAAATAACAAAAACATGAGCACAAAAACATTAGTAGCTTACTTCTCGGCTACCGGCACCACTAAAGCTGCTGCCGAGAAACTCGCCGAGGTGGTGGGGGGCACGCTTCACGAGATTCAACCCGAGCAGCCTTACACCGATGCCGACCTCGACTGGCACAACCAGCAGAGCCGCAGCTCAGTGGAGATGAAAGACAAGAGCAGTCGTCCTGCCATCAAGAACAAGGTGGAAAACATGGATCAGTATGACACCGTTTATATTGGCTTCCCCATCTGGTGGTATATTGCTCCCACTATCGTCAACACCTTTGTGGAGCAGTACAACCTTGAGGGTAAGACCGTGATTCCATTCTTCACCTCGGGTGGCAGTGGCAAAGGCGAGACTTTGAATTATCTCAAGCCTTCGGCACCTAAGGCTAACTGGAAAGAGCCTATCAACCTCACTGGCAAGAGCAAGGGAGAGATTGAGAAATTGGTGAAGTAATTTGTTTAAGACATTGAAGGGAATTTACAAGGTTGTTTATTGCCCTTCTTTCTTTTTTATACCGGTAATAATTGTTCTTAAAAAAGAAGAAACATTATCTTTTTGTCGTTAATTGTCATTCAGAGTCCTATGGAACTAATCAACGACTTACATAGGCTGCAGCAAGTGGTTGCCACCAGCCAGCTTTGTTTGCTATACATCCAGGCCCCCGACTGTGGCTTGTGCTCCCTTATGCTCGATAAGATAGATGCTGTGGCACAGCAGTTTGACAAGTTGAGCTCGGCTCGTGTTGAACTACATGTGGTGCCACAAGTCGCAGGTACTTTCTTGGTAGCCACAGCACCCACAGTTCTGCTCTTTGCTCAAGGCAAAGAGGTTTATCGCACCGGCAATTTCATTGATGTCTCTGAATTGCAGCAGGTGTTAACAAAATGGCACACTGCTCCTATATGGCAGCCTTGATAGTCTCAAACTTTTTCCTGAATTCCTTGTTGATTTCTTGACACAAAGCCATTACATTAGGTTGGTTGCCCTCACTGAAAGGCTTGTGTAGCCCTTTGCTCGTGGGCCATGCCTGTTGAAAAGCATTAATGTCTTCTTTCAACTTGGCGTTGTTGTATTCAGAGCCATTGATAAGAGAGATGTTGAGATAATCTATGTAAATGCTCCACCGCATGGCGTAATAGTTGGAGATTAGTCCTGCCCAGTTGCGGCAAGAATAATCGTTGAGGTCGCCTCCCCACGTGGTTACCAGGCGCCTAGCATTCATCTCATAATAATCTTTCACCCTGGGTGTTTCGCCCAAATCTCTCGCCTGTTCAATCCATTTATCTAAGGTGCAGAAGGGGTGGCACGCATTTAATGCCTCCATGCTAAGCATTATGTAGAGCATGTGAGCACTCATCTCATCAACTTTAGCGCTATCTCCTGCATGGTAGGCTTTGTCGAGCTCATTTTTCTCGGTTAGGAATAGGTCTCCCAGCAGCTGCCGTCCTGTCCAAATTAGGTCGATTGTCATGGCGTCGGTGGTAACGGTGTCTTGTTCAAGCAGTTTGTCCCAAACATATAGTAATTGCTCAGGGTTGTATCGCACAGCGCAGCGGCCATGCGTCTTGTCGAGCTCGGGATACTGGCAGGGTAGTGGTCCGCAAAAGGTGGTGGGGCGTATGTTGAGCACGCTGTCATAAAGCATCTTCCAAGCCTCGCGCGCAGGTCGCGACTCGTGGCCGGCATGGCGGTCGGCGAGCTCGTTTATCACTTGCTCATCGGTTTTCTTGAAGTCCCAGGCTTTCTCAAAGATGTACTCATAAGGGAACTGCTGCACCTCAAGCCCCTCGAGTGTAGAGCCTATGCCCACGAGGTTCTTGCCACCCTCTTTCAAAGCTGCCTCAAGTCTCTCGCCAGCCTGCTTAACGTTGCCTTGAATGTTGCTATTGCCGCCAAAGTTGCCCAGATAGCACCAGATGTAAGGCTGGCCGAAGAAGCCGTCGAGGTCGCGCCACATCTCTTTATACTCGCAATAGTAGTCGAGCATCGTCATCATGCCTTGTGGCACACCAGTTAGCATGGCCCGGGCGCGCTCGGGTGTGTAGTCTTTGCGCTGATAATAAAGGAACCATCCCATTTGCAGCCACTCGGCTTGAGGGTCAACGGCAGTGAGGCTTTCATAAATGTGCTTCGACACATTGTGCAGATATTCAGGCTCAAAACTTGGAGGGTCCATCTCGTTGAACGGGTCGATCCCATAGATGTGGTCGGTGCCAAACATGCGGGTCTGCTCCTCAAGGAACATCTTCTGAATCTGGGCATATAATGGGTCCTCGCTGTTGAGGAAAAAGGTGCGGTAAGGCTCCTCAAACTCATCCCAGGTGCTCATGGCCTTGATGTCGGCGTTAGGATACATCTCTTTTAGCTGGCGAGGCACATGTCCGGCAAAGGCTGGCAATACAGGCCGCATATTCAGGGCGCGCTCACGGGTAACGATTTTCTTCTGTAGCTCGGCCTGGCCATCGAGCCATTCCTTGGGCAATGGTCCGCACCAGGCGTCAATGTTGGCCATGCGGTGCCAGGGGAGATATACTGGCCCGGTGAAATAGCTGCGCACCTGCTCGTCGGTCATGCCCATCTTAGTCCACACATTATACCACACCGCCTCTTGTCCGGTGATTGCCAGTGGCATGTTGATGCCATTTAGCGCCATCCAGTCGATAAAACGTTCCCAGTCGGCCCAGTCCCAGAAAGGCATAGTATAGCCAAAAGTGCAGTAATTCAAGAAGAAGCGTTGCGGCACTCGTGCCTCAACAGTCTCTTTAACAGGTACATCGGGTAGAATGGAAGGCAGGTCAATGGCTATGTCGGCATACCATGACACCGTAGTTTTGCAATAGCGGTTTAGGTAGCGGTTCAATCCCACCGCCATCGAGAGCGCATTGTTGCCGCCTATCACCACCTTGTCGCCCTTGCTCTCGAGAGTGAAGACATCCATCAGGTGTGGAGCGTGTGGTGTGCATAGTTTTTGAAATAGCACCTTCTGTGCAAGTCGTGGTGAGAGGCGCTCGGCAAGTGCCTGTGCTTGACTGATGTCATTGGCCATGACACTGATTGTAACATTGATTATTATAGCGATAAGGATAAAGACTTTTTTCATGATTTTCAGTTTTGATTGTTTCGCAAAAGTAGTAAATCTTTTTCAACTTAATTGTTTTTTTATAAAAAAGATTATCTATGAATGATAAAATATGTGTAACTTTACACCGACATTAAAAACTGACATGGAAAATTTAAAGAACATGCTCAACAATCCCAAGGTTAGGGGAGTGCTGTGCTCAGCTACGGGCGAGATTGTGGAGTTTCATAACCCAGGGGTGAAAGACCTTTTCATCCTTGTGAACACTCGTCCTCAAGTGCTTGACGGTGCTGCGGTTGCCGATCGCGTGATAGGTCGCGGAGCGGCGATGCTGCTCGTGCTTGGAAACGTGAAGCATGTCTATGCCAAGTTAATAAGCGAGCCTGCAATAAAGGTGCTGCGCGAGGCTTGCATCCACCTCGATTATGAAAAAGCGGTACCCAACATCATCAACCGCGATGGCACCGACGTGTGCCCCGTTGAGAAGCTTACCATGAATATCACCGAGCCTAGCGAGGCTTTCGAGAGAATAAAAGAATTTTTAATCAATAAAAATATTATTCAGTCATGAAATCTACTACATCACAGGTAGCTCTTTATCAGCTTAGCTACAGCCAGTTAAAAACTTATCTCATTGCAACGTTATTTGTTGTGGGCAACATCGCCTTGCCACAGCTGTGCCATCTCATCCCGCAGGGAGGCCTCATTTTCTTGCCCATCTATTTCTTCACTCTGGTGGCGGCCTATAAGTATGGCTTCGCTGTGGGCTTGACCACGGCAGTGCTCTCGCCACTGATAAACAGCGCGCTCTTTGGCATGCCGCCAGCTGCTATGTTACCCATTATCCTTATTAAGAGTGTGACACTTGCAGCTGCCGCAGCCTTGATTGCCAAGAAGAGTGGCAAAGTTTCCCTGCTCACTGTGGCGATGGCAGTTGTCGCCTATCAGCTCATCGGTTCGCTTGCTGAGTGGGCAATGACAGGCTCGATAGAGGCAGCTTCTCAAGACATCATCCTGGGCTGGCCTGGCTGTTTAATCCAGATTGTGGGTGGATATGTAATGCTGCGTTACTTATTAAAGAAGTAAGTTATGGAATACAAGCCGTTTAAGGATATTAAATTGTCAAGGTTGGGCTTTGGCAACATGCGTTTGCCGCAGCTTGATGGCAAGATTGATTTTGAGCGCGCCTCAGCGATGATAGACCGCGCGATGGCGGCTGGCGTGAACTACTACGACACCGCCTGGATGTATCACAACTGCACTAGCGAGGACTTCCTGGGCGAGGCTCTCAAGAAGCATCCGCGCCACTCGTTCTATCTGGCTACGAAGTTCAATATTGATTTCAACAGTGACTATAAGCTCGTCTTTGACACTCAACTCAAGAAACTGCAGACCGACTATATCGATTTTTACCTGATTCATTGCATTATGGACAGCAACATCCACCGCTATGTGGACGATGGCAGTGTAGATTACTTCCTTGAGAAGCAGCGAGAGGGCAAGATTCGCTACCTGGGTTTCTCGTGTCACTCGAGTGTGGAGGCATTGCAATGGTTTGCCAATCATCACAAGTGGGACTTTGCCCAGCTGCAACTCAACTATTTCGACTGGCTCTACTCGGCCACCGAGCAGGAGTACAAGGTGCTTGAGGAGTGCGGCATCCCCATCATGGTGATGGAACCCGTGCGTGGCGGCAAGCTGGCTCAGCTCACGCCCGAGATTGAGGCAATGCTCAAGGAGGCACATCCCGAGTGGTCGATTCCCTCGTGGGGATTCCGCTTTGTGCGCAGCCTGCCTCAAGTGCAAACTGTGTTGAGCGGCATGAGCACTATGGAGCAGGTGGAGGACAACTTAGCTACGTTCAATGACTCGACAGAGTTCACTCAGGCCGACCGCGACTTGCTCTTTAAGGCGTGTGAGATGTTCCATGATCATGTGAAGATACCTTGCACAGCCTGCCGTTACTGCTGCGACGGATGCCCCATGTGGATTAACATTCCCGAGTTCTTGAAGATATACAACAACTACAAGGTGGATGCCGAGTGGGACGACACCATCAAAGCTAAACTAGCAAAGGTGGACTCACAAGGCACACCTGCCGACTGCCTCGCATGTGGCGCTTGTACCAGCCACTGCCCTCAGCGCATCGACATCCCCTCCATCATGAGCGAGATGAGCGAGAAGTTCTATTAATACTCCCCAAAAAATAGCAAAAATGAGCAAGCTAAAACTTTTCTTACTGTTGGCTGTAGCACTCATGGCAGGGCGCGTTGATGCTGCGCAACTTAGTGAGATGCAGCTGCGTGCCGCAGCAACCCATGTGCTCAAGGCCAAGCGGCCAGTGCAGCGTGTGGCAACCTATAAAAACCTGGCGGTCTATAACCAGCAGGGCGGTGGATTTGCAA
>Ga0247611_10000641_pt1 | contig 69279 bp, 46 predicted proteins | sample 177DNAGHGhighgp2_FD_192422 | JGI IMG/M metagenome (GOLD analysis project Ga0247611, IMG submission 192422) | Sheep rumen microbial communities from Palmerston North, Manawatu-Wanganui, New Zealand - 1770 DNA GHGhigh gp2 | ecosystem: Host-associated > Mammals > Digestive system > Stomach > Rumen...
CTTCTTTTCGCTTGCCTACCGGATTTTTTTCCGAAAGCGAGTGCAAAGGTACGACATTTCCGCGAACTGGCAAAATAATTTTCCAACTTTTTTCATAAAAACCGCAACTTTTTTCAGGCAACACCCCTACACGCACCTGAAACGGGGGTGGCAGAGAGCACAAACAAAGACAACTTTGTGCAAACCGAACAGAAAATTTAGTGTTTTTCCACTCAACCTATGTTCATCATCTATCTTACCACAACTATTACCTTTCTTGTTGTTTTGTTATCCTTGTATCAGAGTTTCTGTCCCTTGTTTATTCTTCTCACATTCTACTCCCCTTCCTCCCCCTAGAGGGGGAGTCAGAGGGGGTCTTATACATCCGCAACGAGCGGAGAGATTAGCAGCATGCCTGCAGAGCTGATGGGCCTATTTATTTACGATTTGACGATTTACTATTTACGATTGATTTTAATTGATTTATTTACAAATTTCTTAGCCCCAACGGGGCGAAATAATTTAGGATAAGGCGGAAGCCCTATTTCGGTTTAAACACCCCACCCATCGCCCTGTAGGGGCGAAATACCTTATATTATGTCGCACTTTCAGCGCTTTGGGGTGGTGGGGTGTCGTTCCGATAGGGTTGAAACCCTATCCTTCGTTATGTCACCCCTACGGGGTTTCATGGTGACCACTCCCCCGTCTTCCCCCGTTGGGGGACTGAGGGGGGGGACAAGAACGGATTTCTCCCCCTTCGCACTCCCCCCAAGGGGAGAGAGAAGGGAGGGGTAAGGGGGAGGGTCTGCTAGAGGGGGTATGTCAGAGGTGGGTTGTTAGGGGCGGGTCCTCTGGAAGGGAGTTAAAACGGAAGTTAATAAGAAGTTAGAAGTAAGGAGTTAGGAGTTTTTAAAGATGTGATATTATTAGGGGAAAAATCGATTAAGTGAGTACAATAAAAGCTTGTTTATATTGTTGAGCGTGAGAATTTTATGTAAAATATTTGGAATTTGGCAAAAAATTTCGTATCTTTGTACCCTGTAAAGTTAAATCTAAGAAAGGAGAAAAATATATGCCACGTAAAACAGACGGAATGCCATTTGAGATTTATACACGCCCTACCAATGGAGAGGACGGAAAACCATTGCTTTATGTACGTCCTGTAGCACCTTATAAGCGAACAATGAAGGATATAGAGAACTATAGCGGCTATCGCGGAATCAATAAAGGAACGGTTGACATTGCCTTCGAGACCTTCATAGAAGTATGTAGCGAATGGTTGGCTGAGGGTTATCGAGTGGAGACTCCTATCGGCACCTTCGCTCCCAAGATTAAATTGGAAGGCGAGTTTACTGACCCTGCAAAGGTGAAAGGCAAGAATGTGAAGTTTGTCGGCATTGAGCTGACACCCTCGAAGCGTTTTGTCAAAGCTGTGGAACGCCAGCAAAAAGGCTTTTATAAAAAGGAGTCGAATGTAGGTTCTACACAGATGCACGACGAGGCTTTCATGGCTAACGCCCTGCAACGTTCCATGAGTTCTGGCTTCACCACCATCCAGGTATTCATGAGACATGCTCGTCTGAAATACCATTCTGCCCAGCGATACCTCAACGGACTATGCTCAGGAGAGCATCCTTCGCTTAGAAAAGTGAAGTTCGGAACTACCTATCATTACTTCCCCATGCAGAAGTAGTTCTGTTGATGGTAGTCTTTTGGCGGCCGCCGCAAGATATTCGCACGCCCGCCGCAAGATATTGCCCCGCCCGCTGCAAGATATTCGCACGGGCGGGGCAAGCTTGTTACATGCCGTATCTCTCCCTTTTCTCCCCCGTTGTTTTCCCTGTTCTACCCTAGGGTTTTTCCCTTTTGCCCCTAGGTGCTTCTTTTAGGCACGAGAGATGGTCGTCTGATACTCGTTCTTATATTCTTGGTGTCTGGCATATCTTTATAATGCGTGCTATGACGAAGATGATTAATCCATAGCAAGGAGAGATGAGCATACATTTGATTCTGTCACAAACGCCAGGCGGCATCTATCGCATCCAACCTTCTACACGATACACTTTCTCTAATAGTTTTTTCTCGTCTCCAGTCTTTGCGTCCTTGAACCACACTTCAATGCGGGCTGCATAGTAATCGTGAAAGACACCTTCGTAGATGGTGAATTCCTGTTTGTCTACCAACTTCGAGAACGTAGATGTGCCATTGATTTTCACTTTACTGGCTTTCTTCAGTCGATAATCAGAGAGCGGAATATCCTCAGTAACTTCAAAGCATTTAAGATAGATTTCGCCAGCAGGTAACGGGCCATAATAGAAATCATAGTAATAGATTCCCCCTTGCAAGCCATCCCAAATTTGTAAGTAGGAATCGGGATTATGCACGTCAGCCACATTTACCGAATCAGGAACTGGAGAAAGTATCTCCGAAATTGAGTCGCAAACATATTCAGTCCGATGCGGCAGGTTGTACTCCAAATCTGCAGGGATCGGATGATCCTTGCCGAATGTACTCGTGTCTGGTGCGAACATGGCTGCTAAAATCGCAAAGAAGAGAGCTCCCCCTGATAGAACGGCAATCACGACGGATGCCACAAAAGAGGCGATGCATCTCCACCATCTTTTGTTGACGAGCAATACAATCCATGAAACTGGAAGGGTAATGAGCGTGATGAGCAACAAAATGCCGACGGAGTTTTCTATGACTGCTGGCAGACTATTCATGTTGATCATGAGTATCAGCGCAAAAGCAAACAAAGCATACAAAATGGGAAACACGTACCAGAACTTGATAATAACGTCTTTCAATGTCGTAAAAAATGATTTCCTTTCCATACTTCCTTCTTTTTTAAGGATTCATAATATATAACGGATGAATTGCAAAAATATTGTGGGAGCATCCACGCTGCATATTAATCTTAATATTCTTTAACTGACTACTAATGAACAGAATAACCTCGCACTATCATCTCTGACGGTGCGAGGATGGGAAAAAAACTCTTTATGTATTAACTAATGACAGCTGATTAGTATTCTTTTGCAGTTGTGGCAGGTCTCTGGATTAAGGGCTATAGTGTATTCAATTCTCTTTTCGAATGATGACATTAATCAATGACTCGCCCTCGACTTTTCTTTTCAGCACAAGACACTCAGGAACGGAGAGTCGTAACTCTTGATGGTCGCGGCATATCAGAAGGGTATCTTTATCTATCCAGTGTAGAGTCCAGTTGAGATATACAATCGTAGTTCCTTTCCCTTGTTCAAAATATTGTTCCCATGTGACAAGCTTGGTTTTGCAGTCGGAATCCAACTTGTCCATAAATACCATCGAATCTTCTGACTTCGTTGTGTACATATGTTGCGGAGTGAATGCATAAAAGACTCGCTGATTTCTAATGTAGGGGAAAATGTAATCGGTGCATAGTCCTTTCATGATAGAGTCTATTTTAGCTTCCGAAGGATTTAGCACCCTCCCTTCCACTTCCCACGTTCCATAGAGTGGGTGGTCGGCATCGTATGGAATCTTACCGTCACACACATCACACACCTCCTTCGCCAGTGGGGTTACGCCGCGTTTGTCATATGTCCATACTCCAGCATTAATGTCGCCTTTGTCATACGTCCATGCAGTATATTTGCTGTCAATATAACAAGTTTCGCTGAATCCAGTTTCAGAGCAATCAAACAATACCCACTTAGGTTTATAAAAGTCATAGTATGAATGAGAATTCTGTATTCTTATCTGTTTGCGTTGGATGTCCTCTAACTTCTGGTCCTGAATTGTGAGGTTGTAGTTTTCAATTCTTACATTCCAATCGATTGTGTCAGTACATAGTCTGTACCGTTCTATATAACTTTTCCACTGTCTGGTTTTCTCATCAAAGTTGGTTGAGTCTCTCGTTTCCCTGATGCGGCAAAGCTCGCCACCTGCCACATATCTGTACAGACCCCTAGGTTCTATCTTCGGTTTGTCCTTGTAGGTCGATGTGGAAGTAAGCAGTTTGATGAGAGGTGTGTTACTTGCTGTCTTTTCCCAGATTTCATATCCATCGTATAAACAATCACTTCTGTCGTCTATAATGAGTATATGTTTAACTTTGACAATCATTCTGTCATCACTAATTCTATAGAACACGTATTTCACAGGTTGTGTATTATCGTTCGTCAGCAACTGTATTGTAATCTTCTGCTTGTTCTCATCACTGACTTTATACTCTTGTAGATACCCATAGCTGCCGGGATGTTCCTGTTTTAGCATAGCATCTGTATATGCTGTGAAGAGATACTGATCATCAATGATGGCATATTTGTCCCAGTAATGCACATAATCGTTTTCGCCCAAATCCAATTTGCCGCTCTTCAGCCACTCATCTACAACCTTACTGCCTGACATCTTGATGGCACCAATGACTTTCCATCTGCCTTGCAGTCCGTCCTTCTTACCTTTGGTTTTAGTGCTATACAGCATATCGAAAATCTTTTTTCCTGAGGAGGAAAAACTGTTTGACTTGTACTCCTCTGTGCACCATCCATTTTCAGGAAAGACACGATGGCCTCGCGATGTGCTCCACCATTTCAGGGAAAATCCTTCCTTATCCGAGTTGAAAATGCGGGTCATTGTAGGAGTGGTTACATCAGGCTCCTCGCCTGTATAGTTGAACACCATGTGGTCGTTGTCACCTAACTCAAAGTATGGGCGATTTGTCCTTTCGCCATGTATATTGATTGAATTATCTTCTATAACGCTCAGCATCCACGTCATGGTGTCTGTACAAATCTTGTATTGGTCGAGCATAGCAGCTTCAGTACCGTACTTTCCTGTGATACTTACCATGTGGTATATACCCCTTGGATTCTGTTTCTGGGCATATAATCCTACTGCATTCAGTATGATTGCAAGGGTGATAATTTTTCTTAACATAATCTTTTATTTCATTTTTTACTAATTATTACATTTTCCTAAAGTGCAAGACGGAAGCCAGTGAGTTCGGATGTGGACGTGGGTTTTCTTCCGATGCGGTGTTCTACACGGCAGTCCATTTGTTGGTCGTTCCAAGCACCTCCACGTACAATGTGAGTAGTGCCTGAAGACGGACCCGTTGGGTTGTTGATTGGTGAGGAAGCATAATAGCTACCATCAACCCAGTCCTGACACCACTCCCATACATTTCCACTCATATCATACAAGCCCAACTCATTCGGAGCCTTCGTAGCAACCACATGGGTCCTGCCGCGACTATTGTCTCTGCACCAACCTACCTCCCTAAAGCTATTACTGCCACTATAGGCATAACCATTACTCTGGTTACCACCACGAGCCGCATACTCCCACTCAGCCTCGGTAGGAAGACGGAAGTGCTGACCTGTCAGCTGATTCAACTTCGTAATGAAAGTCTGGCAATCGTCCCAACTCACATTTTCTACAGGGAACTTCAATCCCTTATAGTTGCTTGGATTGCTACCCATCACGGCTTCCCAAAGCTCCTGAGTCACCTCGGTCTGACAAATGGAGAAGCTTGTCAGTTTAACTTCATGAACAGGCTTCTCAAAATCATACCTGCCTCCTCCCATCTTGAAAGAGCCTCCCTCAACTGACACCATCGAGAATTCCACACCATTCACATGATAGGTCTTCCCTTTTATGACGATAGCTGGCTGACGGTTTATATCTGCTTCCTCCAAGGTTTCCATCACAATCTTCATTGGCTCGTTGGTCAGCTGCAATACCTGGGCATTATATCTATCGCAGACAATCTGCATGGAGCGTACAGGAATTGAGTGTGGTGCTCTTAGCGCAAAATGACCGTTGTTATCAGGATGCGTTATTCCTATGATTCCATCGTTTTCGTCATGTGCATAAATCCGTGCATCTTTCAACGGTTTCCCTTTCGTATCTGTCACCGTACCTGTTGCAACAACTGGAGGAGCGGTTCGTCCGGCTTCTGGCCTCAGGACAATCTTTGGCATCGGATTTGTTGCCTTGGTTTCATAAGGTTCGAAATTAGTTGCACGAAATCCTTGGCTTACCAAACCAATCCTCAGAATATGAGCAGGGTCATGAATCCTGTAGGAGAAATGACCATTGATATCAGCTTCAGTAACAGGTTCACCATACACCCATATAACTCTCCCGTCATCACCAAGTTCCACGATATATGCCCCCTGTATAGGCACATCATTCTCGTCAACCACAATGCCGGTTATCATATCTCCAGGTTTGATGCTTGTAGTATTTTCTACTTCTGGCATATCATCTGTTGGATCTTCAATTGGTTGATCCTCAATAGAGGAAGGTGCATCTGCCCCCTCTCCATTAAAAAGTGAAAGCTGAATGTCCTCCTTTAACGAGGAAATAGAAGGTACACTTTCGCTGACTGCATTTGCTTTTTCCGTGAACTCAGGCGTGGCGAATGCCGCAAGGGCTATTGCAGCCACAGGGAGCAGGTACACGGCTTTTGTACAGTTCCAACGATTTGATTTACGTTTCATCATCATCCTGATTCTTTTTTTAAGTAAACTATGATTGAAACCATTGGCAAAAGCGTAGGAACTGGTACCGATGGCCTTTCGAATTAATAAGCTTTGATAGTTCTGAAGGGTGACTCCGTGACTCAACACACTGGCATCTGCCTCGTACTCGTGGACTTCACGCAGGGAATAGTCGAGCATCCAGATGCAGGGATTGAACCACTGAAGCACCTCAACAAAGGATACAAAGAGGTTGTCCCACGAATGGTGAAGGCGGATGTGTGCCTGCTCGTGCTGCATTACTGAGGGGTTATTCTTGAAGTCTTCGTCTGTAATCACAACCGTATTCATCCAACTGAATGGGCATACGTCGTCGAAGTGGGCATACACCTGTATGCCGTCAATCGTATCTTTCCAAAGGCAATTGGAGGGAATGTAACGATACAAGCGAACGAGTTGGAAAGTCTTCCAAGCAATGCATACCACCACACCTATTATATATATAAGGATAAGGATGGAGGGCCAAGGAATCTGACCAGAGTCCTCTTCATTACTCACATGAAGATTCCCTCCCTGATCTCCCTTTACGGGGAGTGCCTCTAAAGAGGAAAAGACCTCTTCCGTTTCCTCCTCTAAAGAAGAAAAGCCCCCATCCGTCTCCTCCTCTATAGAGAGAGGGTTGATTGCCTCCTCAAGACTCTTGATGGGCTGGGAAATCATCTCCCCTTGGGGGAAAAGAGAGAGAGGCTTAAATAGCGGCAGCACAAGCGAAAGGGCTACGATGCTGAGCAACAAGATGCGATTGAACGCATGAAAGGTGTCCCGACGCATCAGCAACGTGTAGGGCAAGTACAGCAAGGCCAGACAGATGGCGGACTTGATGGCATATATGGTGAAGGCACCTAACATAATGGTTAATGGTTCAGGGTTAAGGGTTAATTCTGGTTCAGGGTTAAAGGATGATGATGATTGGAGATCGAAAGTGCAAGGTTGGCTATTTCTTCCAATTCTTCCTTACTCAGTTGTTCCTCCTGCAGGAAGAAGCTGACAAATGAGGAAACACTCCCACCAAAGAACTTCGCCTTCACATCGCTTACTGATTGAGAGATATACTCGGCTTTCGATATCAAAGGGAAATACAAGTGTTGTTTGCCATTCCCTTTCTTGTGTCCTACAAAACCCTTCATTGCCAACAAGCGAATGACTGTGGATATCGTAGTATAGGCTGGTTGTGGCTCTGGATAGCATTTAACAACCTCATGCACATCCAGGGCCTTCCCACTCTTCCATAGAATCTCCATCACTTGGAGTTCTGCCCTTGTTAGCGTTAATGCGTTTTCTTTCTTCATTTTGTTGGTTGTTTTAACTTTCGATGGCAAAGTTAAGTTGGTTTTGAATACAAGCCAAACAATTAGAAAACTATTTTCCACAAAACCCCGATATTTAACATCTATTAATAGTTATACAAGTAATGAAAGGCCGAATGATAGAGATAAGGCATTGTAAAGAAAAAAGTAAAGTAAGAAGAAAAATGCTCTATCTTTTGGTCAAATGACAAAATCTACTTATCTTTGCACCACGAAACAAGATTATTACCATTATGACTACTCTACAATTACTTACATGTACTACCCTTCTGAGCCTGTCAACGATGGCAAAGGGGCAAACAAGTCAACTGCTTTTCGATGCGGGTTGGCAATTCACGCATACAGTCAACGGACAAACGTCTGCCAGCAAAATGGTTGACCTACCTCATGACTGGGACATCTATGAGGGTCCCAACCCTCAGACAGGTGCCACGGGAACTGGTGGAGGATGGTATCCTGGTGGCGAAGGGGAGTATAGGAAAGTGTTTGAGACCGAAAGCTCAAAATTTGAAGGGAAGTTAGTAAAACTGCACTTCGAAGGTGTGTACCAAAAGGCAATGGTCTTTATCAATGGTCAAAAGGCTGGACAACATGAATATGGCTACACTCCATTTACGGTGGACATCACTCCTTATCTGTTCAAGGACAAACGACAGAACGAGGTGGTGGTGAAGGTGAATAACTCCGAACAGCCTAACTGTAGGTGGTATAGCGGTTCGGGCATCTATCGACATGTGTGGCTACAGACGATGCCAGCACTACATATTGCAGAGAACGGAGTGTTTATCACTACCACTGATGTGTCGAGAGGGAATGCGACTGTGACAGCTGAGGTGTGTATCGCAAACGAGTCAGGCAGCAATAGAGATGTTATGGTAGTGGTTGGTGGCAGCCAATTGTCGGTCAACGTACCTGCCAAACAGACAAAGACGGTGAAGACCAGTTTCGAGGTGAGGAATCCGCAGTTGTGGTCGCCCGATGAACCTTACCTCTACACCACCAAGGTGGAACTGAAGGAATCGGGCACGACCATTGATGCACAGAGCGTGAAGTATGGCATCCGTACCATCTCGTACGATGCAGAAAAAGGGTTTATGCTAAATAACAACCCGATGACAATCAACGGAGCATGTGTGCATCATGATGACGGAGCGTTGGGAGCAATGGCTTTTGATGCAGCAGAAATACGTAAGGTTAGGCAGATGAAGGAAGCCGGATTCAACCTCATCCGTACAAGCCATAACCCAACAACTCGTGCGTTCCTCGATGCCTGCGACTCCATCGGTATGTTGGTGATTGACGAAGCTTTCGACGGTTGGCGTTCGGAGAAGACCAAATATGACTACTCCACCCTATTCGATTCGCACTATCGCGAAGATGTCCAAGCTATGGTGAATCGTGACAAAAACCACCCCTGCATTATCTGTTGGAGCATTGGCAACGAGGTCATCGAGCGCAAGGACCTCCGCGTAGTCACAACAGCCCGACTGCTAAAGAAAGCCATCTTAGAGATTGACAACACACGCCCTGTGACAGAAGCACTCTGTGCATGGGACAACGACTGGGAGATTTACGATCCTCATGCTGAGGTGCTCGACATAGTAGGTTATAACTATATGATTCACAAACACGCCTCGGATCATCAGCGCGACCCAAAGCGTGTGATGTGGCAGACGGAGAGTTATCCACGTGATGCCTTCAAGAACTGGGCATTGGTACAGGACTATCCATACATCATAGGCGACATCGTGTGGACAGGCCTCGACTATCTGGGCGAATCGGGCATCGGTCGCTACTACTATGAAGGCGAACGTCAGGGCGAGCACTATGTAAGCGGAGGACAACCCGACTGGCATGGAGCCTACTGTGGTGATGTTGACATCACAGGATGGCGAAAGCCTATCAGTCACTACAGGGAGATGCTTTGGGCAAAACATAAAGCACCACTTTACATGGCAGTGAGGGAACCTGACGGCTATCACGGTAAAATACGAGAAACGGCATGGAGCGTGTGGCCCATGTGGGAATCGTGGACATGGAACGGTTGGGAAGGCAAACCTATAGATGTTGAAGTCTACACAAAGGCTTCGGAGGTAAAATTATATTTGAACGATAAACTCCTCGACACGAAAAGAGTCAGTCGCGATACGCAATTCAAAGCCGTGTTTTCTGTGCCATACGAAGCAGGTACGCTACGTGCTGAAGCCGATGGAGAAAGCATCACCCTCCATACTGCAGGAACACCAGCTAAGATACGTCTGACTGCAGACAAAACGGTGATGAAGGCAGACGGGCAAGATTTGTCGTTTATCATCATCGAAGTAATTGACAAAGCAGGAAACGTGTGTCCAGAAGCTGCTATTGCATGCGAGGTCGGCGTGAACGGACAAGGCAGCCTGTTGTCGGCAGCAAGTGCAGACCTCAAGGATCGTGAACCCTATACCTCACCACATGTCACGACATGGAAAGGGCGAGCACTCATCGTGGTACGCAGTTCAAAGAAAAAGGGGAAAATAAACATCAGCGTAAAAAGCAGTCTTCCGACAGCCACGATTAGTTGCAACAGCAAATAAGGAGCGAAAAATATAATTAAGGTGTGAGACGATGGACGTGGCAAAGCAAGAGATTGCCCTCCCCATCACGAAGATGCATGCCGTTTCCTTGACAATAGCGGAAAAGATTGCAATCATGGCACTCGCCCGTCCGCATCCACTCACGATTGCGATAGGGTTGAAAACGGTGTTCCCACACATCCATGAAATCATCCTGATAGATGTTGCCTTGATGGTAGTCGCAACGGATGCTGGTGCAAGCAGAGATGGAACCATCGACCAAGACAGAACCTATTGTCACGCCTGCCTGGCAAGTAAAGAGGTGGTCGCGCACTTCGCCTTCGTAGTTTCCCAAAAAGCCTTCACAGCCATACTCTACATGGATTTGTTGTTCTTTGCGTACTTCGCGGATGAAGTCGAACACTCCTTGGAACTCTTCATTTGTCAGCTGCATCATCGGGTCAGACGCAGCACGTCCAACAGGAAATACTGTGAAAAGACGCCATCGACGGACACCTTTGCTGATAAGATATTGACGAATGTCAGGCAATTGAGAATAGTTGCGTCGAGTGACACAAGTGACGACATCAGACATCAATTGTGGAACCTTTGCCAACATGGTCAGCGCCTGATCGACTCGCTGAAAGCTATGAGGATTTCCGCGCATCCAGTTGTGGTTGTCTTCCAATCCATCAAGACTGATGGTGACCGACCCCATCCCCACCTTCAAAAGGCTGACGAAGCGATCGCGTGTAAGAAACAATCCGTTTGTCACCATACCCCACGGGAAACCCTTGGCATGGATTTCAGCGCAACATGTTTCGAGGTCATCACGCATAAGCGGTTCACCTCCGGAAATGATTACAAATACTTGATGAGGGTCGGTCTTAGCTGCAATAGAATCAAGCACTCTCAAGAAATCCTCCATAGGCATATCAACCTGTTCGGATTTCTGAGTACAGTCACTTCCACAATGGCGACAATGAAGGTTGCAACGGAGCGTACACTCCCAAAACAACTGTTGCAGGGGATGTTCCTGCAACATGTTCTGTTCGTGCTTACGCCATAATTCAAGCGCAAACTTTTTTTTCAAAGAAAGTGGCGTCACTTTCATTTTCCATCCATTAAACAGATTCCATTACTTTGGTTTCTGGGTAATGTTCTCAGAAACAACATCGGTCGGGTTTTCGTCAAGGCTATCTACCACCAAGGAATCGACATCCTCATAATCTACTGCGCCATACTGAGGTGCTGGGCCATAGCAAGCCATGAACAAGAACGATGCCGAACCGATACCAAGGAATGTGAGCACTTGCAAAATGGTTTTATTCACCAATCGATTACACTTCTTTGCCATAAAAAGGATTAAATTATTATGCACTGCAAAGATAGGAAAAAAAACTGAGAGTTGAGAGCTGACTATTGAGAGATTGACAAAAAACAGTTTTTTTAATCATCACAATACCGATTTGCCACTTTCAACGTTCATTTTTTTGATAGATACGAACATAGTCAATCTCGTAGCGCATTGGGAAAGCAGAGTCGTCAATAGTTCCACCATTATCGCCTCCCAGTGCGAGATTGAGCAAGATGTAATGAGGTTGGTGGAAGGGATTGGTTCCACGCCCAATTTGACGATTTATCGTGACACTTAAATCGATTGTATTCAGCAGTTCGTCATCAAGATAGAGTTTGATGAACTGCTCATCCCAATCCATACGCCACACATGGAACTGATCCGCCCAATTAGGATCGCGTTGGGTGAAGCGTGAGTAAGGTATTCGCTTACTGTTCCATACAGCATTCCAACGCTGATCACCACCCCATGCTGCATTTGCAAGGATATGAGGCACTCCATTGATACGATAATACTCCATCACATCAACCTCTCCACACGAAGGCCATTCCATACTCGTACCCAAAGTCCAAATGGCAGGCCATGAGCCACCTGCAACAGGAATTTTGGCACGAACTTCAAGACGTCCATAGAGGAAAGTACGCTTCCGAGCTGTTGTGACACACGAAGAGGTATAGTCGATATACTGACGGGCACGCCCCCAGTTGGAACTTCCTGGCTGATAGGTTGGATTGTCGCGATGTTCTCTTCGTGCTTCAATAATCAACATGCCATCTTTTTGATAAGCATTATCAGCCTGATACCACTGAGCTTCGTGATTGCGAACAAAGCCCACTTCGTAGTTCCAAGTCGCCTCATCGGGACGACCTTCAGTATTGAACTCATCGCTCCAAACTAACTGCCAAGAATCTTGTGCAGAAACATGAAGGGAAGACAGAATTGTCAGCAATAGGGTCAAAATGTGTTTCATGGGATAAAAAGAATTATGTGTGTGACAATGGAGACTTGAACAGGTATTGTCCTTTATTCTTGGTGAACACACCCCATTCGATGGCATGCACAGGGCATTGGTGGTAGCAATGCAAACACTGTACACAAGTATTGCTCCATTCCGGTTGATTGTTGTGATTCAACTGAATATTCTGATATGGGCAGGCATGAACACATTTGCCACATCCGATGCATGCGCCATTGGTCTTGAAATACTTTGCACTAACAAGAAAACGATTGAAAAACGGACGGATAATGCGACTCTTGACCCACGCAAATCCACCCGGAATGGTATCAAAGCCACCACGTTTGTCTAACACATCATCGACAATCTGATTCATGCGAGTGATGGCACTTATCAGTTTCTGCTGTTCCTTCTCTTTCGGATCAACATCAAAACCAGGAAGACACACATAGGACTCTGGCATCTGTACAGCATATCCCAAATTGCATGACCACCCTTTTTGTTCCACATCGTCGCAGAAAATCTCTGCCGTCAATCCAGTATCGTCCCCACATGTGGTAACGAAATACAGATAATCTACATTGTCGATCTTTACCTGCTCAATGAATCGCTCCACAAACGGAGGTACTCCCCATCCATAGCAAGGAAACACAAAGCCAAGACGTTCACCATCTTTCAGGACATAATGCATGTCACCCCCTATTTCGTCGGGGATGAAACGAAGCCTGTCATTCAGTTCTTGTGCAAGAAACTCTGCTACCCAACGTGTATTGCCTGTTCCAGAGAAATAGAATAACATCTATTAATGATTTGACTATTTAACAAAATAAGTTTTTCTATAGCCACTGACGCTTGCGGAAGTACCACCATCCAATAACCGTAATAATGACGGAGATGATAATGGCCACGAGAAATCCCCAGTTACTTTGCTCCATACCGTTGACGAGATTCATACCGAATAAGCTTGCCACCAAAGTCGGCAACATGATAATCATGTTAAGGCTAGTAAGCAGACGCATCACTCGGTTCATGTTGTTATTGATGAGGTTTGCATACGTATCCATGGTAGAGTCAAGGATGTTGGCATAGATAGCGGTCATCTCTCTTGCCTGTTGCATCTCGATGTTGACATCCTCAATCAGTTCTGCATCAAGATCATCGACTGGCAAACGGAACTTCAGTTTACTCAACAATGTTTCATTACCCCGAATAGATGTCGCGAAATAAGTCAAGCTATCTTGCAAACGTGATAAACTCGTCAAATCCTTATTATCGATATTGTGATCGAGATTACGCTTGGCCTTTTCAATCAAACCATTCACCTGCTTCAGGTATTTCAAGTACCATACACTCGCACTGAGGAAGAGACGAAACACAAGGTCGGTTGCATCGATGAATCCCTCTCCCCTACGTTGCTGATGGTTGATAAAGTCCACCATCATTTTAGTTTCCTGATTGCAGACCGTGATGATTTTGTCGTCTTTAATCAAGACACCCAAAGGAATGGTTGTGTAAGGGCTACGACTTGCAATATTCTTAAGATGTGGAATACGAAGGATAATCATCAACCAACGCTCGTCATAATCATAACGAGAGCGCTCATCAGTATCGGAGATGTCTTCCAGAAAATAATCCGGTATCTTTAACTCGTCAACTAAATATTTCACATCGTCTTCAACTGGGCAAGTAACCTGAATCCAGCATCCAGACTCCCATTGATCCAGATGCTTAATGCCCTTATTAAAATTCCAATAAGTACGCATAAGTTTAAACTCTTTAAATATTGAACTATACCTTTTGCCTCAAGACAATTGGCTGTTACTATTAAGGTCGATAGAGTCTAAACTTACTATTCTTCTGCTCAGACCCTATCCTGCGTTACTAAATAATCCGCCGGATAACTGTCGTCCATATAAAATAATTTGTTCGTTTCGAGTGCAAAGGTAAGGAAAATTTGAGAATTGGAGAATTAAAAAAATGAAAAAATGCAAATTATTGCCGATAAACGAATGAAAAATACTATATTTGCAGTTCGTTAGCGAAAGGGAGTAGCATTCATGGGCAAAATATTTGCAATAGTTAATCAAAATGGTGGTGTCGGGAAGACAACTACCACATCCTATTTGGCCAAAGCTTTTACAGCAAAGCAGAAGAAGGTGCTGATCATCGACCTAGACCCATTGTCAAGTTTGAGCTCGAATTACGACTTCTCTTCGTTAGGAACCAAGTCTCTTACCGAATGCATGGAAGGAAGAGCGACCTTGAATGAGTGTATCTTCGCAGTGGAGGAGAACCAATTATTCATGGCTTTAGGTGGGAAATGTCTTATCGGCTTTGAAATTGCGGCCATCTACAGTCCTAATAGAGAAAAGGTGTTATCAACATTACTATCAAGCATAAAAGGCAATTATGACTATATCCTGATAGATACTCCATCGTCTTTAGGACTACTATCCATGAATGCGCTGACTGCTGCAGATGAAGTTATCATTCCCCTCAGATGCGACGTGAGAATTTTTGAAGGAATGGCTGAACTGCTACGAACCATCAACGACGTGAACAATACACTGAACCCTCAATTAACTATCGCAGGATTTCTTGTAACCCATGTCAACAGAGAACTGAGGTCCACCCCTGTATACTTAAAGGAAATAAATACTTGTTACGGCAATAAAGTGTTTCAAACACTGATTCCCAACAATGATGACCTATTGGTCTATTATAAACAATTTGCAACAGAGTTATCCGCATGATCAGAACGATTTTACATATGGTCAGAAAGCCATTTATGTCAGGAGCCACCCATCTTATCGTGTTCTTGGCAATGATGTGTGTATCGCTCACGTCTGTTGCTCAAGATACCATTAACACTCAAATACCACTCGCTCAACTTAGACGTAACAGGTTGGCTGTTACAATCACTGATACCCTTACGGGCGACAGCACCATTCGCACCACACAACTGGTGCTTCCTTCCGAGAAAGCAATCCACCAGCTTATTAACGAGAAGAGATTTATTCCCGACCCAAAGAAAGCTTTATGGTTAGCAATCGCTATTCCTGGAGGCGGACAGATTTACAATCGGAAATACTGGAAGCTTCCATTGATTTATGGAGGATTCTTAGGATGTATTTATGCGTTGAATTGGAATAACACAATGTATCACGACTATTCACAAGCCTATATCGACATCACAGATGATGATCCGTTGACCAAAAGCTACGAGAACTTCATCCCACAAGGCTATGATGTCAGTCGCAACTTAACACGCATTCAAGATTTGTTCCGGCGTAAAAAGAACTACTATCGTCGCTATCGCGACTTAAGCATGTTTATCATGATTGGCGTCTACGCCCTGTCAATCATCGATGCCTATGTTGATGCGGAATTATCCAGCTTCGACATTAGCAAGAACCTATCTATGAAAGTCCGTCCATCATTCATCCACGACAAGAATACCACCGTGTGGAACAAAACATTGACTCCCCATTCTTATGGAGTTGAGTGCAGTATTAATTTTTAACCAACGATAGCTATGGAAGAAGAGAAATCATTAAACATCGAAGAAGAAAAGATGGTGGACGAAGCGTTCCAACATTTAGTGGATTCTTACTTGAACACCAAGCATCGTAAGAAAGTGGAGTTGATTACGAAGGCATTCAACTTTGCTCGTCATGCACATCAGGGAGGAAGGCGTCTTTCCGGTGAGCCATATATAATGCATCCTATTGCTGTAGCCCAGATTGTATGTTCAGAAATCGGATTAGGTTCTACATCAATCTGCTCAGCCTTACTTCACGACGTAGTTGAGGACACAGACTATACAGTAGATGACATAGAAAACATCTTTGGTCCTAAAATAGCTCAAATCGTAGATGGGTTAACAAAAATCTCAGGTGGCATTTTCGGAGAGAGAGCTTCTGCTCAGGCAGAGAACTTCAAAAAGTTGTTGCTAACGATGAATGACGACATACGTGTCATCTTGATAAAAATGGCAGACAGACTCCATAATATGCGTACATTAGGAGCACAGCCTGCCAACAAACGTTATAAGATATCTGGTGAAACACTATACATATATGCTCCTTTAGCAAACCGATTAGGATTGAATGCCATAAAATCCGAACTTGAAAACCTCAGCTTCAAATACGAACACCCTGAAGAATACAAGGCAATTGAGAAGAAACTACAGGCAACAGAAAAGGAGCGTAAAAATGTATTCGATGAATTTACTGCTCCAATTCGTCAACAACTAGATCAAATGGGATTCTCGTATGAAATCAAAGCAAGAATAAAGTCACCTTATTCTATATGGAGCAAGATGCAAGTAAAACATATTCCATTTGAAGAGGTCTATGACATACTTGCAGTTCGTATTATTTTTGAACCTCGTGCAAATATTGATGAACGAAACGAGTGCTTTAATATTTATGTGGCACTCACACAACTTTATTCAAGCCATCCAGACCGTTTCCGTGACTGGGTAAACCATCCTAAAGCAAATGGATATAAAGCCCTACACGTAACCCTCATGAGCAATCGTGGAGAATGGATTGAGGTACAGATACGAAGTCAAAGGATGGACGACATCGCAGAAAAGGGGTTTGCCGCACACTGGAAATACAAAGAAGGCGAGACAACAGAAGAAGAGAAAGAAAATGAACTTGACAAATGGCTTGTCACCATCAAGGAGATTCTTGACGACCCACAACCAGACGCAATGGATTTTCTGGACACCATCAAACTAAACCTGTATGCTTCTGAAATCTTAGTTTTTACACCGAAAGGCGAAATCAGAATACTCCCTTCTGGTGCCACTGCGCTGGACTTCGCGTTCTCAATTCACACAGTCGTAGGTACTCATTGCATGGGAGCGAAAGTCAACCACAAATTAGTGCCGATGACCTACAAACTGCAAAGTGGTGACCAAGTAGAAATATTATCTTCTAGTAAATCTATGGTAAGCGACGAATGGTTACACATCGCTACCACAGCTAAAGCAAAAGCAAAAATCCTTGCAGCCATTCGTAAGAAAGAGCGTATTCAGCAAAGAGAAGGCGAAGAGATACTTGACGAGTTTTTAGCAAAACACGATCTAATCAAAGATACCCCAAATATCGACAAATTATGCCATCTCCACTCACTTGCAAAAGCAGAAGATCTTTATCTTGCTATCGGACAAAAGAAAGTGGTATTAGGCAATATGGACGATGCCTATCTGCGTGGTAAAAACACCAATAGCACATGGAAACGTCTACTTTCGTTTGGAAGAAAGAAACAAAAAGACGTGGGTAGCATTGAAGATAAGCCAACAGAAGAAATTACATATGACAAAAAGAAACCTTTAATCATCAACGACACAAATATTGACACGAAGTTCTGCTTAGATACCTGCTGTAACCCAATCCCAGGCGATTTAGTCATGGCCTACCAATCATTAGACGGCATGTTCCATGTACACAAATTGCAATGCCCAGCAGCATTGCGTCTAAAAGCCAATTCTGGCAACCGCCTATTCTCTGTCAAATGGGACATGAACGGAAACAAGCAGTTTGCCACTACTATCAAACTTAACGGATTTGACCGCATTGGAATTCTCAACCAAATCACACAGGTTATCTCACAACTCTTTAATGCCAACATCCGCAAGTTAGCCATAGAAACCATTGATGGGGTTTTCGAATGTACTATCGTACTTTATGTTCACAACACGAAGGAGGTACAGACCATCATCAAGGATTTAAAGCGGATACCAAATATAAAGAACGTCGTGAGAATATAAATTCCTTTCTCATAAAAACAAGATTCTATTTGACATTGCTATAGCCATCAGCTTTCAGCAACCCTATTACCTTTTCCTTTAAGTTTCCCTGAACGATGATTTCGTCATTCTTAACACTACCACCTACTCCACACTTAGTTTTAAGAAACTTTCCCAACGTTTTCATGTCTTCTTCCGTACCCACGAAACCTCGTACAATAGTAACGACCTTACCACCTCTTCCGTTCTTCTCAATAGCAACACGTAGGCGCTGCTCATTCTTTGGAAGGGTAGACTGCTCCTGTACGTCATCAGACGCATATTGATAATCTGGGTTTGTAGAGAATACCACCCCCAACCTATCTTTCCAATCGTTATTTGCCATAGTTATTTCAAATAAAAAAATAAAAGAGATTGAAAACAATCTCTTCACATTATGTGGGCGTTGACGGATTGCTTCATTTCATTCGGCTATCCTACTGCCACTTGAGAGTGGGCGTTGACGGATTGCTTCATTTCATTCGGCTATCCTACTGCCAACTTGAGAGTGGGCGTTGACGGATTGCTTCATTTCATTCGGCTATCCTACTGCCACTTGAGAGTGGGCGTTGACGGATTCGAACCGCCGACCCTCTGCTTGTAAGGCAGATGCTCTGAACCAGCTGAGCTAAACGCCCATTCGCCCTTAATTGTCGGGGCAGCGTGACTCGAACACGCGACCGCCTGGTCCCAAACCAGGAACGCTACCAACTGCGCTATACCCCGTTCTTTTAGATTCTTTTCCAAAAGCGAGTGCAAAGGTACAACTTTTTTTCGAACCCACCAAATGTTTAATAAACTTTTTTACAATTATTTCAAAAAAAAAGTAAGGCACTGCAATCAGTGCCCTACTCTGTAACAATATTGAAAGATTGAATTACTTCAATTCGATCACTGCACGACGGTTGAGAGTGTAAGGAGAAACTTCGTTTACACCACCAATAGCCTTCACTGTGATGTTATCACGGCTAACACCGAGACGAACAAGTTCATCAGCAACAGCCTGTGCACGACCTTCTGACAACTTCTGGTTCCAAGCAGAAGAACCTGTTTTGCTATCAGCAGAACCAGTAACTGTTACCTTAGCACCAGCTTCCTTAGCTGCAGAAGCAACTGCCTCAAGGTTAACAAGATCTTTCTTAGAGTTAAGAGCTGTAGAGTTGAGCTCGAAGAAGACTGATGTAGCAGCAGATGCAATCACCTTCTCTACCTTAGCAGCAACGTCACCCTTAGGCTGTTTTGCTAATTCAGCACGAAGACGAGCATTTTCTGCACGTTCCTTATCAAGTTCAGCACGAAGCTTTGCAAGAGCCTCTTCTGAAGCAGCAGCAAGTGCATTGTATGCATCAAGTGTAACTGCCTTGTCCCAAGTACCCTTACCAAGGTTGAAGCTTACACCTGCTTCAAGAGAAGCATAACCATGGTGATGGTCATTAGCATCAACTGGAGCCCAGTTAGGAATAGTGATGTTCTTTGAAGAAATCAAATTGTAAGAGAGGTCTGCATATACACTAACAACCTTTCCAAGTTTCCACATATTCTGGATACCTGCGCCAAGAGCGAAAGAGTATTCCTTAGCGTCAAAATGACGAACAACACCTGCACGTGGATAAACAATCAGATTCCATACGCGGTTCTCATTGTAACCATTGAAGAGATTTGAAAGGTTGAACTGTACATCCTCATAAATAGCTCCATAACCACCCTTGTGAAAATTTGGAGCGAGAAGCACATGATCTGTGTTACGGAATGCATGAGCAAAAAGGCCATTCTCCCACTGAACCTTAGTACGAAGACCAAGACCTGGAGTAAACCACTTACCGATTGCAAGATCAATACCATAAGTACGACCTTCATGCCAATCTTTCTTGAAGAATGAAGTCTTATAAGGATTCAAGACACTCATATCCACACCAAACTGTACAAACCAGTTTGACCAGAAAGAATTAGTTGCGACTGTGTACTTAGAAGGAGTTTCAATCTGAGTTGACTGAGCGTTTGCTACAGTACCTAAGCCGACAAATGCCAGCGCAATTAAAAGTTTCTTCATAATTTATAACTTTGTGTGATTAATGAATTAATAATACTCTTTTCTTCTCTCCCTGCTTAACAACAACACACTTTCCGCACCAGCAGGTGAAATCGACATACGCACACTATGATTGACTTTGTCAAAATGTATACGATACACCTATATTTCGTTTGCAAATTTACAATTTTTCCTTTACAATCAAACATCTTCTTTGAAAAAAAATGTGTTTTTTTATTGAAAATCGCAAAAAATAATGTATTTTGCATGCAATTACAACACACTTTAAGTCAAAAGATGCAATTTCATATTATAAACCTGTGTGCCATTACTTGAAACTCTTTTCAATATCAGGATAGGCAATCACTGTATAAACATACTTTCCATCAGGAGTATATTTTGATGATGGAAGTGTGAATAGTTGCTCGAGAAGTACATGCATTTCATCTTCGGACAAAACCTGCCCATATACAATAGCTGTAGCATGAGCCATTGTAAGAGCAATCGCATTGTGGACTTTCTCTTGAACATTACATCCAGTTTCCTTTGCTGCAGCAACCAAATCATGAAGGAGCACCATTGGATTTACACCATCCAAACCAGATGGAATGCCGTTAATAGAATACGAACCTCCACCAAGATTCGTGAGATCAAACCCAATATATACCAGATCAGACATGATGTCTTCAAGTACAATTAGCTCCTGGCGGTCAAACTGTATAACTTCTGGGAAGAGCATTCCTTGTGACAACCTACGCTGTTTAGACAAGTTGTCGATATATTGGTTAAAGAGCACACATACATGGGCTCGGTGCTGATCAACGACCATAAGACCTTCTGGAGAAGGAAAAACAATATAACGACCTTTATATTGGAACAGTGGAGTATCATGATCTGGCATTGGAGCCACACTTGATTCATCCCATATGGTAGGGCTGTTTTGAGATGGAGTCTCAGCCTCAACTTTAGAATACAAACTTTCCCAATTAGTAACTTTATTCGCAATAGGAGGTTTGATATCGTCGAAGGGTTTAAATGGGTTATAATCTGTTTTCACAGGTTTGGGCGGTGAGATGTTGTACTTAGGAGTATCTGTTCCCAAAACAGGAATATATGGTTTTTCTTCATTATCAAATTCAATGGTAGGAACACCAACAAAACGACCCAAGGACTCCTTAACTGTAGCAGCTAACACTTGCCATACCGCTTGTTCATTGTCGAACTTTATTTCCGTTTTTGTAGGATGAACATTCACATCAATCGAAGCAGGATCGACTGACATATAGATGAAATATGACACATGATCCCCTATCGGTATTAGGTTTTCATAAGCATGCATTACTGCACTATGGAAATAGGGATGTCTCATATATCGACCGTTTACGAAGAAGAACTGGTGTAACCCTCGTTTCTTCGACGACTCAGGACTGCCTACATAACCCGTGAGTGTCACGAGTGAAGTTTCCACATCAATAGGAAGAAGCTCTGTATTAAGTTTCTTTCCAAACACATCTAGAATTCGTTGACGTACAGATGTTTTTGGAAGACGATACATTTCAACACCATTATTGAACAAAGAAAAGTCGCATTCGGGATGAGTGAGCACTATTCGTTCAAAATCAGCTACAACATTTGACAATTCTGTCTGATTGGACTTCAAAAACTTTCGTCTTGCCGGCACATTAAAGAAAAGATTATTGACAGCAAAGTTACTTCCTACAGGACAAGCCGTAGGCTCCTGACATTCCAATTTAGAACCAGCAATACGCAAGAGAGTCCCTAACTCGTCCTCAGGACGCCGCGTTCTTAACTCCACTTGAGCAACAGCTGCTATAGATGCCAAGGCCTCACCACGAAACCCCATCGTTGTTAATCCGAATAAATCAGATGCCTGACGGATTTTCGATGTTGCATGCCTTTCAAAAGCCATACGCGCATCTGTTTCCGACATACCCTTCCCGTCATCAATCACCTGAACGCAAGTTCGTCCACCATCAACCACCAACACCTGAATATGCTTTGCTTCTGCATCAAGTGAATTCTCTACCAACTCCTTTACGATAGAAGCCGGACGTTGAACAACTTCACCTGCAGCAATTTGGTTGGCCACAGAGTCGGGAAGTAACTGTATGATATCCTCCATAATTAGAACAACTGACCTGTATAAATAAACTTGGCAACTAGAATAAGTGCAATAATAATGATAATGAGAATACCAGAGGAGATATGGCCCTTTGCCTTTCTACGCTTGAGATGCGTAGTAGCACCAACAAACTTCCCACGAATATCCTCGGGATTAAACTCCTTCTCGGGAATCAACCCCAACTCGCGTTTGGCATTCTCTTCAATTTTCGCTATCTTCTCCTTTCGTGGATCATAATAGATATAATTGTGCTGAAAACCTCTTGGTCGATTTACTCTGAATAGTCCCATTTCTTTCTTTATTGTTTATTGTTTTTCAAAATATCCAATCGTTGAATCGGAGCCTGACGGGCCTCTGTCGTTTTAAGGATGTTCTTAGCGTCTTTTCCACGCCACACAAAGATATCATCCTTGTCCTTGGGTCGGATATAGTCGAACCAAGCAAAGGAAGATAGATAACGGCGGTCGTGCGGAACATCGATAGCCGGATAAAACATTCCTTTAGCAGCAGGCATCCATATCTTATCCATCTTTTTTTCTTTCATGTAGAGATGCAACTCTGTCGTCTCTGAATAATTAACCATCACGATGGTGCTATCATCCTGGACAAAATAAACAACATATACATTGCCATGAGCCTCATTATGTTCGATTTCTCCATTCGTAAAATAGCACATCATTTCTTTCGAAGACACTTGATTATAAGATACAGAGTCAACTTGCTCGATGGTCATCGCCTGATTGATGATATGCACCCAGTCTATCGTACTATCGTTACCATATACACGGATTTCTTCTCCAAACACTTGTTGATTCTCATTCCATAGGATAGGTTGGCCATACATGTAAGTACAAGAATCACGCTGAAGTGATACGAGAGAATCGCATACCCCTTGAACATCATTCCTAAACATTCTTACATGATTATATGCATAAAGATTTCGATAAACAGAGTCTGTATCAAGGTTAAAGGTATACATCCTCAAGGTATCACCATGTACATACATGGTATCTGGACTAGAAAATTCCATAGCGACAGCCATATCTGTAGCCATAGCGTTTCCCGTATTCTCGTCATACCAACAATACCCTCCTTTCAGTGCACACAGGTTCTCATCGTCAGTTAGAATAACATTTCCAAACGCCTCACTAATGCCCGTTTCTTTCTCATAATGCAAGCTGTCACCTACAATTTTCCTCATATCTTTGATCAGATATGAACGGTTGAGCAAATTGGCTTTTGCTTGCTTCGTATCGTAATCACCTGCCTCACCATAAACGAATGTTCCATCAGATGTAGTGATATTTGTAGGAGACACAATTTTTGCCCGTTCTGTATCTGTATAATAATATAAGGTATCGGAAACTAAATTAAACTTAGGATTCTTCAACTCAACATTATCCGTAAAGAATGCTTCATGGGTTGATGGGGAGTACTGTCCCCAATTTGATGTCAGGACATTATCCGCATCATAGAGAGTTCCTCCATCAATGTACATACCCAATCCGTACACACGGTCATAATCGAGCTTATTAGTAATGAGTTTGGATTTACGATGAATGAGTACAACTTCGCCTCTTGCATGAGCCTGTAATGCAAACCCGTCATAGAACAAGGAATCACCTACCAACGAAAGTGTATCTCCTTGTACCATCTTTACGTGCCCATAAGCGTCAAATGAATTATCCTCCCTATAGAACCGTGCGCTATCACAATCCAGAAATACGCCATCATGACTGAGCTTCACATTACCAACAAGGATTTCCGCTCTTGGGTCACGTGGTGTTTTATAGAGCACATCTGAATGGATGAGATGAATACGTGAATCTGTCTGTTGTGGTTTTCGATTCTGAGCATGCAGAGAACACCCTAAACTAAAGCATAGGATGCCTATCGTCAGCATCCTACACCTCATATATCCTTCTATGATGTTCCTTACATTTCTATTCATTGGCACGTAACTTTACTCTTTTATCCATCCAGGATACTGAAACTCGCAATTCCGCCAATCACCATTTATTCTAACATAAGTCGTTTTCTGTTTTTCGCGGATCCACTCGTTTATCTTCGCCTCATTGAGTTTCTCTAACATTGTTTCCTGTAATACCTGATAGTCCTCCTTCATTGAAGCACGATGTCCATTGATACGATTCTTCAACTTCACCACTGCTACAACTTCCTTGCCCTGATGGTTAATCATCGTGAAAGGCTTGGATATTTCTCCAATCTGCATATTTGTCACTACACGAGCAATTTCTGTAGGCAAGTTTACCATCTCAAACCTTGAAGAAGTCTGGAAGGTCTGTGGATCGGTATAAACCATGTTTCCATAATTATTTCTTGTATCCTTATCATCTGAGAGATATGGCAAACACTCTTCAAACGTAAACTTACCACGTCGGATATCATCACACACAGAATCAAGGAAATGTACACAATCCATCACCTCTTGGTCTGTTGCTCTTGGTTTGCGTAATATATGGCGCACATTGACTTTCTCTCCACGCTTTTCTATGAGTTGAATAATATGGAATCCATATTCAGACTCTACAATCTTGCTAACCGTATTCGGATCCGTGAGAGAAAATGCCACATTGGCAAACTCTGGCACAAGATCTGTACGGCTCATGAAGCCCAGCTCTCCACCTTTCGATGCAGAGCCATCCTCTGAATACATAACGGCCAACGTGGAAAACCTGTCCATTCCCGAGTTGACACGCTCTGTATAGCTTCGCAAATCCGCCTTGATTCGATCGATCTCCTCCTGTGATATCTTTGGAGCGCGGGTAAATAATTGCACCTCAACGGTCGTAGGGACAAAAGGCAGACTATCTTCTGGTACATTCTTAAAATAGTTACGTACCTGAGCAGGGGTGACTTTGGTATTTTTGATGATATTCATCTGAACCTGACGCATTAACTCTCCATTCTTCTCCAATTCAAATAACTGATTACGGAACTGACTGAGTGGGCGTTCGATATATTCCTCTAATTTCTCCCTGGAACCGTATGCTTGGATATAACGTTCGATCTTACCGTCCACTGCATTAAATACATCAGCATCAGAAACTGTTATAGAGTCAATAGCTGCCTGATGCAGAAATAGTTTCTGCACAGCCAGCTGTTCCGGGATAATACAATAAGGATCGCCATTGAAACGCTCACCCTGCATCTGAGCGTCAACACGGGTTTCCTCTACCTCAGATTTCAGAATGGCTTCATCTCCCACCACCCATATCACTTCGTCAATAACATTGGTAGCAGATTGTCCTAATGCCACAGAAGTTCCTAACATCATGGCAATTATTATTCCTACAAATCTATTCATGACACTATCTCGCATGTTCATCCTTTCAATGATTGTTCACTGTCTTCAATACGTCTTCATTCACATGGAAGGTGTACTTTTTTCTCAGTTCGCTCACCCATTCTTTTTCTTTGGCTGTTTTGTAATCTGCCACCACCTGTCCACGTACGTCTTTATAGGTTTCTGGCTTTTTAATCACCCGCCCATAGACTCCTACCATTGGATAATCCTTAAGAGGTTTCAGTTCTGCTTGCTCATGAAACGCTAACTTGTCAACATTTGGGCTATCGCCCTTCTTGTAAATACCGTGCTCGATACGTACGTTCTTTACAGAATCAGTGTTATATGCGTCAACCATCATCTGGCCCCATTTATTATCATCCTTTTCTTTCTTCAGCAATTTTGATGCATTGTCAACAATCGCCTGATTTTTCGCATTAATGACGATACCTTTGAAACGAGGCTCATCCCACACATAGTTTTTCTTATTCTTGGCATAATATTTAGCGATTCCATCCTCATCCTGTTCAGCCACATCCCAAATCTGTGTCTTACATATCTCGAACATCATCGTTCCATCGTAGCATTCTTGAGCAAAAAAGCGAGTTTCACTATCTTTTGCCTTTAAGTCCTCAAACAGTTCGTTGATAACAACGTCACGATCAATCTTACGTGCTTTGGCGATGGAATCCACATAATAATTTGCCGATGCTTCATTGATTCCACGTTGCTCCAAAAACTGAATAATCTTGTCATGATGGAATTCGTACGATTCAAATGGATGACGGTCAGTAAGTTTGATGATATGCCATCCAACTGTCGATTTGAATGGTGCACATACCTCACCCACCTTCATTGCATAAGCTGCTTTTTCGAAATCTGGAATCATCATACCCTTACCAAACTGTCCGAGTGCCCCACCCTTTTGTCCTGAGCCAGGGTCTTCTGAACATTTACGAGCCAGCTCAGCGAAGTCTGCTCCTGCCTGAAGTGCTGCGTAAATTGAGTCGATACGCACTTTCGCTTTAGCCTGTTCGTCTGCTGTTGCATTAGGACTCATCCTAACGAGAATATGACTGGCAGAGAGGAGATCCTCACCTTCAAACCGTGCTGCAGTATTGTCATAAGTCTCACGTGCTTGACGCTCGATGAAATCTTTGTCGATAATTGTTGGAAGCACCATTTGCTCTTTGTAGCCTCGCAATTCTTTTTGAATACTGGTAATGGTATCAAAGCGTGCGTCTTCTGCTGCTGCAACTTTCAACTTAAAATCAATGAACAAGGGCACATAATCATTCACGTTTTTCTTGTCAATCACCCCTTCAGAGTTGTTTTTGTTATAGCTATATTCGAATTCTGAACGAGTTATGTTCTTTCCGTTGATGGTCATTATCACGGGATCGCTCTGCGCATGGAGTGCAAGGCACAACGTAAATATGTAAAAATGCAAGAATGCAAGTCGTTTCATACTATTTTCAAGTCTACAATTCTTCTGTTCTTCAACTTTCATTTATCCGTGGTTGGTGCTATAATTAGGAGCTTCGCTCGTGATAATAACCTCATGAGGATGGCTTTCCATCACACCTGCAGCAGTGATACGGGTGAATTTGGCATGATGAAGTGCTTCGATATCCTTCGCGCCACAATAGCCCATACCAGAACGCAGTCCTCCTACCAATTGATACACAACTTCTTGTACGGTTCCTTTATAAGGCACTCGTCCTGCGATACCTTCTGGCACGAGTTTCTTTGTATCTTTCTCTCCTGCCTGGAAATAACGGTCTTTCGATCCGTTCTCCATTGCTTCGAGCGAACCCATTCCTCGGTAGGACTTGTACTTACGGCCATTGAATAGGATTGTCTCTCCAGGAGCCTCTTCCGTACCTGCTACGAGCGAACCAATCATCACGCTGTAACCTCCTGCAGCCAATGCCTTAACTACATCGCCAGAATAGCGAAGACCTCCATCTGCAATCAGTGGAACACCTGTTCCCTCAAGCGCTTTAGCAACATCATATACAGCACTGAGCTGAGGAACTCCCACACCCGCAACGACACGAGTCGTACAGATAGAGCCAGGGCCTATACCCACCTTTACAGCATCTGCGCCTGCTTCAACCAACATCTTGGCTGCATCACCTGTTGCGATGTTACCTACCACAATGTCCACATCGGGGAAATGCTGCTTTGCCTCTTTTACTTTTTCTATTACAGAACGACTATGACCATGAGCCGTATCAATCACGATAGCATCGACTCCAGCATTGACCAAAGCAGTAATACGATCCAACGTATCAGCAGTAACGCCTACGCCAGCAGCCACTCTCAAGCGGCCCTTCTCGTCCTTACAAGCCATTGGTTTATCTTTTGCCTTTGTAATGTCTTTATAAGTAATCAAACCAATGAGGTGGTTGTCGTCATCAACAACAGGTAATTTCTCAATCTTATGCTTCAACAGTATCTGAGAAGCACGATCCAAGTCTGTTTGCTGGTGAGTTACAATAAGATTCTCGCTCGTCATTACATCATCAATCAATGTATCATTGTGACGCTGGAAACGTAGGTCGCGATTCGTCACAATACCCACCAATTTACCTTCATCATCCACAACAGGAATACCACCGATGTGATACTCTGCCATCATTGCCAAAGCATCACCAACCGTCTTGCCACGTTTGATGGTCACAGGATCGTAAATCATACCGTTTTCTGCACGTTTCACAATACTCACCTGACGAGCCTGTTCCTCGATTGACATATTCTTGTGAATCACACCAATACCACCCTCACGAGCAATGGCAATCGCCATCGGAGCCTCTGTGACAGTGTCCATAGCGGCTGTTACGAACGGGATATTCAGTTTGATGTTACGCGTAAAAAGGGTTGATAACCCCACAGTTTTCGGAAGAACCTCAGAATATGCAGGAATTAACAGCACATCATCGAAGGTCAAGCCTTCCATAACTACCTTATCTGTAATAAATGATGACATAATAACTTTGATTTTGATATTGGTTGCAAAGGTACGAAAAAATCTTGACATAGCTGCCACCAAATGACGAGAAAATGATTTCTCATCCTCTCATTTAACGATTCTACCTACATTTTTCACCTTTTTTAAGCACAAACTTAAAAAAAAGTGATGACATAGAAGCTACTCAAAATGCCAAACCATCATTTCTCTTTCAGCACCTCTCAAGTATTGAATTTTATGGTCCTTAGAAAATCACCATTTTTTTGTTTCCCTTAAGGGGAATTTTTGCAGCCCCTAGGGGTAACAAAATTTTCCTTTGGGGGAAGTCATTCTTTTTAAGGCTGGACAACCATTGATTTGGCTGCTCATTATTTTTGACTTTTTTGGGTCAACTTCTATGTCGATACATAAAAAAAACAGGGTACTCAGTAACAATTTACATCTTTTTTTTGTACCTTTGCAGTGCGTTAGGTCATGGAATGGGGTGTGATTCCCCAACTGTCCAGCAGCTGTAATCAGCTTTTTACGGAGCAAGCAGATGTCACTGATTCTATTGGGAAGACGCTTGCGACCGAGCTGTAAGCCAGAAAACATCCTGACGACACCATTGCATCAGCAGTCTCTAGGGTTAGACCTCTGGTGCGAATACACACATTTAATGAAAAGCGTAGTAACAACGATAGGCTTGTCTTTGATTGCGAGTATGCACTTGTGGGCACAACACCCTCAGTACAATCGCTTGGACAGCATCCAGCAATTGGATGTGGTCTATATCTCTTCACGCTACAACCACAAGGAGGTGATTCCCTCTCAAACGCTATCAGGAGAGCAATTGGAGAAACTGAGTTCCAACAGCATCGCTGATGCACTACGGTATTTCTCTGGCATTCAACTGAAAGACTATGGAGGAGTTGGAGGCATTAAGACGGTGAACATCCGATCGATGGGTACCAATCATTTAGGCATTTCATACGACGGCATCGAGTTAGGCAACGCTCAGAATGGTCAAATCGACTTAGGGCAGTTCTCGTTAGACAACGTTGAGGAAATCACGCTGTTCAATGGTCAGAAAAGTGCGTTATTACAACCAGCAAGCGACTTTGGTCATGCAGGAGCTATCTATATTCGAACCCGAGCACCTCGTTTTGATGAAGACAAGGACATGAATCTGAAGCTGTCAGCCAAATATGCCAGCAGCGACATGATTCGTCTTTCAGGCCTTTGGGAGCAAAGACTGACCCCTCGCATCAGTTCATCTGTCTCAGCAGAAGCATTGACAGCATCAGGTAAATACAAATTCCGTTATCGTCGTTTCCGTCAAGACGGAACAGTTGCATACGACACAACAGCCATCCGCCAGAACGGCGACATTTGGGCATTAAGGGCAGAAGGTAACCTTCACGGCATGTTGGACGAAGGATTCTGGAAATTTAAGGTATATACATATCATTCCGAACGAGGTATCCCTGGTGCTATCGTCAACAACGTTTGGCGACGTGGAGAGCGTCAAGCCGACCATAACTTCTTCACACAAGGACGTTGGCAGCAACAGTTAGGCGAGAAACTGACCACACAGGCAGTCGCCAAATATGCATACTACCACACTCATTATGTGAATCGAGATACGACACAGTTGATGGTAGACAACACCTACAAGCAACAGGAGTTATATTTCTCAACCTCCAATGTTTACGATTTCCTTCCTTGGTGGAGCGCGTCTCTTTGCTATGATTTCAAGTGGAACAAACTTGACTCTGACATGCGTCAATTTGTGGAACCACAACGTTACAGCAACTATCTCTCATTGGCTACAGCACTGAATTTGCCTCAAATCAAAATGCAAGGCTCAATTCTGATGACAGCTGTCAAGGATCATACCAGAAAGGCCGTATCACCTAAATCCATTACAGAATACACACCTGCTGTATTTGTGAACTACACCCCGTTTGAAACATACGACCTTTCTATTCGTGCTTATGCCAAGAAGAGTTTCCGCATGCCTACGTTCAACGACCTATATTATACCGACTTAGGAAATGCCCTGTTAAAGCCCGAGAGTGCGTTGCAGTACAATTTAGGAATGAGCTACGACCATCAGTGGCGAACAGGACTATTCCGATTCTTCCACATCCAGACAGATGCCTATTACAATAGTGTACACGATAAGATTGTTGCCTATCCAAAGGGACAGCAGTTCCGTTGGACAATGCTCAACTTAGGCAAGGTACATATCAAAGGAATCGATGTGGAAGCAGAACTGACGATGGTCCCAACGAAAGACCTGTTGGTTACAGGACGTTTGCAATATACCTATCAGGATGCACGTGATGTTACAGATCCAACCGATTCGTACTATCGCGACCAAATACCTTATATTCCTTGGCACTCAGGATCAGCCATCATCAATGTTCAGTATCGAAACTGGAACCTGAACTACAGCTTTATCTATGCAGGAGAACGTTATAACCAACAAGAGAATATCAAATACAACTACATGCAGCCTTGGTACACAAGCGACCTTTCTCTATCCAGAGAGTTTAAGATTAAGCGTGCTGATTGTAGGGTGATGCTGGAGGTCAATAATGTGTTCTCACAAGACTACGATGTGATACTGAATTATCCGATGCCAAAACGCAACTATGGCATCACATTCGACATGAAGATATAATATGAAAAGATACGGGTTTGTCATATTAATACTGACGGTACTTCAATTCTTTGCCTGCCGTTCTGACGAGACAATCGTCTATATGGAAGACGAGGATACTGGGGTGACGACCACAAAGAGCGAAGTGGTAGGCTTATATTTGCTAAACGAAGGGAATATGGGGTCCAATAAATGCACACTCGATTATCTTGACCTAAGCGGTGAAACGGTACACTATCTTCGCAATATCTATGCCGAACGCAATCCCAATGAGGTGAAAGAATTGGGCGATGTAGGTAACGACATCCAGATATATGGGTCTCAGTTGTGGATGGTGATTAACTGCTCGAACAAGGTAGAGGTTTGCCGAGCTACAGACGCCGTAAAGATTGGAAAGATAAACATCCCCAATTGTCGCTATGTCACCTTTGATGGAGGATATGCCTATGTTAGTTCGTATGTAGGACCCGTGAGTGCTGGCAGTTCTGCCCCTCGAGGAATGGTGTATAAGATTGATACGTTAACGCTACAAAAGACAGACTCATGCATCGTGGGTTACCAGCCAGAGGAGATGGCTGCTACAGGAGGGAAACTCTATGTAGCCAATAGTGGAGGATATAATTTCCCAAATTACGACTGCACCATCAGCCAAATCAATCTGCGCACCATGAAGGAAGAGGCACAGATAGAGGTAAGCACAAACCTACATCATCTCAAGCTGGATCGCTATGGACAGTTATGGGTTTCGTCTCGAGGCAACTATCAGGACAAGGCACCAAACCTCTATTGTCTGCGCATCACTGAAAGTGGACAACCCATCGTGACACATCAGATGGATGTAGAAGTGTCCGATTTCTGTATCGTAGGCGATTCGCTCTATTATTATGGAGTGGGATGGAATCAAGTGAAGCAGGAGAACACACGGCAGTTTGGCATTATCAACGTACGTACACATCAAGTGGTGACCGACAGACTCTCTTCTGCTCCAGAGTTGGAGAAGATACGCATGCCATACGGCATCATTGTCCATCCTCAGAATCGTGATTTCTATCTGATGGATGCCAAGAACTATGTTTCAAGTGGCGAACTGCTACACTTCAAAGCAGATGGCAGTTTCGATTACAAAGTGCGGACAGGAGATATTCCAGCACATGCGGTTTTTGTCAAAAAAAGTAAGTAATATGAAAAGAATGATAAAAAAACTTATGGGGCCTATGGGGCCAATGAGGCCTATGGGGCTAATGGGGCTAATGGGGCTTATGGGCATTATTTCACTAATGCTATTAGTGCCTACACTCACTCAGGCACAACGTTTGGATGATGTAGAAATACCCAGCAAATATATTATTGCGGTAGATGAATACCGTCCCGCACCTGGTCAATATGTGAATGATGTGCCGGAATATGAACCAGGTGATACTGAACAAGACATGATTAGGAAGTGTACCGAACGATTAGCCAACAACGAACGTAGTTTGGTTGCACTAGGTGGTTGGGGAGGCTATATCACCTTCCATTTCGACCACTCAATTGCCAATATTCCTGGTCAGCGTGATTTTGCCGTATGGGGCAATGCCTATCAAGAGATGAAAAACTTGGTGTTTGGAGGCATGAACGAGGCAGGCATCGTGATGGTATCTAAAGACGAGAACCAAAACGGCATTCCAGATGACCCATGGTACGAAATCAGCGGAAGCTGTGATATCGATAGCATAGGCAAAGTAGTTTATGACTACGAAGTGACTTATCGACGTAACCCTATGGGTGACATCCCTTGGACAGACAACCAAGGAAGTAGCGGAACGATAGACCGCAACCATTACCACACACAAGAGTACTATCCAGAATGGTTGCCTGATGAACTGACATTTCATGGCACACGGCTCCCCAACAATATGTGGAACCTATCCGAACATGTTGATGCAGGTTGGAGTCCCTATTACTATGTATTGGTAGGTTTTCGCTATGGTTATGCAGACAACCTACCCAACTTCACGGATAAGTCAGATGCTACGTCCTACAATTATGAGGGATGCGGCATAGACATCTCATGGGCTGTAGATGAGCAACGTAAACCTGTAAATCTTGATTTTATCGACTTTGTCAGAGTCTACACGGGGTTGAACCAGAAGTGCCCTCAGCCAGAATGGTGGGGAGAGACCTCCACAGAGTTCGCTGGAGCTGAGGATATGCATCTTGAAGCATCGTTAGAAGCCATCTACGCAGCTACCCTTGGCGTTAAGGAAGTAAGCAGTGTACCTTTGGGCAATACAAACTGCTATGACCTCCAAGGACGCAGAATTCTTGTGAAAGGCCAAACGAACATAACAATAAGCAAAGGCCTTTACATACAAGACGGAAAGAAATTCATTATTAAATAACATTTTTATTCACTCATTAAAATCAAAGCATTATGAAGACAAACAAGTTTATCATGCTTGCAGCTATCACATGTGGTGCTGCATTCGTTTCTTGTAGTAACGAAGACATTCCTGTTCCTACACCAGATTCAGGAAACTATGTCATTGGTTTTGAAGCAGCTACACTCAACGAGGATGGCTACTGGAATGGAAACACAGAGGGAACTCCATTCGATAACTGGGGATCCACAGCATATGCTTGCCAATACGAGGAAGCAGGTGTTGTATTTCCTGTCAACCTCACCCCTGCATGGAGCAGCTGGTCAGGTTTTGCTGTTTCAAGCCGCACACAGACAAGCTATGCTAGTATGAATCCTGACCAATACAACAACACTGTCGGCAAAGCTCATGGCGGCAATAATTTCTGTATTGTACAGACTTATGGCGAGAGTCTTGATTTTCCAAAGCCTGTCACCATCAAAGGCTTCTGGTACACAAATTCTGCATGGGTTGTAGACGCTATTCTGAATGGTGATAATATCACTCCAGGTAAGTTCGAAGCTGATGACTGGTTCAGATGTGTACTCTATCCAACCCCTGCAAACGGCAGTAATAGTGGAGCACGTTATGAGATCGATTTGGCCAAGGATGGCGACTATGTGAAGGAATGGAAGTATTGCGACCTGAGTAATGTAGATGCCTTCAAGAACATCAGTAGCATTTCGTTTAGTTTTGAAGGTTCGAAAGGTAATGAACATGGTGTAACGACACCTGCATACCTTTGCATCGACGATATCAGCTTCTCAGTTGAAGATCCATCATAACAACGAATGTCATATAACTCTTTAAGGCGTCTCATTGAGGCGCCTTGTTTGTTTTCTTAAAGATTTCATCTACAAGGATTGAAGGAAGATGGAAGTAACGTAGAAGTAAGGTAGGCGTATCGTAGGCGTATAATAGATGGAATGGATATCGCGTATAAAATAAAAAAACGGACGACTGCCCGTTTTTTCTTTGTGCGCCTGATAGGACTCGAACCTACACGCCGCGAAGCACCAGATCCTAAGTCTGGCGTGTCTACCAATTTCACCACAAGCGCATGGTTTCTTTGTTAGCGGCTGCAAAGGTACGAAAAAAAACATAATTCAACATCCACAATTCTTAATTATCTACAAAAAAAGGTGTTTTTTTGAGTTTATGAAATTATAATTTACAATTTTCTTCATTTTTAAAACACGAAAACATGATACTTATAAACATTTTTGTAACTTTGCAGGCGAAGAAAACAAACCTAAAATAATTCTTAACATCCTTTACTTTATGAACAAGAAAACATTTAAGTCACCTGTGGTCAAACCCTTCTTACTCACCCTGATTGGTACGATGGTCTTTTGGTCTTGTCAAGAGGAAACTCCCAAAATCAACCCCACCGATGACTGCAGCCAGTTCGTGAATCTTACTGATGCTGTTCCTGATGCCATTTTGGAGATTCGCTATTATGGTACCTACAATTTTGTGGGCACCCGAATTGATGGTTATGAGGAACCGACTGCACTGATAACCCGCGTAGCTGCAGACAGTCTTCGTGCAGTGAGTGACGATGTGATTCAGTTAGGTTATCGTTTAAAAATCTATGATGCCTATCGTCCACAAAAAGGTGTAGACCATTTTGTACGTTGGGCAACCAACGTCAGTGACACTCTGATGAAGTCTTACTTTTATCCAGACCTTGACAAAAGCGTGCTTTTTGACCAAGAGTATATCATGGAAAAGAGTGGACATACACGCGGCTCAACCGTTGACATTACCCTCTTTGACATGAACACAGAGAAAGAGTTAGATATGGGAGGAACCTTCGATTGGTTTGGTCCTGAGAGCCATCCCGACTTCTGTGGTAATCCCGAAACGGGTGAATACACAGGCGACAACAGTAAGAGTCCAACAGGAGTCAGCATCACTGCCGAACAGTTTGCCAATCGTATGATACTTCGTCAAGCCATGCTACGTCATGGATTTAAGGCTCTTGACAGTGAGTGGTGGCACTTCACCCTTCTCAACGAACCTTTCCCTGATACCTATTTCACATTCCCAGTCAAAAAAATTAAAACTTACGCATTATGAGTTCTCAAATGCATATTCAAGAAGAAGCAGCACGCTGTCTGTTATGTATAGACGCTCCATGCAGTAAAGCATGTACATCCGGAGACCCTGCCCGTGCCATTCGCGCAGTCCGCTTTGGAAACGAAAAGTTAGCTGGTCGTTGGGTCGCTCAGTGTACAGATCAAGATTTAGAGGCAGCAGAACAAGCCTGCATCCATTACGACAGGCCCATCCGCATCAAGGAAATGGTTGTCTCTCTCCAACATTCCCAAGGAGGAGAGACAAACGTGAAGAAAGCCACCCTTCAAGTACAGAAAAGTGCTAACCTTGCTATCACATTCTGTGGCATTCCTTGCGAGAGCCCCTTCTTTTTGGCATCATCTGCCATCTGTACGAATTACGAGATGGTTGCTCGAGCTTTCGACATGGGCTGGGCAGGAGTATTCTACAAGACCATCTGTCTTCAAGAAATCCACGAGGTATCACCCCGTTTCGATGCTGTTCAGCAGGAAGGGTCATCAGACTTCTATGCCTTCCGCAACATGGAGCAACTAAGCGAGAATCCCTATGAGATGGACTTTGACATTCTTCGTCAGTTGAAACAAAACTATCCCACGAAAGTAGTCGTGGCTAGTATCATGGGACAGACTGAGGAGCAGTGGATAGAACTTGCCAAGATGGCAGAGAAAGCCGGCGTGGATGCCGTTGAGTTAAATTTCTCATGCCCCCAGATGCGACTTACAGGTATGGGTAGCGACGTAGGACAGAACCCCGAATTGGTGATGCTCTATACAGCCTATGTGAAACGCTCTGTCTCCATTCCAGTCATTCCAAAGATGACACCTAACATCACACAGATCAGCCAACCTGCATGTGCAGCCTATTTTGCTGACGCAGATGCCATTTCTGCCATCAATACTATCAAGAGTGTAACGATGGGTGACCGTGCCAGAGTATCTGGTCATAAGACCATCTCCGGACTCTCTGGTCGCGCGGTTCGCCCTATCGCACTTCGTCATATTCTGGAAATAGCTCAAAGTCCCCTGTACAGTGGTACGCTGGGCAAAACATTGGAATTGAGTGGTATCGGTGGTATTGAGACTTGGCGTGATGCCTTAGAGTTCATTCAACTAGGTTGTCGAAATGTGCAAATATGCACCGCAGTGATGCAATATGGTTACAGAATCATCGATGACCTTATGTTGGGATTGCAGAACTATTTGGAAGAACGAGGTATCTCGAACCTAGCTGACCTCGTCGGTGAGGAACTGCCCAACTTTGTCACCCCTACCGACTTGGACCGCGACACCATCGTCTATCCAATGGTAGAGCGAGACAAATGTATCGGTTGCGGTCGTTGTTATACCTCATGTCATGACGGAGGTCATCAAGCCATCAGTTTCAACACAGATGACCGCCGGCCTCGCATCGTTGGGACAAAGTGCGTAGGTTGCCACCTATGCCGTCTGGTTTGTCCAACAGGAGCCATCGGGATGGCAAAACGTATCAATAAAAAGCAGAAATAGCGGTAGTACTACAAGGACTCTACCAATGTATAGAGTCTCATGGAGTTTGAGCCTTTGATTAGGATGGTACGGTCTTTTATACCAACCTTTTCAAGGGCCATTTTTACTTCGTCCACATTGGCAAAGAATATGAACGATGAAGAATAATCAGGCATATCCGTTGTTGCGCCCCGTAATTCCTCTCCCACTAGCCATACTAAAGGGAAAGCATACTTATATACGAGTTGTAAAATCTTGACGTGTTCCTCATGGCTGGCATCACCTAATTCTCGCATATCACCAATAATAATCATCTTATTAGGCATATCCATACGGTAGAAGTTATCAAGGGCAGCCTTCATACTAGTCGGATTGGCATTATAGGCATCGACAATCAGCGTATTCTTTTCCGTCTTGATCAACTGCGAACGGTTATTCGTCGGAACATATTCACTCAAAGCATTGCAGACCTCCTCGTCCGGAACTTCAAAGTAATGCCCGATACATGCAGCCGCCAAAGCATTATCCAAGTTATAGGCACCAATCAAGTGTGTCTGGACATCCATCCCTTGATAACAGAGATGCAAGTAAGGAGAACAATCTATCAGTTCGCCGTTATTTCCATATTGAATCAATTGCAGTCCATTGGCAATTCCCATCAAGTGAGGGTTGTTCTCATTGATGAACACTTTTCCTTCATGTTCGCGAAGGAAGTCATACAATTCTCCTTTGGTGCGGATAACGCCCTCAAAGGAACCGAATCCCAAAAGATGTGCCTTTCCAACATTGGTGATGATTCCATAGTTCGGTTCTACGATATTCACCAGTGTTTTGATTTCTCCCGGATGGTTTGCACCCATCTCAATCACTGCCATTTCATGCTGACGAGTCAGCCTCAGCAGTGTTTTTGGAACACCAATATGGTTATTGAAGTTTCCTTGAGTATACAACACGTTATACTTCTTAGAAAGAACAGCAGCAATCAGCTCCTTGGTAGTGGTCTTTCCGTTTGTTCCTGTCACACCAATGATAGTAGTACCAAGTTGACGACGATGATGGTTCGCCAATTGTTGCAAGGTAGTTAACGCATCATCGACCAGCAAAAAGCGTTTATCTATCGGATCGACATAATCTGGATTATCAACGACAGCATAACTGCAACCATTATCAAGTGCTTGCTTTGCATAGGCATTTCCATCAAAACTCTCCCCTTTTAATGCAAAAAAGATGGAGCCGGCAGGACACTCTCTACTATCAGTTGTCACCTGTGGATGCAGAAGGAACAAATTATATAATTCGTCTATTTGTAGCATACGATTCTTGTTTTATTTTCATTTTTCATTGCAAAGATACAAAATAATTCATAATTCATCATGCATAATTCATAATTATTCGTATCTTTGCAGCAAATATTGTATAAAAAGAATAAATAAGGTGCAATGAGCAACATTTGTGTTCCATATACCATTAATGTAGGCGGTCAGTTATTAGACCTCTCATCCCCTTGTGTGATGGGAATTGTCAATGTGACACCCGACTCATTCTACACCAGCATCTCCCCTACAGCATCCTCATTTTTAGATGCCATCAAGCATCAAGTCCGTACAATGCTGAATGAAGGAGCCCGCATCATCGACATCGGTGGTTGTTCCACTCGTCCTGACAGCGAACCCGTCAGCGTAGAGGAAGAACAAAAACGTCTGGCTCCTACCCTTGGCATCATTCGTCATGCATTCCCAGACTGCATTCTCTCAGTCGACACCTTCCGTCCTGACATCGCTACATGGTGCATCAACGAGTATGGAGTTCACATTATCAACGACATCTCTGGTGGTAATCAAGCGATGTACGATGTGGTTGCCCAAACTGGAGCGCCTTATATACTGACCTTCAACGAACCCCGCAACAACGACATGGATATCTGTCAGCAAGCATTGTTGTTCTTTGCCGACAGAATCCAACAACTACGCAATCGTGGTGCAAAAGACTTTATCCTGGATCCAGGGTTCGGTTTCAACAAGACTCTTGACGAGAACTATCAATTGTTAAACAACCTAGAAAGCCTCCACATTCTGGAGTTACCCATCTTGGTTGGCATATCTCACAAGAGCATGATTTATAAACTACTAGAAACAACTCCTTCGGAAACCCTCAACGGAACCACAATACTCCACACAATCGCCTTGAGTAAAGGAGCTAACATCCTCCGGGTACATGAAGTGAAGGAAGCCATGGAGTGTATCAAATTAACAGAGAAGACCCATAAGCCCCATAAGCCCAATGAGCCCAATGAGCCCAATGAAGCCTAATAATAACTCTAAATAACAGAAACAGTGTTAGAATTCGGAATAAAAGACATTATTGACATTGTGTGTGTCGCCTTTCTCCTGTATTATGTATATAGGTTGATGAAAGACTCTGGCTCACTCAACGTATTCTATGGTATACTCATTTTCATCGTCATCTGGATGCTGGTGTCCCAAGTATTCGACATGCGATTGCTTGGTTCCATTTTCGACAAGTTAGTCAGTGTGGGAGTCCTCGCCCTTATCATCCTGTTTCAGGAGGAGATACGTCGTTTCTTCCTTACGATTGGTTCCCAGCGAAAACTGAACTTTTTTGTACGAATCTTCAAGCGGAAAAAGGACAAGAAACAAGAAGAAAACCCTTCGGTGATGAAAATAGTATGGGCTTGTGAACAGATGAGCAAGAACAAGGTCGGAGCATTGATTATCATCGAAAAGACCATGTCACTTACCGATATCGTCAAGTCTGGAGAAAAACTCGATGCCCTCATTAGCACACAACTCATTCAGAACATCTTCTTTAAAAATAGTCCGCTTCACGACGGAGCCATGATTATCAGTCATAACCGCATTGAGGCAGCAGGTTGTATCCTACCAGTTTCCCATGACATGAATATTCCGAAAGAGTTGGGTTTGCGTCATCGTGCAGCATTGGGTATCTCACAACAGAGTGACGCCTTGGCCATCGTTGTGTCAGAAGAGAACGGAGCAATCTCTATTGCCCGTAAAGGAGAGTTGAAGTTACGTGTATCAAACGAATATATTGAAAGCCAAATTGCTGAGTATATTTAAAGAAAGGACTAGAAAGACTAGTAGGACTAGTTAAACTAGTAAAACTAGCAAAACTAGAGAAAACAAAATATGAGAATCTTATTACTTACAATCATTGCTTTGGGTAGCCTGACACTCAGTGCGAAAAAAGTCAAGTTGCCAGAGAAAAAAGAGGTGTTGGCAGCCATGGAGTTAGCCAACAGCTATTTCATCACCAAACATCCAGATGCTGGAGCACCCACGAATGTTAAGAAAATGCGTCCCAGCAACCTGTGGACCCGTGGAGTTTATTTTGAAGGGCTCGTTGCTCTTACCGATATTGAGCGTACGATTGGTGCTCAGAAATACGAGCAGAACAACCAATATCTTTACGATTGGGCATCCTACCACGAATGGATACCACGAAACGGAGTCAAGACCCGCGATGCCGATGATTACTGTTGCTGCCAGTCCTATTTATCCATGTTCTTGAACGGCCAAGTAACATTCTACACACCAACCATGCAATGCATGGATAACTTACTGCGCACCCCAGAAAGTGTAGGCGATTGGACATGGATTGATGCAATCCAAATGGGACTGCCCGTACTCACAAAGCTATCACTCGTAAAAGCGAAAGAAGGAGATGATGCCTTTAGTCGCTATACTCAACATGGGTGGAAGATGTACAGATATACCCGCGATGTCCTTGCCGGAGGCCTGTTTAACAAAGAAGAAGGACTATGGTGGCGCGACAAAGACTTTATCCCTCCCTATAAAGAGCCTAATGGTCGCAACTGCTATTGGAGTCGTGGAAACGGATGGGTCTATGCTGCCTTGGTACGAGCCATGCAAGACATCATGGATATCCCCAACTACGATGAATTCCTTGATGAATATAAAGGAGATTTCATCAAGATGAGTGAAGCACTTAAGAATTGTCAGCGGAAGGACTATTTTTGGAATGTCAGTCTGCACGATGAAAGTAATTTTGGAGGTAAGGAGTTGACAGGAACCTCCCTCTTTATCTATGGTATGGCTTGGGGCATCCGTCACAAACTCCTTGACAGCAACATCTACCTTCCCATAGTGGCCAATACATGGAATGCAATGGTGAAGGATTGCTTGCATAAAGACGGTTTCCTCGGATATGTACAAGGAACAGGTAAGCAACCCAAAGACTCACAACCTGTCACATACGATAGTGAACCCGACTTCGACGACTTCGGGCTCGGTTGTTTCTTGCTGGCAGGAAGCGAAGTATATCAATTATGCGAAAAATGAGAAGAATGAGATTAATGGGGCTTATGGGGCCAATGAAGCTAATGGGGCGAATAGGGCTTATGGGGCTAATAGGGCTTATGGGGCTAATGGGGTGTGAATCATCTCATAAGCCAGCAGCATCCAGTCATGTAACCACCGACAGTGCTCCATACGAACTGTTACTGATTGCAGACAAAGACTGGTTGAAAACTGCTGAAGGTACTGTCGTGATGGAGAAACTGAATGCCTATATCTTAGGATTGCCACAACAAGAAAGCAATTTCAAGATTATCAGCATCAATCCAGAGGCTTTCAGCACAACATTTCAAGGATTTGCCAATATCCTTAAGATCGATATCAACCCGAAATACTCTAAACCGTCTTTCAAAGTTGTGCAAGATATCTATGCACACCCTCAGACCGTAGTCTATCTCACTGCACCTGATGGAAAAGCCATGGCAGACATGGTAGTTACACGTTCACAGCAAATCATCGATTTGTTCGTCAATGCAGAACTGAAAAAAGAACAGGCAAACCTCAGACGAACCTATAGCGACAAAGTAAGACGTCAAGTTCAGCAGCAGTTCGGATATGACATCTATGCTCCGAAGGAAATCAATGCAGTCAAGCCTGGTAAGGATTTCATGTGGGCATCCTCCAACCAACTTGACAACCGGCTCAACATCTGTGTGTACACATATCCTTACGCTTCGGACGAAGGTCTTTCTGAGGAACACTACATTGCCATCCGAGATTCGTTTATGCGTCAGAATATCCAAGGAGAACATGCGGGACAATACATGAAGACCAATCCAGATTTCGTTTTCATCCGTACTATTACGGTAAACGGTCATCAGGTCATGGAAGCCCGCGGATTGTGGGAGATGGAGAACGACATGATGGGTGGTCCTTTTGTGTCTTACTCGCAGATTGACTCAGCCAACAATAGAGTGATTGTAACCGAAGGGTTCGTCTATGCACCAGAAAAGAAAAAGCGTCCACTCATCCGACGGTTGGAAGCTGCCATCCAAACGCTCGAAATCAAGAAATAAAGTCCCACGAGTCCAATGAGGCCCATGAGTCCAATGAGTCCAATGAGGCCCATGAGGCCCATGAGCCTAATAATTCCAACTAGTAATATGAAACTACTAACTACTCTCATCACTTGCTGCCTTGCAGCTATACTTCATGCCCAGACCATCAATTTGGCTGGCACATGGCAATTTGCCATTGATCGGAACGACCGAGGTTTGTCTGAACAATGGTATAATCGTCAACTCGATGATACTATCGAACTACCCGCCTCGATGCCTCAACGCCTGAAAGGCGATGATATCAGTGTGAACACCCATTGGGTAGGTAGTCTGTACGACAGTTCCTACTTCTATAACCCCTATATGGCCAAATACCGCAAACCAGGAAAGGACATGAAACTCACGTTCTTCCTCACGCCCGATAAGCACTATGTAGGTGTGGCATGGTACCAGCGTACTGTTGACCTTCCGACTTACGATAAAAACGGCACCTATACCCTCTATTTAGAACGTCCCCATATCGAAACTACCCTTTTTGTGAACGGAAAGCGAGTCGGGATGCGAAATAGTTTGGTAGTAGCCCATCAATACGATGTGAGCCAATACTTGCATTCAGGAACCAACATCATCTCCATCCGTATTGATAACCGACCTGAGACGGTTAATGTGGGACAGGATTCCCACTCCATCACCGACCAGACTCAAGGAGACTGGAATGGTATCGTAGGACGTATGGAGTTGCAGAAAACCTCTGCTACCCATATCACCGACTTGCAGGTCTATCCCGATATCGACAAACAGGAAGCACTGGTGAAGTTGCAAGTAGTTGGTAAACCGAAATCGAAATACAAACTGACGTTACATGCTTCCAACAACGAGATAGAGGAAGGTTTTTCTGAAGGGGTACGGGAGACAACCATCACGTTGACTGCAGATACCACTTGGTTTGAGTACCCTGTAGCCCTCAAGAATATGAAGCTCTGGGATGAATTCCATCCCAACACCTATACCCTCACAGCCCTGTTATCTGTCAAGAAAAACACAGTTGACATGATTGGCACCACCTTCGGTATGCGTAAGTTCGAGATTCGTGGAAAGATGTTCTATGTGAACGGTCATGAAGTACAGTTACGCGGCACCGTTGAGAATTGTGACTTCCCCCTCACAGGATATGCACCAATGGATGTTGATTCGTGGATGAAGGTCTTCAATCGTTGTAAGGCATACGGACTGAACCACATGCGTTTCCACTCCTATTGTCCACCAGAAGCTGCCTTCATCGCAGCTGATAAGGTAGGCTTCTACCTGCAGCCAGAAGGTCCGAGCTGGCCAAACCACGGAGTAGCACTTGGGAATGGTCGTCCTATTGACACTTACCTGATGGAAGAGACCATCCGCATGGCAAAAGATTATGGGAACCATCCATCCTTCTGTATGTTGGCATGCGGCAACGAACCTGCTGGTCGCTGGGTGGATTGGGTTGGTAAGTTTGTAGATTACTGGAAAGCAACCGATAACCGTCGAGTCTATACTGGGGCCTCCGTAGGAGGTAGCTGGCAATGGCAGCCAAAGAGTCAGTATCATGTAAAGGCTGGAGCGAGAGGTCTTCAATGGGGCAATCGTCGTCCTGATACGATGGATGACTATACTAGTGCTATTGGGCAGGTTGCAGAACCTTACGTCAGTCATGAGACGGGACAATGGTGCGTATTCCCCAACTTCGAAGAGATTGGGAAATATACGGGTGTGAACAAAGCCCGTAACTTCGAGGTATTCCGAGATATCCTGAATGACAATGGGATGGGTAGTCGTGCCAAACAGTTCATGATGGCTTCTGGAAAGTTACAAGCTATCTGTTACAAGTACGAGATCGAGCGAACCATGCGTACACCCCAATATGCTGGGTTCCAACTCCTTGCACTCAACGACTACTCGGGTCAGGGAACGGCCCTCGTAGGCGTGACCGATGTGTTCTTCGACGATAAAGGGTATATGACCGCACCTGAGTTCCGAGCGTTCTGTTCACCGGTTGTACCGCTTGCCAAGATGCCTAAGTTCACCTATTCGAACAGCGAGACCTTCCATGCCGACATCGTGCTCAACCAATATGCCGACCACACCTTATTAAATATAAGACCGACATACACCATCACCTCAGGAGACAAGACGCTCCATGTAGGACATTTCCCTGCACAGGATTGGAAAATCGGAAATAATATCCCTATTGGGAGCATCGACTTCCCATTATCTTCGATTCAAGAAGCACAGAAACTGACGCTCACTGTTAGCCTTCCTGGCACAGAAGCCAAGAACCATTGGGACTTTTGGGTATATCCTGCAGACACCAAAGCAGAAGTGGGTGATGTATGGGTTACCGATCAGTTTGACGAAAAGGCTCAGTCGGTATTGAAGAAAGGCGGTAAGGTACTTTTGACTGCAGCAGGAAAGATTTCGTACGGCAAAGAAGTCGTACAGCAGTTCACTCCCGTATTTTGGAACACCAGTTGGTTCAAGATGCGTCCACCACACACGACAGGCATCTTGGTTGAAAACACCCATAGCATCTTTGACTTGTTCCCCACCGACTATCACAGCGATCTGCAATGGTGGGAATTGGTGAACAAAGCGCAGGTGATGCAGTTCACGGACTTCCCTGCAGACTTCCAACCCCTCGTACAGAGTATTGACACTTGGTTCCTCTCTCGTAAGATAGGTATGCTGTTTGAAGCGAATGTATTAGGAGGCAAACTGATAATGACCACGATGGATATTACTAGCAACCTCAATCAGCGACTCGCTGCTCATCAAATGCGGGCCTCCATCCTGCACTACATGAACTCCGATCAGTTCAAGCCAGCATTCACCATCGAGCCGCAACTGATTTCCGACCTCTTTACGAAGGTAGCTCCTCCTGTCAACTCATTCACGAACGACTCACCCGATGAGTTAAAACCGAAAATCAACTAAACAGGAAAAAGCTACAGTGAACGTGAGGCAGGAAGAATCGTTCGGGTTAAAGGCAGAAATCAGCTGCAATCATCTGAGAGAACTTCTTGGCCCCGATATCTGAAAGGTGATCACAGTCATAGAAGTCATCATCTGAGAACCGTTTGTCTTCCAAATAGTCACCAATCTCTGCCCCATAATATTTGTGGCAATAGCCAAGAGTCTCCAGGATGGCTTCCTTCTGTTGAGGAGGAATCTGCTGATAATAGTAAGGTATGGTGGGAGTAATGAGAAGAATTAGGCGAATGTCGTGTTGTCTGCAATAGTCGCAGAGCTGGAACAGAGCCTGTTGGTTATGCTTATAATAATCCCAGTTCTTACAAGTATGTTTTACGATGCGTCGCATACTATAGTCGTAGCTGCATGCTGCTGTGTCTCTTAGCGAAGCTTTGTAGGTGACGCACCAGCCAGACCTGTCACATTCCACTTCTTCACCATTCCAGTGTTTTTCTATTTTCTTAAAGGTGTTGGTAGCGCTGGTTATCTCGTAATTGTATTTGGAAAGGACAGAATAGTCACCGCAATCCATATAAAGTTGATAGGATGTGCACAGGTACCATCCTTCGCTCGTTTCGAGCGGAGGATCAAACAGAATACCATTATCAACAGCAGTGATAACAGTCTTAGGATGGAGCCTTGGTGCGAACTTTTCAAGCAGTTTGTAGTCGTAGTCGTACGTCTGTGAGATATGAGCCAGATTGAATGCCCGTTCGTTGAAATACTGAGGATTGAGTCCCATATAGGTGTGCGAGGCCCCCAGTATGAGTGTCTCAACAGAGTCGCCAAGTTGACATACTCTCTCATATTTCAGCTTGTAGGAATTGGGGAATGACCTAAGAAGACATTCGCATACCACAATCGCTACGATGAGTGGAGCAAGGAAAAGTACTATCAGTCTGTATTTCTTCTTCATGAGTGCAAAGTTACAAAAACAGTGAGAGAAATGCAAACAAATACCAGAAGAAATGATGTTTTTATGATTAAGTGGCTTATTTTTTCGACTGAGCATACAATAATCAAATAATTTTTGTACTTTTGCAGTACAAACAAATACGATGCTTTCTTTCAATCAATTAATACGGAACTTGAAGCGTGACTGTACGGGCTTTCATACCCTCAGAGTGGCTTTGATAGGTGACAGCGCAACTCAGCTGTTAGCTAAAGCCCTACGTGGCATGAGTATTGAACGCTCGTTTCAGATGCATTTATTTGAAGCAGCGTACAATCAAGTGGAACGCCAGTTTATGGATCCATCAAGTGAGTTGTATGAGTTCGATGCTGATATCATCGTCGTATTCCAGTCAACTCACAAGCTGGGTGAATACCATAGTGGACTTCCTATTGAAGGTCAAGCCTCACTTGCCGACGAACGCCTCTCTTTTGTGGCGTCTATCTGCGAGAACCCCTCTTTGGCCAATAAAAAGATCATTTACTTCAACTATTCGGAGATTGAGGATACGGTCTTCGGGAGTTATGCCAATAAAGTGACATCATCGCTGTCGTATCAGGTACGGAAACTGAACTTTGAGTTGATGAACCTCTCGCAGCAGTATCCGAACCTCTTCATCTGTGATATTGCCGGTCTTCAGAATAAGTTTGGTCGCGATTTTATGTTTGCGCCAAACGTCTATGTCAGCACAGAGATGATTCTGAGCGTGGATGCCCTGCCATACGTGGCCTCAAGGGTTATGGATATCATCTGCGCCATCAAGGGACAGTTCAAGAAGTGCCTGATTCTCGACCTGGACAATACTGTCTGGGGTGGTGTCATCGGTGATGACGGGTTAGAGGGCATTCAGCTTGGTCATGGACTGGGTATCGGTAAGGCCTTTACAGAGTTCCAGATGTGGGTAAAGAAACTGAAACAGCGTGGTATCATCATCTGTGTCGTTTCAAAGAACGATGAAGAGACCGCAAAAGAGCCATTCGAGCATCATCCCGATATGGTCTTGAAACTCGACGACATTGCAGTATTTCAAGCTAATTGGGAGACGAAGGTTGACAATATCCGCACCATCCAGCGTATCCTGAACATCGGTTTTGACTCGATGGTGTTCCTCGACGACAATCCCTTTGAGCGGAACATCGTACGCGAGAACATACCCGGCATCACCGTTCCGGAACTGCCTGAAGATCCAGGAGAATATCTGGAATACCTCTATTCGCTTAACCTCTTTGAGACTGCCTCCTACAGTCAGGCAGACAAGGACCGTACCAAGCAATACCAAGTGGAAGCCCAGCGCGTGTCGCTACAGAAGACATTCGAGAACGAAGCAGATTTCCTTAAGTCGCTGGATATGGTATCCACCGTAAGCGGATTCACAAAGTTCAATACACCTCGTATCGCACAGCTCTCACAGCGCAGCAACCAGTTCAACTTGAGGACGGTACGCTATACAGAAGCAGATATTACGGCTTTGGCTGAGGACCCGAACGTGATTGACCTGAGCTTTACACTCGAGGATAAGTTCGGAGATAACGGTCTGATTGCGGTCATCATCATGAAGCGACAGGATGCAGAGACGCTCTTTGTAGATACTTGGCTCATGAGTTGCCGTGTATTGAAGCGTGGCATGGAGAACTTTACCCTCAACACGATGGTGGAGCGAGCTAGGAAAGCCGGATATCAGAGAATCATTGGCGAATATCTGCCTACCACTAAAAACAAGATGGTGGAGCAGCACTATACGGATCTTGGATTCCAACCGCTCGCACATACATCGACAGCCCAGTATGTGCTGAATATCAGCCAGTACAAGATGCGAGAATGTTTTATTACGACAAAAGAAGTTTAAGTCAAAGTAGCAAAAAAGCCAATTAATATATGGAAAGAAAAGAAATTTTCAGCAAGCTCAATGAAATCTTCATTGATGTACTCGATCTGGACGAGTGCAACCTGACCGATGAGACCAATGCAAATGACATCGAGGAGTGGGATTCCTTGAGCCATATTCAACTCATTGTTGCCATCGAGAAGAGGTTCGGAATCAAGTTCACCTCCCTGGAAATCATGAAATGGAGAAACGTTGGTGAGCTTGTCGATTCCATTTTGTCAAAGAAATAGAGGTAATGAATCCACAGTCTATCGGTTTCCTCAGCTTCTGTGTGGTCGTTCTGACAGCCAATGGTCTCTTGCAGAGGTTCTCCGTACGCTGGCAGAACGGTTTGCTTTTGCTGGCCAGTTATGTGTTCTATGCGATGGCTGATTGGGTCATGCTCTTCCTAATGGTGGGAATGAGTGTGGTTTATTGGTGGCTTGGCGGTCTGCTCAAGAGGCTGATGAATAAAGGACGTACAGCAGATGCCTCCAGACTGACCACATTCAGCGTATGTATCGCCATATGTTTGTTGTGTTACTTCAAATATTTGGGCTTTTTTGTAGAACAGGTAGGTTGCCTGTTACAGATGTTTGGGATTCATTCCAGCCTCAGCCTGTCCATTCTCTTACCTTTGGGATTGAGTTTCTATACGTTTAAACTGATCAGTTACATCATAGAGATTCATCGCGAACATATAGAGCCGTGCGACAATCTCATGACATTCTCTCTATATATTTCCTTTTTCCCGACAGTAATGGCGGGCCCTATTGACAGATCAGGAACATTTCTCCCTCAATTGAAAAAGACTCGCAGAGTAGATGCAGACGCGCTCATTCAGGGAGCGAAGACAATGCTGTGGGGTTACTTCCTGAAAATATGTATCGCTGACCCTCTTTCCTTGGCGACAGACGAGACTTGGAACACATTTGATTCGTTGCCTGCATCTACCGTATTAGCTGCAGCATTGATTTATCCTATTCAGATGTATGCAGACTTTTGCGGTTATTCCTGTATCGCTATCGGACTGGGACGAATGCTCGGACTGGTCGTCACAGAGAACTTCAACAGACCGTTTCTTGCCCGTAATGTAGCAGAGTACTGGCGAAGATGGCACATGTCTCTGACCAATTGGCTGACCGATTATGTCTTTATGCCCTTGAATATCACATGGCGTGAATATGGCAACAGGGGTATCATGCTGGCCATAATTGTCAATATGATAGTCGTCGGGATATGGCACGGTGCCAACTGGACATACCTGCTGTTCGGTTTGTATCACGGCTTGCTTTTCCTACCACTTATCTACTCAGGAACCTTTACCCGAAAGAAGAAGCTGAAGCCAGGAAAATGGGGCCTTCCTACCCTGCATGACGGTATGTACATGATTGGAACCTATCTGTTAGTGACAATAGGATTTGTTGCTTTCCGCGCACCAGATGTAGGGAGCATTTTCGGTTTTCTGGGCGCTATCTTTGACAGCAGCATCATGGAGATTCCCCACATTCCACAATTCCGGTTGTTGTATCTGGCGTTTATCGCAATACTGCTGGTGAACGACTGGATATACCGAGACAGTCCTTCTCCTCTTCATTTCAACGGGACAGGTCTGTTCAGATACCGTCTGGTACGCTGGTTCATCTACTACCTGCTGCTATTTGCAATCTACATCTATTCCGATGCGGAATCCCAGCAATTTATCTATGTCCAGTTCTGACCGATAACTCAGGGTCATATCCACAAGCAAAAGCTTGTGAACTCCAACTTCAGAAAGTTAATTCATTTCTTCTTTTTTACATAATCTTTATCGGGGGGGGGTATTTTTGAGCAGCCTTCCTTCTGAATTCCTTAGGCGTACATCCTACTATTTGAGCAAAAGCCCTCCAGAAGGTAGTACGAGACTGAAATCCACATGCTGGATATATATCCTCAATAGAATCATTCGTTGTCATGAGTAGGCTCTTCGCATACCTCACCCTGAAGGAGTTTACATAACTCGTAAAGGTGGTATGCAGATATTGATTGATGAGGTTCGACAGATACGTACGGTTCGTTCCCAGTTCAGCAGCAAGGGTGGCCATAGACAGGTCAGGCTGTAGGAACAACTGCTGGTTCTCCATCAATTCATTCAATCGACGAGCTTTATCGCCATAAAACGAAACCTGATCGTGCATCTGAAAAGGTTGATCGACAGAAGAATCACGAACAGAAAGCTTTGCAGGTCGTACCTGAGGTTGAGGAAGAACAGGAGACGGAATCGCTGATAAGACCATCTGCTCATCTTCATTAGGCAACTCCTGATGGAGTTTATGGAAATCCAAAATACCACGTCTCAGCAAAAATGTTAGAATACCATATACCACCATCAGCACAAACATAGCAATAATCTTCGCCAATCGTATATCCACATCATACATCACAACTCGTAACACCAGTGTAGCATACATTGACCACATCATGATAGCAAACCATCCATAGGCTTGTTTTTCATGCTTTACTTCGTGACGTCGCATTTCCTTTACTGTCATCACTTGAAGAACAATTACACTTATCGTCGCATAACCCAAGGACAACCAAGCTATAACATATAGAAGTGTTTGATTATTATTGACAGAATAAAAAAGGAAAGCAAAAAGAAAAGGTAGATTATGAGCAAGTACATAACGTATCTTCATCCTTCGCGCCATCAGTATCTCATAACACAAGACGATGATGGCTGGTATTACTAAATTCCACAGCAAATTGAGTTGTCCTCCATAAAGAATAGGATAATCGCTGAAGTAACTGGAGTAAATGGTTAATGCATACATAGTACCCATCGCCAATTGAAGAACACCATAAAACCGATAGATGTGAGAATGACGTGCATAGACGAACAAATGCCCTGCCTCAACAATGAAAAAGGTCATCGTAACCGTTCTCGTAATCAACAATAAAATATCTAATAGTTCATTATTCATCATAACTCATACTGACGTTCAATTTTGTAATATTTGTTTCATTCTTTCGAAAAGTTTCACTTCGTATTTACGTTTTGAAACTTACAATTGCGATGCAAATATAAGTATTTATTTTGGAAAATAAGTCCCAATTTGTAAAAAATCTTTTCAAAACATAAAAAAAACTTAGAAAAATCCATTTTTCACATTTTTTGCATGAGATTTTTTAGGCCATTTCAAAGAAATATCGTACATTTGCATAGAAATTTACACTTTTTCGTATGAAACGAAGCATAAGATACATATTGGCAATTATCACATTTGCAACATCATTTGCTGCTTCTAAGGCTGTGGTTATCACTCCCGATACCATCATCCTTGGCAAGTATCCTTATGTACGATTCACCGAAAAGGGAGCAGACATCCAACTTACCGATAACGAGTTTTATAATATCTCCAGAAAGGTTGTCTTCCCAATCAACAAACACACCCTTCCTGAAGATTCACCATTGTTGAAGGAAATCGAGAACGAACTGATTCCACTCCTCAACAAGGACAGTCTCTCTATCCGCCGACTGATGATTCGAGGTGCAGCTTCTCCAGATGGCCCTTACCAATTCAACAAGAACCTCAGCGAAAAGCGAGGACAAGCGCTGTTCGATTTCTTCAATTCCCATTTGACAAACCCAATCAGCGATGATGCATTCACCCATGAGTTCATCGCAGAAGACTATCACTACCTCTGCGTGATGATGCAAGAGGCAGATGATGCATATTACACGAAAGTGAAAGAACTATGCGACCAATACTTGTCACAGAACAGGTTCACCGCATTGGAAGCAGCTTTGAAGAAAGTTGATGGTGGTAAGTTGTGGAAACATCTGATAAAGAACTATTTCCCTGAACTGCGTGCCTCACGCTTTGTCATCTTCCTCGACAAGCCCGAAAAAGACGATTCGGATGCCGTGAAAGCAGGGCAAGTGAGCGAAGCAGAACAAACGGGCAATAAAGGAATTGCGGTTGTGCCAGAGGTGCCAGAACCCGAAAAGGAAACTGAGCCAGTTATCCTGAAACGTCGTGAGGTGTTGTCAGTCAAGACGAACCTCCTGCTCGACGGAGCCTATATGCCAGGTTATGACCGCTGGTGTCCGATACCAAATGTAGCTATCGAATACTACCCACTCTACGGACACTTCACCTTTGGAGCATCCATCGACTTCCCATGGTGGCAAGATTATTGGGATCATAAATACTTTCAGGTTCGAAATTACCAATTAGAAGCACGCTATTACCTTCGTTCAGGAGGTATCGAGAACAATGTTCCTGGTGAGGGAGCCGCCTTCCGAGGTTGGTATGCACAGGCCTATGCTCATGCAGGTCTGTTCAGTCTCTGTTTCGATGCCGATCGTGGTTGGGAAGGCGAAGGATTCGGTGCTGGATTAGGTCTTGGCTATGTACTCCCCATCAGCCGCAATGGACATTGGCGACTGGAGTTCGGAGTGCAAGCAGGCTTCTTCCGCTGCAAGTACGACCCCTATCAGTATGAATGTCCAGTCGATCCGACAGAGCAAGACCACCTGTACTATTACAAATGGACACTACCGTCCGACCTCTTCAAGAAACGGCAGTACAGATACAACTGGATAGGACCTACCCGAATCGGTATAACCCTCAGCTACGACCTACTCTACAGACCTGTCAAAGGCAAGAAACGAGGAGCGAGTCTCAAGAACTGGGAACTAAAGAAATAAGGCCAATGAGACCCATCAAATAATAAGAACAAATGATGCACAACAACCGACATAACATCTTCGCAGCAGCATGGCAGCAGTCATGCCGCTGGGGACATTCTGTACGCCGTCAGACAGCCAGTCTGTTGGCTGCTGTTGTTGTGACTACCTTAATATTCACGCTTGCGTGCGAGCGTGAGCCAGTTCTCCACCTCCACGAGGGAGCAGAACCAATAGATATCAACATTCCAATCATCAACCTCGACCTCTCAACCTACTGGGACTATGAGTTCGTCTATGGTGTGACCTACGACTGGAAGGCAGAGTGGTATTACGGATGGGATGCGATAGACTACCAGATCTTCGGAAATATCGGATATACCGAGCCAAAGGTATTCAACCTGCGTAGATACTTCACCTTCCACACCCCATTCGCTCCTCACACCCAGGTGATTGCCAACACCGTCACAGGAAACTCCTTCCAAGGAAAGTACAATTTCGGTTTCTGGGACCTGCTCGTTTGGAACGACGTGGTTACCATCGATGGAATTCAGAGTTTGAACTTCGACGAAGCCACAACCCTTGACTATGTAACGGCTTACACCAACCAGACCATGGTTCCGACCCGATATCAGGCTCCGAAATACACCCGTGCATTCTACGAACCCGAGGCACTCTTCTCAGCCTATGAACAGGCCATCGAAGTCAACGAAAACCTTGACGGATTCGAGTACGATCCTGTGCGCGATTTGTGGGTCAAGCGTTTGGACATGCTTTTGAAACCTGTAACTTACATTTATCTCCCACAGATTATTCTGCACAACAACCATAACAAGATTGTCAACGTAGATGGATCGGGCAACCTCTCTGGAATGGCCCGTACGGTGAACATCAACACAGGTATATCTGGTTCAGATGCCGTCACCGTCCACTACAATGTGCGATTCAAGCCATACTGCCTCAAAGACCAAGAGGTGGTCGACATCATCGGAGGACGCCTCATGACCTTCGGAATGTGCGACCTCAATCCAAATGCCATCACACGGCAGGAAGATATACCAGAAAATCGTCGTCACTTCATGGATGTCACCATGCTGTTCAACAACGGTATCGACTCCACCTTCGTGTTCGACGTGACCGACCAAGTAAGGCAGAAGTACAAAGGAGGGGTGCTCACCATCGAACTCGACATGGACACCATCCCAGTTCCATCACGATCAGGAGGCTCTGCCTTCGATGCCGTTGTGAAAGACTACGAAGATGGAGGAACCCACGAATTTGAGATGTAAAACCCATAAGGCCAATAAGCCCAATAAGCCCCATGAGCCCAATTAAAACAAGAAAACAAATGTCAAAAGAAGATATGAATATGAAAACAAGAAACCTTTTAGTACTTGCAACAGCCATCGTTGCGTTGGCAAGTTGCTCCAATGAAGAGTTTGTTGGACAAGGTTTGTCCAATCCAGACCCAACCACGAAATCAATACCTATCAGCTTTGGACAGGATTTCAAAGCAGTCACTCGTGCATCACATGAGAAATCTGCCGAACTGCTGGGCAAAAAGTTCTTACTCTATGGCACCAAGACCATTGGAGGAACCACAAGTCCCGTCTTTGACAACTTTGTAGTAGAGTATGTTGCCAGTTCAGCAGGTAATTCACTCACGAACTCCGACGATTGGGAGTATTCAGGTAAGGTATCTAAGAAAGGTGCCACCCAGACTGTCAAATATTGGGATTATAGTGCCGAGCGTTTCGACTTCGTAGCAGCAGCAGGTCTTGCTGACGACGAGCTCATCACCAGCACTACTCAAGGAATGCGTATCAATGTCACAGATGCTGCATCCATGACGAGCATCTACGTTGCCGATCGTATAACAGCGACTCCTACGGCACAGGAAAAGACAGAAACGACTCCTGCAACCACCCCATACAACAACACTGTACAGTTTCAGTTCCGTCGTTTGGGAGCCCAGATGCGTATCGGTTTCTATGAGACCGTTCCTGGATACGCCGTAAAGGACCTTGTGTTCTACTATATCGGAGCACCTTCTGGTAGCAAAGAAGTCGGAGTGGGATCCGCATTCCCAACGTCAGGTAAATACACCGTAACCTACGATGATGTTACAAATGAAGCAAAGGTAACTTTTGCAGGTGCAGACAACCAGATGGCATTCTGTAACAAATTTGGTCAGTTGGATTACACCTCAGCATTAACTCAGGAAGGCGTAACAGACAAGCCATACCTCACCACAGACGGAAAAGCCAGTGCTACAGCTGTCAATGCGTTCCTGGGTACTACATCCAGTACAGCCACCTATGGCAAAGGCACCTACACCGTCGATGGAGAGTCTGGTGTATCCACCTATTTTAAACCGATTCTTCCCAACGAGAACAATTCGCTGAAGATGCAGTTGCGTGTCGACTACACACTTATTGCTCTCGACGGTACTGGCGACTCACTCCACGTACGTGATGCTTATGTCAGCGTACCTGCTGATTTCCTGAAGTGGAAGCCCAACTACTCTTATACTTACTTATTTAAGATTTCCGACAAAAGCAACGGCTATACAGGTGAAGGTGGCGGAGGCAACACCACTACTGGTCCTGGTCGCGACCCAGACCCTGAAAACGGTGGCGGAGACAACGATCCTGTCATAGATCCCGAAACGGGCAAGGTGATTCCACCTTATATCCCCGATCCCAAATATCCATTGATAGACGATCCGGACAACCCAGGCAACAAGATTCCTGACCCCAATGCTCCGCTCGTTCCCAACCCCATATATCCAAAAGGACCTGATGGCGACCAGCACGACCCATCAAATCCAGTACCTGTGCCATCAATACCCGATCCGTTAAATCCTGGAAACACAATTCCTGACCCAGAGAACCCTGCCAGCCTCTTCCCCATCACATTCGATGCTGTGGTTGTAGAAGCAGAAGAAGGTTCACAGACTGTTTATACAGAGATTGACGGCACAGATAACAGTTCAACTACAGAACACTAAACAATAAATATCTCAATCAAGTATCAACTACTAAATACATACATTATGAGAAAGAATCTGTTAATCATCGCAGCAATTGCCACAACAATGTTGGCAGGCTGCTCAAGCGACGATTTCGTGGGAGAAGATTCCATTACTGATCCTACGAATCAAGTGCCTATCAACTTTGGATCCTACTTCAAAGCGATGACTCGTGCTGATGTTACAGGCGCTGACGCTGCTGCCCTTCTGGGCAACAAGTTCGTAGTGTCCGGCTACAAAGGTTCGCAGACCACATGGAATGCAAGCGACAACAGCATTGTATTCGACAACTACTTGGTAGAATGGGATGAGAACACAGCCAATACCACAGAGTCCAATACGAACAACTGGGAATATGTAGGTAAAGATCGTATTCAGCATGCCATCAACAACGGTGTTACCGCTCAGACTATCAAATACTGGGACTACAGCAAATCTCAGTACGACTTTATTGCTTGGTCAACGGGTAAGAAGACTGCTATATTCTCTGAGCCTACTACAGGTATCCCTGCAGAAAATGTTCTCGTTTCAGCTATCACACCTTCTACCATCGGTACTCAGGCTTACACCTTCACAGGTTCTGCTGCAGACTTGGCAAACTGCTATATAGCTGACATCGTGACAGCAAAAAAAGGTGCTGATTATAACAAACCCGTTACCTTCCGTTTCCGTCAGCTCGGCACCAAGGTACGTATCGGTATCTACGAGACCGTTCCTGGCTACTCTGTAAAGGATGTGAAGTTCTACAGTGGTGCTGCTGTTGCACTCGCAGGCGACGCAACAGATGCTAATGCGAAGATTTTCTCCACCGTTGAAAATGGTATCTTCCAACAAGGAACCTACACTATCACTTTCCCAACTGTGGACGATGAATCATCTGCAGACAACAACCAAGCTCATGTCACGTTTGCACCAAAATCAGGAGCAGAACAAGAGAAAGTGGTCAACTGGGGTGGTTTGTCATACACCACAAAAGAAGATGGCGAGAAGTCAACAGGTAATGTTTACCTTGGTCGCACGTCCAACAAGGCATCGTTTGCTGGTAATGCAGCCAACAACTATTATGTTATCTATCTGCCAAACGAAAGTGGCACGAACCTCAACCTACGTGTGAACTACACACTGGAGTCAACCGACGGTAGTGGTGAAGTCATCGAAGTGAAGGGTGCTACCGCTCAGGTTCCATCCATCTACACACAATGGAAGCCTGGCTTTGCTTACACCTATCTCTTCAAGATTTCTGATAAGACTAATGGTCACACAGGTAATTACAATCCTCTCTATCCTGACGATGCAACTGTCAACTCTGATCCTGCGGGTCTCTACCCTATCACCTTCGATGCCATCGTAGTGAATGCAGAGGACAACGATCAGACACAGGAGACCATTACACTTGTCTCTACACCAAGCATCACCACCTACCAGAAAGGCTCTAACATTGTGAACAACAACGAATATGCAACTGGTAATCCTATCTACGTTACTGTCAACGATGGCACAACCGCTTCTACTCCTGACCTTGCCAACGGTGCTCTTCAGGACCTCACAGGCAAAGCAACCCTTTATACCGTTTCAGGACTTACGGGCAACTACACAGAAGCAGAGGTTGTTGATGCATTGGCTGTACGAGAAGATGCTACAGGTACTGACATCAAGGGCCGTAGTGGTCTGGTGCTGACTCCAGCTACTCTTGAACTCACTAACAAAGTTGAATATGGTGTTGATGGCAATGCTATCGACCTAACTGATGGTGCCACGAAGAAAGCTGCTAAGTTCACTCCTACTGCCACTACCACATACGCATTCGTTTACACCAAGACAGCTCCAACTAGCACAACTGATTGCTACGAGCAAGTCACAAAAGCTGCAGAAGCAGACGTAACGGGTCTATACCGCAACTTCAATCTGACTGCCGTAACAGGTGATGCACAGGCAGGAGTAGTTTATATGAGCAAGAGTACAGAGGGCAACTTAACTCAGGTAAATAAGTTTGTGGGACAAGCTGTAACAAACCTCTACACACGTTCAGGTGATGCCGAATCTTACACTTACACCTCTGCTTCAGGCTATGCTGCAACAGGTACTACCTATTATTATAAAGTTGGAGATGATTACAAAGCAGTTCACCCTGTAACTTACGCAGAATTTGCTAGTACAACTCTCTATAAAGATAACACAGGCACCACTGCTAAACCAGCAGAAGAGACCACTCCTCAAGATGGCACAGCATACTATTACAAAGTTGGTGACGAATACGTCTACTGTGTCATCCTACCAGAACAGGTTGATGGCTTGTACGAATATCAGTTCGATGCAAATGGCAAGTATGAATGTGAGGCTGGTGAGAAAGCATTAGCTGGTCATGGTTACTTCGACAAGTACACCAAGAACAACGGTGTTTATTATACAAAGATTATTAAGGTTCAATAATACCAATTTGCCAGGTGGGGTTCGACTCCCCTCCTGGTAGCAAAAACCCAATCCCAAGGGTGAGGGTTAGAGACAAAAAAAACGAACCCCAAAAAGGCGACGGTCGCACGGGTTCAGTTCGCAGTTACCTCGCAGTTACCTCGCAGTTACCTCGCAGTTAATTCGCAGTTAAGTCGCAGGTAAGAAAAGGGCGATAAGCTCACCAACAAAAGAAACAAAACTCAAATGAGAATAAATAATAAATTAAGTATAACTATAAATGAAGATTATGAAAAATAGTTATTTAATCCTCGCAGCCATCGCAAGTGTAGCACTTGTCAGCTGCTCGAACGAAGAGTACCTGGGGGAAGGACCAAACACCACCAGCAAGGGTATTCCAAATGCAATCAACTTCAACATGGGTGCTAACAAAATAACCCGTGCAGAATTTACAGGTGCTGAAGCTGCTAAGTTATTGAACAAGAACTTCGTTGTGGAAGGTATTAAGACTGTCAACGATGGCAATTCAGATGTTGTCTCGGAAGTCTTCGACAACTACAATGTCAACTACTTGGAGAACACTGCTGCTACGACTCTTTCTAACTCAGCTAATTGGGAATATGTAGCTCAGAGTATTCTTTCAGGCAAAACATCAGTTTCAGAACAAAGCATCAAGTATTGGGACTTTGCAGCCAAGCAGTATGATTTCTGGGCTTATTCTTTGGGAGGAGGTTCCGCAACGGTATCAACACTTGCTCATAATGCAACACTTGGAACGAGTGCTTATACAATTACAGGTAGTGCATCAGACTTATCAAAGGTCTATATCTCTGACTTGGTAACGGCCTACAATCCCAATAAGACTGTTTCTGGTGTAGCTACAGATAAAACAGAACCCGCTTTAATGGGTCAAGAGGTAAATCTGTCTTTCCGCTCATTAACAACAAAGATACGTGTAGGTCTTTATGAGACAATTCCTGGCTATTCAGTAAGGGATGTACAGTTCTATCCTTCCACCTCTGGTTCACCTAGTGGTACAGTAGCCCTCTATGCAGCTGATAATGTGTTACCAACATTTAATAGTACGACAAATACAGCAACTTACACAGTAACATTCCCAACAACGGGTGCCAGCAATATTGGCAATAGTGATTATAACAAAGCACATATTGCCCTCAGTTCTACTGACGTTGCCAGCAAGGTGGATTTTGGTACTCTGGCTTATGGTTCACACGAAACTGGTAAACATGAGAAAACAGGATATACTGCTGCAGTTGGTGCAACTCCAGAATCTTGGACTGATATTTGGGTACAACGCAGTGCCAGTACACCAACTTGGGCTGGTACATCTACTGATGGATATCAGATTGTCATTCCTTATGAAACTGGAGCTGTTTTAACGCTGAAAGTAGATTATACACTTGAATCAACCGATGGTTCTGGCGAGACAATCACCGTACACGGTGCAACAGCACTTGTTCCTGCTCAGTATACTCAGTGGAAGTCTAACTACTCTTACACTTATCTGTTTAAGATTTCAGACAACACCAATGGTTTGACTAATATCGCAATTACAGATAAGGGTGGTCTCTATCCAATTACTCTTGATGCAGTTGTTGAAAATACCACTACAGGCAACCAAGAGACGATTACAACTGTTGCTCCACCAAGTATCACTACCTTTAGTATAGGATCTAACGTAGTCTCAAACAACGAATATACCACCAGCGAAGATATCTATGTGGTTGCTTCCACAGATGGAACTCTTCAGAGCATGACGAGTAAGGCAACTCTTTATGACATTACGAAAAGTACTGCAAGCTATGCTGCAACTGAGGCTGAAGTGCTCGCCGCACTCACCACTTATAAGACGTTAGAGAGTGATACCTACACAGGTCGCAATAGCGTTGTATTGACTCCAGTTGCTAGCGCCCTTGATTTAACAAAGACAACAATACCTACTGTTGATGGTCAGACTATCACCATCACAGCAGGACAAGCTGCCTTGATTGATAAGAGCAAATTGACTGCTGGTCATACATATGCTTATGTCTTCAATACTACTACTGGCACTCCAACCACTACCGATAAATATGAGGCGATAGCAGTGACAGTTGGAACTACCGATGTAAATGGCTATTATACATTTGATGGTTCTGACTATACACAAATTACCTCCAGCACATATGCTGCAGACGGAGTTACTTACTACGATAAGTATACCGAAGTTGCTGGTGCCAACTATGGTATCAAGGTTATCAAAATTAAACTATAATTAAATATTAGCTCAGCGGGGTTCGACTCCCCGCTGGGTAACAAAAGAAAGAAAGGCCCAGAAAAACCCATAGGTCCCATAAGTCTCATAGGTCTCATAGGTCCCATGAGACCCATAAACAAGCAAAAAAGATCAAATCAAAATGGAAGCTCCAAAAACATTCCTCCCAAAGGGTGGCAGTTATGAAAACCTAACGGTGTACAAGAAGGCTACGATCATCTACGACCTGACCTTCTACTTCACTAACAGGTTCCTAACCAAGGGCGACCGTACCATCGGCCAGATGGTGCAGGCCGCACGCTCGGGTAAGCAGAATATTGCCGAAGGGAGTGCAGCCAGTTCCACCTCGTCAGAGACGGAACTGAAGCTGATGAATGTGGCACGCGCCAGCATGCAGGAGCTGTTAGTGGACTATGAGGACTACCTGCGAGTGCGCAACCTACTTCTGTGGCCGCTTCAAGACGAACGAGCAGTCAGAACCCGGGAGTTCTGCAAGACTCACACTGAAGTAGCCCATTACATGACCGACATTGAACGGCGCTCCGACGAAGCTTTAGCCAACATCGCCATCACGCTCATCCACCAGTTCGACAACATGATGGGCAAGCTACTGGACCGTCTGCAGACGGACTTCGTCGAAAAAGGCGGCATCCGAGAGCAGATGACAGCAGCCCGTCTGGGCTACCGCAATGAGCAGAAGGACCGCATTGCGAAGCTGGAAGCAGAGAACCACCACCTGAAAGCCCGCATCGCGGAGCTTGAGCAAAAGCTCAAGGGGCCAATGAGGCTCATAGGGCTGATAAGCCTCATGGGGCTTATGGGGCTTATGGGTTGCTCGAAGGAGCAGGTGGAGGAGCCTGTACTGCAGGAAGCCATCTGTTTCAATGGAGGACTGCAGGAGAACACCGACATCACTGCCGGTACACGTGCTGAAGAAGGAACCCCGCTATCCGACCTTGCTAACACCTTCCAGGTATGGGCTTTCAAGAACATGAGCTATGAGGAAAGTACAGAATCCTACGCAGCACTTCAAGAAGTCATGCATGACTACACTGTGAACTGGAGAGAGAACAGCGCCAACACCACCATAAGCAACAGCAGTGGTTGGGAATACGTCAATCAACAACCCATTGGCGGAACAGAACAAAGTATCAAGTACTGGGACCTCAGCGCCAAGGCATATAAGTTCTTCGGTTATGTACTACCTACGACTGGTGCTGTGGAAGTAGAGTTCTATAAGTCCAATGGGACTGATGGGGCTTATGAGGCTTATGAGGTTAATGGGAATTACAGCAAATGCCGCATGAGCTTCACGACAGATGCTCGTGAGGAAGCAGTTGCACCATACTTCTCCAAGTTATGGTTTAGCAATAACTCCCCAGGAAGTGAACATATCTACCCCAGCATGGTGAAGATGCAGTTCTTCAAGCCTTTCGCCAAGGTACGTTTTATGTTCAAGTTTGCGGCCCCCGACGAACCGATATTGATTGAATTGCCACATTTCTTCCCAACTAATCAAGGACGTCAGATTCACTTGAGCGGAACGTTCAGACTCATCTATCCTCTAACAGGAGACGAGACGAAAGAGAGTTGGGAAACAGAGGACATCACCTATGCAATGGCAGCATTCACACAGGACTACTACGAAGCAGCCGCAAACGAGACAGACGAAACGGTGTTAGCAAACCAAAAGCACTGGTACACCGTCCTGCCAGCTAAGAATCAAGGGGCTTACACCCTCACGGTACGTGTGAACGGAGAAGAGCGCGCCTGCTATGTGCCTGCCGAATATATGGATTGGCTACCTGGATACAGCTATACATATATCTTCAAGGTGAACGAAGATGGAGGTGTCAAGTTCGATGCCATCAACATAGCATTCACGGACTGGCAAGGAAATACGGAGAAAGAGAAAATCGTGTATAACTGGTGAGGCCAATGGGGCCAATGAGGCTAATAGGGCCAATGGGGCCAATGAGAAAAAAGAAAAAAAGATGACAAAAACAAACGACATAAAGAGCAAGGTGATGAGAATCATGAGGCCAATGGGGCTTATGAGGCTCATGGGGTCAATGAGGCCAATGGGGCTTATGGGGCTTATGGGGCTTATGGGGCTTATGGGTTGCTCGAAGGAGCAGGTGGAAGAGGTGCGTCGTTCTGCTTCTGCAGAGTTGATGTCGTATGCAACGATTTTCACCGATGAGGATCCTAACTCACAAAGTGAGACCAGAAGGGCGGCGGAATGGGTTCCAGACGGTTACAAACTCTACAAGGATTTAAGAGGTGCGGACGCTGTAATGATGTCGAATGCGAATGCAGCTATTGGTGTGTTCTTCACAAGGGATGGGAATCCATCCACTGTAGAGCAACGCAAATTCAGATATGGATCGGATGAGATCTGGCGCATGAACGAGGAGTTGGAAAGCGGAGGAGAATACTATCTTTATGGTTATATACCACTTGACGCAGCGAGTGTGAGCATTCAACCCGATGCAACGACAGGCAAATATGCTGATGGAGCACAACTGACATTCACAGGATTGAGCAGTGTGATGAATAAAGATGTATGTGTGATGGTAGGTGCAAAGGAAGGAACTACCGCAAATAGTGCAGACACCTATCATAAAGTAACAGATGTGACTGTGGGAACAACTACCGTTACAGGTTTATACGAAAAAAATGGAAATGATTATGTACTAACGGCAGACTCAAAAGCTCAAAGTGGCAAAACCTACTATCGGAAAGATTTCTTGGCTACCGGTAAGTTCGATGTTGACATCAACGTAGGTGAGGATGCACGTAACAATCTCTTCCTGCTGTTCGACCATATCTACTCAGCCTTGAGTTTCCGGTTTAAGATCAGTACTAAGTACCATCAGTTACGTGACATCAAGCTGAAAAAACTTGAGTTGATTGCATATAACGATGCCAATTTCAAGACAAAGATGAAGAAATATCAAAGTGCAACCATCACCCTGAAGGCAACAACCGATGGGTCCTCCCCTATGCCGAGCAACATTACCTTCACGCCAGACAACAGCAGTGGAGACATCGGATATATACTTATCTACGAGGATTTGGAGAACCCCTATCTACTGAAAACTAACGATGATTCAGAAATGATTGGTTTCGTGCCTCGAAATGCGAATTACTTCATGTTGCGCTCTACATACGATGTGTATGACAGGTCCGGGAATCTCGTCCGCAAAGACTGTATGGCAGAGAATAAAATAAACCTGCCTTATCTGTTCAACCAAGATCAATTGGAATACGGACACCGATATATCATCAGGCTCCTCGTTGAGCCCACCTACCTATACCAGCTCTCGGATCCAGACTTGGACAACCCGACGATAAAGGTGGGCAGTTAGAGGGCCAATAAGCCCAATGAGGCCAATGGGGCCAATGAGACAAAAAAAAGAACAAAAGAACAAAAGACAATGATAAAGAGCAAAGACATAATGATGATAAAGAAGCTCATGGGGCTTATGGGGCTGATAGGCTTTATGGGGCTTCAGCCTTTGATGGCACAGGATGCAGCACAGGATGAGCCGAAGCCTATCATCGTGAAAGGAAATGTTTACGGCGGTGGTAATAAGGGTAAGGTAGATGGCAACACCACTGTGACTGTTGTGAGCGGAGACCTGCATATGGTCTTCGGAGGTGCCCGCATGGCTGATGTGGGAGGTCGTAGCTTTGTCAACATCGATGGTGAGAACACCACAGAATATATCATGGCTAATCAGGTCTATGGAGGAAACGACATCTCCGGAACAATCGGTGAAGGTAGTGTTGAGACCACAGTCCCAGCGGAACTGACTGCCGTGAAACGAACAGACGCAGATGCCAACAACCCGAAAAAGAATGAGATAGACAACACATGGAAGTCTTTTGTACGTGTCAGTGGTAATAATGAAGATATCGTATCTGCGACAGCAACTACCTCTACCAAACATGCTGTCTATATCGGTGCCCTCTTCGGTGGTGGTGATGGCGAATACGAATATACAGATGAAAACGGAGATTCACTCAAAGATGAGAACGGTCACTATTACGTAAACAAAGTCAAGAAAGAATACGATACTTCCACACAACAACAAGTTATTACAAGAACCAAAATCGCTACTCGCGAAACACCATTTAATCTCCCGACACTCAGGAAGACCTACCTGGAAATCAATGGAGGTTCTATTGTCTATGCCTTCGGTGGAGGAAACAATGCCACTGTGACTGAAGCGACTGTCATCAATGTGGACAACCCGACCAAAGTGGTCAGCAGTATTAAAGACCCAAACAATCCTAACAAGGATTCGGATAATGAATTGTTGACTTCCGAACGAATCTTGGCAATGGGCATCAACCCTGGTCTGACCCATCCAAACAGTGATGCATTCCAGATTGGTAGCCTCTTTGGAGGAAACAACAACACAGCAATGGCCATCATGCCAACCTGGAATCTGCAGTCAGGTTTGATTCGTAACGTATATAGTGGAGGTAACCGAGGTGATATGATTTCATCAAAAGGTCTTCTGCTGAAAATCGCCCCTGCAGAGATGAACGGAGAGAATGAGCATGACCTTGCAAAGAACGACCATCCGTTGGTCATTGACAACGTCTATGGAGGATGTCGTATAGCTGACGTACGTCCGATGGAACTGAAAAATGGTAAATATGAAGACATGGAGCAAATCTATAACCTCGAAGGTTATAAATTCCCGCATAATCTGGCAGCCCGTACGTTGATCTATGGTGGTGACATCAACAATGTCTATGGAGGTAACGATATCCGTGGAAAAGTTTACTTTGGAAATGCCTTAGGTATTTATACTAGCGTACGCGGTAATATCTACGGAGGAGGAAACGGTTCATATGCCTATACAGACAACCCTGTTAATCAGTATAACCCAACCTATGGTGACCTTTATTATGATCCAGGCACTAACTCTGTTGAAACCCTTACCGAGTTGCGTCCACATGCCGAGCAGGTAAGTATTCGTTTGGCAGGTACGGAAGCTAAGAAGACCATTATCCATGGTTCTGTCTTCGTGGGAGGAAACTGTGCAACACTGAAGAAGGACGAAAGCCATAAAGACCTCGCTTCTTATCCGCTTGTGGACTTGAAAATGGGATCACATGTCATTGCAGAGAATGTCTTCCTGGGCAACAATGGAGAAAAAATGGTAGCCTACAATGAAACAGGAAAAGACAACGCAGGTCATGACGAGAAAGATGCATTGGAAGGCGTGCTGAGAACGATGAAAAAAAATGGTTTCAGTTCCATCGACCTTCAAAACTCAGAGATTTTTGCCCATTATATGGAGGGTGCTGCTATGGATTTAATTCCAAAGGTGTCTTTCGATGATGAACTACGTGGCGACCCAGCCACCTACATTCCTTACTCAAGTCAGGTTGGTTCGCTTTACTTGGGAGGTAACGTAGGTAGTATGACCTACCCTGGCAAAAACGCCATGACACTCAACGCACCTGTCTATATATATAATAAGGTGGTTGGCGGTTGTAACAATGCCGATGTACCAAAGACGGAATATAATGCAGCCTACGAAGGAGGTATCTTAGGAACTCCTTCAGAACTAGCGAGCGATGGGTTATTTAGAGAAGGAAAAGAAGCCAGTGGTGCCATCCAAAACCGACTGGAACTGAACTTCAATGGTACACGTATCCGTCCGCAACGATGGGCGCGTGATAAAATCACAGGTGAGTACTCACTCAATTATTTGGGTCAGGAATATTTGGAGTGGAACACCAAGGTATGGGACGAGACTTCAGAAAGTTTTGAGGATACCGATGTCGGTTATGGAAACAATACCAGTGCCGACCACGATCGTCGATTGATTGGAGGTAATGTATATGGTGGTTGCTACAATACCGGTCACGTGAACGGTAATGTAGTAATCAACATCAACTCCGATGTGTACGAACGCGATGTGCTATTTGCCAAGACTGCTACAGACGAGAATAATATCACATCCATCGTTGACGATCCTGTTGAAGACACCCGTCGCACTGGTGTCATCATAGAGAATCAACGCGATGACTTGATGGCAGTAGGCTTATCAATCTTCGGTGCAGGTAAAGGTTTAGGTACTGAGATATGGGGTAGCACCACCGTCAACCTGAATAAAGGTTATGCCTTCCAAGCTTACGGTGGTGGCGAAGAAGGTTATGTAGGTAAAGGAACCATCGTCGTTACCAACAATGAAACACAATATGATACCCAAGGTTATATTCAGAAAACATACGGAACGTACGATGCGGCTTACAGCTCCACAGTCAACCTGAACGGAACCAAAACTGTTTTCTCTTCAGAAGAGGCTGTTGCAGATTTGGCTGAAGCAGAATTCCTCTATGGTGGAGGTAACGAAGGAAACGTATGTGGTGACACCCACGTCAACCTGGGCAACGGACGTATCTACGATGCCTTTGGAGGAGCTAGCAATGCAGACATCTTGGGTTCTACCCAAGTGATCATAGGGTCAAACGATGGATTCCCATGGGTGATTGACAACATCTATGGTGGTAATGACTTTGGCGGAACAATCTCGGGACATAAAGATTATATTAGCGAAGTCAGAAAGTCTGGTGATACGCCACTTATCTTTGACCAAGAACTGGCAAAATCCTCAACCTATGTGAAGTATCTCCAAGGACGTGTCGATAGTATCTTCGGTGGTTGCTATGGTGGCTACGACTATACAAACCGTATCTTTAGCGATTATACCAATGCAACCGGACAACCTATTAATGGCTTCACGTTCCCACACTTGGAGAAGAACTCATTTGTTCATTTCGTTCCTAACGACAACAGTAACAACAAAGTGAGCACCATCCTCGGTGGCGGTACAGGATGGCCGGGCAGCAATATTATCAACAACGGTATGCAGAACGAGAGTTATGTGCTCATTGATGACACCAAGACCACAGATGCAGAACGTTTTAGCAACGTAGATGTCTATGGAGGTGGAGCCTTCGCCGGTGTAGGTACGCTGAGCTCGAGTGGCATGGGTCGTACCATTGTGGATTTGTATGCTGGCAGTCTCCATAATGTTTATGGAGGATGTAATCAGGAAGGTTTGGTAGGCTATACCCGCGTCAATGTGCCTACAGAATCGAAGATCAAACTCAACTCCATCTTCGGTGGCAGCAAAGGCTATGATGCTGAGAAGATTGCAGAAAAGCCAGAACTTAGTGCCCATTATTGTGACAACTACGTCACCATTGTTGACTTCAAGGGTGCCAACACGATAGTGAACGATGCCATCTATGGTGGTAATCACAACTGCCGCGTCTCATGCGACACCTATATCAATATTGAAGCGCCGGTGATGCAGAGCAGTGGCTATCAAGCCACCATCTACGGTGCCGGTTATGGTGACGAGACTGTAAGCGGTCGTACCAACGTGTTTATGAACAGCGGCTCTGTGGCTTATAAAGTCTTTGGTGGTGGTCGCGATGGAAACGTCTATAATTTCGCATCCCTTAGGAAATGGTTGGCAGCCAAATTTGTTGCAGGCGGTATGACTGAAGCACGTGACGTTGATAGTGCTGTCGTCGCATACGGAGGTCTCCTTACATCATGTGGAAAATACTTTAAAGATAACCCAATCCCATTACCCCAAAATACAGGAACCTACGTTAATCCTACCACTAAAGTTTTTGATGGTACATACACCATCGATATCATGCCGACAGATGTTGCAACAAATCCTTTAACTACCTACTACAACACCAATGTTCACTTGATGCAAGGCAGTAGAGTGAGTGGTTATGCATACGGTGGCGGTTACGGTTCGAATGCAGTTGTCGGTGGTACCACCTATATCGAGTTGAAGGGCGGTATCGTAGATCGAGACATCTATGGAGGAGGTCAAGGAGGTTCTGTGATGGATGAATACGCACTTGCGAAGGATGCTAACACCCAAAACTTCGTTGCTACCACCAATGTCTATATCGAAGGAGGTATGGCTCGTAACGTCTATGGTGGCGGCTATATGGGACATGTGGGTAAGCACACCAAGACCACCGATGAGGGAAAAATCGTGGATGCAGCCATCAACGAGTCGAATGACGAAGATCTGCTTGGTGTAGCCAATGTAGTGATTGGTAAGTTGGGCGGTACCAGCTTCATGGATGGTATTCCAGCGATCACGCGTAACGTCT
>Ga0247611_10000642_pt1 | contig 69271 bp, 35 predicted proteins | sample 177DNAGHGhighgp2_FD_192422 | JGI IMG/M metagenome (GOLD analysis project Ga0247611, IMG submission 192422) | Sheep rumen microbial communities from Palmerston North, Manawatu-Wanganui, New Zealand - 1770 DNA GHGhigh gp2 | ecosystem: Host-associated > Mammals > Digestive system > Stomach > Rumen...
AGTCGCTTGTCGCTCAGCTCAACGAGCAGAAGCCCGGCGCCTGCGACCGCGTGCTCATCCAGTGCTACGACGGCGGTGCCGGCAACAACCCCGCCAACTGGCACTTCGGCGATATTCCCCTCTTGGCAGGTCGCACCAACTACCAGACCGACATGGAGACGTCCATCGCCCAGATGAAGACGTGGCGTGACAATGCCCAGGTCGTGGGCGGATTCGTTTGGGTCTATAACGACGAGTCTTGGAACCTTAAGAACTGGGCTAAGGGTATGAACCAGCTCTTTGCTACGCCGCCCACCGATGAAAACGGCAATGTGCTGCCCGGTGTGGCCACGCTTTGCTCCGAAGCCAGCTTCGATGGCTATAGCATCACGCTGCCCGAGGGACGCTACACGGCGGGCGAATTGGCGGGCTACGGCTTCCCCATCCTCAGTGCCACCTCCAATTACCACACCATCAAATCCATCAAGCTCGTTCCTGGCTATCAGGTGACGCTTTATCGCCAAGATGATTTCTCGGGCACCAGCGCTCCACTGACGGAATCCTCCGACATTCCTGCGTCGTGGCGCTCACGCATCTGTTCTATCGTCGTCGAGCCATTGCCCGATGGAATCGGCGATTTTAGCGACAATCCTTCCTCGAATGAACCCGTAGAGTACTTCGACCTCGCAGGCCGACGCGTTGTCAATCCTGTCCGCCACGGTACCTATATCGTCCGTAAGGGTGGCAAGAGCAGGGTCGTGAAGAGTGAAAAGTGAAGAGTGAAAAGTGAAAAGTGAAAAGTCAGCAAAGCTAAAAGTGAAAAATTAAAGTTACCTCATAAACCATTGCTCGATGATGAAGAAACAACTGTTTATTGCTATGCTGCTCTTGGCAGCCGTCGGCGCTCAAGCTCAGGACTGGCGTCCAGCTGGCGACCGACTGAAATCAGCGTGGGCAGATAAGGTTAATCCTGCTTGTCCGCTGCCCGAATATCCCCGTCCACTCATCACACGTGCCGAGTGGCAGAACCTCAACGGCCTGTGGGACTATGCCATCGTGGACGAGGATGACCTCTGCCCTACGACCTTCGACGGCAAGATCCTCGTGCCTTATCCCCTCGAATCCAGCCTCTCCGGCGTGCAGCGCCGTATGCGCCGCGGTCAGGTGCTGTGGTACGAGCGTTCGTTCACCGTACCCGCTGCCTGGCAGGGCAAGGATGTGCTCCTGCACTTCGGTGCCGTTGACCACGAGGCCATCGTTTATGTCAACGGTCGTCGCGTGGCATCCCATGTCGGAGGCTATGCCGGCTTCTCGGCCAACATCACCGCCGCCTTGCGCGAGGGCAGCAATCGTCTGACCCTGCGTGTTGTTGACCAGACGCTCGACCGCGAACAGCCCGTGGGCAAGCAACGCCTGAACCCCGGTGGCGCAGGCAGCATTTGGTACACGAGCGTCTCCGGCATCTGGCAGACCGTGTGGATGGAACCCGTGGCCAAGCAGCACATCGCCGATGTACGCACCACGCCCGACCTCGATGCCTCACGCTTTGCCGTGGAGGTAGCCACCGCCGGCACGATGCCTTCCACCGACCGCGTGGAAGTCACCCTCTCCTTCGCCGGAAAGGAAGTCGCCAAGGCTTCTGCACCTGTCGGTCAGACCGTCTATCTTCCTGTCAAGAAACCGCAGCTGTGGACTCCCGACACCCCCAACCGCTATCAGATGCAGGTGCGTCTCCTGGCACGCGGACAGCAGGTGGACTGCGTGGGCAGCTATGCCGCCATGCGTAAGATCAGCGTGGCACAGATGTCCAACGGCGTATGGCGCCTGCAGCTGAACAACAAGAACCTCTTCCACTTCGGTCCCCTCGACCAGGGCTACTGGCCCGACGGACTCTATACGGCGCCCACTGATGAGGCCCTGCGCTTCGATATCCAGAAGACCAAGGACTGGGGCTTCAACATGATCCGTAAGCACATGAAGGTGGAACCCGCACGTTGGTACTATTATTGCGACAGCATCGGACTGATGGTGTGGCAGGATATGCCCTCCATCTGCCGCAGCGACCAAGGCTGGCACGCCCGCAACTGGAACGACCAGGCCGACGGCGCTCATGCCGCCGATGTTGAGGCCAACTACTTCCACGAATGGGGCGAGATCATCAGCCAGTTCTACGGCTATCCCAGCATCGTCGTCTGGACGCCGTTCAACGAGGGCTGGGGTCAGTTCAAGACCCCCGAGGTCATCGAGTTCACGCGTCAGCAGGATCCCACCCGTCTCATCAATCCCGCCAGCGGCGGCAACCACTACGTTTGCGGCGACTTCCTCGACCTGCACGACTACTCACGTCCGCCCGTACTCTACATGAACGACAAGACACGTCCCGTGGTGCTCGGCGAATACGGCGGCTTGGGACGCCACGTCGAAGGCCATCGCTGGGTGGAGAGCGACGCACGCACGTATGTCAACTATAAGGACAACAAGGAACTCACCGACTCCTACGTCGAGCAGGGCGAAGCCGTGCTGCGCCTAGCCAAGGGCATCACCTTGGACGACGGCACTCCTGCTGCCTTCTCAGCTGCTGTCTATACGCAGACGACGGACGTCGAAACCGAGGTAAACGGACTCATGACCTACGACCGTAAGGTGATGAAGATGGACGAATCCCGCATCCGGGCCATCAACGACGCCATCAGCCACAGCCTGGACAAGTGACACGTTGACAAGTTAACAGGGCTTTCTTAGAACAACGAATTAGACGAATTAAACGAATTTACGCTTGCGTCACGGCTACACGATGATAGAGCTATAGGACAGGATAATAATTCGTTTAATTCGTCTAATTCGTTGTTTGATAAAAACACGCTATTGGTTTGTTTCGTAAAGTCTCAGGTTCAATTCTGGGACTTTACGTATTTTTTTGCCCATTTTCTTTGTCGTTTGCCGAAAGGTAAGTAATTTTGCACCCGCAAAGTGATTATCATCAAATTCTATTCGCATATATGGAAAAGAAATTCAAGAGAACAACGGTCACTTCAGCCCTGCCTTACGCTAACGGCGGCGTGCATATCGGGCATCTCGCGGGCGTTTACGTGCCGGCAGACATCTACGTAAGATACCTTAGGTTGAAGGGCGAAGACGTGATGTTCATTGGTGGCTCAGATGAGCACGGCGTGCCTGTGACACAGCGCGCACGCAAGGAAGGCATCACGCCGCAGCAGGTCGTGGACCGCTACCACAAGATGATCAAGGATTCGTTCGAGGAGTTCGGCATCTCGTTCGATGTATATTCGCGCACGACGAGCAAGACGCACCACCAGTTCGCCAGCGACTTCTTCCGCAAGCTCTATGATGATGGCAAGCTCATCGAGAAGACCACGAAGCAGTTCTACGACGAGACGACCGGCACCTTCAAGACCGACCGTGACATCGTGGGCGAGTGCCCTTACTGTCATTCCGAAGCCAATGGAGACCAATGCGAGAAGTGTGGACGCGACCTCGACCCCACAGAACTCATCAACCCCCGCTCGAAGGAAAGTGGCGCCCAGCTTGTCCTGAAGGATACCACGAACTGGTTCCTGCCTCTGAATGAGTATGAGGGCTGGCTGAAGGAATGGATTCTGGAAGGTCACAAGGAATGGCGCTCGAATGTCTATGGACAGTGCAAGAGCTGGCTCGATATGGAGCTGCAGCCGCGTGCCATGACGCGCGACCTCGACTGGGGTATTCCTGTACCCGTCGAAGGTGCCGAGGGCAAGGTGCTCTATGTGTGGTTCGATGCCCCCATCGGTTATATCTCCAACACGAAGGAGTTGTGCGAGAGCAACCCCGAGCGTTGGGGTACATGGCAGCGCTGGTGGCAGGACGAGGATACGAGATTGGTCCATTTCATCGGTAAAGATAACATCGTTTTCCACTGCATCATCTTCCCCGTCATGATGAAGGCGCACGGCGGTTACATCATGCCCGACAACGTGCCTGCCAACGAGTTCCTGAACCTCGAAGGCGACAAGATTTCTACTTCCCGCAACTGGGCTGTCTGGTTGCACGAATACTTGGTCGATTTCCCCGGCAAGCAGGACGTGCTGCGCTACGCCCTCACCGCCTCGGCACCCGAGACCAAGGACAACGACTTCACGTGGGCTGAGTTCCAGGCTCGCAACAACAACGAGCTGGTGGCCGTCTATGGCAACTTCGTCAATCGTGCCCTCCAGCTGACGCAGAAGTACTACGAAGGCGTAGTGCCGGCTTGCGGCGAGCTTACCGACTTCGACCGCGAGACCATCGCTGAGTTCAAGGACGTGAAGCAGAAGGTGGAGAGCCTGCTCGACAACTTCAAGTTCCGCGATGCACAGAAGGAGGCCATGAACCTCGCACGCATCGGCAACAAATACCTGGCCGACAGCGAGCCGTGGAAGGTCATCAAGACCGACCCCGAGCGCGTGAAGACCATCATCAACATCTCGCTCCAGCTCACCGCCAACCTCGCCATCGCCTTCGAGCCCTTCCTGCCCTTCAGCAGCAAGAAGCTCTATCAGATGCTTAGCGTTGAGCCGTTGGGATGGGATAATCTCGGTTCAACGGAACTCTTGAAGGCCGGCCATCAGTTGGCCAAGCCCGAGCTGCTGTTCGAGAAGATTGAAGATGAAGCTATTCAGGCGCAGATGGATCGTCTCGAGCGCATCAAGAAGGAGAATGAAGCGGCCAACTTCAAGGCTGAGCCTGTGAAGAAGGAAGTGACGTACGATGACTTCGAGAAGCTTGACATCCGCGTAGGCACCGTCCTCTCGTGCGAGAAGGTGAAGAAGAGCAACAAGCTCCTGAAGTTCGAGATCGCTGACGGCCTCGAGAACCGCACCATCCTCAGCGGCATAGCACAGTACTACAAGCCCGAAGAACTCGTGGGCAAGCAGGTGTGCTTCATCGCCAACTTCCCGCCGCGCAAGATGATGGGCTACGAGAGCCAGGGCATGATCCTCTCCGCCGTCAACTTCGACGGCTCCCTCTCCGTGGTCACGACACTGCGCGAGGTGAAGCCCGGCAGCCAGGTCGGATGAGGACATGTTTTTATAAGACAACGAATTATACGAATTAAACGAATTTTTCCCTGTCCTATAGCCCAGTCTTCATGCAGCCGTGGCGCAAGCTTAAATTCGTTTAATTCGTCAAATTCGTTGTTTTAAAAGAGGGAATGTGGCACAGAATATGTTTTTATAAGACAACGAATTATACGAATTAAACGAATTTTTCCTGTCCTGAAGCCCAGTCTTCATGCAGCCGTGGCGCAAGCTTAAATTCGTTTAATTCGTCTAATTCGTTGTTTTAGAAGAAGGCGTGTGTCTATTCCAGGTACGGTGCGCAGCGGCGGATCATGATGTGATGCGTGCGCACATGCAGTGAGTCCGCTGTGATGTCCACCGACACGATGGCGGCGCGGCTGTTGATCGGCTTCTTTTGGTCGAAGATAAAGTTACCGAGGCTGTAGTATATACTGCGGCCTCGGTAGTTTTCTATGGTTTGCAGTGTATGCGTGTGATGCCCGATGAGTAGGTCGGCGCCGGCATCGATGAGCCGATGCGCGAGGACGCGCTGCTGGCCTACGGGTTCCAGATGGTGCTCCCAGCCCCAATGTGGCGAGACGATGATGACGGCCGTTGAATCCGCACGCCGCAGGTCGGCAACACGCTTGACGAGTGCCTCGTCATCATCCTGGCTGACGCTCCAGCGGTCGGCTAGCCATGCGAAGTTCTCCAAGGCCATGCGCAGCGAGGCAATGAGCCACACCTTTCGCGGTGCTTCGGTGAGCAGCACAGGCTGTGCGGCAGCGGCCTGCGTCGAGTCTGCGCCAATGGGTGTCATGCCGTGGACGATGACCTGGCGATGGGTATCCTCGAGCCCCCTACGCCCTTGGTCCACGCTGTGGTTGTTGGCCAGGTTGAGGTGCGTGAAGCCGTGATTGCGCAGGACATCGAGCCACTCGGGCTCTGCACGGAAGATGTAACGCTTGAAGGTCGGTGCCTTGATGGTCGTCGCCGGACATTCCAGATTGCCCACCACGAGCGTCGAGGCGCGCAGCACGGAATCGACGCCTGACGTGAACAGGCTCTCCGTGCCGCGCGCCTCAATCTCTTGGCGAACACCTCGGTCGAGGAGAATATCGCCCGTGAAGGTGATCGTGGTGCTAACAACCAGTGCTATAAAAGACAGCATCGTTGGTCTTGGGCTTCTGCGCCGGCTTCAGCGGCACGATGATGTCATCCATCCACGACGGTATGCCCTCGTCGGGATTCGTCTCGAGGTTCTCCTGCCATTCCTCGTCCGTGAGGCGTTTGTCGGAACTGGCACGCTCGAGCTCGCGGTACGAGAACACGCCGCCGCGCGTGAGCCACAGCAGACCCTCGATCTCCACGATGACATAGATGTGATGCGCAGGACCTACGGCCTCGTACAGCACAGCTTGTTCGGGCTGGGGAACGTTAAAGGCATTGGCGGTATAGACGTCTGCGATGCAGGCAATCTTGCGGTCGGCGCCCGTGACGTCGTTCCACGAGTCGAGGAACGTGTCACCGCTGCGAACCAGCTGCAGGGAGATGTATTCGATGTTGGAGCCGATGATCTCGATCTGGTTATATTCCGACTGCGTCAGCGTCTTCCCCGCCAGCTCTTTCTCGCTGACGTTAAGCAGAAATTCGGCCATTTCACCAATACTTTGGGTGTTGGATTCGGCTTTTTCGGTCATGAGGTCAAAGCGCTTCAGCACCTCTACGTATTGCTTGTTCAAGGCCACTGCCTTGCGCCAGAAGGCGATGCTGGGCTCCACGTAGCCCTTCATGACGGGCTCTGGCGGTCCACCGCCTCCGCACTCGGCGCCGAAGGGCTGCTTGGCGTAGAGGATGGCGTCGTGCTTCAGCTCGGCGTAGGAAGCCAGCGCCGTGTTGAGGCTCTTCTTCTGCCATTCGGGCGTCGTCATGAAATAGGGCGCGTTCGTGGGCACTTCGGGCACATTCTTCAGCGCGTCAATCCAGCAGGTGGCTACGGTTTCCTTCCAGTGGATCTGGTTCATGCGCTGCTTCATCGTCGTCAGCTGGTTGGTGTATTGCGGCCAGTGCTCAGCCTCCTTGAGTTCGTCGATGAGGATGCGCTCGGCCGACGACACGCCCATGGCGGCCATGAGGTCGAGGGCTTTCGGCAGCTTGCGCAGCGTCAGGGGCTTCGTCTTCGTGTCGGCCATCTCCTTCAGCACCTCCGAATCCGGCATATAGCGCTGCGGCATCAGGTTGACCTTGTAGGTCGCCGTGACCTGATTCGTCGGCAGGATGCGTGTCTGCCCTATAGCCACCTGGATCACGCGTTTGGCCAGCTGCTGCATCTCGCTCTCGGACGCCAGCAGCTTGTCGATGCTGAGTCCCGACCGCACGGCTTCGTCGTACACCTGAAGGATGTTCACGTTGTCAGGCGCGCCGAGCAGGAACGTCAGCGGCTCCGTGATCTCCCCGTACAGCTTCTTGATAGCCGGCGTCGTGGCAACGATATGTGCCAGCAGTGCGGCACGGCGCATCTCGTCCATATCCTTCGTCGAGAACGGTGCCGTCTGCAGCCACATCATCGCGCGGAAATAGCGTTGCAGCAGTTCCGTGTGGGTGTAGTGGCCGCGCGGACGGAACAGGGGGTACGAGAAGAACGTCTCCTTGTAGCCGAGGTAGGGCGAGAGGTTGAGATCCGCCTCCGTGCATTTCTTCACCTCGTCCTTGATGACGTCGGCATATTCGGTGGGCACGGCTTTGGGTGCCTGTCCCGTCAGCAGCGTCTGGGCGATGGCGATGTACGCCTGCAGCCACGCCGTGGCGTCGCGCACCTCCTTGTTGGCGGGCTTTACACCTATCTTATCCAGCTCCTTGCCGATCAGCGTGCACAGTGTTCCTACGCTCTTGCTGAGGCGCTGCTCCTCGATGTCGCGCAGCAGGCAGTCGAAGTAGAAATGGAACAGCTGGAGGTAGAGGTCGGTGGTCACGAAGGAGGGTACTACCGAGTAGTTGTTATGCTCGTAGATATGGAACAGCTGCTCCTCGTTCTCCGGAACGATGGCGAAGCCGTTCTGCCCCAGTTTCTTGCGTAGCGCCTCTGGCATGTTCTCGAGCTGCCACGGATTGATGATGTTGGCCGTGTTGACGCGCTCGCCGTTCGGTGCCTTGAAGTTGAGCTTCTGCAGCTCGGCTTCACGCTCCTTAATGCGTGTGACGAAGTCGATCTCCGCTTTCGTGTACTTCAGCGGCACGTACATGTCGGCCTGCTTGGCGTAGATCTCAAGCTCGTTGGACTGTTCGCTCCATTCGACGGGATGCTCGCTGAAGCTCTCCTCGATCTTCTCGTAGCGCGCCATCATGAGCTCGTCGTACCACGTCGTTGACGAGAACAGGCTGCGCAGGTCCTTGCTCGCGAACAGGTGGCCCTGACGCGCTGCCACAGCATTGCGCAGCACGCGCAGCTCGCCGATCGTGAGCTCCGAGATGTCCATGTTCAGGTCGATGTTACGCAGGTTCTCCACGTTGATCTTGCCCTTGCCGGGCAGCACCACGGGCTTCCGCTCCGGTGCAACGTATTCGTCGTCCTGCGCCGCGAGCGGCATGGAAGCAGAAACGACAAATAGCATAGATGAAAGAATTAACACAAAACGTTTCATATCCATTATCGTTTTTCAGTTACTGTTTTGACGTGTCACGACATCATTTTCTTGCTGTTTCTTGCTGTTTGCGCTGCAAAGATAACGATTCTTTCGATATGGGCAGCAAAAAATGGAGAAAAAACGAAAACAAACTATAATTCACTCAACTTTCGCTGGGCTCAGTTTCGTTAGGTTTTCAGGTTATTAGGTCGCTTCGCTTATAGGTTTTTAGGAGAGAACAGCTATCATATAGACAGAAGAAACATATTTCAACTTATCGCTCGGCTTTGCCGCTTCGCCTTTAGTGCGAAGAACCTCATAACCTTATAACCTCATAACCTCATAAGTTGAGCTTAGCATTGAGAATGATATTCACGTGAATCGACGTCAATCTGATTGTCATCATTGTTTAATTATTACGTTAATTACGATAATTTGTTTCCATAATTTTCGTTATCGTTTTCGTTTCCTTCAAACCCTTAAGGGTTTTGCCCGAAAGCCTTATAGCTTTTGCCGTAAACCCTTGAGGGTTTTTGGCTTAACCCTTAAGGCTTTTCTCTGCCGGAGGCGGTCGATCTTTCCTGATTGTGCACTGTTGCATGATGAATGATTTAGATGTTACATGGCAGACCTTTTGGTTTGCGAGTGCAAAGGTATGACGTTGCAGCCCCCGAATCATAGGCATCATAGCGCAGCATCATGTCCTATCGCGTTTCCATGTGATTCGTGATTTTCGTGAATATTTTCTGTGATCTGAGAGAGCTGTGTGATAATTCCATGTACTTTGCGAGACCGATTTCCCCCCAAACTCTCGTCAAAGGTTAGGGCCATAGCCCCCCCCTAGGGCCCCCCTTATATAGGGGGCCAAGGGGAGGGGCTTACGCCCAAGTCGGCGGCGATTTGGTCGAAAAGGTCAGGCGATTCATAGGTTCATGTTTCATGTTTAAAATTTCAAGTTTCAAGTTTCACGCTTTGGCCAAAAGCTCGTGCGCAAAGGTACAACAAATCTCAAAATAAACCTACGATATACCAGGGATATATACCAGGGATATACCTATCTAAAGGCAACAAAAACAATTGAGGATGAAGACAAAAACATAAAAAACACCAGTTGAAGAGGTGGGCACTGCGTGCCTTGATGCTTAACCCTCACATCCATCGTTCCTGCGGAACCACCTCTTCATCTGGCAAAAACACCGTTTCGCTGCGCTCCACTGAAAAAAGCTGCGCATTGAAACGTCCTTCCCGCACTATGCTTATTGTCTGACGCGAGGAAATGTTTTTCAGCCCGTAGGCTCACATGCTACCTTATTCAACGTCGAGAACTATGGCAATATGTTCACCAACACCTTCAGCGAGTTCCTGCCACAAAAGGCCAAAACCGGTCATTAGGATTTGAGATCAAAGATCAGTGTGAAAAACGTTCTTTCGCTTCGCTGTACGTGGCGTGGCGAAGGAGGCAGTCGGTCATGACGAACCCGAAGTGATCCCAGCGATAGACACCGACGAACCAGGTGCTGTCGCGTTCCTGTTCGAGGGTGATGACGTGGCCGTCCCGGAAGGTGAAGTCGGACAGCTCGCCGCCGAGGCGCGAGCCTAACCACAGCGGACGAATACGATGGCCACGGTCCTGGAACACGAACAGGCGGCGTGCCACGCGGCGGTCGAAACGTGTGGTCTTGACCACGCCCACCAGTGCATCCACCGTGCCGTCGCCATTGACATCACCGATGGCGAAGGCAAAAGTGGGGTAGGGGAGACGGAACACGTCGCGCTCCCCGCCGCTCTCCATCACCAGCTGCGACAGCGAATCGTTGACGTGATGAAGCGAAAAGGTCTGCCCCTGGGCGTTGAGACCCCAAAGGCAGACCGTAATGATGACGAATAATTTCTTCAATACAACTGAACTTTTATAGACAACGAATTACACGAATTAGACGAATTTTCTGCGCTTTCATCGCGATTAGCTTCGATTCTAAGGTCATGAAAATCGTTGTCTAATAAAGGAAGTATTATTCCGTTTCTCCGGCTTCGGCATCGCGCTCAGCCTTCTTCTTGGCAAGGTACTCGGGCAGGTTCAGTCCGGCTTGCTCGAAGAGGTCGTTGAGGGGAGGGATGCTCTTCATGAGTCCGCTGACGAAGCCCGCTGTGGAGCTCTTGCCGTCACCGCCGGCAGCACCGCTGTCCCAGACGGTGACCTTGTCAATGTTGATGCCCTTGATGGCTTCGACCTGTGTTTTGACGAGTTCGGGCAGCTTCTCGAGCAGGAGGAGCGAGTAGGCTGATGTGGCGTCACCGCCAGCGGCCTGCACCATCTTGTCGTAACCCTGTGCCTGACGTGTCAGCACTTCGTAGAGACCCTTAGCCTCGGCTTCCATCTTGGCGAAGACAGCGTCAGCCTCACCTCGTGCGATGGCGCGCTTCTGCTCGGCTTCTGCCTCGGCGGCGATGATGAGTCGTTGCTTCTCGATCTCCTGTTGCACGATGACGTTGGCCGTCTCGGTGGCACGTTCGCGCTCGGCACGTGCCGTTTCAGCTTGTTGCTCAGCGGCGTAAGCCTCTTCGAGGGCCTTAGCCTGCTGCACCTTCTCGGCAGCGTTGGCCTTGCGTGCAGCCTCAGCTTCTTTCTCGCGACGGAAGGCTTCGGAGTTGGCAATTTCCACCTTGGCCTGGTTCTCACCCTTCACGGCCTGGGCGTTGGCTTCGGCGGTACGAACGCGCGTCTCGCGGACGGCCTCTGCCTTACCGATCTCACCGATCTTATCCTGCTCGGCCACACGCACCTTGGCTTCATTGATGGCCTTGGCAGCTGCCTCGCGACCGAGGGCTTCGATGTAACCGCTCTCGTCCTTGATATCGGTGACGTTGACGTTGATGAGTCTCAGTCCGATCTTCTTCAGTTCGACTTCCACATTGGTGGAGATGGCCTCGAGGAATTTGTCGCGGTCGGAGTTGAGCTCCTCGATGGACATCGTAGCGATGACGAGACGCAGCTGACCGAAGAGGATATCCCGTGCGAGCTCCTGGATCTGCTGTGGGGTCTGACCCAGCAGACGCTCAGCAGCAGCCTGCATGTACTCGGGCTCCGTAGAGATACCGACGGTGAAGCGGCAGGGCACATCGACACGGATGTTCTGGCGCGACAGGGCGTTGGTCAGGTTGGCGTCGATGCTGAGCGGCGTCAGGGACATGTAAGCGTAGTCCTGGATGATGGGCCACACAAACGTGCCGCCGCCGTGAACACACTTGGCAGAACCCTTGGTTGCGCTCGTGCCGTAGATAACGAGAATCTTGTCCGAAGGACAACGGCGATAACGGTTGAATATCGCCACGATGAGGAAGAAGGCTACAATGGCAGCCACAATAACAATGTAAAGTTCCATACTTTTAATGTATAATTGATAATGTATAATTGATAATTATTTGTAATGCCTGCGATTGCGGATGTGTTGCCAGACGGCCGCTATGATGACGACAATGGCGAGGATGGAGAAGATAAGCATGGTTTAAGTTGAAAGTTGAAAGTTGAAAAGTTGAAATTGAAAAGTGAAAGAGTGAAAAGTGAAAAATAAAAGTAACCTGGAGAGGGGGGATGGGGTTCCCTTCCTTAGAGAATGGTTAGGGCTGGGGGCCAGTGACTCAGAGTTTTTCGACCAATAGACTGCCGCTGTCGATGACCTTGATGACTTTCACGCGTGAGCCGGTGGGTAGGAAGTCGCCGTCGGTGAAGGCGTTGAGTTCATAGACCGAGCCGTTGATGCTGATCTGTACCTTGCCGGCAGCACTGTGGTTGGCGGGGATGCGGAGATAGACGCTGGCCGTTTCGCCTACGCAGTCTTTGATGTTGAAGTTGCCGCTCTTCTCGAATTTCAGCATCAGGCGGAGCATCAGGGCGAAGACAGCTACGAATACCAGGCCGATGAGGAAGCTCAGCAACACCAGCAGACCGGTGCTCTTCACCACGGGTGCCAGGCTGATGCCGCCCCAGCCGAAGCCGAGGAAGAAATTGATGAAGTTGCGGAGCGTGAACAGCGAGAAGATGCCGGCCTGACCTAACGTGCCTTCGTGACCGCTGTGCCCTGACGACAGGTCGCTGTCAACATCAGTGCCCGAGGTGTCGAAATCCGAGTGTACGTCGAAATCCGTGCCGACGTCGGCATCGACGTCTGAATCCATACCGCCGATGCCCATCAGCATCAGCGCATTCTGAATGATGAAGACGACGCTGGCTGCGATAGCGCATGCCCAAAATACTTGCATCGTGGTGCTGAGCTGAGAAAACCAAGTTGAAATTGATAGTAACATATTGTTTAAGTTGAAAGTTGAAAGTTGAAAGTTGAAAGTTGAAAGTTGAAAGTTGAAAGTTTTTTCTTTGCCCTTTATAGGCAGAAATGTTGTAAAGTGACCCTTGTTTGGGCACAAAAATACATTTTTTTGATGTAAAATGGATAAAGAATATTGTATAATTCGCTTTTTTTGCCCTCTTTTTTGTACTTTTGCGCGCTCAATTATCAATTTACATTGTCAATTATACATTAATAAGATGAATTACATTTGGATTGCCTTTTTCCTGATAGCTGCTGCGGTGGCTGTTGTCAAGTTCACCTTTTTCGGTGATGTTGAGGTCTTTCCGGCCATCATGAATGCCACGATGGACTCGGCGAAGACCGGTTTCGAGATATCATTGGGGCTCACCGCCGTCCTGTCCCTCTGGATGGGCATCATGAAAATCGGCGAGCGCGGCGGTATGGTCGAGCGGCTGGCACGCTGGCTCTCGCCGTTGTTCCGTAAGCTGTTTCCCGAGATTCCCGACGGCCATCCCGTCGTGGGCAATATCTTCATGAACCTGTCGGCCAATATGCTCGGGCTCGACAATGCCGCTACGCCCCTCGGCCTGAAGGCCATGGAAGGCTTGCAGGAACTCAACCCCAAGAAGGACACGGCATCCAATTCGATGATCATGTTTCTGGTCATGAACACGGCGGGCCTCACCATCGTCCCCGTGAGTATCCTCGCTTATCGTGCGCAGTTAGGCGCTGCGCAGCCTACGGATGTCTTCGTGCCCATCCTCCTTGCCACGCTGATCTCCATGGTCGTCGGCGTTGCCATCACGGGAGCCCTGCAGCGCATCAGCCTCTGGAACCGTCCTGTCATCATCACCCTCGTCATTTTCGCCCTCATCGTGGCCGGCATGGCTTGGGCCGCGCAGACGTTGAGCCGCGAGACCATGGACGTCTTCTCTGTGAACCTGGCAAACATCATCCTTTTGGGCATCATTGTGGTATTTATCCTCTCGGGTTTACGCAAAAAAATCAATGTTTATGACGCTTTCATCGAGGGCGCCAAGGGTGGTTTTTCCACGGCCATAGGCATCATCCCCTATCTCATCGCCATCCTCGTGGGCATCGGCGTGTTCCGTGCCTCGGGTGCTATGGACTGGCTGCTCAGCGGCATCGGCTGGGTCGTGGAAGCCTGCGGCGGCAATGCAGAGATCACGGGAGCGTTGCCCACGGCGCTGATGAAACCGCTCAGCGGCAGCGGTGCTCGCGGTATGATGCTCGAATGTATGCAGACTTACGGCGCCGACAGCTTCGCCGGCCGTCTCTCCTGCATTTTCCAGGGCAGCACTGACACCACGTTCTACATCCTCGCCGTCTATTTTGGCTCAGTAGGTATTCGCAAGACGCGCTATGCCCTGCCTTGCGGCCTCGCAGCCGATCTCGCCTCGATGATTGCTGCCATCATCGTCGCCTCCATCTTCTTCGGATAAAGCAGTCTCCACTCCCACTTATGTGTGATGTATGATGTGTGATGTATGATGTGTGATGTGTGATGTAAGATGGATGATGGATGATGGGCGAAAAAGTGAAAAAGTGGTAAAAAGTTTTGCAGTTCGGTGGACTTTCGCTATTTTCGCAGCGAAAAACTAAACTAACGCATTATGAAAAGACTATTTTTAGCCCTTACGACCCTCTTGTGTTGCGCAGCCATGACGATGGCACAGCCGACAAACGCCACTGAAAATAAAGAGCTTGTGCCGCTCGAAGGCTTCGCTTATGCCGACGAGCCAGCTGCTCCCACGGGCGACGAATGGCAGTCGCCGGAGGCGCTGGCGCTGAACAAGGAACAGCCGCGCGCATGGGGTTTCCATTTCCCGACGGAGGAGGCCGCTCGCGGCGTGCTGCCCGAACGTGGTGCCTACTGGATGAGTCTCGACGGAACGTGGAAGTTCCATTGGTGCCGCACGCCCGAAGAGCGGGCCAAAGGCTTCGAAGCCCCGAAATATGATGTCACGGCATGGGATGACATCGAAGTGCCGGGATGCTGGAACGTGCAAGGCATCCAGAAGGATGGTTCACGGAAATACGGTGTTCCCATCTACGTGAACCAGAAGGTGATCTTCGAGCATCAGGTGGCGGTCGATGACTGGCGCGGCGGTGTGATGCGCAAACCGAGGAACCCGCAGTGGACGGTGAACGAATATCCCAATGAGGTGGGCTCCTACCGCAGGACGTTCACGGTGCCGGCCGACTGGAAAGGTCGCGTGGTGTATATCAATTTCGACGGCGTCGATTCGTTCTTCTACCTCTGGATCAACGGTCACTATGTGGGTTTCTCGAAGAACTCGCGCAACACGGCTTCGTTCGACATCACGCGTTTCCTGAACAAGAAGGGCGAGAACGTCGTGGCCGTGGAGGTCTATCGCAACTCCGACGGATCGTTCCTCGAGGCACAGGATATGTTCCGCCTGCCCGGTATCATCCGCTCAACGTACTTGACAAGCGTGCCGGAGGTGGAGCTGAGCGACCTGATCGTACGTACCGCCTCTATCCCGAAAAAGGGAGAGAGTAGTCGTTTTGCTATTGATATTCAAAGTGAGTTGCGCAATCATGGGAAGAAAGCTCCCAAGAACTTGCAGATAGAATACAAGGTTTATCCCGTAAGATTATATTCGGACGAAGTCCTTGAGGAGATTAAAGATGAGAGATTAGAGATTATAGATAGTCAAGCGCAGCCAACTTTCAACTCTCAACTTTCAACTTTCAACTCTCAACTCACCTGCGGGAGTGGGGCGCGCTGTTGGTCGGCCGAAGCGCCTTATCGCTATGTTCTGACAGCCACATTGAAGGATAAGAAGGGTAAGGTGATGGACGCGCGTTCTACCTATTTTGGCTTCCGCACCGTGGAGATTCGCGACACGAAGGCTGAGGACGACGAGTTCGGACTGGCAGGCCGCTACTTCTATGTGAACGACAAGCCTGTGAAGCTGAAGGGCGTGAACCGTCATGAGACCAACCCGTGGCGAGGCCATGCCATCACACCCCAGCAGATGGAGCAGGAGGTGTTCCTGATGAAGAGGGGAAACATCAACCATGTGCGTAACTCGCATTACGCCAACGACCCGCGCTGGTACTATTTCTGCGACAAATACGGTATCTACCTCGAGGATGAGGCCAATATCGAGAGCCACGAATACTATTATGGCGAAGCCTCGCTGTCGCATCCCAAGGAATGGCGCAAAGCTCATGTGGCCCGTAATATAGAAATGGTACGCGCGCATGTGAACGCTCCGAGTATCGTCATCTGGAGCCTCGGCAACGAGGCCGGTCCGGGTCAGAACTTCGTAGCTGCCTACGAGGCCATCAAGGCCTTCGACACTTCGCGCCCCGTGCAGTATGAGCGCAACAACGACATCGTGGATATGGGCTCGAACCAATATCCGAGCGTGGGTTGGGTGCAGTTTGCCGCCAAGGGTGGCAAGGGTCCCAAGTATCCTTTCCACATCAGCGAGTACGCCCACTCGATGGGTAATGCCGGCGGCAATCTCATCGATTACTGGAAGGCCATCGAGAGCAGCAACTTCATCTGCGGCGGAGCCATCTGGGACTGGGTGGATCAGGCCATAGCCATGCCTATTGGACAATCGAACAATTTACAATTGGACAATTTATTGAGGAACAATGGTCAAATTGTAAATGGTCAAATTGTCCAATTCAATTACGGCGGCGACTTCGGCGACCTGCCCAACGACGGTATGTTCTGCATGAATGGCGTGATGCTCCCCGACCTGACACCGAAGCCCGAGTACTTCGACGTGAAGCATGTGTATCAGAATGTCGGCGTTGCGTTGGAAAGAGTCAGAGGGAGTATGCCTATGCCGGGCTCCGGACGTTATGCCCGTCAGATCGCTCACTTCTCCATCACGAATAAGAACTATTTCGTCCCATTGAATGATGTGGACATCGTCGTTGTGGTGCTGCGCGACGGCTTCGAAGTCGGCCAGATGCCAGTGCCAATGGGTCCACCGACTGTCTTACAACCTATCGCTCCGCGCAGCACTGAGCATATGGCGCTGCCCATCAACGTAGAGAACGACCGTGAATATGCCGACCATTGCTACGACCTGCGCGTGGAGTTCCGCCTGAAGCAGGATAAGCCATGGGCCCAGAAAGGCTATGTGCAGATGAGCGAGCAGATGCACCTGTGGGATGCTGCCACTCAAAGGCCTGTCTATGTAGGCGGCAAGGAACAGCCTGCACTCAGCATCAATCAGAGCGAGGCCGAACACCGCACCGTCATTCGCCCGAAGACCGTTGACGCCAACACGACCCCCTTCCTCGTCACCTTCGACGATGCACGAGGTACTATCCACTACTACGGTCTGGGCGGCGAGTCGTGCGACGATGTCGATATGGTAGCCCTCATCGAGCCTGGCTGCGGTCCTGTCATCAACGCCTTGCGCGCTCCCGTCGATAACGACAACTGGTTCTATCAGTCGTGGTATCAGAACGGACTGCACAACCTCCAGCACAAGGTGATTAATCGTAATGCCTATACGCGCAAGGACGGCGCCGTGGTGCTGAATTATACGGTCGAGAGCCGCGGCACGAAGGGACAGATCCGTGGCGGCAGCAGCGGGCGCTTCGCTATCGACGACAAGGGCGAGCCCGCCGACTTCGCCTTCACGAGCAACATCGTGTGGACGGTTTATCCCGATGGAACCATCGAAAACGAGAGCGCCATCACGAGTTCCAATCCCAAGGCTATCCTGCCGCGCTTAGGCTTCGAGGTCAAGCTGCCAACGCGTTTCGAAGCGAAAGGCAGCCGGTTGAGCTACTTCGGCTGCGGCCCGCAGAACAACTACGCCGACCGCAAGAGCGGAATGCTCAAGGCGGTCTATGAGAGCACAGTTAAAGACCAATTCGTCCACTTCCCCAAGCCTCAGGACATGGGTAATCGCGAGGAGGTGGAATGGCTCGCGCTGGCTGACAACACCGGTTGCGGACTTGTCTTCGGTGCACTGACAGGTTCGATGTGTACGAGCGTCATGCCGTGGAGCGATCTGCAATTGACCTTAGCTCCTCACCCCCATGAGTTGCCCGAGAGCGACCATGTCTATGTCCATCTCGACACGAAGGTCACCGGCCTCGGCGGCAACAGCTGCGGGCAGGGCGGTCCGCTGACGCCCGACCGTGTGTATGCCGACGCCCACACGTTCGGTTTCTTCATCCGTCCTACGGCTACGGCCGACGTGAAGCAGATTGGTCCGCGCAACTTCCCCGTGCAGCACTGCGGCGACCTGCCTTTAGCCATCACCCGCGACGCGAAGGGCGAGGCACGGATCGTGTACAACAAGTTTAACGGCGAGGAGGTTTGCTTCGAGGTTAGCGGACAAGCCGGTAAGGCCGCAAGAATCAGGAAGACTTACGACGGCTCGCCTATTGATATGCGCGCTGGCGGCACCATTACCGTTTGGCACGCGGCAACGCCCAACGTCCGCATCTCGCGCACGTTCGACAAGGTGGAATTCGTGCCCGTCACGGTCCTGTCTTGCAGTTCCGAGGAGCCGGGCGAAGAGGCTGCACGCATGGTGGATGGTAAGCCCGAGACAATTTGGCACACCGCCTATGGCGTCACCGTGACGAAATACCCGCACACGGTGGATTTCGACTGCTCGGAGATGAAGATGATCAAAGGCTTCACCTACCTGCCCCGTCAGGACGGCGGCAACAATGGTAACGTGAAGGGCTATCGCATCCAGCTCTCGCAGGACGGCAAGACGTGGAGTGAGGCCGTCCACGAAGGTGAGTTCGACAGTGGCGCAGCCCTCAAGCGTGTGACTTTCGCCCAACCGCAGCGCGCCCGCTTCCTGCGCTTTACCGCCCTCAGTTCGCAGAACGGACTGGACTTCGCCAGCGGTGCTGAGTTCACCGTGCTGGCAGAATGAGAATAGAATGAAAAAAGGAAAGAGGCTGTGTCACATGAACGACACAGCCTCTTTCCTTATGGTAAATAGCGAATCTTACGATTGATACGAATTGACATTCGTGCCGATGATACGGCGACCGCCCACGAAACGCGGCGACCAATAGTCGTCGGTGGAGGAATCGATGCGCACGCCGCGTGAGGTGCTGGCATGGATGAAATGGAACGTGCCGTCGGTGGCTACATCAGTGACGATGCCGACATGGTTGACGTACTTGCCACGACGTCCGAAGAACACGAGGTCGCCAGGCTGCAACTCGCGCTGCTGGCTGACAGCCTCGCCCTGGTGGTGCTGTTCCTGCGACGAGCGATGCAGGGTGATGCCGAGCCGGCTGAAGACATAGCTGGTGAAGCCCGAGCAGTCGAAGGCCGACGGTCCGCTGCTGCCGTGACGATAGCGGGCACCGAGGTGCTGTTTGGCGGCGCTGAGGAGATCGACGATGGTCAGACGTTTGTCCGCCGCTTCACGTATCGTTTCCACCTCATCAACCATGGCTTCCATGGCAGGTGTCATATCGAGCTGGGGGAGGGCTGTATCGTCAATGGCCGTCATGCGCGGCTGAATGCCCGACGGAGTGGCCACAGCATCTGGCGCCAAGGCTTGAACGCGATGACGATTGGGGGTATTCGCAAAGCTTACAGTGCTGAGAAGAAGCAGTAAGGTAACAACTTTTTTGATCATATCTTTTCGGTAAAGAGCAGCCCTGTCGCAGGGCGACTTCGATGAAATCGGCGGCAAATGTACGCAAAATATGCTGAATGACAAAGGGTTTTATGAATTTTTAAGTTTCGTTCATAGATGGCGAAAAGAAAAGCAGGAGGACCGTAAGCCCTCCTGCCGAATGGAAATCCAAGGGTGAAAAAGGTTACTTCACGGCAACCTTCACGCCATTGATAATGTAGATACCACGTCCGAGACGGCGAGCATCGTCAATGTTTCCGTTGCTGCTGACGCGGCGGCCGTCGAGGGTGAAGATTTCGCCCTTGCGATAGACGCTATTGAGCGTAGCGCTGAGGTCATGGACGCCGTCGATGACTGTATCGCCATCGATGACAACAGTGATATCTGCCGAATAGGGCAGGCTCTCTGTGGACTGGATATATGCGCTATAGGCATCAACGGCATCGCCGAGCAGATCGCGAGTGACGGACATGATGGTGGGATTGTTCGCATCGACCAGGATGAAGCCGGCGCCCACTTTCTTGGCTACGTAAGTACCCTTGATGGCACCATCAGTCTTGGGCTCATCGGCGATGTCCATGCCATGCTTGAAGACGACGACTTCAGGGCTGTTGTCGGCGCTGTAGTCGCTGAGCTCGCCAAAGAGGTAGATGAAGGGTTCGCCTGCAACTGCCTGGTTAACCGTGGTGAGGTTGACGGTCGTACCTTCGGCAGAAGACACGGTCAGCATCTTGCCTTCGGTGGTAGAGAGATCCACGGGATAGCAGAAGCTGTAGAAGCGACCTGGCATGATGTCCATAGCAAACTCCGAACCGTCGAAGCCGGAAGCACTGCCAACCTCCTCGATATACAAGCCGCTGCGGCTACCTACGTTGGTGGCGTTCCACGTGACGAGCGTGTTCTGCGACACCTGAGCGTGGAGATAGCTCTGAGCGTTGCCTGCCATATCCTTGGCAGCGATGAGGTTCTGGCCGTAGCCGAGAGCAGAAGTGCTGAAGAAGGAGGGGACGATGCTGAGGGTGACGGAACCACTGGTGCCGGCAGCCTTCAGGAACAGACCCGTAGCCTTGTTCTGCAGCATGTAGCCCTTATTGCCACATTCCACGAAGCGGAAGAGCGACATATCCTCGTCCGAGATGTCGGAGGAGTCGAGGAAGAAGAGGCGGGTGCCCATGCGGACATTCATGAGGTCGATGGGCTCGACAGCGCTGCCGTCATACTGGCCTACAGCGACATACTTGCCCCAGAGTTCTGCGTCGGTATCCGTGCCGTCACCGGCTACGAGATCCCATCCGCCCTCGATGAACTCTTCCTGAGTGCCGAAGCGGAAACGATACCAAGTGTCGGGCTTGACGGGATTGGCAGCAGCCTTGATCGTCTCCATCTGTGCGGTGAGCGTGCTGACGAAGTCGGCAGTCTTGGCGGGATCGTAGTTGCCTGTCTCGTTGTATAACTTGGCTGCAACAATCGTGCCGTTAAGTGCATTGACCGACGAATCGTCGCTCCACTGACCGGGGTTGTCGCCTGTGACGATGCCTGCAGCAAACTCTTCAGCCTGCTTGATGAGGTTACGCATCTCGGTAGGATCGCTGAACTTGGCGTGGAAAGCATCGTAAGCGGACTTCAGCGTGTTGTAGTTGGCCTGCGTGAGGTCGGCAGAAGTGATGTCCTTCTGAGCGAGGATCGTGCTTTCGAGCGTCGTGGCAGCAGCGCCGGCGGCGGCAAAGGCGGAACCGTTGAGGCTCTCGACCTTGTAGAGCTGGAACTCGCTCACGTGACCATAGCCGCGATTCATGGTGGTGCCGTCGATGTAGAAGCGGAGGTGCTTGAAGCCCTTGCCGTCGAAGACGAGGCCGGAAAGGGTTTCCTTGTTATTGCCGTAGGGCGTGAAGAGCGTGGCCACTTCCGTCCACGATGCTTCGTCAGCCTCGGGATCGTCGCTGCCGAAGACGCTCCAACGGGTGATGTGGTCGTTGGCAACAGCACGACGAGTGATGGTCATGCGCACAAGGCTGTACTCGGCTTGGCTCAGGTCAACCTGCAGCCAGTGGGTGTGGTTGGGCACGCTGTTTTGATGCCAGTCGGAGTGCCAGTAGGTGGTGGGATCGTCGTCGATAAGGGCACCGAAATCCTGACCTTCGTCGGAGTCAGACCACTCGGAGTAGAATTGCTCTGCGTCGGTGATGAGCGCTGCGCCCTCTACGCCGTCCTGCGACTTGGCCAGCTCAGCGGTTGCGGTGGTGAAGAGCGGGTTGTACTGAGCGACGAGCTCCTGATGCACCTTCCACGTCTGGTAATCAGACTTCAGCTGCTGTACTTCGCTTTCATCGACGGGTTCGAGCACCCATTCCGAAGCGGCGGGATTGCCGTTGGAGAAGGTGCTGTACCAACCTACGATGTTGCCCGAGGAATTGTTTCCGCCAGCATGACCATTCTGGTGGATGTAGAAGGCGCCACCGGAGGCAGCTGTTGACAGGCGTACGTTGACAAAGATATCGGTGCCGTCCGTTCCGGCGGCCTCAATAGCCAAGAGGTTGGTGCTCTCGGCCGAGAGCGTGGCAGCGGCGCTTTTGGCGACGGTGGCAAAGCGTCCGTTGGACATCACGCTGAGGACATCGTAGAACTCACCGCTCTTGGTGATTCTCCAGATGGCAGCCAGCGCATCTTCGGCATCGCCCGGTGTACCCCAATAGGCATTCTGCGTTTGATCGAGCGTGTAGCTCATGAGGTACTTGGGATTGCCGTCGTTGTACTGCATACCCGTGCGGAAACGGTAGTAGCCGTTAGCTACTTGATAGACGACCTTGGAGGCAATCATGGCCTCGTAGGCGTCGTTCATCTTCTTGGTGGCGGCATTGAGCATTTCCACGGTGATGTTCTCGGGATCCTCGTTGTCAATGCCTGCGGCCGCGTCAATGGCATCGAAGAAAGCCGTCACGGCAGCCTCGTCGTAGCATCCGGGCTCGGTGCCGACGGGGAAATCCTCAGCGCTCATGGCTGAATACTTGTCGAAGGTCGCAGTGAATTCAGCCCATGCGGCAACGATAGGATCTTGCTTCTTCAATGTGATCGTGAAGTTACTGGTGTTAGCAAAGACGGGCTTATCCACCTGTCCGATGGTCAGCACGGCGTATGGCTGCTCAGGATCGAGGTCGTCGATCTCGTAGTGCTGTAGGTCCTCGGTGCCCTGGCTGATAACGGGCTCATCGCCGTTTACAGAGACCTTGACACCAGCCGGGTTAGCATAGCTGGGGTGGACACCCGTGACGAAGTCGAGGCTGACTTTTTTGACGTACCAGCCTGCACTGGGATAGATACGGTAGTCCTCAGATTCGGTGCTGCCGCCCACGGAAGAATAGATGCCAAGATTGGTGCCATCGTAGAACCACATATTGTTGGCGTGTCCGTTAGTGCGTGACCAGTGTTGGATGTGCACTCCGGGATTCTCGCTCGCCGTGGCGTACTCGCTGGCATAGACGGGACTGCCTACAGCGACCCATGTGCCTGTCTTGCCGTTGATGGACAGGGATACTTCGTTCTGAGCTGCGGTCGGAACGACGCCTCCGAAGAGGAAAAGTCCCAGCAGCGTTAATAATGCGTAGATTTTCTTCATAAAGAATTTGAATAAAGGGTAAATAAAAAGGGTAAAAAGTAGTTCGTGAATCTTCGTTAGTATTTTATTTTTTGCGGCGCAAAGGTAAGGATTAGTTTGAGAATAACAAAGCCCGAGGCGGCAATCACCTCGGGCATTTAGCATTATTAACTAAAACAGATTGTATAATTGACACTTAAAGCGCCTTCAGCACGGCGATCCAGTGGTCGCCGAGGGCGGACTTACGGTCGATGTGTTCGAGCGTGGCTGTGACGAAGGGATTGCTCTCGAAATCGCCGCGCACCTGTTCGAAGTCACGTTCCACGGTTCGCTGGCTGGCTCCGTCGAAGCCGAATCCGGTGTGAGCGGACAGCGAGAACTCCTTCTTGGCATCGGCGTAGAGCATGCGGTCGAGTGATACGACGCTTTCCTTCCACTGCTGGATGATGCGTATGAGGTCTTCGATGGTGATGCGGTCGGCGTAGAGGTTGTAGTACTCGAGCATCTTCTCGTAAGCCCACGTCCATTCGTAGCGGTAGTAGTTCTGGTGCAGTTGTCGCAGGGCATCGTTGAAATCCTCGGCGCTGTTGATCTTGCCAGCTTCGACGTCGTCGAGCAGGGCGTTGACCAATTCCTTGGGTGCGATGAGTCCGGCGAGGTCAACCCATGTGCCACGTCCTCCGGTGAGCTTGGGCTTGAGGGCTTCGAGCAGGCTCTCGGCGTTGGAGCAGTCGGTGCGTTCGAGGTGCGAGATGAGTGAGTTGCCGAGGAATTTCTGTATGGCGATGCGGTAGAGCTGCTGCCCGCGGTGGAGTGAGCTGTTGGAGATCTTGGCGCTCTGGTAGGCATAGACGTCGCTTGTGGGTCCGCTGAGTTGTTCGAGTTGCTCGAGGACGTGGAGTCCGCGCATCATCTTGTCGATGGTGTATGGCGAGAGCAGGTTGAAGTTGATCTGATCGATGCGTCCGTCCTTGTGGCGTTTGTCGCGCTTAGGCCATTTCTGTGCATCGCGAACGGTGCCTACGGAACGCAGGTTGACGGCGGGTGCGAGATAGGTCTCGCCGTTCTTCTCGATGAGGTACGAGAAGGGGAGGTCGCTGGTGTCGGCGTGGCTGCTGTGGCGCCCCATGACGAGGGAGAAGGCTCCGATGCGTGCAGGCCACAGGATGTAGGAGTCGGACGAGGTCTTGGCGCCGCGTTCCATGGCGCCCTGGTGGATGGGCCCGAGTTTGTACATGTGGTTGCTCTGGTTGGAACCCGAGCCGGCATTCATGAACGAGAAGAGGCCGGCGATGAGGAGGGTGGATTTGTGGTGCGTGACGGTGAAGGGTCCTGCGAAGATGGCGCATGCCTCGCCGTTCTCCTCTTGGCAGTTGCAGAAGAAGAGCGAGTCGCTGGCGGAGTAGCCGTGTCCGAGCGAACAGGCCTGACCGACATAGACGCGTGTCAGCGTCGTGCAGTCCTCGACGGCGCTGCCGTCCTGGATGATGAAGTCGTCGCAAATGACGCCATAGCCCACGTGGATGGGAGCCTCCTCACGGCTGTTGAGTGTACCGTTCTTCAGGCGTCCGGCACCTTCGATCTTCGCGTACGAACCTATATATATATTCTTGATGTAGCCTGTGTCGACGATCGTGACGTGCTCGCCGATGGTACCTCGGTCGCTGGTGCGTTGCTCCACTCTTTTAGCGGCGAAGCGCTTGAGGGCGGCGATGAGATCGGGGCGATGGCGGTAGAAGGCTTCGAGGTACGCTTCGTGCGCCGTCAAGCCGTCGTGAATGGTCACCTCGCGGCCGCCCGTTTCGTTGAGCACAGCCACCTCGACGCCGTTGCCGAAGCTGGAGGGGCCGTCGCAGAGGATGATGTCCACGTTCTCGATGAAGCAGTCGTTGGCGATGTCGTAGTTGGCGATGTAGTTCTTGATGTTCTCGATGCAGCAGTCGTCGCCTATGGTGACGTTGTGCAGGGTGGCGTTGAAGATGCCGGTGTGTTTGTGTATGCCGCCCGGCATCTCGAAGCTCTTCTGGAAAGAGCCGATAGTGATCTCGCCCGAGAAACGGGAGTGGCGAATGTATTTGAGGCTTTGCTCATCGGCGATGCGTATGAGCGACCAGTCCTCGGCTGTGCAGCCTTGCGCTTCGAGACGCGTAATCTCAGCTTCTGTGAGTGCTCTCATAAAAAGTTGAAAGTTGAAAGTTGAAAGTTGAAAATTGAAAGTTCTCCAAGTGTGGAGCGACCAAAGGTCGAGCGGAAAGTTTTTCCGCTTGCAAAAGTACAGAAAAACGCATATTTTTATGGCTATTTGCTATTTTTTTTATATTTTTGCGCACAATTTTAAGATTTATGTCAATATAATGCGCCTGATACGTCGTCCTTGGATATGGTTTGCGCGCTTCCGCCAGCGTCGCGGCTACGGTGTTCATTCGCCGTTCGCCTACGCTTTCCTGCGCGGCGTAATCCTGGAGCGCACCCCGTACTATCCCTACGTCAGTCTCTTGCGTCTGCATCCGTGGTGGGTACGCTGGTTGCGGAGCTATCCTATCACGTGCCGCCGTATGCTGTTTCGCCTGGCCAACTATGTCCATCCTCGCACGATAGCGGTCATCGGCGACCGTCCGATCGAACAGGCCTATCTTCAGGCTGCGGTGCCCTCGGCGCAGCTGAAGCGTGAGGAGGGCGATTTCGTCTTCGTGGCGCACGAAGCACTGTCTGGTTTCACGCTGCCTCAGATGCCGCCATCGGGCATGGTTGTTGCCGAGGGCATTCACCACGATGCCCCGTCGCGAAGGGCCTGGAAGCAGATCCAGGAGGATCCGCAGACGGGAGTCACCTTCGACCTCTACGACTACGGCATCGCCTTCTTCAACCACGATATACATAAACAACACTATAAGGTAAACTTTTAACGAAAACGAAGACAATTCATAATTCACAATTCATAATTCACAATGCATAATTCATAAGACGAAGACGTAAGCAGTAACTTTTATTTTTCACTTTTCACTTTTCACTTTTCACTCTATCACTTTTCACTTAAAAATGAAACTCTATACTCGCACAGGTGACAGCGGTATGACCAGCCTCGTAGGCGGTCAACGCGTTGCGAAGACCCACGTCCGGCTCAATGCCTACGGTACCGTCGATGAACTCAACTCGCACATCGGCCTGCTGATTGCCGAGCTGGGCGACAGCACTGATATCGCACAGTTGCTCGACATCCAGAACCTTCTCTTCACCATCGGCTCCATGTTGGCCACCGACACCAGCGCCCGCGACTACCGTCCCGGCCGCTACGTTACCGCCGCTGATGTCACGGCCTTAGAGCGCGCCATCGATGCCGCTGAGGAGGGCCTCCCCGGTTGGCGGGGCTTCATCCTGCCTGGAGGCACTAAGGCCGCAGCGCAGGCTCACGTCTGCCGCACCATCTGCCGCCGTGCCGAGCGTTGCATTTACGTTCTTGCCGAAGAAGCCGACGTTGATGCCCAGCTGCTGTCCTACATGAACCGATTAAGCGACTATTTCTTCGCTTTGGCCAAGAAAATAAATCATTCAGCGGGTCAGGAAGAAAATATTTGGGCTAAACGCGAAAAATAATCCTCTTTTGGCAATCGTATTTCATAAATAATATGTATCTTCGCGCCCGATTTCGACAACGGGGCGTTAAACCTTATGCTAAACAGGGCCTCTAACGGTTAACAACACGTTGACGAAAACTATAACTTTAAACTTTAAACTTTCAACTTCATAAATATGTACTGGACACTGGAACTTGCATCAAAACTCGAAGACGCTCCCTGGCCAGCTACCAAGGAGGAACTGATTGACTACGCCGTTCGCAGCGGCGCTCCTCTCGAGGTCATCGAAAATCTTCAGGAGATAGAAGACGAGGGGGACATCTACGAGAACATCGAAGACGTGTGGCCCGACTACCCCACGAAAGAGGACTTCCTCTTCAACGAGGATGAGTACTAGGCGCTATTGCCGCTTCGCTCGTCGAAGAACTGAATAGCGGCTCCATTCTTGCTTGGGCAACCAGGCGGCCCATCGGTTATTATCGCATTTTATTCGTAGGCATATACTAGTCCGTACTTCTCATGCAGCTTCCGAAGAGAGCCGTCGGACTTCATCTGACGGATGACGTTGTTCACCATCTGCAAGAGATCCTCCTGCCCTTTCTGCATGAGGACACCAATTTCACCATGAGTAAATGGAGCGTTCAATAGTGGGGCTGCAAGTCGTGTATCGGTCTTCACATAATAAGGAGCTTCTGTAATTTCCGTTATCATCACGTCGGCTGCACCTTCGGCTACAAGTGTCGGTATCTCCTCGTTCTTTTGGTGAACGACTATATTTGCGTGAGTGAGGTTCTCGTTGGCAAACTTCTCGTTGAGTCCTCCGGGATTCACCATTACGGTCACTTCGGGTTTGTCTATGTCGGCCAGCGACTTATAGCGTTCTGCCTCCGAAGCCCTGCACAGGATTGTCTTGCCGTTCGCCAGATAGCCGTCGCTCATGAGCATCGTTTCCCGTCTGGTTTCTGTGATGGTAATGCCGCCAATGGCAAGGTCGAATATCTGAGGCTCTGTCAGTACGTCGGCTGTCAATGTGGGCCATGAGGTCTTCTTGAATGCTATATCTACTCCTAACCTTCTTGCTATCTCTTTTGCGACCTCAATACCAAAGCCCCAATATGTTCCATCGGGTTGGCTTACAGCCGACCTCTGACGCGACTCGGCAGAGTCCAAGCAAGCTTGGCTCTGCTCTCGCTGCTCCTTCGGTTCACAGAAAGATAACGGTCTGTAGTCGCCGGTAGTACCAAAGAGGATCGTGCCTCGATCCAGTATCTCTGCTACTTTGCCATTGATGGGAATATCTGTATAGTTTGACAGGATGAAAACGGAGTGTTGGCCGTTCTCCTTTCCGAACTGTAGGGCACCTTTCAGGTCATTCTCCGGGAAAAGCTTTGTACTGTCGAAATAGTAAAGTCCATCTTCGCTGTTGTACCAACCTCCAACATATCCTTCATGCTGCAAGGCATGGCTAATCACCTTGTCGAGTTGATTACGCGCGCTCGAGCTCAGCTCGCTTGTTACCCGCTCGGCTCTGCCGCTTATTCGAGCGTCAGCGAGTCTTAAGAACGGGAGGCAAGAATGGCTGTTCTGTGTTGCTGCATAACTGACTGCTATACCTTCAGTCGGTTCAGTCATCGTGCGGATGTTAATCGTGAATCCGTCTGGATGGGTCTGGCTGAAGGCCCAAACTTTATCAGCAGTCGTTGTTATGTTGCTCTGCTCTGTAGCGTTGGCCTCATTTGAGGAGCATGAGGCAAAACAGGCCGTTTCGCAAATGGTCAGAACTGCTATCAGAAACCAAGCCTTTAATCTTTCCAATCTTATCATTGTTTCTGTACTGTCTTAAAATCGGCCACAAAATTACTCAATTTTATCAGAAGAAAACGGTGAGCACTAGTTTTTTTGCCAAAATAACACATCTTCACTACAGAATTGAATGTTTTTCCCTATATTTTGTGTAATTATGTAGCCAAAACGCATCTTGAGTTTGGCTCATTGGAAATCGAAAAGGTGTGAAAACCCGTAAATGGCTTTCACACCTTTTTTGTAGGCTTCGAAACGTTTTACCTCATAATCACCTTATGGTGGTTGTTGATGTAAATACCTTTCTTGATAGGCACGCCGGTAAGTCTGGTTCCGCTGAGGTCGTACCATTGGTCAGCTCCATGGGGGCTCTGCTTGGGGCCCTCGATGCCGGTGTAGTCTCCGTCCGGGTCGTATGGTCCGTAGTATTGTAGGCCGAAGTTGTCGAAGCATGTCCACCATGCAGTGCCGTTTTTCGTGGAGCGTATGCCGATCCTCAGCGTCGATGGGTCAGTGATGTTGAATGTCAGAGTGTTCTGGTAGCCGCCTTCGGCGAACCATGAACTAGCCGATTGCATGTCGTCGGGAACATACTTGCCCGACATCTGTGCACATCGCCCTTCCTTTTTGTCATCAGCAGCATCATCCCATAAATTTTTCACGTTTCGTGAGAAGGTGACGCCCCAAGCCGTGGCATATAGCTGTGCAGTGACGTTTTCGCTGCCTTCCAACCATTCGTTGTAGACGTTCTTGTAGCTGCCTGGGCGCTGGAAGGCATTGAGCGTCAGGACATAGTAGCCTGCAGGTAGTGGCGTCGAAAGTGCTTGATAGGTGTTGAAGGTTGTCTCGTAGAACTCGGCGACGCCGAAGTTGGTGTTTTCGGGTCCTCGGCTCCATCCGTCAGCATCTTCGTCGAATCCCGCGTTCTCGATGATCCATGAGGCGTTGATGGGCTGTTTTGGCGCTTCCGGTTGCACGTTTGTGAGGTATTCGATGAAGGTGTTGCGTAGTTGGCTGATGGCATTGTCTATGTCGTCTACGTTGTATCTGGTTTTCTGAGTCTCTATGTCTTGTATCAGGTTCCGCATGGGCTCTGCCACTTCCTCGAGTGTTGTGGTTTCGTTAGCGGCTTTGGCCTCGGTCTGCATCGATGCCTTCGCAGCGGCCAGTATGTTGTCCAGTCGCGGCAACGCCTTGCCGGAGCAGAAGCGGTCGAAGGTCTGCATCTCGCCGTTCTTCATGATCAGCCAGTGCTGCTTGTCGTTGTGGTCGTTCGCGTCGAAGGGTCCTCCTGCAACAGCTGTTTTGCTGTTGGCCTTCAGGGCCACCCTCCCAATCGTTATCCAGTACGACGGCATGTCTAGTCCGCCTTTTTTGTAGTTGGTCCTGGATGGCAGCAACTGCACCTGCTCGTCAGGGGTAGGCTCGGAGCGCTGCTGTGTTCGGAACTGCTGTGCGTTAGCTGACAATAGCCGTCCTGTCCCCACATTGCGCAGCATGTAGAAAGCAGTCTTGGGGTCGTAGAGAATATTCCATGCGAAGTTGTCGTCGGCCTCTGCCTGTGTTGCTGTTGTGGCCTTTTGGGCCAGGGCTCCTCCCTCTGTGACGTATAGAAGCACGGACTCGTTGCCGCAGGCTTCGTCGGTGGTCTTGATGTAGTATTTCTCTTCGTCCTCCTGAGGGAAGGTATATGCGGGTGAGGCAAAGCCGACAGCTGAGGAGCAGACGAGTCCGTCCTGGTGCATGGCATGGGTTATGAGCACGTTGCCGTAATACAAGAGTGTGTTCTCGGGGTTGTAACTGTCCTCCCACGATCCGTTGATGCCGTAGTTGGGTCCTCCGAAGGATGAGATGGGCCACATGTGTGTGTTGTCTCCGGTCATGAAAGCGCCTTTGTCCTTGTTGAGGAACTGGATCATCTGCGTTGCTCTCGGGCCGAGCCATCGTCCCCGGTCGCCGTCCTCGCGGTAGTTGCCGTTCCACCAGATATCGCTCGTTCCTACTCCTACGCCGTGGTTTGTCTCGTGTAGTATGGTACCGGTCTGCTGGTATGCTTCATTGGGCCCTACGCGCATCCATCCGCCGTATGAGCAGTCTGCGGTCGGGGTTCCTGATCCGAAATGCACGCTCAGGTTAATGCCTCTCACGTATGAGAGGTTGTTGTAGAGCCATTTTATCTCCTCTATGGCGGATGCGATGCGGCAGTTCTGTTCGTTGTCTCCTCCGTTGTCGTAGTCGGCAGTCACGTCACCACGTGGCAAGGTCGGTACTTTAATGACGTCGCCATATACGAGCCTGTACTTGTTGTTGATGACGTATGGTCGCACGTAATACATCGTTCCGGGCTGCAACCGTTCCATGCGATAGATTTCTCCGTTGGCAGAGAAGCAGTTGGTGGTTCTGTTGTCGAAGATGGTCGGCTCGGGTGTTGTGCTCCAGCAGAAGCCTTTCTCGAGGATGCCGCTCGCTGGCGTCACGGTCATACGTGCCAGGAGTACGGTGGCTCCTGCGGCGACGAATTTGTCGGTCGCAGTTATGCGTGGCGGCGTTCCTGTGGCGTTGAGTATGCGATAGTTCAGTGTGGCATCGCTGAGTCGTTTGGCGAGTGTTCCGATGCCCTCTCTGGCTCCTGACGCTATCATGTTCTTCGCCTCGTTGATGGCTGCGCTTAGTTCCTCGTCGCCGTCGCCGTCGCCGAGAACCTCCACTGCTGTGTCTATGAGTTTCTGCAGCGCGGCATGTTCTGCTTCGATGTCGTTGTCGAGGAGCTTCAGTCGCACGTTGTCGATGGACGCCCAGTTGGCGTTCGTCGATGTCACTTTGAATCCGATTCGCGTCGTGCCTTGCAGCACGGTGAAGGTCACGCTGTAGTCTCCAGGGGCCGTCACCGTCGTGTGCTCGTCGGCGGCATAGAGTTCTGCCCCTCGGCACTCGGCAACGCTTCCAGACTGCTGCACGTTCTGGCATGCTGCAGTCAGGGTGTATGTGCCGGCCGGCAGGTCGAGTTCCCGCCAGATCTCGATGTTTGGAATCCTGCTTCCCGCAGCCGTCCATCGCTCCATGTACACCTTTCCGCGCTTCCCGCTGAAGCTGGAATTGGTGACGAAGTAGAAGCCGTTGTTGTACCACCCGGCAAAGCGTGCTTCAAAGTCGGGGTTGTCGATGTAGGTGTTTGTCACGTTCCTTTCGGCCGCGTGTGCAATGGCGGCGGTCATCAGGAGGCCTACGAATAGAATACGTTTCATAATTTGAGCATTAATAGCTTGTTAAGAAATTGGTTACCAATCTCCTTCGAACCATCCCCCGTCCTTCACGCCGGCTTCGACGGGACCTTCGCTGTCGCCGCCGTATCCGGGCGGGTTGTCTAATCCTGTTGTGGGTGTAGATCCGTTGAGTGATGCTGCCAGCAACTGTGTGCATGAGGTCTGAGCGACAAGTATTGTGGGTGCTTTATATGTCTTTTTCATAATAGCTTATTGTTTACCGATTAATATTCATCGATCATCAATCATCAATAAGAAACCACCTTCTTACCATTCTGGATGTACACTCCGCGAGGCAATTTGCGATTTACGATTCGTCGGCCACTCAGGTCATACCAAGCCTCACGCCCGACTCCTCTCCCAGTGGCTAGGGGAGTGGTTACTGCTGTGGTCTCATCGTCGAAAGCAACGTTGAGGGCTTTCACCTGTGTTCCGCTCACGGGCTGGAAGTAGGCGCGTGTGCCTTTCAGGTTCACCATTGATGCCTCGCCGACCTTGTAGAGGTTATTGTCCGAGGCGATGAAGAAGTTGCCTGCAGCCAACGTGGTCGAAGCCTTATAGCTGCCGACGAAGTTGATGTTCGCGTCCGCCTTCTCAGCTGTGCCTTCTTCGATCGTGACGTACGGGAACGTGTAGGGTGCCGTGTTGCTCACGCCATAGACGAAGACGGGTTCGTTGGCGGGGATGAAGTCGCTCTCGGCGAAGTGGAGCGTGTAGAGGTCATTCTCCCCTGTGGCACCCGTGTAGCGGGCTACCTTCACGCCCTCGCCGAAGACGCCCTCGACGTTGCGCACCTCGAAGGGCAGCACAAGTGTGTTCCAGGCGTTGGCGTTGAACGTTCGGGTGAGCGTCACGTTGGCGATGCCGGCTGCCGGTGTGTAGTCGGTTGTCTCGGTGATGGCCACGTCGCTGACGTCGATCTTCGTGTATTTCACGTTCTTGAAGGATAGCCACATGCCGTGTGTGCTGCTGGCCGGTATGTTGAGCGTCAGCACGAGCTGCCCGTCGGTGCCTACGGCGCCATAGACGGTGTAGTTGTCGGCACGGAAATGATTGGTGTATAGTTTGCCTTCGAGCTTCACAGGTGCACCGTCGTTGAGCTGGAAGGTGATGTTCTCGGGCAGATCGTCATTCGTGACATCGTTGGTCTTCATGCGCGTGCGCGCCCATAATTCTACTTTATAGTGGCCTGCTTCGAGACCGCCCATGGTGGCCTTCAAGGTGTGGGCTACAGTGGTGGCGTGGTAGCCGTCGTCCACCTCGTAGAAGGGGGTAACGAAGCCGGGAACGTCTGTCTCCGTGCTCCACGTGTTGATGACGAGCGCTCCTTCCTTATCGCGCATTTGCGTGTCCCCCTCCTTCCATGCGCTGAGCAGGTACTCGTCGATCATGTTTGCGTTCGTGTTGTCTTGATCACGGAACACACGGCGCTCCATCGCGCTGGCGTCGTCGTCTGTCAGCAAGCCGCCAACGTAGGCCGTACCGTAGCCGCTGAACGTCGCTATCGCCTCGGGTGTGACCACGTTGGTGGACTCCATCTCTGCGTTGATGCGGTCGATGGCAATCTTGGCGGCGGCGTAGGCCGCGATGGACGTGAGCGCCGTTGAAGTGGCGTTGGTCAGTCGGAGGGTGGCATCCTGCACCGTCGCCATGTTGCTCTTGTTCAACGTCGCGTCAGCCGCGATGGCAGCCAAAAGCTCTGCCTTCTCTTCGGCGTTCATCTTCGCCTGAGCATCTACGGCCTGTGCTGCTGCCAGCGCTTCGTTGTAAGGTGTGAGGAAGACCGAAGCATCCTCCGTCGTGTAGTAAAGCCTGAAGTTCGTGAAGAGCGACCAGCTGTTGTCTGCCAGCTGGCGGTCCAGTCTGAGGCCTATTTGAGCGTCTGTCATCGTCGCGTCCGCCATGTACGCCAGTTCGTTTTCATACTGTCCTTCGGCCAAAGCTGCCAAGCCAGTCGGCACGTCCTCGGCCGTGCCCTCCTGGATGCTCCTCATCCTTACCGTTGCGTAGTTCATGCGCACCAGGGCGGGAATATTGTTGGGGTCGGCATTGCGAGCATCGGCCTTGTCACCCGAGATGCGGTGGAAGGCATTGACGTTGAGCTTGTAGGTTCCGGCGGGCAGGGTGGGCAGCACCTGATAGAAATCGTAGCTGCCGTTCCAGTACTCGTGACCCGTCAATTCGCCGCTCGTCACCTTGCCGTTGCCTGTTGCTGAGCCCGTCTTCGTCCACCCCGTGCGTTTCTCGAGTAGGAAGCGTGGGTTATAGATCAGCGAGGTGAGGTCGAAGTACTTGCCTGCGATGTTGGTCTCATGTACGAAGGTGGCGTACGCCGCGTACAATGCGCGTATCTGTGTCTCGATCGCTGCCTCCGTCGTCGCGGCTTCAACATTGGACGCAATGGTGGCGAGGGCTGTCGTCAAGGCCGTTGTTTGTGTTCCACCTTCGTCGCTATAGACCGCTGTCTGTGCGAGGATGGGATCATCCGTGTGTTGGAAATATTTGTAGTGGGCGTATGGGGCCACGAGCCCATTCGCGTTGTTGATTTTATCGTTGATATCTGCTATTGCAGCGTCGAAAGCTGCGATGTTATCGACGAAGGTACGTGATGATAGTTCGAGGCTCGCGGCGGTGTATGTCGTGCGAAGGTTGTTGAGCTCTTCCTTGGCTGCCGTCGGAATCTCCTGCTCGGCGGCGGCCGCAGCCCTGTCGAAAGCTTCGCCCAAGCGCGCCTCGGCATCGGTGTAGTCCGCGCCGTAGTAGTAGAGCTGGAAATTGTCGAAGAGCGTCCAGCATTCGCCCGAACCGAACATCTTCTCCTTCAGACCGATGGTGATGGCATCGCCCGTCAGCGTATTGCTCACAGTAAAGCGCGCATACGCGGGATCGCTGTTCATCCGGGCCAGACCGCCTTTCACGTCGTCCACGTCGTAGCTCGCAGCCTTCTCCTCAATCCGTGCGCTGCTGGTCGTACCAGCTGTCAGGTACAGACCCGTCGTTTGTGTGTCGCGCCACGTGGCTTGAACAGCCAGCTCGTAACGGCCGTCGGGCAGGCCCGTGATTGTCTGATGGATGTCGCGTGTGCCGTGCCAGAACTCAGCGCCGTAGCCGCCGTCCCACTCCATCGGTCGCCACGTGCCACTGCCTTCTGCTGTCCAGCCGTCTGTCGTATTATCCTCGAAGCCAGCATTCGTAATCAGTGCGCTGATGTCAATGCGTCCCGTGACGGTTACGCTGCTGATGAAGCTCTTGACCGCCGTGCGCAGCTGCTCTGTCGCATCTGCAATACCGACGAGGCTCGTCGCTGATGCCACATGGTCATCGGCCTGAGAGACATCCACCGATGCGGTGGCTGGCGTGAAGACCGATGTGTCGTCGTCCGCAGACAACGCCAATGCTCGCAAAGCCAGGTAGTGGCTGTAGGGGGCGCGGCTGCTTTCGGCGGCGGTGACGCCGTTGTTGAGCGCCAACGTGGCAGCATTCAATGCCTCAGCGTTGGTGTATGACGGAGCGTTGGCGCCGCTGTTGGCGTTAATCACTGCCTGCAGTACGCCGCGGAAACCTGCGGGAAGGCCTGCATCGACGGACGTCGTGGTAGCTCTTGCCAACGCAGCTTCGTAAGCTGCGATCTGGTCGTCCAGCGGCAGGTCGCCCGTCCTGGTGAGGGAGTAGATTTGCGCGGCCTGCCAGTTCGTCAGACCGCCTTTGCCGTCGCGTATCGTCATGCCTATCGTCAGCACGCCGTTCTTAACTACCACGTCGTGGATCGTATAAGGCCATGTGTTCTCGTCGCCGCGGATGTCATGACCTGGGCTAATGTCCCCGCCGCAGGACAGGATGTCCCGCTCGACTCTATTGTCCGATTCTGCATAGATATAGGCCACGTCGCGTGTCCTGCCTTTCAGCGTAGCATTTCTGCCGCTTTCGTTGTGCGCCCAGGCATACATCCTTACTTCGTAGATGCCAGTAGGCAGTCCCGTTATTGTTTGATACAACACGTTGCCTGCCGGGGTGGGATCCAAATAGTGTTCAACGAAATCCGTTGAGCCCCACATCCCCGTGGCATGCCACGACGACTTGTCATGTGCAACGCGAGAAGTGTAGTCCGTGCGGGTGGCTGCCGCGTAGTCCTCCGGCGTCACCAGCATCCATTCGTCCCAACCGGGAGCGCCGGCACTCGTGCTGCTGCCCGTTGTGCGCGTCAATGGATTCACACGTGATCCCTTGTCCCGACTGTCCACTTCCAGGTTGCGGTTCTGCGTCGTCTTGATGTAATAGACATTGGACGTACCCTCTTTGAGCACAAACTTCCATGGAGTGATCGTGTACGATCCCCAGTTGATATCCGTATAGACGTTTTTGTTGTCTGTGTTCTCCACGAGGTACGGATTCTCCTTGTCCGGACGGAACTCGCCTGCTTTGATGTAAAACCTGCCGTCGTCAGCGGCTTGCAGGGTGACGGTCACGGTCGGAGCCGAGAGCGACACACGTGCTCTGATATCATCATTCTTCAGGAATCCCCCCTTACCCACGTTGTATAGGTAATACCTTCCTCCGTCCACGGGTGCAGAGGACTTCCATTGTTGCGCCGAGACCTCCAGGCTTAATGCACTTGCGATGGTCATGGCCGCTAAAAGTAGTTTTCTTTTCATACTGTTTAGGTTTTAGTTATCGTTTTTGGTCATTGTTTTCGTTTACGACGGGACAAAGTTATATTAAAATAACATGCGCAAATATAACTAAATGGGCAATAGATGAAACACAATAGCCAACTTCGCGCCGCGACAATGATGACGGCGCCCGAAGTGCTGATGTCATCGCCGTCGCGGCGCGTTTGTTGTATGAAAAGGCTCGTTTGTTATATTGCGCGTTACGCGCAGTGGCGTTCATTTAACGACGATCTTGTGTCCCTTGACGACGTAAATGCCCTTCTTGGGTAGGGGAAAATTGGCGATGCGGTGTCCCCCGAGGTCGTATATGCCGGTAGGCAATTGATGATTGATGATTGATGATTGAGGGGTTTCTCGTCCGCTGAGGTCATGAACGGCATCTGCGTTGGCATAGACATCGCTTTGGTGAATGACGACCCATCCTACTTGGTCAGCGGTTGCCTGATTGTCGATCTGCGCTGTGGTGGCGTTGGTGCTCTTGTCGAGTACGCGCAGGAGGCGAACGCCGGTCACGTAAGTGCCGTCGAATCGAGGGTCGCTGACGGTGGTGGCGGTGAAGGTAGTCATGCGCACTGATGTGGCTACAGGTGTGTTGTTGGTCTGTATCTCCGCGAGAAGCATGGGATCTTTCATGCAGAGTGTGTCGAGTCCCCCGGCCCGTGCCACGGTAAACGTCTCGTCGCAGAGAGTGCTGTAGAGTGGCCGCTCGCCGCGACCTGCGGCAATGAGGATTCCCTGCTGCTCGTCGATGCAGGCCTGACCGGGAGCAACGGCCATGTATGAGAACTGCTGCTTAGTGGTCAACGGCGATGGTGCCCCGGCTTCGTAGGATACGACACATTTGAAACCCTCGGGGGTGACATCCCACACCTTGTGGAGGACGGCATGGTCTTTTTGTGACACGCGTGACACGCATCCTATGACAATGGGAACGGTGCCCTCGGGGAAGGGTTGTGTGAAGGTCACGGCGACGGTGTCGGCGACTGTGAGCTGCCCTATCTCAACGTCGATGTCGGCGAATCGGTAGCGTCCGAGGGGTGCGGCGACGAAGGGGATTTCCTCGTTGCGGGTGAAGGTGGTTGTGCCGTTGGGCTGGTGGGCCCATGGCATGGGTGTGTAGCTTAGGCTTGTTGTGGTGATGCTTCCTCTGGGGAAGAGCTCGGTAGCGGTTGTGCGTGTGTTGCGGTTGGTGATGGGTCCCATGAATACGGCAGGTGTCTGGTCGAAGGGCTGGCTGAATTCGACAGTGACGGGTGCGGCGGCTTCGGTGAGTGTGAGTCGTCCGACCTGGAAGATGCCAGCGGCTTGTGCGGCTCCGATGCTGACGTCAACGGTGCCGGAAATGCGCATGTGTCCGTCGGAGTCGAAGTTGCGTAGTCGGTAGCTGACGACGCCAGTGAAGCCAGCGATGTCGTTGTCGCTCCACGATTGTCGTGGTTCGGGATCCATGCCTCGTCGTGCGACGACACTCCAGGTTTGTTCGTCGCCCCTCTTGCGTTCGATGCGGACGGAGTCGGTCTGTTTCCCGTTGAGGTTGATCCAGTTGAGGGTGACTGCTTTCTGTCGTTTGTCATAGGTGGCGTTGAGGTCTTCGGGCTTCCAGTAGTTCCACTTCATGACGTATCCTTCGCCTCCGGTGTATGCGGTGGGTGATCGGTAGTCGCGGTACCATTCTCCGGCGGGCATCATGCGCATGTTCTCGTGGCGGTTCATCATCATTCGGTTGGCATCGCCGAGGACGTTGAAGAATGCTTGGCGCTCGAGATGTGGGTTGGCCTCGAGTATGGGTGTGATGCCAGCGATCTGGTCGCGGAAGAAGATGGGCCCCTGGTCGAGGTTGCCGTTCCATTCGGCGCCGTAGTTCCATTCGGTGATCCAGACGGGGAGGTGGTACTGGTCCCAGATCCAGTTGACGAACCAGTCGTAGTCCCACCCGCTGCCCATCTGGTAGCGATGTGTGGCGATGAAGTCGATGCGATAGTTGTATTTGAGGCATAGGTCGATGAACTGTCGCAGGAAGTTGTAGTCTCCGGCCATTGCGGGGCTTCCGACGCGGTAACCTCCCTTATAGATCTGCCGCCAGGATCCAGTGAGTCCGTGGTCGCCGAAAAGGACGGTTTCCATCTGTCCGGCAGGAATGGGGTTCTGGCTGGGATCGTTGAGGTTGTCGGGCTCGTTGTTCCCGAGTACGGTGTTGAATCCCCGTGCGGTAGCTATCTCGCTGTATGAGGGCCATCCCTCGTGGTGGTGCATGCCGACGTAATCGACGTCTTCGTAAAATGGTGATGATCCGGCGCCCCAGTCGTATCCCCATGTGACGTTGAGTACGTTGCCGGGGTTCCAGTCGAAGGCTCCGCATCCTTTCTTGGTGACGCGGTTCCATGGGAAGATGCGTATGAATCCGATGCGACCTGCGAGCTCATTCTGTAGCTGGGGGATTTCGATGTCGGCGTCTTGTGCTATGAAGACGCGGCTGTAGCCGGTACCATCGGTGTTGCATGCGAGTGTGAGCATGTATCCTCGCTTGAGTTTCAGGGAGCGTATGTTGTTCTCGAATCCTCCGAGGGCGGCAGCGCTGTTGTAGAATTCCCAGGGACGGAAATCGGACCGCGAAGCACCGCCGTAGTTGGGAAATTCGAAGACGGTGAGCGGTGTGAAGCTCTCCTTGGGATGGGGATAGATGGCGGCTCCGTTGTCGTAGATGGCGACCCAAACGCTGCTGCGTGTGGCCTGCTGGCCTTTCACGGTGACATTCCGCAAATAGTTTCTCATGACGAGTGAGGGTTTCACGGCGGGGATAATGACTACGGCGTCGTCGTGCGCGATGTCAACGCTGCCGGATTCGGTGAAAGGCTCGGCTCCGGTGATGATGAGGTCCATGGGTGTGGACAGCCGCAATGCAGAACTGACGGAGGTGACTGTTCGCGTCGTGCGTTGGGCGTAGGCAGAGCCCAGGAGTGACACAAGAAGCAGCGAGAAGAGATACTTTTTCATGAATGACGAATGTAGAATGAAAGTAACTTTGAAAGGCAGAGGAAGACGTATAATATATTGAATGATGTCGCAAAAGTAGGTGTTAAGCTGGAAATAGGGTACAACAATTCAGCCAAGCTGTGCAACAAAACGATAGCGGATGCATTTTTACGGTGCTTGGCCTTGCCCGTTTGCTACTTTATGCGTAATTTTGCATCCGTAAATGTAAACCTCGTGGAAAAGCACGAGGCATAAAACGGAAATAAGTAGCATGATGATGAGAATGTCAACGCTTCGCGCCTTCGGCGCTCTCCTCTGCTGTTTTGCCGCCAGCGTGTGTGCCGCTGCGGGTAGTCTGTTCTTCGGCCACCTCGACACGCGCAACGGGTTGTCGCAGAACACAGTCCGCTCCATCGTGCAGGATCAGCAGGGCTTCATGTGGTTTGCCACGAAGGATGGTTTGAACCGCTACGACGGCGTCACCTTCCGCACCTTCAAGCGCACCAATTCGGGTTTGGGCGACAACTACATCAACGCCCTGTGGATCGACAAACCGGGTCGCCTGTGGATTGGCACGGAACACGGTGCCTTCGTCTATGACCCGTCTACCGAGTGCATCACGCCCCTCGGCGCCACCGTAGCGGGCGGCGAGCGGGGGCTGCAGGGCGCAGTGTGCGGCTTCGCGGCTGATGCTCAGGGCAACGTGTACATCGCCACCGAGCTCGAAGGTCTCATGCGGTTGGATGCCTCCGAGGGTGTGTTGCGCCCAGCCTTCGATGCGTTGAGGGGTATGGCCGTACGTCATCTTGCATGCATCGACGGCGTGATGTGGATCGGCGTTGCCAGCGACGACCTCTACTACGTTGAAGGGGCTGATGCACGTCTGCAGCCCTTCACCGACGATGAGGGTCAGCGCCCTTTCCGCTATGCTGACGCCAACGGGCTGGCGGTGGCTGGTAACGAGGCCTTCGTGGCGACGAACAAAGGTCTCTACGCCTTCAACCTTGTGTCACACAAGACGCGTCTGCTGCAGCAGGGCTTTTTCCGCACCGTGTGCCTCTCGTCGGACGGACGTACGCTATGGGCGGGCTCGGAGGCGGGAATATACCTTTATAATATTTATGATGGCGTCATCACCCACGTGTCGCAACCGGACCTCGACGACCCGTTCGCACTGTCGGATAATGCCATCTATGCGCTATGTACCGACCACGAAGGCGGCATGTGGGTGGGCTCCTACTTCGGCGGCATCAACTATCTGCCGGCGCGACAGATGAACTTCCAGAACTTCTACCCCCGTCAGGGACAGACCTTCATGGGGCATCGCGTGCGTGAGTTCTGTCAGGATGCGCGTGGTATCGTATGGATCGGCACCGAGGACAAAGGACTGCTGCGCTTCAATCCCGACGACGGCAGCCTGCAGCCCGTGCCGACACACATGGCATCGTACAATATTCACGGTCTCTGCGCCGACGGCGACACGCTTTGGGTCGGCTCCTTCGAAGGTGGGCTCGAACGCATAAGCCTGTCATCAGGCAGCCACAAGGTCTATTTCGCCGACGGACGCCCCGGAAGCATACTCTCGAACTTCATCATAAGCATCTGCCGCGCTGTCGACGGCACGATATGGATGGCAACTACCGTAGGCCTGATGCGCTACGACCGCGCTTCCGACAGCTTCGCACGCGATGAACACCTGCCGCCGCAGTTCGTGCAGCATATCATCCAGACCCACGACGGCATACTCTGGCTCGCCACTTACGCCGACGGCCTCTACTGCTACAACACGCGAACGGAGGAGGTCACGCACTACGCCTACGACGGCGGCCGCGAGGGAACCATCGGAGGATCAAAGGTCATCAGCCTCTTCGAGGACAGCAGACACGAGCTATGGGTGATGACGCACGAGGGCGGACTATCCAAACTCGACCGCAAGACGGGGCGCTTCACCACCTACGTTCTCGACGATGAGGGGCGTTGCAACCTCGTCTATCGAATGGTCGAGGACAGACAGGGAAACCTATGGTGCAGCACCAATAACGGACTCATACGATTCAATCCACGAACAAATGCACGCATAGCATACACCACCGACAATGGACTGCACAGCGACCACTTCAACTACCAGTCAGGCATCATCGACCGACAGGGATACATCTATTTCGGCACCATCAATGGATTCGTGCGATTTCACCCCGCACAGACCAGAACGGAGAAGACGGAATACCGGATCGCACTGGTGGCACTCTACGTGGCCAATCAGCTCCAACAACCCCAGGCCGATGGCTCGCCGCTCAACGTCAGCATCGACCAGACCGACGAGCTGCGACTCCGCCAGAATTCCTTCGCCATAGCGCCACGACTGCTCAACTACAGCAACTCCGGCACGATGCTGCTGCACTACCGCCTCGACGACTACGACCGTGAATGGCAGCCGTTGACTCCCGGACAGGCAAATATCGCTTATACCCATCTGCCTTACGGACGTTACACCCTCCACATCGCCGCTGTCAACGACGACGGCTCGCAAACGCTGGCCGAGCGCACGCTGGACATCGACATCCTGCCGCCCTTCTACCTGACCACGGCGGCGAAACTCATCTACGCGCTGCTTGCCGTAGCGCTGCTCACTTTGCTGTGGCGCTATTTCCAGCGCAAACAACAGCGACGCATGCTCCGCGACCGCCACCTCATGGAACAGCAGAAGGAGCGGGAACTCTACGACTCGAAGATTGCTTTCTTCACCACCATCGCCCACGAGATACGCACGCCGCTCACGCTGATCAAGACACCCCTCGAGAGCATCCTACGCCACCACGACCTCGACGACAATCTCAGGCAGGATCTCGAGGTCATGGCATTGAACACACAACGGCTCATCAACCTCGTGGGCCAGCTGCTGGATTTCCGCAAGGTCGAAAGCCGGACGCTACAGCTCCATCCGCAGCTCCTGTGCCTGAGCGAGGCGTTGACGTCATTGGTCCAGGTGTTCCGTCCTGCCATCGCACAGCGCGGACTGCAACTGCGCACCGACATCGCACCCTCAGTCAACCTCGTCGCCGATCGCGACCTCGTGGGCAAGATGGTGGCCAACCTGATGAGCAATGCCCTCAAATACGCGGCAACGTACATCGAACTGCACCTGACGGCTGACGACGCCCACGCCACCGTCATCACCGTCAACGACGGCGACATCGTGCCTCTCGACCGTCGCGAAAGCATCTTCCAACCCTTCGTGCGCTACACCTCAGCCCCCGAGACGGCGGCTACCAACGTCACCGGAACGGGCATCGGACTCTCGCTGCTGCGCACCATGGCAGAGCAGCACCACGGCACTGTGGGTATGGATCGCGACGAGACTGTCAACCGCTTCATTCTCACTTTGCCCCTGCGTGCGTTGCAGCCTGAAACGACAGCGGCCACGGACAGCGACACCGCACGACATGATGCCGCCGACACCGACACGGCTCCGTTGCAGCCGCAGGCACCCGTTAAAAGCACGCTGCTCATCGTCGAGGACAACGTCGACCTGCGGCAGTTCCTTGCACGCCACTTCGCCGGCAGCTACCGCATTCTCGAGGCCGCCGACGGAGAGGAAGCACTCGTGCAGCTGCAACAACACAGCGTAGGCATTATCGTCAGCGACATCATGATGCCCCACAAGGACGGCATAGTGCTCCTCCAGGAAGTGAAGCAGAACGTCGAGTACAGCCATATTCCCGTCGTACTCCTCACCGCCAAAACGACCATCGAAGACCGCCTCGCAGGACTGCGACAAGGTGCCGATGCCTACATTGATAAGCCCTTCGACATGGCCTTGCTCGAGCAGACACTGCAGACACTCCTCCAGAACCTACAGCGACTCTACACCTCGTTCACGCAGCGACCCTTCGCACTCGCTGCACCCTCCAACGCCGTGTCCGAGATTGAAGAGGAATTCATACAGAAGCTCAGCGACACCGTCATGAAGAACATCGACAACCCCGACTACGGTATCGACCAGCTCGCCGAAGCCATGAATATGTCGCGATCAAGCCTGAACCGTAAGATACGTGGGGCGCTAAACATGACACCCAACGACTACATGCGCGTCGAGCGACTCAAACGCGCCGCGGCGTTACTCAAAACGGGACGCTACAAGATCAACGAGGTGTGCTACATGGTGGGCTTCAACACACCGTCGTACTTCGCAAAATGCTTCCAACGACAATATGGAATGCTGCCCAAGGACGTTCTTGATTAGTTTCTTGGATGCATTGACGCTTTTCTTCTATCATCATCAACGTAAAACAGCTAACTTTGCAGCCGAAAAAGAAGTAAGTGAAAGGTGAAAAATAAAAAGTAACTTTGAACGAAAGCTTGAAACGAAAATAAAAACGAGAAAACCATAAACTCTCATGAACAAGCATTTCCTATTGACTATCCTTCTGGCGCTCTGCACAGCATCGCTGCAGGCCGCAACATTTACCCTCAACAAGCCCATGGCCGCAGGGCAGCTGACGCCCTTGTGCCTGCCCGTCACCGCCACCCTCGCCGATTTTGATGAGCTCTTCGCCGTCGGCGGCATTGACGACAATGGGCATGCCAGCCTCTATCCCGTGGCCACCGTAGCCGCTGGAACGCCCTTTGTGGCGCGCTGTGCCGCGGCGCGCGCCTCGACCATCTTCGACAACGTCACCGTCAGCACCGCCGCCCCCTCAGAACGACCTCTCGTATGGCAGGGAGGATCGGTGCAGGGCGACTATGCAGCCTACTCGTGGCACTACACCACCGTGCTGGGATCGGTAGGCATACCTTCGCAGCTCATTTTCGATGTGCAGGACCTTCAGAATATGAATTTCGACGTGACGCTCGAAAACCTCAGTGCCCGGCGCTTCCTCAGCCAGACGCGCTACACCTTCAACCTCGCAAGCCAGATCGAACGCTACAACAACGGGCTGCTCGAACGCCCCGATGAGCCCAACCCCGTGACGTTGCCGATTCCCGTCGCTGCGATGGGCGAGGTCACCGTCAGCGTGGGAACGGCTGAGGGACTGGCCGACGTTGACGTCGTCACCCAGCAGGCTGCAGCGGGAGTCTGCGAGGTCTATAACCTTATCCCGCAACGTACCTATTATTACACGATGACATCTGCAGGAGCCGTCGTCTCACGGGGACAGTTCCACACCACCGGTCACCTTCGCATGATCTACGTTCCCACTATCAGCAACGTACGTGATCTCGGGGGGTGGCCTACGCAGGACGGACGCCGCATACGCTACGGACGCATCTTTCGAGGTGGTGAGCTTGATGGGACGAACAACGGCAAGTCGCCATCATCTGCCGCGGACAAACAGACCATGAAGGACCTCGGCGTCACGGCAGAGATAGACCTGCGATGGACAGGACGTGAGGGCGACTATACAGGACGCTCGGCCTACGGCTTCTCCGAGGCTGACGGAACCTTCTACTTCGTCGATGGCGATGACTATGCCGGTGGCCATCTTGACCGTCCCGAGACGATGGAGCACTACCGTCGTTCCTTCAACATGATCGTGAGCACCCTCCGCGGAGGAGGCGGCATCTATTTCCACTGCGTGTGGGGTGCTGACCGCACCGGACTCTTTGCGCTGGTGCTCGAGGCTGTGCTGGGCGTGACGCCCGACGCCTTCTTCAAGGACTATGAACTCACGACTTTCTCCATCGCCGGACTGCGTTCGAAGAATAACTTCAGCGGCCAGCCCAAATACTTCGATGCCTACGCTGGAGCTACGATCGCGGAGCGTGCTGCCAACTACCTGCGCACGCGCCTCGGTATCCCGCAGGAGGACATCGACTACTTCCGCGACACGATGCTGGAGTAGAAGGCATAGCGGGGGGCATGTATATACCTAACGTGGGTCTGAGGTCAATTGTACTTGAAGGCCATGAAGGGTACGGCGGGGTGTGTCTCGGTCATGGGTGTGGGTATGGTGTGGTCGTTGCCGTCGTTATGTACGAGGAAACCTCCGAGGAGGGCATCGCTCTTGCCGTTCGAATGCTGCGTGGCTGTCCACATATCGCGGTCGAAGACGCCGTCCCAGCTCCATCCCTTTGACTTAAAGATCTGTGCTACTTTCGGCAGCTGTGCTGCCATCTTCTCACGGGTAGAGTATTCATCGACCCATATACCGAAGGCTTTGCAGACGAGTACCCACTGTCCGTAGCTGGGTAGGAACCACTGGCTGAAGTTGTAGCGCTCCCTGGCCGCGCCGGCGAGCACCGGCTGATACTCCTGGCACTGCTTGGCGGCGGGGTGGTCGTGGCCGTCGCCGCAGCCTGCGGCCTGTGTATGCGTCTGGTAGATGCCGTCGTACACGTCTTTTATGGAATTGAAATGGTCGCCAGACATGGCATTCACGCACTTGGTTCCTCCGACGGAGTAGGGCACGTTCTCGATGCAGTTGGTAGCCATCGCGAGCCCATTGTAGTTGGTGTCGTCAGCTCCTTCTCCTGCGTCCACCATCTCTTCGCCGTTGAGGCATACGACGGACATAGGCGGCCTGGGCGGTTACGAAGAACAGCACCATGCCGATGAGGAGACCGCAATAGACGGTTCGCTTATTGGTCTGTTGCTCCTGGCGAAGGGCGAGCTGGAGGTCGGCAATCTCATCCATGAAGGCGGCATGGGCGGAGTCTTTTGCCTGCAGGGAAACATCCATTTGACGCGTATGGCCGAGACGTGTCGTATCGTAAGAGTAACGGCGGTTGGGTAAAGCTGAAAGCAGGAAACACAAACACAGGGTCAAGCGTAGATTCATAGTCATTGTCATCAAAAAGGAGTGTAAAGATACACTTTATTTCTGATAAAGCGATGAAAATTTATGAATCCTTAACGTAATAGGTATAAATATGGTGTCTTTGAATGGTATTAAAAATGTGCAAGGAAGATGTTTTTGGTGCTGGAAGATCTACGGAGAAATTAGAACATTAATCAACGCCTTACAGCGTCCTCAGCACCTCGGCTATCTGCTTTTCGCCCCAGATGGCGGGGACGGGGTATGTGGGGTTGGCTTCCTTCAGGGCTCTGCGCGTCAGCTCAGGTATGTCCACTTCCTTGATGACGTCGAGGCGCTCGGGCAGGTTCATCTGTTCGTTGAAGAAACGCAAGGCGTGGATGAATCGTTTCATCTTTTCGTGGTCGTTGCTGCCGCCCAGGCGGATGGTGTCCGCCAGCTCTCCGATTTCCCTGACGCATGATGCGCCGTAGTGTTCCAGTACGTTGGGCAGTATCACGGCATTAGCCACGCCGTGTGTGACGCCATACATGCCGCCCACGGCATGTGCGATGGCGTGGACGTATCCGACGTAAGCATTGGTGATGGCTATGCCGGCATAGTAGGCACCGAGTAGAAGGTGCTCTCGAGCCTCGATGTTCTGCCCGTCCTCGTAGGCGGTGGTCACATTCTGGATGATCAGCCGTACGGCTTCTTTTGCGCACTGCTTTGCTTTCTTGGGTGCGAAGCGGTTGATGTAAGCCTCGACGGCGTGCGTGAGTGCATCCATGGCTGTTGCTGCGGTGATGTCCTTTGGCAGCGTCAGCGTCAGGGAGGGGTCGAGGATGGCATATTGCGGTACGAGGCACAGATCGACGACGGTATGCTTGTAGTGATTCGTTTCGTTGGTGATGACAGCTCCTGCCGTCACCTCGGAGCCGGTGCCCGCCGTTGTGGGTACGGCGATGATTGTCGGCAGTTGGGCGCGCACCTTGAGCATCCCCGTCATCTGGTGCACCGACTTCTCAGGACGTGCCACGCGTGCGCCCACCACTTTGGCGCAGTCGATGACGGACCCACCGCCGATGGCGAGGATGGCTTGGCACGCCTTCTGGTTGTATTCATCGAAGGCCTCCTCGATACAACCGATGGTCGGATCGGGCATGACGCGCGAATAGACGGTGTATTGTATGCCGGCGTGGTGTAGCCTATCGAACAGGGTCTGCAGGGTTCCTCGCTTGATGAACCCGGGTGAGGTGACCACGAGCAGGCGCTGGGTGCCCTGTTTCTGCAACAGCTCCGGAATCTGCAGCAGCGTTCCGTTGCAGCGTATCAACTGCGGTTCGCGCGTTGGGATGAGTGTCAGCGCCTTGCTGAAGACGTATTGTCTCGTTCGTGCATAGAACTTATACATGATGAATGATGATGTATGATGGATGATGTATGATATATGATGTATGATGTATGATGGATGATGGATTGGTTTGATGCTGCAAAGATACAGCAAATGTTTGATAATTCGTATTCTGAAGAGGCACAAAATCCCGTGATTTGCATAATTATTGCGTTCAATGCGATAATTTGCGCAAAAGAGGATGTTTCTTCGATTATTTTCGTACCTTTGCCACGGAATTGCAGTAAAATCACTATAAACAAAGGCGACGACGGACGTGTACGACGCCATAGAGGACAAACCGTCCACCGACAACCAACCCTCCTTATCGTCAACGGCCATCTACAACTTGCAAGGACAGCGCCTTGCCACCCCGCGGCACGGCGTGGACATCGTCGGGACAACGAAAATCATCGTCATGTAAAGAATTTATGCTTTTTACACAGTATTGCCCGCGAACTAATCTTCGTTTCCGTTATCATGAGACATGAATTCTCATCATTCGCATAATTATTACGTTGATTTCGATAATTCGTGTTGATAATTCATCGTTTTCCCGATTAATGTTGTACCTTTGCGGTGTGTTTAAAAGTAATATTGAGATGAAGACTTACGTTATCAAGAAGAAAAAGGGTTTATTGGTTGTGGCGCTGGCTTTGTTCACGTGTACGCTGTCGGCGCAGGACCATGTTACCGCGCCCGAGTTGGAAGTGACCACGGTAGCCGATTCCATGAGCAAGCGTATCCTGGAGGAGCTGATGAGCATCAAGGCTTTCCAGGAGACGTCGCGCGCGGAGCGTCAGGAGGCTTGGCGACGTCATGAGGCGCAGAAGGCAGATGAGGCGAAGGACAGCCTGTCCTCGGAGTATTCCGCGATGCTGAAGATTGCAGACAACACGCAGCAGGATCCTATCAAGGACGATTGGAACCTGTATGGCTGGGTGGCTTTTGCCATCGCGCTGATTTCGCTGTTCGTGGCGGGCGTGACGCTGTGGGCGCAGTGGCAAACGGAGCGTCATACGACGAACGCTCCGGTTGAGGTTCAGCTGTGGAAGCTGAGGGACTTGCCTCGTCATTTCTACCGTAACCTGGTTTGTACGTGCGCGATCATCTTTAAATATAGGGCAGAGGGTAGTGAGAAGCGTCGGCGGCGTTACCCGTCGGAGAGCAACTTGATGAAGCTGCAGACGCTGCCGGACGACATCGTGCTTCCCATCGACGTGAGCAAGAGCAGGGCTTACAGGTATATGCACGAGCTGAAGCTGCTGTTGAGGAACTACAACGTGGAGGTGGAGGTGGCCGCCGAGCACCTGTCGCGCAAGAAGATCACGGATGCTTCGTTGGTGCAGGACTTCGACAACTTGTTGTTCAAGCCTTTGTTCCTGACGGGGAGCAAGTTCTATTTCGAACGTTCGTTGTCGGGGGAGTCGAAGGTGGCGCTCGAGGATCAGACGATCTACGCCATCCTGACGGAGCATTTCCGCAAGTTGAAGGAGCCGTCGAATTTCAAGGTCCTTTATGAGAAGGAGGAAGCGCAGCGATGCCTACAGCTGCTCGCTCAAGTTGAGCCGGCGTCGCAGAGGAACGAGTTCGTCGAGCTCATCGACACGGAGAAGAGTCTCGACCGCTCGATCAACAAGCTCATCAGCTACTTATTCAAGAAAGAAGAGGTGGACGAAGGCAGGACGTGGTTCAGAAAGAGGAACGATGCGACATCACGAGTGCTGGAGGTGATCCATGGCGACGGCATCGAATACCGTAAGGAGGCTGGCGTGGTAACCATCGACCGCGGCAGGGCGGTTGCGCGGCTGACGGAGGTGCTAAAGGAGGAGGATGGGAAGTTCGGTGCCTTCCTGGCGGCGCTCATCGCCATCGAGGATGCCAAGGCGTTCGAGGCATTCTGCAGTACTTATTATTCCGAAGCTAACGCTTCGGACACGGTGGCGGATTTGTACGGTCTTCTGGAACCCTACCTCCGTTTCTTGAGCCGCGGGACATGGGATTTCCGTTCGCTCCTGAAGCATATCCTCATCGTGGATGCTGCCATCGAGACGAGCCGCATCGGCATGGTTAACTTTGAATGACGGGATTCCGTAGGTTGATAATCGATGGCGGGGCTGTGTCATGCGTGTGACACAGCCCCGCCACGGATTTGTGGATGAGTTCGTAGTGTAGGTGGTATTAGCGGAGCATCACCTTGGAGACGGTGCCGTCGGCATGGCGCACGATGTTGAGGCCGCGTCGGGGTGCGGGTGTGGAGATGCCGAGGGCGTTGAAGTACTGCTGGGGGACTTGGGCGTTGCGGACCGTGGGGAGCGCGATGGCATCTTCGTTGCCAGCCTTGAATTTATCCATGAGTACTTTCATCCAGAAGCCTCCGATGACGGAGCGTGCGCGGAAGCCACGGAAGTAGCGGCTGTCGGTCCAGTACCAGTCGGAGAGTGGCACGCGGTCGGTGGTCTCGTTGACCCATTTCCAGACGGGGTCGGCGAAGCGCAGGAAGGTTTCTGTGTCATCGGCCATGGCAGCGGTCCACATGACCCAGTCGCTCTTGGAGTATTTCTCTCGGCTGTCGAGGGGGAGGCCGTAGGTATTCTGCTTGGTGAGGTAGTACTTGATCTCGGTGGGCATGACCTGTTCGGGGAAGACGTGGCTGTTCCATAGCTTGTCCCAAACGAGGTTGTACTTTTGGCTCCATGTGTTCTCGCGGTCGTAGGCGAGCTTGTAGTGGTTTCCTTCGCGTGCGTCCTCTTCCCATTTTGCGGCCATGGACGTGGCGACTTCGTGGTACTGCTGGTAGGCATTGTCCTGTCCCTTCATCTTGGCGATGAGTGCGTATGCCTCGACGCCCATGATGGCTTTGATGGCGAGGTTGGCGTTGTGTGCCCAGTGTCCGGCGAAGTCGTCGGTGCAGAGCTGCGTGTCGGGGTCCTGTCCGTTGTTGCGGAGGTAGCTTGCCCAGATGCGGCAGATGCTCCAGTAGGTGTCCACCCATTCTGTGTTGCCGTCGATCATGGAGATCATGGCAGCGAGTGTGAGCATGTTTCCGGACTCCTCGAGGGGCATGTCGCCGCCATAGACCTGTCCGTTGGCGTGTGGATAGGTGCCGAGGTCGTGTGCGGCCCATGACTTGGTCCATTTGCGTGTGCGGCTGTACTCGAAGATGGAGGTCATCATGCCTTTCTGGAGGTCGGTGTTGTAGCAGAGGAAGAGTGGTGCAGAGGGGTAGGTGAGATCGACGGTGTTGACGCATCCGTTGGAGTTGTTCTCCTTGGAGAAGTAGAGGAGCCGTCCGCCGTCGTCCTGGAAGAGCTTGTGTGCGGCGAGCACCTGTCGGTAGGCGCCTGAGAGGAGCTCGGCATACTTCTGGTTGCCGGCAGCGAGGGCGTCGTCGTAGATGATTTTGTCCTGCTCTTTGGCTTTCTCCATGAGTTCGTCGTAGCGGCTGTGGTATTCGTCGAAGGCCTGGAAGATGGTCTTGCCGTCGCGTGCCCAGTAGCCGGGGTAGTCCTTGTTGAAGTAGCGGATGTCCTTGACCTCGTCGTAGCCGATCATCATGTAGGAGGCGGCGGCATCGACGGTGCCGAAGTTATGGCAGTAGGCGAGGGTAGAGAGGTTGGCGGGCGCCTGTCCTTCGACCTTGCCCTGGTACTCGGGCAGGGTGCCGGTGGTGACGAAGGTGTTCTCGGCGGTGGCGGTGGGGGCGATGGTGATGTCGCCGTTGACGTTGGGGATGTAGAGGTAACCCCAGTCGATGCTGATGAGGTCGCCTGCGCGTCGTAGTACGGGCTGCGCGGTGGAGCCGGCCTTGATATAGCGCGTGCCGTTCTCCTCGACGATCTCGGTGGTGACGGCCTGTGCGGGTTCGTTGATGGTGAGTATGGGCGTCGTGGCGAAGTAGAACTGTACGTCGTGGGGCTGCCCGTCGTTGGAGCGCACCTGATAGGAGACGAAGTTGATGGGTGTGGAGATGAGGTCGAGGTCGGTGATGATCATGGGTGCGGTGAACACGAGGTCGAGGTCCACGGGTCCGCAGCGGAAGGTGTAGTAGGTGCTGGTTGCCATGACATCGACGCTGCTCTGCGATGCGTTCTGCACGCCGGAGGGTGCTACATAGGTGTTCTCGAAGAGTCCGAAGTCGATGTATGCTCCTCCGGAGGTGTTGTGGCAATGGGCGGCAATGACGTTCTCGCCGACGCGGAAGTATCGTTTCTCATTGTAGGAGAGCTGTCGCGTCTCTCCCTGCAGCCATGTCTCGCCTGTGCCGATGAGCTTGCGCCCGTTGATGTATAGTTCGAAGACGTCGTCGTGGGAGAACTGAATCCAGAGTTCCTTGGCGAGGTCCTCGCGTGTGAGGGTGACGCTTCGGCGGACGTAGATGTCGGAATTGCCGGCCGTCCAGGGGTTGCTGACGTTAGGGTACTCGCCCGGCGTACCCCATGCCGCCTTCTGTGTCTCCCATGTGCTGTCGTCGAAGGTGTCTCGTGTCCAGTCGGTGCCCGACTGCTTGTCGTAGCTGACCTTGGCTTCCCACGCCACTTCGCCTGTCATGCCGCAGCCTGCGACGGATGTGAGGAGGCTGTTGGCCTTGCTGCCCATGAAACGATAGGCCGTGCCATCGACGCGGAGGAGTCCGTTCATGGGCTTCTCGATGTCGGACCAGTGGCGTGTCGTGCCGTCGTAGAGCTTGTCGTGGGGCGACCAGAGGGAGAAGTAGGGGTCGTTCATCAAGAGTGGATAGGAGGGCAGACGCAGGTCGGACTGCTGGTAGGGGATGAACATGTCGGGAGTCTGTGCCTGTGTGTGGGTGGCCGTCAGGAGGGCGACGGCAAGGAGAATGGTGTTTTTGAGTTTCATGTTTTATGTAATGAATTTGGTGATAGCGGGAGGAGTGGTCGTGGGAATGGTCGCGGACGAACCGCGACCCACAGGACGCACGGAGGCTGGTGTGGCGCGTGCGATGCAATTTTCGCAGGACGCTTGGAGGCCGGTGTGGCGCGTGCGGCGTAATTTTTATGGTGCAAAAGTACCGCTTTATGGAGGAATGACCAAAAACTATTGTGTTAAATACGCGCAAAGGTTCGTCAAGCGAGCGGATTGAAAAGAATTTTGCCGTTGTTTGAACAGATTTTACGCGTCGATATGTTGCTCCATACGTGAAAAATGCGTATCTTTGCGGCGAAAATAAACATGATTAGTACTCACGATAACCATTTTACCTACGATGAAGAAGATTTTATTTCTGGCGCTATGTCTGTTCGCCACGTATGCAGCTCACGCAGCTGACCCCCATTTCCGTATTAAGTTGAAACAGCCCGGCAACGGTTCTGTTGACTATGCCCTCCGTGCTCAGGGCGACCGTCTCGTGTCGGATCTCGCGCTGCCTTTGGACATCACGTTCAAGAGCGAGGATCTGGGGCAGGGCAACCGTCGTCTGACGGTGACGCTCACAGGTCGCTCGCGTTGCTACTATCATTTCTCGGCGTTGCTGCCTACGCCTTTTGCCACCGACGACTGTGAGTTCTATCTACCGGGCTTCTGGTATCACAAGAACTTGCGTTCGCCCCGCGAAGCACCTTCGTTCCACACCTCCAAGAGCTGGACGTTCCGCGAGGATCGTCTGTCATCGCCCATGACCAGTCTGTTTGATGTGCGCTCAGGGGCATCAATCAGCGTGCTGCGCGAGATCGATGAGCCGGCAGAGGCATTGACCACGCACATCGAGGGCGAGGTCATCCTATCGGGGAAGACCAGCCTCGGATATGTCGGATTCAACGGTGAGGAGGGCCATGCCAGCCTGGCCTTCGGCTATCCTTACCAGGAGACGCCGCGAAGATACATCCGTAAATTGCAGCTGATCAGCCCCATCTTCGCTTTCGCACGTCTTGATGCCGGCGAGGTGAAAACCATCAGCTGGATCATTCGGGAGACCACGGCGCAGGACTTCGGCGAGCACGTGAAACTGTCGTGGCAGCATTGCGTTGACTGCCTGCGCCCCGAGCCGCTCACGCCGCTTTACACGCCGACACAGATGAAGGCACAACTGGCCAACTATTTCCGCGAGGGGTATATCGACAAGTATCCTATCAAGTACCAGTCTGGTCACACGTTGCGCTGTGACGACTGCCTGCCCTTCCCCGCCGCACAGCTGGGCTTCTGCGGCCGCACGATTCTCAACGGTTTCAACTCCCTCGAATACGGCGAGCAGACCGGCGAGACGCGTCTGGCAGAGATGGGACAAGCGATCCTCAATAGCTATCTCGAAAACGGCTTCACCGAGGGCGGCTATTTCAAGGATGAAGTGCGCTATCACGAACCGATACCCGCTGACCGCGATGTCGTCCATAGCATACGCCAGCAGAGCGAGGGCGTCTATGCCGTGTTCCACTACCTGCGCTACGAGAAGCTGCACGGACGCAAGCACCCCGAGTGGGAAAAGCGACTGCGCACGCTCCTCGACCGCATGCTGGAACTCCAGAAACCCGACGGCAGCTTCCCGCGCAAATACCGCGACGACCACAGCGACGTCGATGCCTCAGGAGGCAGCACACCTAGCGCCACCAGCACGCTGGTCATGGCCTACAAATACTTCAAGGACAAGCGCTACTTGGCAGCCGCCAAGCGCACCGTGGACTACCTGGAGCAGCAGATCATCTCGAAGAGCGACTATTTCTCGAGCACACTTGATGCCAACTGCGAGGATAAGGAAGCGGCCATCAGCGCCGTCACAGCCACCTATTATATGGCGATGGTGTCCAAGGGCAAGGAGCGTCAGCACTACATCGACCTGTGCCGGCAGGCCGCTTACTTCGCCCTCTCGTGGTACTACCTTTGGGACGTGCCCTTTGCGCAGGGACAGATGCTCGGCGACCTCGATTTCCACAGCCGCGGATGGGGTAATGTCAGCGTGGAGAACAACCACATCGACGTCTTCATCTTCGAGTTGGCTCACATCGCCCGCTGGCTTTCCGCACAAGTCGATGAGCCGCGCTTTGCGCTGCTTCCCGACATCATCGAGTCGAGCATGAATCAGCTGCTGCCTACTCCCGAGCGCCTCTGCGGCATTGCCAAACCCGGCTTCAACCCCGAGGTCGTGCAGCATACGACATGGGATTACGGCCGCAATGGCAAAGGCTTCTACAATGATATTTTCGCACCTGGATGGACGGTAGCGTCGCTGTGGGAACTCTATTCGCCCACGCGAACCTCTGATTTCCTCACGAAATAACCCTGACGGCATGGACGCACTACGCCTTTCCACCGCCTATCTTGCACCCGTTTCGTGGTATGCGGCAGCAGCTCGCGCCGGACGCGTTGTCGTGGAACAGCATGAGCACTACGTCAAGCAGACCTGTCGCAACCGCTGCCGCATCGCCATGCCCGACGGCGCTGTGGATCTTGTCGTGCCCGTGGAAGCCGCCTCGTCGCATGCCGCCATCGCCGATATCCGAATCAGCGAACACGGCAACTGGCGCCACCACCATTGGAGCGCGCTGCGCACGGCCTACGGCAAGAGTCCCTTCTTCGAATACTATGCCGATGATTTCGAACCGTTGTATGCCCGTCGCCAGACGTTCCTGGTCGATTTCAACGAGGCGCTGCAGCAGATCGTGTGCCGCCTCATGGACCTCGACGTCGCTTTCGTCCGCAGCGAATCCTATGCCCCGCCCGTCGCCTTCGAGGACTTGCCTGCGATGCAGAAGCCTTACTATCAGGTGTTCAGCCAGCGCAACGGTTTCCTGCCCGATCTGAGCATCGTGGACTTGCTGTTCAATCTCGGCCCTGAGAGCCTGCTTTATCTGACGCGCGAATGATAAAAAGCGTTAAACGACGTTAAATATCCATGTGCTAATTCATTTTTCACTTTTCACTTTATTACTTTTCACTATTAATTGCGTACCTTTGCGGCCGCAAATCCCGAAACACGGGTGCATTCGAGGGTGGGAGTACGACGATTGATGACGACGGCCCACCACCTGAAGGATGTAATTATCAAATCTTTATCATCAAACAAATTATGTACTTAGATTCCGCTAAGAAGGCTGAACTCTTCGAACAGTTCGGCGGCGGCGCCACCAACACGGGAAGCGCCGAGAGCCAGATTGCGCTCTTCACCTATCGTATCGCTCACCTCACTGAGCACATGAAGCAGAACCGCAAGGATCACAGCACCGAGCGCGCCCTCACAGGCCTCGTCGGTAAGCGTCGTGCCCTGCTCAACTACCTGAAGAAGCGCGACATCATGCGCTATCGTGCCATCGTCAAGGCTCTGGGTCTGCGTAAGTAAGGCGCAGCCTCTTCACCGCAAATCAAGACAAGCTGCGCTGCCTTTCGGTAGCGCAGCTTTTTTCAGCTTTAAACCATCAAGTTATGAAGTATCTGAAATCTCTTCTTCCCGATGTCCTCGCCATCGTATTCTTCGCGGCGCTTTCCTTCGCCTACTTCATCCATCCCGTCAGCGAGGGTCTTGTCCTGACCGGTCACGACCACAGCGGCGGTGCCGGCGCCTCGTCGGAGATGGAAGCCTACCGCAAGAGCCACAACGGCGAGCGCACGCGCTGGACGAACACCCTCTTCTCGGGTATGCCCACCTACCAGATGGCCCCCTCTTACCCCTCGACCGAGAAACTCACGAAGGTTGAGAACGTATATAAACTGTGGCTGCCTGACTATGTTGTCCTGGTGTTCGTCATGCTCCTGGGCTTCTACATCCTACTGCGTGCCTTCGATTTCAAGGCTTGGATGGCCGCCCTCGGTGCCGTGCTTTGGGCTTTCTCCAGCTACTATTTCATTATCATCGGCGCCGGTCACATCTGGAAGTTCTACACGCTGGCTTACATCCCGCCCACCATCGCTGGCATGGTGCTCTGCTATCGCGGCCGCTACGGCTGGGGGCTGCTGGTGACGGCGCTGTTTATGTCGCTGCAGATTCTGTCTAATCATGTGCAGATGACCTATTACTTCGCTTTCGTTATCGCTCTGATGGCGCTGGCGTTCCTATTTGGAGATACGAATGACGAATTACGAATGACGAATAAAAGTAACCTTTCTGACTCCTCGGATAGTAAAGTATATTCGTCATCCGTCATTTCTCATTCGTCATTCATCAAGTGGTTGAAGGCCACTTTGACCTTCGCTCTCGGTTGTCTCATCGGTATTGCCATCAACGCCTCAAACCTCTATCACACGTGGGAGTATTCCAAGGAGTCGATGCGCGGCAAGAGCGAGCTCACGCAACAGACTAAGGATCCTGCAGACCAAACGTCCAGCGGACTCGAACGCAGCTATATCACCGCTTGGAGTTACGGCATCGACGAGACGTGGTCGCTGCTCGTGCCTAACGTGAAGGGCGGTTCGTCGCAACCCTTGACACAGAGCAAGACCGCGATGGCCAAGGCGGATCCCACTTACACACCCGTCTATCAAAGCCTCGGACAGTATTGGGGCGAACAGCCTGGCACGAGCGGTCCCGTCTATGTCGGTGCCTTCGTACTGTTCCTCTTCATTCTCGGCCTGTTCATCGTCAAAGGGCCGATGAAATGGGCGCTTTTTATTGCTACGCTGTTGTCCATCACCCTCGCCTGGGGTAAGAACTTCATGCCATGGACTGACTTCTTCCTCGACTACGTTCCGATGTACGACAAGTTCCGTACCGTGGCCTCGATTCTTGTCATCGCCGAATTCACCATACCGTTGCTTGCGATGATGGCCTTGAGAGAAATAGTCAATGTGGTGAAAAGCGGAAGTGGACAAATCGTAAAATATAAGGTGCCGTTCTTTATAGCACTCGCATTGACTGCCGGTCCCTGCCTCCTCTTCTGGCTGATGCCCGATGTGTTCTTTGGCACATACATCAGCTCGTCGGAGTCTCAGATGCTCACCAGCGCCGTGCAGCAAGGCTATATTCCTCAGGAGATGCTGGCACCGATCCTGACCAATCTCAACGAGATGCGTCGTGCCGTGTTCACCGCCGATGCCGGTCGTTCGCTCATCATCATCCTTGTGGGCTGCGCCGTTCTCTTCGTCTATTTCTGGAAGAACAAGAAAATCGGTGACGATGCGAACAGGAGCCGCTTCTCGATAGCCAATCCGGCTGTCATGGTTGTCTGCCTCATCGTGCTCTGCACAGCCGATCTGTGGGACGTGAACAAGCGCTACCTCAACGATGCTATGTTCTCCGCTCCGCAACCCGCCCAGCAGTTCTTCCAGAAGACGCCGACCGACGAGGCTATCCTTCAGGACAGCGACACGTACTATCGCGTCGTCAACCTCGCCGTGTCCACCTTCAACGACAACACGACGTCCTATTGGCACAAGAGCATCGGCGGCTATCATGCCGCCAAGCTGCGCCGCTATCAGGAACTCATCGAGGCTTACATCCAGCCCGAACTGATGGAGCTGTTCCAAGCCGTCAGTACTTCCGGTGGACAGCTCGACAGCATCCGTGGCGATTCCCTCTTCCCCGTGCTCAATATGTTGAACACGAAGTACGCCATAATGCCGTTGCAGGGTGGCCAGACGGCTCCTGTCCAGAATCCTTGGGCGATGGGCAATGCCTGGTTCGTCAGCGATGTGCTGCTTGCTGCCAATGCCGATGAGGAACTGGCCGCCCTCGGTTCTATAGATCCCCGCACCACCGCAATCGTCGATCGCCGCTTTGCGGAGTCCATCCCCGCCAAGCTCGTCAGCGCCGGTGGCGTGGCCACTCAAGCGCAGTCCGCAACCCAGTGCGACGGGGAAGATCAGCGGCTGAATCTCGTTGCCTACGAAGCCAATGCGCTGACCTTCGAGGCAGCGACCGATGCCGAACGCCTCGCCGTATTCTCAGACATCTGGTATCCGGGATGGCAATGCACCATCGACGGTCAACCCGCTGAAGTCCTGCGGGCCGACTACGTCCTGCGTGCCGTGGTTATCCCTGCGGGCAAGCACACCATAGCGTTCCGCTTTGACCCGCAGAGCTTGCACGCCACCGAGGCTGTCGCCAACGGTGCCCTCATCCTCCTCGCCGTCCTTCTCGTGGCGCTCATCGCCTTCGCTGTCTATCGTCGTCGCCATTAAGGACGCAGCATCTTCTTGCCGCGGGTGATGACGATACCTTTCGACGAAGCGGAAGTACGGCGTCCGTTTAGATCATATACATTGTCTATATTCCCTCTATCATTGCTCATCTCTTCGATTGCATCGGGGATTTGAGCAATGATTTTTACGTTGTCCCAACCGATGATCTTCTCGGAACCTGCACTGGTGTGGGTGGCCACAAGCTGAATCGTCGTCGAGGCCTCGCCGTCGCTCTCGAAATCGAGGCTCAGCGCCTGCCATTCGGTTCTGTTCTCCAAGGTGGCCGACTTGACCGCTGTGCCGCCTTCCGTCTGAATGTTAACGAAGGCGTCGCCGCCGAGGCCGCTCTTCCACAAGTCACAGGTCAGGGTGTACTTACCGGCTGGTAGGCGCAGCTCCTGAGAGAGCGTCAACGTGGGTGTTCCCCAGTTCTGACGGATCCAATAGGTCTGTGCACCGTTGCTCTCAGGCTTAGCCAATGCGCTGAAGAAGTTGGAGAAATAAAGGTCGCCGGCTTTCAGTGCCGTGAGGTCATTCGCGTCGCCATTGGCGCGGTCCACAGTCCAACCTTCGGGAACGTAGATGGCGCGGTCGTTGCTTACACCACTGCCGGCCTGTGGGGCGTATGTACCCTCGAAGTCGCCGTTCTGGAGCGCCGTAGGCAATTCCTTCTGCTCAAAAGGGATATCCTGCAGTTCGCAAATCTCCTTCTGGGTGAGGCAGACATCGTAGAGGCGAAGGCCATCGATGGTGCCGCAGAAGTCCTGGTTGTCGGCGGCATACTGGCCGTCCCACCATTGTGTGCGGCCTATGTAATTACGGGTATCGGCTGCCAGTTCCTCGAGTTGATATGCCTCCACCTGATTAGCCGTGCCGCTGACATCTTCCACACCGTCAATATAAATGGTAGTCTTGCGGGTAGCGGCGTCGTAGCTTACGGCAAGCTTGTAGTCGGTACCAACCTTCAACTTAGTGGAACTGTTGACCATGGTCGTGGTGCCGCCATTGTATTTCACGCCAGCCGAGAGGGCGTCGGCGCGGAGGAAGAGACTGTTGCCGGAACCCGAACCGAAGTCATAGAGGCGCGGCTGCTTCAGCATCTTCTTGGCGTTGGCCGTGAGGATTACGGTGTAAGAACGCAAGCCCTTGAGCAAGCCCTGGGGAGCAAGGCCGTATTTGTTTGAGGAGAAGCCCGTGGCAGTATTTCTCGTTTGGTCGAGAGCCTCGGGCAGCTCATAGCGCAGGTTTTTGGTGATATCGCGTGCCAAGGCATTAACCTCGAAGGTACGGCTTTCACCGGCGATAGTGGCCGTGAGCGTGACAGGTGTGTCCTCGGTAAGCGGGAAGAGAACACCGTCGGACGAGATAGCCTGCTCATTGGAAGAGCTCCAGGCGATGTCGAGTCCCAGTTTGGAGGCCGGTAGGACGAGGTCGGTGCGCGTCTCGGCGGGGAGGTCGAGCATCATGAGAGCGTTCTTGGCTTTTTCTGCGTCGAGATTCTGTTGCATAGCAGCTACCAACGACTGCACGGTGATGGGCGAAGCGCAGGCATAGTAGTCGGACTGATACATCAAAGTGTGTTTGTAATCATCGCCATAAGCCTCAGCTGTTCCGCCTTGCAGTGCCTCAACCTCTATTACCTGGTCAACGAGGCCGTTGCGATAAGTGGTAAGCACTTGTCCATCGTAGGTCATGGTAAGAATCCATGTGGACAATTTTGTGGGATGATTGTCACCGCTGGTGCCGCTTGAGCCTGTAGCCCAATTGTCGGAGGTAAGCAAGCGGTTCTGACTCTTGAATGTTTTGTCGCCTATGGTAACGACGGGGTAATAGTTGGCATCGAGGCTGTACGACATATTCCCCAAGGTAAAGAGCAAGCCACCATAGTTGTTCTCGTCCATGGCAAACGCTAAGCTAAGCGTTTTGTTTTTGCCAAGACACCAGCAGTCGGTACGCGGATTCACTTCTTCCACCGGCGTCAGCTCTTCCTCCCACTCGCAATCCACACGGATGTCCGTCGGGTAGCCCTTGGGGTAAGCCTTCTGCACCATCCAATAATAGTAGTCGCCGTTCATCCAGGCCAGGCGCATAGGCGAGTTCTTGGAACCGGGAATGATGAAGGGTCGGACATTGTTCTTGGCGGAGTTCTTGGTAATCTGTTCGCTGCCAGCAACCTTGCCTGCATCGTCGATGGTGTATTTCCAAATCTCGTAGACGCCATTCTTGTTGTACTGCCCGTCGGTCGTCGGGATGCTGAGGTAGAGGTCGTTGACATGGTCGGGGTCTATGGCCATACCACCGCTGTAGCAACGCTCGGTGGAATTCCAGTTCAGGTGGAAGGCGTGACCGCCATACTGAACCCAAGTGCGGCGCCATTCCGAGCCTGTCCAGCGGGCATACCAATAAACGTGTGTTGTCTTGGCATCGTCGATGTGAGGATAGGCGATAACGGGATTTTCATTCTCGTCCAACGTAATCTGCCATACCCAGTTGCGGATGTTGGCAGTATTGTCCACGACGGCTGCAGGATGAGCACTGGCGTAGCTGCTCTGCTTGTTGACGTTGTGAACACCGTTGGCGATGATCGAGAGCTGGTTGCCCTTGATGTCGCGCAGGATGGGTCCGTTGCCGTGGTTGATGTCGATGACGTTGAAGTAGAGCCAGTCGGGCATCTCGTTGTCGGGGTGGCCGGTGGTGTAAGAGAGGTATATCTTGTCCTTGCCGTTGCTTTGGTACTTGGCGTATGGACGGGCACCTGTCGACTGCACAATCTGCTTCGGGCCGAAGTCAAAACGGCAGTCGCCGTTGGCATCGGGCATGGTCAGACGAGCGATGGTAGGATGCCAGTTGATGCCGCGCCAGCAGAGGTAGATATGGTCGGGGTCGTCGCTGAGGATGAAAGGCGAAGGATAGGTGGTGTTGTTGGCCGTTGCCAAGCGTTTCTCATCGCCAAGCGCCGTGATGTCGCCCGGTTTCTGCGAGACACGGTACCAGATGCAGGCCTCGTCGGTGTGACGGGTGTAGAAAATCATAACGCGCTCGTCGGGCAGCACAACGAAGGTCGGGTTGTTGTGGTCGTCGGGCTGGAAGTAGCTGCGGATAAGCACGTCGGTCTTGCGGTGCTTAACCCAATCGTACTGAGTGGCTTTCACGTTGCCATGGACATCGATGTAGCCGATGTAAGTGGCGTTGATAGTGCCGTCGGCATTTTCATAGTGCAAGGCTCGCGGATCTGCAAACCAGCACCAGGCACCCTCGTCGGCCACGACGGTGCCACTGTATGTTTCCTGAGCGAAAGCGTTAGATAGAGATGTTAACGCCAGAGCGATAGTTAGAAGGAGTTTTTTCATGATTATGCTATTCTTTATTTGTTACTTTACGAGTACTTTCTTTCCGTTGACGATATAGATGCCCTTGCGCACAGGAGTTGTCTTGCGGCCTGCGAGGTCGTACCAGTTCTCACTTTCCACGGCCTCTGACGAAGGCTCGGGCATGAGGTCTTCAATGGTGTCAAGTTCATCGAAGCGGACGCGTATCTCCGTGGGACTGTTCCATTTGTTCGTGCTGTTGCCGTTGCAGAGTAAACGAACGTAACGGGCCTCAACAGGTTCGAAGCGATAGCGTTCCATCTCGTTGGTCATGCCGCTCGAAGCAAGATTACCCGTTGCGTCAGTCCATGTGCGGTTGTCCGTAGAGGTCTGTACCTTAAAGTAGAATACGCGTTGGTTACCATTGTAGAAGGCTACATCAACAGCCCAAACGCTCTTCACGTCCTTCAGGTCGAAACGAATCCACTGGCTCGTGCCTTCCTGGCTCCAGCGGGTGGAGAGCTTGCCGTCGTTGGCGTTGGTGTGGGGGTTGCCACTTTGCGAGCCGATAGCTGTAACTGTGACATCAGCTTGCTTAGCATCCAATGGCACGGTGCGCAGGATTGTGCGCTGCTGGTTGGGAGCGAGTTCGCCGCCTTCTGCGCTGTGAAGGCCCTCTACGCTAAGGCGATAAAGTCCGTAGTCGATGCTGTCGGTAAGATGAATGGTGACGATATTGTCCTGAACATCGATGCTCTCGGTCGTCAGAGGCTCACCATTAAGCAGGTAATGAGAGGACTCGGCAGCCTCTTCAGCATCAGGTGCGACATTGAAACTGATGGCGAGGATCTTCGCATCTGCCTCGTTAATCCTGGCATCGGTCATGCGCAGCTTAGGCAGCTCAAAGTCGCCCGTTGCCAAACGGCTCATCTCCGATGCGGCAAGCAGGTATGCACCAACGCCGAAGTCGTGGTAATCGGTGGCTTTCACCGTGGTGTTGGGACTGGCGTTCTCGCCGATAGGCTGGATATAGCCTACGGTGCCGTCCTCCTGCAACGCTATAGTTGACAGGTAGTTCCAAGCGCGCTCCAGCGTTTCGCCATACTCCAGCTCGTCGAGGATACCATTGCGGATGCCCCAGGCATAGGCGAAGGTATTCAAGGCTGTGCCACTAGTCTCGCGGCCAGGAGCCTGAGCCGGATCAAGCAGCGAGCGTGTCCAGTAGCCTTCGTCCTGCTGACAAGCCTTGAGGGCTGCAGCCAACCGGCGGTAATAAGTAATGTACTCTTCGCGATGGCTGTCGTCGGCAGGCAGTTCGGCCAGAACTTTGGCAAAGGCTGCGAAAATCCAACCGTCGCCACGCGCCCAGAAATCCTTCTTGCCGGCGTTGGTCTTATGTGCCGGATAGACGTATTTGGCATCGCGGAAGTAAAGGCCTGTCTCGTTGTCGTACATGATGGAGTTGGCATACTGCCAGTACTGATACATCTTCTCAAGGTAGTTGGCGTCGCCCGTGATGTTGTAGAGCTTTGTCATGATAGGCATGACCATGAACAGGCCGTCGACCCACCAGAGATAGTCGGTGGCGGAGGTGGAAATCTCATAACCCATGACTTCCAGCGCACGCTCTATCTTCTTAGCTTCATGAGCCGGGTCGAGGTTATAGAGGTCTATATAAACCTGGAAACATACTTGGTTGTCGCCGAAGAGCACCCAGTTGGCTCCTTCGCCATAGGTCTTGTACTGCCACTGGCTCTTGTTAGTGCCCGTAGCGCCCCACCAATTTGACTTCTGCGCCCAGGCTGTTGAGAAATCGAGATAGCGCTGGTCGCCTGTAGCGTCATAAGCTGCCATATTTCCTATATGGTACACGGCACGGTTCCAGAAGTAGTCGCCATGGTTGGCATTGCGCCGCTGCCACGTTTCGTTGACGGTATTCAGTATGGCAAGCACATCGTCGCGGCTGATAACGTCGTGCATTGAAGTCACTGCGAGCGGCTGCTCCACCGTCTGCTTGAACTGAGCAAGGGCTTCAAACCATTCATCGTCCTGCGTATAGCGTCCTTCGGGGAAGATGCTCCAACCGCCACCGAAGTAGAAGGTGAGGTCTGTGCCCGTCTGGTAATCCACTACCAGACAGAGGTGGTTGTCAATAACCTGTGTCTCAGGATTGAAGGCCGCGGGCACATAAGCGCCTTGGAAGAAACGGGCGCCGGCACTGGTGACAGAGCCTTCGCTCTTGGCCTCAGCCCAACCCACTACGCCGGGTACATCAGTAAAGGCGACACCTTCGACCAAGTGTGTCATATCTGTGTGCTGATATACTGCCACGGCCAGACGGATGGTGGCAGCGGGGCCGTCGAGCCTTACGGTGGCGCGGTTGAGCAATGCTCCGGCGGTGGTCTCAACGCTCAGCGTCTTCGTATAGTCTTGTCCACCGACCTTTACATTATTATATGTCAGGGTGAAAGCCGAACGGAGAGCACTCTGCTCGGTGATGGTGCAGGTGTTGTAAGGATTGTGCATCACAAGATGTCCTCCTTCGACCACAGCCGTGCCGCCGCAGCCGAGACGCTTGCCGTTGACCGAATATGCATCAACGCCGTACTGACTCTCGTTGTGATAGTTGGAGAGGTTATACATATCATCGATGACCGGTGTGGCACGCTTCTTGAACCACACGTCAACACCCTGTGCCGTATTGGGCTCATTCTTCAGCAGCACGCTCGAATACATACGATAGGCGCAGAGGTCGTTTTCCCATGATATATCTGCACGATTCGAGGGCATCTTCACGGCGGCATAGGTTGCCTTTGCAGGTGCTGTAGGCGTGCCGGCAGTGAGGGTATAACCCATTGTGCTGCCGTGAGCCACGTTGGCACGGAAGCGGATAGTGTTATCGCCATCAGCCTCAAAGGGCACTACATTGCCCGCCTCATCCTTGAGCACTGAGGCGCTAAGCGCTGTGCCGGCAGGCACGGCAACGGTTACGGTCTCTCCTGTACGTGTAAAACCTAAAGAATTGCGGAGACGGAAATGGAAATCATCGGCTTGCGACGACATGGCCGCAAGCAACAGCGTAATAGTAGTTAAAATTCTCATATCGTTAGTTAATTTGCGGCAAAGATACATACTTTTTTCTGTTTGCGTGGCACAAATTCCCAAAATATATATATCTTTGTGCCGTTTTTTTAACGAAATGACCCTATAGTTATGAGAATCGCTTTGATAGGATATGGCAAAATGGGGCACATGATCGAGCAGGTGGCGCTCAGCAGAGGCCACGAGGTGGTGTGCCGCATCGACATCGATAATCAGGAGGCTTTCGCGAGTGAGGCCTTTCGCACGGCCGACGTGGCCATTGAGTTCACTGCCCCTGCGGTGGCGTATGGTAATATTCAGAAAGCTTTTGATGCCGGCGTCAAGGTCGTGTCCGGTTCTACGGGATGGTTCAGTGCCCACGAGGCAGAGCTCCGGCGTCAATGCGACGAGAATGGCAAGACGCTGTTCTGGGCATCCAACTTCTCGGTCGGCGTGGCTGTCTTTGCTGCCGTGAACCGCTATCTGGCGCGCATCATGAACCGTTTTCCCGAATACGATGCTCGCATGGAGGAGGTGCACCATGTCCACAAACTCGACCATCCCAGCGGCACGGCGATTACGTTGGCCGAAGGGCTGATAGCGGAGGTGGAGCGCAAACGGGCATGGGTCGTGGGAACGCTGACGCAGCCCGACGGCACCGAGGTCGTAGAGCATGAACCCGCTCCCGACGAGCTCGCCATCGACAGCATACGCCGGGGCGAAGTGCCCGGGATTCACCAGATCACCTGGGACAGCGAGGCCGACAGCATCACCATCACCCACGATGCTCATTCGCGCAAGGGCTTTGCCCTGGGCGCCGTGCTGGCAGCTGAGTTCACGGCAACGCATCAGGGACTGCTCGGCATGAACGATCTGTTCCCGTTCTAATCGCGCTGCCATTTTATCGAAACATCGAAATCACTGAATAACAATCATGAAAAAAACTGAGAAGGAACCCGTAACGTGGAAAGATTGGGTGAAGATGCTGGTCGTCGTCGCCCTATTTATCTGGTTTGTTGTTTGGATCAAGGCTTTGTGGGCACTTGTGTTCGTGCCCTTCATCTTCGACATGTATATCACGAAGAAAGTGCCTTGGACCTGGTGGAAGGAGTTGGAGAATCCCGTGACGCGCACCATCATGTCGTGGGTCGATGCCATCGTGTTTGCGCTCGTGGCCGTCTATTTCGTGAACATCTATTTCTTCCAGAACTATACGATTCCTTCGTCCTCCTTGGAAAAGAGCCTGCTGGTCGGCGACTACCTCTTTGTCTCGAAGATGAGCTACGGCCCCCGTGCTCCCCAGACACCACTGTCGTTGCCGCTCGTGCAGCACACCTTGCCCAATGGTATGAAGAGCTATAGCGAGCTGATTCAGTGGGACTACAAACGCGTGTCGCCGAAGCCCGTACAGCTGAATGACATCGTGGTGTTCAACTATCCGTCGGGCGACACCGTTGTGGCCAACCCTGCCTATCAGGCCGCTGACTTCTATGCTCTCTGTTATGGCTATGGCCAACAAATCGTGCAACAGCAGACGGGTATGCTACCGACCACCGACAGCCTCACAGCGATGCAGAAACGACAGCTCTATGCAGCCTACTACAGCCTTGGCCGACAGTATATTAATCAGAACTACCGCGAGTTCGGCGAGGTGATGTCGCGCCCCGTGGATCGCCGAGAGAACTATGTCAAACGCTGCGTAGGCCTGCCCGGACAGACCTTGCAGATCAAGGATCGCATCATCTATCTCGACGGGAAGCCCAACAAGGAACCGGACAACGTACAATACACTTACCACGTCCACCTCAAGGACGGACGTCGCGACCTGCCGGAGAATGTGGCCAGGGAGCTACGACTGAGCAGCGACGACCTGCGCGACCTCCATCAGACGGGTATCATGCCGCTGACAGCTGCCGCACGCGAGGCGCTGCTGGCCATGACGGATCTCGTCGAGAGCATCGACATCGACACGACAGCTTCGCCCAGCGAGCTGTATCCTCTCGACGGTGGCTACGGATGGACGCGCGACAACTACGGCCCGGTGTGGATTCCCAAGAAAGGCGAGAGCGTACAGCTGACACTCGAAAACCTGCCCATCTACGAACGACCCATCCGCGTGTATGAAGGCAACAAGTTGGAAGTGAAGGACGACGGCACGATTCTCATCAACGACGCCGTGGCCGACAGCTACACCTTCAAGATGGACTACTTCTGGATGATGGGCGACAACCGCCATTGCTCTGCCGATTCACGCTATTGGGGCTTCGTGCCCGAAGATCATGTCGTCGGCAAGCCCATCATGATATGGCTCTCCACCGACAAAGATCGTGGCTGGTTCGACGGACATATCCGATGGAACCGTCTCTTCCGGTGGGTTGAGGATATTAAATAGCAACGCTTTTTAACAAATACGCTTATTATTTTTTAAAAAGGAGCCCACGCTCACCCTGTCGCCGAAAAAAAGTACTAACTTTGCATCGCAACTAAGTACCTAAAGGTTCATTCTATGGTTACGATCAAAAAAGTAGAAGGCCGACGCGAGCTGCGGGCCTTCATCAGGTTTAACTATCACCTTTACAAAGGCAACCCCTACGCTGTCCCCGATTTCCTCGAGGACATGCTCGACACGTTTAATCGCAAAAAGAACGCTGCATTCGAGTTCTGCGAGGCCGATCTCTTCCTGGCATACAGGGACAACAAAATCGTTGGGCGCGTCGTCGCCATCATCAACCACAAGGCCAACAAGACGTGGGGCACCAAGAACGTTCGCTTCGGATGGATCGATTTCATCGACGACATCGAGGTGCTCAAGGCGCTCTTGGACACCGTCGAGCAGTGGGGACGAGAACGGGGCATGAACAAGATCGTCGGGCCCCTCGGATTCACCGACATGGATCCCGAGGGGATGCTCACCGAAGGCTTCGACCAGCTCTCCACCATGAGCACCAGCTACAACTACCCCTACTATCCCAAGCTCATCGAGCAGCTCGGATTCGAGAAAGAGGTAGATTGGGTCGAACGAAAGGTCATGGTGCCTACCGCCGATGCACAGGCCGACGCCGCCAAGTATATCCGCGTGGCTGAACTGAGCAGCAAGCGCTACAACCTGCACATGCGGCGTTTCAAGAGCCACAAGGAAATCCTCGAAGCGGCCGACGGGCAGTACGTCCAGAAGATCTTCGACGTCATCAATCGCTCCTACGCCAACCTCTACGGCTATTCCCAGATGAACGAGAGGCAGATCAAGCAATATGCCGACACATACCTCCCCTTCCTCGACACACGCCTCCTTGCCGTCGTCGAGGACGAGAACAACGAACCCATCGCCGTCGGCATCTGCATGGGATCGCTCTCCTATGCCCTCCAAAAAGCCCACGGCAAACTATTCCCCTTCGGATGGTGGCACCTCGCCAAGGCCGTCTACATCAAACCTGCACCCGTGCTCGACATGCTCCTCATCGGCGTGCTCCCCGAATGGCAGAACAAGGGCGTCAACGCCCTGCTCTTTGCCGAGATCATCCCCGTCGCACAGAAGATGGGATTCGTATGGGCTGAGACTCACGTTCAGCTCGAGGACAACGAGAAGAGTCAGGTGCAATGGGCCCATCTCGACTGCACCATACATAAACGCAGACGTTGCTACAAGAAAGATCTATGATAGCCCAAGATAATAAAGATATACCAATGTCCTATACCGAAGACGAGATACGACACCTCTCCGACATGGAGCATGTGCGCACACGACCCGGTATGTACATCGGACGACTCGGCGACGGCACACATGCCGAGGACGGAATATATGTCCTCCTCAAAGAGGTCATCGACAACTCCATCGACGAGTTCAAGATGAATGCCGGCAAACGCATCGAAGTCACCATACACGACAACCTCCGCGTCACCGTACGCGACTACGGACGGGGCATACCACTCGGAAAGCTCATCGAAGCCGTATCCATGCTCAACACCGGAGGTAAGTACGACTCCAAGGCATTCAAGAAAAGCGTAGGACTCAACGGCGTAGGACTCAAGGCCGTCAACGCACTCTCATCACGCTTCGTCGCCCAAAGCTGGCGCGACGGCGCCACACGCCGTGCCGAGTTCGCCAAAGGCGAGCTCATTCATGATTCCTCCATCATCGATCATCCATCCTCAATCGCCGTCGGCGGTTCTCCCGCCGACACCAAATCCCCCTCCATCGCCGTCGGCGGTTCTCCCGCCGACACCAACCCCCCCTC
>Ga0247611_10000643_pt1 | contig 69266 bp, 99 predicted proteins | sample 177DNAGHGhighgp2_FD_192422 | JGI IMG/M metagenome (GOLD analysis project Ga0247611, IMG submission 192422) | Sheep rumen microbial communities from Palmerston North, Manawatu-Wanganui, New Zealand - 1770 DNA GHGhigh gp2 | ecosystem: Host-associated > Mammals > Digestive system > Stomach > Rumen...
CTTCATGTGTGTCAATGTAACGTTGCAAAGTATATACAACATTAACAAGGTTAGCTATGTGGTGATTTAAAGCTTTGTCTTTGATATCAGGGTCTTCTTGTATACTAAAGTAACTCTCGTGCCAAAATCTGATATGTTGTACCCATCCGTTATGATCACGGATATTGTCATCGTACAGTTCAAGAGTCTTCTGTCTGTAAGCTTCCTTGATATCACCTTCTGTAGGAAACGTTATCAAAGATATGCGGGTGCAGAATTCGTGAACGTAGAACAACTGTGACAATGCATTAATGACAGGATCTATAGCCTTTGCTATGTGCTTTTGTTGCTCTTCGTCAAAAGAAAATACCGTTTCTTTCAACTGTTCTACGAGTTTCCAAAGCGGTAACGTTTGACCGCTAAAACATTTAGGTACCGTAAATTTCTTGTTAAGATACTTGCACATTTGATACTTAAGAAAGAGACGCCTGCGTTGTAAGAGAGAATTCTTAAAAATCTTCTCTTGTCTTTTGATATCAGCTATGACAGCGTCGGTAACTGCAACGCCATTTTGTCTTTTTTCGTAATCTTGTCTGAAGATCGCGTTCTTGGTGTCAAGTTCTTTCTTGGCAGCTTCGCTTGGCGTCCAAGAAGATAACCATATTTCAGAAAGACCGTTAGACAATTTGCCGTCTTCAAAGTAAAGGATATCAGCTATCTGCTTATAAGCCACGCAATACTCTACACAGTCAAGATTAGTAGGACTGTTGTAACCACCTGATATCTTGTTAAAGCAAGCTTCAGATTCTTCTTGATAGAGCTGTTCTAACAGCCTTTTAAGTTGTGCAACCAAGCCCTTGGTGTCTTCAAAGACTTTAAGATTGCACAACAAGTTAAAGGCGTTAGTCACCAAGACAGACTTTTCTTCTTGGGTTAGAACAGCTATAATGTCACGCCGTCTCATATCGTTTTCTGGAACTCATGAAGTTCCTGTAATGCCTTGAGAAGATCAGTACCTCCAAAGTTAACGGCAAGCTTAACAAGGGCGGCTTTTTCATGAACTACAGCTCTTGCGCCACCTATCTTCTTGATCTGTACTTTTAATGCTTTAATCATTTCCTTGATATCAGGATCTTTCACAAGACGTTTGTAGATATCAACAAACTTAACCCGAAGAACAAGTTGCTTTTTGTACAATTCTTTCTCGTACTGAGCAGTAACAAGTTCGAACTGTTTGATAGCAATAACTCTATCGTCGTAAGACATTGAACGGTCGTCTGTAACATAGTCATCACGGTTAGGTCTTTGTTCTGCTGCTTCTTCTTTTAAAGCTTCGACTTCTTCTACGACAGCTTCAAGTTCTGCAGCAAAAGTATGCCACGTTTTATTGTCGCTGCTCTGCAACATATTGATAACAGTAATGACAATAGGATCATCGTCATAATCCTTTAGCGTCCAGTGGTGTACCATACTGCAGCAGGCTTGTTCAACGTTATAATAACTCATACCTGTTTGAGAGAAGAAGTTCTTGAGAGTTTCAAGACGCTTATACTTAACGTCAAGACGTTCAACGACAAGTTCGTCCCACTTCTCTGCGTAAGTTGTTGCTGCTGCTCTCATACCGTCAGTAAGCTCTTCTTTGTTGTTAGCTATTTTGTCTATGATATCAGAGAGTTCTGCAAAGCTGATATCAGACACAAGCTTGCCGGTGTAGCTGGCAATGGCTGCAGCAGTTTGGTTTGACACAACAAGTTCCTTTTTCATAGAAATCGTTCCTCCTAATTACGGTTAAAAAGTCACAACTATTTTAAGAGACAAAGAAATATTTTTGTCTCCTATTTTTGTTTTAAGGTGCCGAAGGCCCACTAAGATATGTTGCTTTTAACGTAATATCATAAACAAAAGAAGAGATCTGAAAAAGCCAGATCTCTTCTTTTGTTACTCTTACCACATTCTACCTGTATAGTCCATATAGTAAGCCAGTCCCGGTTCAAGCCCCTCAAGACTTTCTGCCCTTGCTACAAGTTCGTTCCACTCATCAGCCGTAAAGTGTTGCAGCAAACACTCTTCTGAACAGTAATAAGCTAAGCCGTCTTCATAGACCCATGCTTGGTGTACTTCAGCACCACAGTGAGAACAGATACGAGTATCAGGACGCCCTGATTTCTTTTTACGGTAAGGCCCCAGCCATGCATAATCGTCATGACTTTCAGGCACAGTAACTTCTGCTTTTAAGTCAGATATTACACCGTCACAGACTTCTTGAAGATCTCTTTTAACCTGTCTAATGAACTCTTCTTCTTCTAATCTTTCGTTGCTCAAAATTTTTATCCCTCCAACGTTACGCTTGTGCGAACTGTTTTTCTAGGGTTTTTACAACTGTGTCATACAGTTCTTGGCTTGTTGATACCAGCGCTATCCAACCAAGACGATTAATCTCTGCAGGTCTCATTACACTGTCAGGAGGAGTCCCCTTATTAATCTTATACCAAGCGTAATACCGCCTGCAGTTATTCTTGTAGTCTTCAAGACACTTGTCTATATCGATATCAAGATCTGTTGATATCACTTCATAACACAATGCCTTAGATTCACTGTATAATAGAATACCGCTTTCATTAAGTTGGGTAGTAAGACGTGAAATATGTTTACACCTTGCTGATATCACAGGTAAAGGTTCAGTTATTGTGTTTTCTTTTTCAAGTTTAGTTACCCGATCTGATATCAAAGATATTTTTTCTTTTTGTCGTCGTTGTTCTTGTTCGATGGCTACTAAAGCTTCTCCTATTTGTAGGATAGCCTGACCGTAACTTGGAACTATTGTTTGCTTCTGTACAACAGTTTGTGTTTGTCCTATTTCAGCTTGCCTTGTCTTGACAGCGAAGTAAGTTTGAGCTGCTGCTATTTCAGGCTTACGGGGATCGCCATTCATAGCTATAACGTAACAGGCATAACGGTTAAGACGATAGTCAGTTACTTCCTGAACACGTCCCTTACCTGAAATTATTGGCTTGAGATACTCCTCAATCCAACTGTGTTCTTGCATTCCTGCATTGTAAATAGACTTTTTTGCCCGTTTTATGGCTTTCTCGAAGTCATCCCATCTGCTGTATTTTAACCAAGAAAACAGCTCACGTGCGTACCATATCTCTTGCCCTCTTTCCGTATGTTTGATACTGTCAAAGGGGCTTGTACTGTTGTTTTCTACGGTACTATTTTCCTTTGCTTTTTGTTTTTGCCTTAGCGTCAAAAACGGATTAAACTTTTTACCTTCTGTTGTCAAAGTCATTGTCCTCCTTATATGTCTTAACGTATAAGATTGTAATGTTACACAAGCATACGCATCACCTCCTGTTATTGTTGTAAGGTGCGAAGCCCGCTTATTACGCGTTATCTTCTTCAAGATATCTTTTTCTGTCTTCCAAAAAAACTTCAGATCTTTCTTTTGCTTCTTCTAAAGGCCTAATCCTGTCATAAGGTTGGATCTTGTAGTAGTAATCACACTTTTTTCTCTTACCTGGATCAAACAAAGCCATAGTTTGATATTCGTCAGGTATTGCACGATAACGGTAACAAGTTTTTTTACTCTTACAATTTGTGTTAGCACACATTGCAATATCAGGCATTTTTATCTTTACTCCCTTTCCTTTGATATCAAAGACAACAGGTAATCATAAGATACTATCTTAATACCAAGTTCTTTTGCTTTCTGCATTTTTTTGCTGGAACTTACGATATCAGTAGTTAGCAGATAGTCAGTTTTTTTGCTGACAGTATTTGTAACAATACCGCCATTGTTTTGGATAAGGTTTTCTGCCTGGACTCTTGATATCGGTAACTTTCCTGTTATAACCCATACACTGCCATTAAGTTGACCTTCTGTGATATCAGATTCCCTTACAGTAAGAAGTTCTTCTAACGCCTCAAACTTTTCTATAAAATCAGGACTTGCAAGAATGGCAGCGGTCTTACTGCCTATACCTTGTATACCTTCAAGCTTTTTGCGGTTATTCAAGGCTTCTCTTATCTTTGTAAGGGTACCAAACTCTTTTTCAAGAATTGTACCTACCGATGCGCCTATTCCTGACACACAACAAGCCTTGATAAAGACCGGTATCGTAACGGGCTTGGTTAAGGCGTCAAGAAGACTGCGATAAAGATTTTCTGCACTCTTTTTGGCAAAACCGGGTAAGCTTAAGATCTTGTTAATGGTCATACTGAACAGAACAAGTTCTTTCTCTTGAGTGCCGTACATCTTAACTATTTTTCTTGCAGTATCTTTAGAAAACCCCTTGACGTCAAGGACTTCCTTTGACGCAAGGAAGTCCATATTTTGAACTACTCTTTCTTGACAGTAAGGATTAACACAGCATACGTCAGTAATGTCGTCATGAGTATAAACCTCTGTAGGGTATTCACATGACGGACAAAAAGCAGGTTTGGAAAACAGAAGTCCTGACGTTCTCTGATAAACAGACAATATCTTCGGTATTACTTCACCACTCTTGCAGATATTGACGGTATCACCTTTCCTAAGCTGTAACTTCTTCAAAAATCCGTAATTATGAAGTGTTGCTCTCGTTACTGTAGTACCGTCAATATCAATAGGCTTGAGAACTGCAACAGGCGTTATCCTTTCTCTTCCTGTTTGCCAAAGAACGTTAGTCACCGTAGTTTGGTAAATATCAGCAGCCTTTTTCCAAGCTATAGCGTTATTGGGGTGATGCATAGTCTGTCCCAACAATGTGTAAGAATTCTTTAACGAGAAAGGTTTTATGACAATACCGTCAATAGGAATATCTTTGTCTTTTAGATCGTCATACATAGACCTGACATTCTCAAGCAAGTGATCGTTACAAATTTTTGTCTCGATAACGCTAAAGCCCGTTTGCTTAGTCAAGATATCAAGCTGTTCCTTTGTTGATAAGTCAGAGCCCGGTATCTCGTAAACAAGGTAAGACAAGTAAGGCAGGTAAGGGCTGATATCTTTATTTCTCAGAATACCTGCTGCCGCGTTACGGGGATTAGCAAACAAGCTTTCACCTTGTGCTTCTTGTATTTTAACAATTTCGTTAAACTTAGTTTTTAACAGGTAAACTTCGCCTCTAACAACAAGATCCTTATCTTGGATAATGTTGGCGTGTGACAGATTTGGAATGAAGGCAGGTAAGATCTCACCTTCAATGCCTTTTCGTCCTCTTGTAACGAATACAATCTCATTCTCAACTTTGTACGCTGCTACGGTCAGACCGTCAATCTTGGGTTGTAAGCTTACCGTACCACCAAACTTTACAAGAATGTTCTCTATCTTCTCTGTGATATCAGGATCGTCGTCATAAATTTTATCAAGAGAAAGCAAAGGTGTCGGGTGTTTGAACGTTTCAAACCCTTCCTTAACTTTGCCCGGTACGTAGTCAAGAGAACCGTACTGTTCTTCGTAACTGCGCCTAAGATCGTCATACTCCTTGTCTGACATAATGAGAGTATCCTGATCATAGTAAGCATGATCAGCGGCCTCTATCTTTCTGCGTAAACTCTTTTCTTTTATCATAAAAAAGAAATACCTCCTTTTATCGTAAGTCTGACAAAAACACAACAGATGCTTTATCCTTAACTTGTTCGTCACGCCATATTGTCTTTTCTTCGTTAAAGAGAGATAAACATTTACGGCACAAGTCCTGCATATCACCTGACCAAGGAATATCGGTAATATCGGATCCGCATCTCTTACAAACAACTTTTTCTTTTAGCCAAGGTATCTTTTTGATATCAGAATGTACCTTATGCCAAGGCAACCTTGTCAGCTTTATCATTTTGGGCAGTCTTTTCGTTGAGAAGTCGCCTCTGTCGGTTAGGTCTATGTTTCTGTCCATGTAACATTATCCTTTAATCTTGCCACAGTTGAGAAACGCAGCGGCGTGTCGTCAATAGTTCCTGCTTTTACTGCCTTAACTCTTCGTTCAAGTTCTTCTATCGTAATATCATTTGCAACCTTGGCAGGTTCAAGGTGATCTGCCGCTATCATTTCGGTTACATACTTGTCCAAAGTAAGGTCACAGTAATCGTCTGCCCAGTCACAGATAAAGTAAAAACGGTGATTCCAGATCTTGTTATCCTTACTTTTAAAAACACCAAGTGCTATCGGATCCCTTGCACGGTCCTTGTTCTTAACTTTCCGTTCTTCCTTACCTGTGTAGTCGGTAAAGACGATATAGATTTCGTCAAACAAAGGCTTCGCTTTTTGGATAAGGACCGATTGTTCGTCAGGTATTTTCCTTTCAAAAGAAGCGATATCAGTTATCTTAACTACACTTTTAGCTACGTTAGTTATGTAAAGATCAAGGTCGTCTCTGTAAATAAAAGTCGTGAAACCTGCGCTAATGGCTTCTTGTTCTCTTGTAACGTTCTTAACGTGAAACAAAAGTCTCTCAGCACTGTCTTTCTGTCCGTTATCAAGAAAAGCTTGTATTTCACCTTTTAAAGAATCCTGTAAGATATCAAGCATACCTCTCGTTACAACTTGCCGTTTATCCTTAATCTGTTTAAAAAAGTCCTGCGGCGGTAAGTTCTTTGAGAAGATCCTCTTCCTGATCCTTGATATCAGGTTTTTTATCGTTTGAAACACTGTATTCCATTCCTTTCAAAAAACGCAATCTTGTTTCCTCTTCAAACAGCCAAGCAATATCAGGTTCTTCTCCTTCTTTTAAAATGGTAACAAGGCATACGGCTTGATCCTTTTTAACAAAAGTAACTACTGTGCCTCTAAGATAGGTTAGAACCAAGATATCAAGATAACAATCATACCACTTGAGATCGATAACTTCTTTTATCATACGGGCTATTCCTTTAATCCCCGTTGTTCTTATTACTGTATTGACAGGGATCCATCCTTGGTGTTTAAGACGCTTCCTGATATCCTTTTTAAGTCGTACGTTATAGCGATAGAAGTCATCTGACGGACGCCTCTTCTTCTTAGAAAAATCGGTTGCTGTTAAAAAACGTAACACCTTCAACCCTCCCCTCTGTTAGTCTGCTTGTCTTTTAAGAAAGGTGTCTCTTTAAGCTTTTGCCATATTCTGCAGCTTACTCCTGTCATTATACACAAAAGGCAGGGATTTTTTCAACCCCTGCCTTCGTGTTTATTTTACACCCTTTTCAACCCTTATTAGTTACCTTCGAAATTACAGCTAACATTGTTTCGTTCTGTTCTTCAAGATACTTCACTCGTCTTTGAAGATCGTCTACCCTGCTTCCACGTTCCTCAATAAGACGTTGCCTTTCGTCTAAAAGACGCTGTCTTTCATCTAGTAACTGCCCTGTGAGTTCTTGGACCTGTGTTGTGTACTGACACGCCTGTTCATATTGTCTTTGATAGAACGCCGCCTTAATCCTTGCTACGGTTGTTGCACTGTCGTCCTGCTTTGGTTTGGCAGCAATGTCGCCATTATAACGATTATCTCTTATTGCTGCAAACAAGGCATAGCCTTCTGGTGTCAGAAGTTTGAGTACCCCTTTAGCCCTTACAGGGATTTCTCCATTTTCCTTAAGACGACGTACAGTTTCACTATCAGGTCTGAAGTAATGTACTCCTTCTTGAAATACGTGCTTGTTACCGTTTAAAGTGTTATAGACTGTTGCAACGTTACAGCCATACTCTTGTGCAGCTTGCGCTATCGTATAGTATTCTCTAGCCATCTAAAGCATCTCCCTTAACTTAGTAGCGTCATTATAATACGCTTTGGTATCATTGTCAAGACTGTAAAATAATATTTCGTATAGATCATATCATTAAATGGCGTTATGACAATGTTTTTGGCTTCAATCCATAATAGAATCATAAAAGTGTGTGTTCTGTTAATCTGACCATAATATCTTAGTTGATATCAACTACAGCTCATTAGGCTTTTAAGAGCAAGAATCTCTGTTAGCTTACGTCATAACCTTCAATCTATGGTATCTAAAATTAAACCATTTTAAGAATAAGCTATAAATCATACTTACAAATGGCGTCGTAACAACGTTTATAAGCATAATCCATAATAGAATCATAAAAGTGTGTGTACCTGTTAAGTTAACTGCAATACCTTAGTTGATATCAACTAGCTCTTGCTTTGACAGAACAATATCACATTCTACATTCCAGTTATTATAGCAATCTGTCTTTCCTTTTAGAAGCACAAGTCTCTGTCAGCTCGTGTTATAACTTTTAACCTGCTTCTAACCTATGATATCTAAAATTGCACCATTTTAAGGATCGGTTTTAAATCATACCTATAAACCTTGTTGTGACGCCATTTGTTAGCATAATCCATAATAGAATCATAAAAGTGTGTGTTCTGGCTAAACCTGTCACTTTGGTTTCGTTGATATCTCAGACGATTCATAAGCTTTTAGAAGCATAGGTCTCGTGCTGTCTGCATCTCTTTCTTGATAAGAGTCATTTATGATATGAGAGTGTCCCTGAGATACAGAACTGCCTATCCTTTTAAAAGGATTAAGATCCTTGTGTGATATCAACTAAAGGTACAACACCGGTTTTAACATAACACACAGTTTTATGATTCTATTATGAGTCGCAATCATAAATCTTGTTATGACGCCATTTATGGGTATGGTCTGTAAGAAACAGCATTTTAAGAAAAACAGAAGAGTACAAATCATAGCCTTGTTGATATCTGTAGTTGCATCTGACCTTAAAAACGCCCCTTTGCCTTACGGCAAGGGGCTGCAATTGTAATACAGGACACCTAAGATTCCTTCTTCTAAAAGCTTCTGAATTGCTAAAGATTTGAACTAATGTTTGTGATATCAACTTATGATTGATAATAGAGAATGAACGTCAGGATCAAAGCCTACCACTCTTGTTACACCACAATTTTGGATTAATCGTTGACACATCACACAAGGTACTGCTTTTACTATTGTGTGTTTGATAAGATCGAAGCCAAAGAGATAGAGAGTTGAACCTACAGCTTGTTCTCTATTAACAGAAAGAAGACAATTACTTTCTGAGTGAATGGCAGGACAATCACTGGTGTAGTTACTGTTGTGCTGTGCACCTCTTGCTTCTCTTGCACAGTAGCCTGTGTCACAACAGTTAACGGCGCCCCTTGCACTGCCGTTGTATCCTGTTGCTATTATGATATCATTCTTAACAAGTACTGAACCATAGCGACGTCTCAGACAAGTTGATCTTAAGGATATAGCAGCAGCTATGTTAAGGTAATACAAGTCTTTATCAGGCCTGTAAGTCATCAAAGTACACAACCTTTCTACCTTGAAAGAAAAAAATCATTGACGGCATTCCTATCTTTTGACAGAAAACAAAATCTTCTATTGTTGCAAGAGTGTAAGAAGACACCTTAAAAGTTTCTTCGTTGCCCCATGACTTCTTTATCCAAAATACATTCTTGGAAATCTTTGTGCCTTCGTCAGGGGATTCATATCCTGATAACTGCAATAACATACGTCTGTCATACCACGATATCTTTCTGTTGGCAAGATTAACTAAGTCTAGCATTAGTCCGTACTCCTAAAAGAAAAAGTTGTATTGCTAATAGTTCTTGATCAGTACTTCTTTTCCTGTTCTTGTTGTGCCGTCTCTACTAATACTTCTTCTGACAGGTACCGCTGTAATATCATAATCCTTGTACAGTTCTCTAACGAAGTCTGTATCATTGTTTGATATCATTACCTTAACTTGTTTTTTTGACAGTTCCTTAACTAGAGCAGCAAGTTCTTGTTGATCCTTATCAGAAAATAAGTCTTGTGTATACGAAGTAAAGTTAGCAGTTTTAGAGACAGGATCATAAGGTGGATCAAGATAGACAAAATCGCCTGCAGCAGCTGAAGAACAGATTTCTTGATAAGGTGCGTTTTTAATAGTTACAGAACCTTGTAAGAAAGTTGATATCATAGCAAGATTCTCAAGATCAAGATTACACCCGTCTTCCTTCTTATTCCAAGGTACGTTAAATTCACCTTTGCTGTTAACACGCCATAAGCCGTTAAAACAATGTTTGTTCAACCATAACATTGCTGCTGCTGTTGCTGCTATCTGTTCATCCTTAAGATTGTTGTACTGTTTTCTTATCAGCTGGTATCGTTCCTTGGTGCAAGGTGTACGATCAAGCCAAGATATTATTAAAAGTAAAATACCAAGATTGTCTCTGACATAACACCAAAGATTTATAAGTTGTTTGTTGATATCACCCAAGACAGCAGTTTTAGGTTTTATGTCAAGGAACAGGGCGCCTGCACCCAAAAAAGGTTCATAGTAAACGTCGTAAGAAGAAGGTATGTTTATCCTGAGAGTTTCCAAAAGTTGTCTTTTGCCGCCTGCCCACTTAAGAAACGGTATCATATTCTCGTAACATTCCTTTCTGCAAGATACATAACTATTACAAGGTTAATACAAGACAAGATCAAAGTACCGTAGAAGAAGTGAGAGTAGCTGCCGAACAACTGATAGAAGTAAATCAAAGTTATGGGAGCTATGAAACCTGCTACGCCCCAAGCAGACAGTACAGATCCAAATATTTCTCTCATTTCCTCAATACCAAAAAGATCATTAATGTAAGCAGGCATAACGGCAAACATACCGCCGTAGCAGGCTATGATCGTAAAAACACAAAGCTTATAGACAATGTAACTGTTAAAGTAAAAGAATGTCAGAACCGCTATCAGTTCACATACTATCAGAGCTACAGTAGTTAAAGGTCTTCCTATGATATCAGACAAGAATGACCAAAAGAATCTTGCAATGCCGTTAGTAAAGCCTGCTATTCCTACGATTGTTGCTGTCTCATAGCTTGGTACAGCAAACAACTGCTGAGTCATGGGTGCCAAAGACGACAGGATACCTATGCCTACTGTAATATTAATGAAAAACAGTAACCATAATAGTCTGAAGTTAACGTTCTTAAACAGGGGATCCTTGCTTTTAACTTCTTCGACAATACTGTCCTGCTGAACAGAAGGATTAGGCCTTAAAAAGAAAATTGACGGCAGCATAAGTAAGGACATAAGTCCTCCTACTATCAGGAAGATATTATCGGTTATGCCTATGCTGTAACAGTAGTGATACCCCTGTGACGCTATAATACTTGAGAAACCAAAACCTGTTATCACCATACCTGCTGCTACACCTTTATACTTACCATACCAAGTCATAAGAACAGGAATAGGTGTAAGGTAAGCTATACCTGTACCTATACCAAGAATGACACCATAACCAATAATCAGCAAGGAGTAGATTTCGTTAGTAACTGCTACTGTTGATATCAACATACCTGTAAAAAACAAGACAAAGGCTGTCGCACATGACTTCTTTGGTCCTGCCTTCTTTATTTTGTCAGAAAACAGCAGTGTCGAAAATCCCAAAAAAAGAAGAGTAGTACCAAAGACTATGGTTATCTGCAGTTGTGACCACCCTGTCTCTTCCATTATGGGGTTAACTGCTACAGACCAAGCGTAAATAGATCCTACTGCAAGGTGTAGAAGAATTGCTGATATCGTTGCTGCAATCTTACGTGTCATCATCTTCATTCACCACCTTATCTGTAACGACCCTGCTAACCCTGCACGCTTGAATCATATGTCCCGTTACTCCGTCAATATGAACAGGGAAACTCTGTCCTGTCTTTCTGTCAGCAGCGTAAACGTAAAGAACAGAGTCATGGGTTCTGTCCTTCCCTGCAGATAAGAGTACGTTAGTCTCTGCGCACAAGCCCATACACTGTTCTTGAGAACAGTTAGAGATATTGCCCGTCTCTCTTGCGTAAGTACATTGTTGATTGTTCCAGCAGTCGATGCAACCGTCTACGGCACCGTTATAGCTTGACGCAATAACAGAACCTTCAGGATTAACCAAAATTGCACCTTCTTTGTAAAGGTAGCAAGTTGACCCTTCTGCTACAGCCTTAGCTATTCCCATGTAGTAATTGTCTTTTTGTTTTTGAACCACGAATCATTGTCCTCCTTTAACAAATTTCTGTTACTGCTTCTGTTCTTTGTTATTGTGATACCATGATCTATTCTAATCCTGACAGAAGCATTAACACTAACTGCTTTACCTCCTGTAGTATAAGGTACGTGATTTAAGTCTTCTCTTTCTTGGCTGATAAACACAAGTACGCCGCCTTTTTTATCAAGCATAGGCAAGATCTTATTAAAATGTTCCAACAGGTCACGTCTCTGTTGTTTAACAGTAATATCAGAGACAGGCATATCCATAAACTTTTGCGGTATCAAAGACGCTGTTGAATCGATAACGATAAAGCAGTTACCGTAGCCTATTTCTTCTAACGAGAGAAGATAGCTGACAGCGTAAAATACGATTTCATTCATAGAACTTGCTATGACTATGACGTTATTGTGTTCTATACCTGCAGCGGTAAGATCGTTTGCCGTTATCTTGTGATCTGCGTCAACAAGAAGACATATTTTACTATGTTGTGCTTGTTCTATCAAAGAAAGTGCAAGCTGTGTTTTTCCTGCTGCCAAAGGGCCGTAAATTTCTGTTACTCTTCCTAACGGTAAAGATAAGGCGTTAATCGTGTTTTTCAAAACAGTCGACCTCCTAAGAGTTTTGCCTTATCCTACCATAGAAAGAAACAACAGTAAAGCCTTCAAATCTCTTGCCACAGGTAAAACTTAAGATAGCCTTCTGCAGTTACGGCAGCAGAAAAAGGCAGGTCAGAAACTATCTGATCTGCTACTTTGTGTGTATTGCGGTGAAGTTTGGCTGCTATCTTATTGCTGATATCACACAACAAGTAGTCAGGCGTCTTGCTTTCAAAGATAGAGAAGGTAACGTCAGAACAGCTGCGGTGATATCTTATTGCTGCTTGTTGAAAGAGAGAAAAACAATCTTCTATTCTCAATGGTATCAACTCCTTTTGATATCATATTACCGAAATCAGCCGTGAAAGCCCCCAGCTTTAGCTATAAAGAGAAGTCAACAAAAATCTTCCTCTACAGCTTCACCCTTTATAATCGTCTGATCCAGCTTCTCTTTCTTGCTGACAATCTTGAGAGCTATGTCGTCATAGCTGTCTTCTACAAGAAGCTGATAGACGTAAACGGTTCTGTGTACGCTGTCTGCCCTTTCTATGCGTCCATGCCTTTGTGTTTGTACGGCGTAAGACTGTGCAAGATCTAACTCTACAAGATAACCGCAATGAGATAAGTTAACGCCTTCAGCGGCAGCCTCCGTCATAAGAAGAATTTGATAATCGCCTTCTTCAAACTTTTTATAGATTTCTTGATATCGTTGTTTGTCAGACATACTGCCGTTAACTACTGCTATCTTGATATCAGACAATTCTTTTTCTTGTTTGAAACGTGATATTAAGATAGACTGATATCGTTTAAAACGTGAAAAGACAGCGACTTTTTCGCCGCTGCTTATAATCTCTTTAACAAGTTCTACCAGCATCTCTGTCTTTTGACTCTTGTCACTTGTCACAAACATCTTAGAAAGATTATTGTCTGACGCTGCAAGCAAAAGTTCATCGTCAGCTATTTCTTGTGCAAAAGTCTGATACATCATAATATCAGCTTCTGCCTTCTTAAGTTCTGCTGACGTTTTTGCACCTGCCTTGGCAAGGTTAGCGGCAATCTTTCTTTCGGCTTCCTTGGTCTCTTTTAACAACTGTAACAACTGATCGCTTTTCTTCTGTTGTTTAGGTGTAAATCTTGTTGTTCTCTGCAAGATTACTAAGCTTGGCAGTTGTGACGATATCTCTTGTTTGGTCTTAACGATCATCCAAGGTAACAGCTTCTCGTTAAGTTCTTCTTGATTTTTTGCACCTATCGGTTTTCTGATATAGTCACCAAAGGTTATCCACTTAACGTAACGTTCACCAAAGGCACCTTTTTTGGGAAATAGCGCAGGATTGACAAACTTAAAGATACCGAAAATATCCATAGGATTTTTTTGTACAGGCGTAGCAGTAGCACCTATAGTAAATTTTGCCCCCGAAAACTCACAAGCAGCTTTGGCACGCTTCGTAGTATCATCCTTAATCATCTGTGCTTCATCAAGGAAGACAAATTCAAAATTCTTTTGCTTAAGCTTGGTTCTAATATCAAGGTCTCTAAGTTGTTCGTAGTTAACGATAAAGATATCAGCACCGTTAAACTGTGAAGTAAAGGCAGTTTTATCCTTTTTAAGTTGTGACATTGTTTGGATAATGCAAGGTTTAAAAGAAGAAAACTTCTCTACTTCTTTAGCCCATTGCTGTTTGAGAGAAGCTTTAACCACTATCATACAAGGTCCTGATATCTTACCAAGCTTAAGGGCAAGATTATACGTACCTATACCGATAAGGCTTTTTCCTGAACCACAAGGCAAAACTATAAGGGTTTTTTCTTGTGCTACACAAAACCTGATAACTTCTTTCTGATAGGGGTAAGGTTGAAGCTTAAGACCTTCTGTAATATCAGGTATCTTCTTAACAGGTTTAGGCAGCTTTTTGTCTTCACCTACAATCTTCTTCTCTTCAGATAAGAGATAGTCCTTGGTCTCTTCTCGAACTAACCATGTGCCAAAGTTAAAGTCATATCTCTTATCTGATATCTTGCCAAGTATACTTGAAAAGACGTTAAAGAATTTCTTGTCTTCATTAGAGAAGGCTACACCATAGTTATAGCCATCTTCATTATTTAAAAGCTTTGATATCACAAAGATCTTCACACGCCTGATCCACCTTTCAAGGTCTTAACGTAAACATTGTCTATTTCTTTTAAAAATCTGCTTGGAAGAGAACGCGAAGGTTTGCCGCCCCTCATAACACTTTTGGATCTTGTAAGGAACAGTACATCTTTAGCCCTTGTCATACCGACGTAAAACAGTCTGCGTTCTTCTTCAAGATTACCTTCTTGTAAACTTTTAAATGAAGGTAAGCAGCCGTCATTATTGCCTACGATAATGACAACAGGCCACTCAAGTCCTTTAGACACGTGAAGGGTCATAAGCTTAACGGTATCATTCTCATCTTCGTCTTCTTCCTTGATATCAGCAGTCATATTAATAAACTCGGTGACGTTCTTGTAATCTTTTGCTACGTTAGAAAGCGCTTGTAACAGCGATTTAGATTGTTCGTAGTTATCTGCAATGTTCTTCCTGATATACTCGTCATAGTTGATAAGATTATAAGTTTCAGAAATAAGAGTAGCAACGCTGATATCAGGATCATCTTCTGTACTCTCGATCATAGCAGCGATATCACAAAGCTGTAAGATAATGTTAACAAAGTTATCGATACCTTGTTTTGTCTTAGTTTGTTTAACCTTAGCAGCCTTGCATGACTCAAAAATTGTAACACCTTCATTGTCTTGAAAGTAATCTAAAATAGCCTTAAGACTTGCGTCACCTACACCACGGGCAGGAACGTTAACTATTCTTCTGAAAGCTTCTCTGTCTCTGGGGTTAACGACAAGTCTGATATAAGCCAAGATATCTTTAACTACTCTCGCAGCAAACAATGACTCACCCGATACTATCTTGTGCGGTATGCGCATTTTCTTAAAAGCAGTATCTAAGACGTTAGCCTGCCCACGAAAACGATAAAGAATAGCGATATCAGAGTACTTGTAACCCTTGACAACAATCTTGTTAATAATCTGCCCAATAACGGTAGCTTCTCTTGTCTCATCTTCAACGGTTATAACCTGAACAGGTGCCCCCTGCTTGTTTTCGGTAAACAACTCTTTGGACACTCTATTCTTATTCTTCTTAACAACACTCTCTGCTGCCTTAACTATGGTCTGCGTTGAACGATAGTTCTGTCCCATATGAAGATAGGTAAAGTCATGATTCCTGACAAAAGAGACAAAATCATTAACGTCAGCACCGCGAAAACCAAAGATTGACTGATCAGAGTCACATACATACATAAGATTCCAAGATTTTTCGTCAGGACCAGCAAGAAGGGGTACAAGAACAGCTTCAGCACGCCCCTGATCTTGTGCCTCATCCTGAATAATGTAACGATACTGCGCATTAACTTGTTCTCTCATAACAGCAGACTGTTGCAGCGCAAGGACTGCAAAATAGATCAAGCTGTCAAAATCAAGAACGTTACTCTTCTTAAGATATTCGTCATACTTCTGATAGATAATGGCAAGTTGTTTCATAACGGGATTAACAGCATTCCTAAGTGCAACAGAAGGCAGTATGATATTGTCTCTGAACTTACTAATCTCTGCCTTGACTTCTCTGACGTTAACATTCTTCTGATAGTCAGGAAGTAATACCTTATTATCCGTAATAACGTTAGCTATAGCTTGAAGGCTGTCGTTTTCATCGTAAATCGTAAATGTAGGCTGAAGTCCTACAATGTTAGCGTAATGACGTAAAAGCTTGCCACAAAAACTGTGACAAGTACAAATAGTAAGCCCTTTTGCCTTACTGCCTATGTACTTTGTTACTCTTGTTCTCATCTCTTCTGCTGCCTTGCGGGTAAAAGTAAACATTAAAATCTGGTCAGCAGGAATACCACATTCTATCATATAAGCAGTACGAAGAACTACGGTTCTCGTCTTTCCAGAACCGGGCGCTGCGTCTGCAACATATTTACCGTAAACACTCTTTATAATAGATTGTTGCGCGGCATTAGCACTGTTAAGAATTTCTTCTTTTCTTGACATTAACGTATCTTCCTTTCTAAAAAAAGACCAAGTGTTACACGGGAAGAAAAGAGAAGGCAGTAAGCCTCCTCCTCCTTCTTTGATACTGTGATATCTTATCTGATCGTATCAACCAAGACATTAGGATCGTCGTTAAGATATCTGCCGTTGTTGTCGCCACTGTCTGTTACTTTAGCACCAAGACTTCCGATAATGGCTTCTACTTCTTGTTCACACTGTGTACCGACAAAGCCTTCCTTGGTTTCCACCGTAAAGGCACCACCGCCGTTTTTCTTAACAGTGAACGTTACTCTTTTTTCTGACATAGAAATTTTTCCTCCTTTTTTCTTTATCTTATCATACAAGCAAAATTACGGCAACAGAGACCATAAAGAGTCTCTGTCAAGATAGTCCCTGTCTTTAGGGGTGGGGACTATAACTGTTCTTAACAGTGATAAAAGGTAAACAAAAAGACCGGAAGTTTTTACACTAACCGGTCTTTTTGTTGTACTAAGACGATCTTGACGTTAAGATATAGCGAAACAGGTGCCGTACAATGTTGTCATATTTCGCTATATCTTTTAGGCCCAAGCATAAGCTTCGATAACAGTATCTCCTTCTGCGTTAGTAGTAACGCTGTCGATAGTGTAGCCAAACATCTCTACCTGTTGTTGAATCTGAACTTCACGGTAAAGCTGTCCAAGTGTTCCGATAAAGAGTTCGCTGCTAAACGGTGTGTTCCAGAAGTCGCCTACAACTTCCAAACAGCCGTCTTCACCATTAAGAATAAAGCCAAGTTGAAGCTGCCTGCCTTGATAAACAAAGGCGCCGTCAACCTTGGAACTGTTACTGTCGTAACCGCCGTAAGACGTACCTACTCTTTTAATACTTTCGTTAACAGTAAGACCTGCCTTCTTTGCCGCTTCCTTAAGAATAGCAAGATCTGCGTTTTTAATCTGTGCACTGCACTTTCTCCAACAGGACATCTGTATTTGTCTCCTTTCTATGAGAAAAACGAAGTTATCACTATGTTTTGTACGACACCCAAGTTTGTTTTAAGGTGCCGAAGGCCCACTAAGATTTTTTCTTACTGCCTTTTCCTACTTCGTATCCAAAGTGTTGTTTTAAAAGCCTTGCTGCCTTAGCTGCTACTGCACTGTCCCCTTGCTGTCGAGCGCGCTTGTACGCAGCGATTAAACCTTCCCTTGAAGGCTTTCCACCCCTCTTATAAGGATATTTACGTTCGCTAGGCTTTAAAAAGTTACTTGCAGGCTGTTTTTCGCGAGCAGACTTTTTCTGTGTAGGGTGCCAAGTCATAGCTGTTACCTCACTTCCCCTGTACTAAAAGAAGAATTTCTTCAGCAATAACTTTATCGCTTTTTTGTTCTTGTACAGAAAGATTTTCGTAAGGCGTAGCTATTTGTTTGCACCACCTGTCTACAAGATCCTTTGGAATTGTGACAGATCCATCTTTGTTTTGACGGCTGCGATTAAAAACGTAAGTCATCCACGCAGCCCATATCTCGTGTACCTTATTAGCCATTTGTTCTTTCATAGTTGAGATTCCTCCTCTGCTATTCTATTACGCAGAAAAAGGAATGTCAACATTCTGTGAAGGTGGGGATCTCGCGTCATTGCCAGGCATCTTTATCTCCTAAGTTTCTCTTCTGTTTCGTTAATGGTACGCAGTATGCTTTTAAACCTTTTTGGGTTATTCTGCATAGTATTAATAACAGCTTCAACGCAGCTTGACAATCTGCCGCTTTTCTCAAAGCAGCAAAGTCTTTCACCGCGATCAACAATGTCATACTCATCACATAAAGTACGACAGTGCCAACAACCTGACGCCATCATATAAGCTATAATCTTCTTTGACAGTTCTTGCTTTGTAACAACTTCTGCTATCTCAGTCATAGATATGACCTCCTAATACACGATGTTACCGTAGTTATAAGCTTTCTTGTACCAGCAACCGTTGCTGACAGCATCGTTATTAGCTTTTCTGATTCTTCTGCTAGCTTGTACCTTAAAGAACTTAATATGATGGCTATACCACTGATATCGTTCATTTCTTAACCAACAGCCTGTAATGTCATAACCTGAACCGTGTCTTCTGATAAAACTAAGACAACGCTTTGTATCGATTACTTTTCTTTTGCGACCGTTACTTCTTCTATCACACCTTATGCAGTCACCATACTTTGGATGCTTGTTAGGTTTTTCCGTTTCCAAGAAATACCACCTGCCTTTAACACAAGGGTAACGTTTTTCTTGCAATAGGTCTTATTCTCAAGGTGCCGGGTTCATATTGTCCGTGAAGAGTATACCTTATTCTTTGTGCTTTCTCAAGTCCTAGTCGTGAAGCTTCGTCATAATCTCTCAGTGCAAGGTGTCCGTTGCCCAAGGACCAAAATGCTGCACCTCTGTTAGCAATAGTAGCAGGATCTTGCGGATATCTTTGCAATACCCTGTTATAATTTTGGACAGCAAGGGCGTAATCGCCGCACAGGTATAAGGCGTCACCTTTTCCCTTAAGACATCTGACGTCACCTGACAGTTCGAAAGCCATACTGAAATCTTCTACGGCTGCACGGTATGATCTGAGTGATATCGCTATCCATCCCCTTTGATAGTAAAGTTCGGCGTGACTTACGCCCCCTGCAATAACTGAAGACAGAACTTCGTCAGCTTCCTTGGTTCTTCCTGTACGAAGCAATATTTCAGTTTTGTGAAGAGTTTGTGTTACTATTTCTGCTGTAGCGCCACCTGCTGATCCTATGCCACGCATAATACTGCTTCTCTTGATATCTTCAACTTCCTGCTTGGCAGCGTCACGTTCACGTTCAGCCTGTCTTCTCTTTTCGAGATCAGGCGGTTCCCATCCTTCCAAGTCCTTAGTGTCTACTATAACTGTCATAGTACAAATTACCTTAATCCTGTTACCTTCAATAACAGGTTTAAACTTCTTGTCTCTGACTGCTAACACTGCAGCTGCTGATATCTCAAGTTCGTCTTCTTGTAACATTTGGTTAACCACTGTACTGTAACTTGATACTCTTACACCTATTTGTTCAACAGCGTTACGCAAAGCTTGCTTTTGCGCCTCGTCTTGTGCAACAGAAAGAGTATCTCTTTCGTTCTGGTAAGCAAATCCTGTAGCACTCACCGATATCTTTTCAGCTGTAGCAACAGGTGATATCAACAAGAGTAACAAGAAAAACAGTAACAAGAGAAACAGAAATATCATTAATCGCCTCACAGATATCACCTTCTTCTGCCGTTATGGTAAGGATAATTAGGAAGAAGTGGCAGTTTATCACCGTCATAAACGAAGACGGTGTTTTCAGGATACAGAATAACTTCGTCTTCTACAGCCTTAGTTATTGCCTGTTGCCAAAGTGTTAACGGTAATTTCTTCCCCATAATCTCATTACCTTCTGTATTATGATGTGCGTAATCAGGGCTAACAGGAAGTGCAAAGCGTTTATTGGTTTTATCTGTACCTTGCCAACGCAAATACCAAGAAAAAGAACAGAGACCGGGCCACCAATCACAAGAATAGATCTGATATCCTTTCTTTTTACTGTAAGTTCTCAGTAAGAAATGATAACTATTGTTTTGTGCACTGACCACTATACTGTTGATATCAACGCAGTAAGATACGCCTTTCTCTTCGTAAAATTGTTCGTAAAGTTCAGGCTTTTGTTGTTTGGCAAAAACTACTGTTGCTGATATCAGCGTAATAGTTGATACCAGCAACAGTACAACTTTTTTAACCATAAAATATCAACCTTTCAGAATGGCGGTTCGATATTGATCAAGTGAACCATCTCTTCTTTTGAAAGATTTTTAGCTAAAGACATTCCGCTGCGATAATCTTCTGCTGTTTTACACCATACAGTAAACTTGTCGCCTTCGTCTTTCAGAAACCATATCTCGCCGTCTGCTACCAAACAGCATTCTTCAAACAATACGATATCAGCTGTCCTGCCGGGGTTCCCGATAAGCATTACCGCTGTCTTCCAAGGAATACCCCAAAGTGTTTCTACAAAGTTTTGACCGTCAATATCAATTAAAATATTAACACCTTGTCTGCCATTACGCCTTATCTTAATAGTAATCTTGCCTTTTTTCTTAAACCATTTGCTTCTAAAAGTTGACTCTACTGTTTTTGCTGTAATCATTGTTGATCAGTATCCTTTCTTATAGAAAATCCCTACCGTAGTAGGGGTTGCCGCAATATTCTCTCATAACTTCGTAAATCTTCCTGTTCTTGGCACTGCTGTCTACCTTACCACCGGTTTCCCTGCCTTCGTTTTGATAGTAAACCCTAAAGCGCATTCCGTCTCTGTCTTGCCAAAATACGTAATTGTGAAAGTAAGGCCTGACTCTTGTGCCGGGTGCACTAGTGTACCATACAAGACTGATCTGTTCGTCGTAACCGCTAAAACGGTAGGTATCAGGCAACAAGTAACAGTCATATTGTCTGCTACCCTTGATTTCTGAAAACAGGTAGACACCTTCTTGTGCACTTACTGTTGTCGCTGATATCAACAGTAACAAAAGTGTTAACATTATTATAAGTGATTGTCTCACCTGATATCACCTTCTTCAATCATACAGATCTCCTCAGAGTATTCGCCATTAGCCATAAGACTGTCGTGTAATTGTTCTCTCGTTAGAACATCAACGCCGTCTTCGTAGAAGTTCATTCCGTCATCAGTTAAAACTTTAATGTGATACTCGTTATGACCGTCATGGTGATATGTTATGGCCCACAGTTGTCCGTTGCGATCTTCAAACTTAAAGTCATCCTTGTTGTTAACCATTGTTGTAACTGCTTCTTCGATATCACCACAGAATCCTGCTTTATAACTGCCGTCCCACAGTCTTTCCTTGCCTTGTAGCACGCAATAATTTCTTCCTACTTGATCAAACAAACGATGCTTAAAGAAGCTCCACTCGTCATAAGCAAAGTCAGGATCATCGTCCAAGTAATCTTGGGTGTTAAACAGCGTAGTAACCATTTAAAAATCTTTCCTTTCTACGTAGAAATTATGCCAAAAACCAAAAAGACGACAGGGGTTTTTTATACCTTGTCGTCTTTTTGGTGAGAAGCCTTTATATATAGTTACTGTCCTAAGACAGATACTGTCTTACCAAGTGAAAGCGTAACCAAGTTTGGGTTCTTCGGCATCGTTAACGCCCTTGTCAAGTATACGACTAAACTCAAGCTTTGGTTCAAGCAACGGCCTGACTGTTACAATAGCAAGGTTAGGTTTAGCGTTAAGTGCTGTAGCGGTTGTTTTAGCTGCAAGAATGTAGTTAACGCCTTTGCTAACCTGCGTACCTATAAAAACAAAGGGTTCTATCTTGCTGCCTGTAAAACCTTCAAGCGCTGCCTTGAGTGCTTCGTCTGCTTCTTCAGGAATTATTGTAGACATATTAACGGATATGCCACCAAAAGGCCCGCCGCTTTCTACGATAATCCTTGTCTCAACAAGAGCTACGTCCATACTTCCCGGTTTTTCGTTAAACACAAGGACTGCTGCGTTATTAACGTCTTTGCCTGTTAATACTGTCTGCTGCGCAAGAATGGCTGTGTTAGTACCATTGACCTGTTGTGTACCAAGAGTAGCCATAAACTTATACTCACAATTGTTCATTGTAAGAAAACCGTTACCCATTACACTTGCTATCTTCTGCGGCATACCACTTGTATTAACGTTAATATCCCAACCGCCAAGTTTAATCATTGTGATCACAATCCTTTCTTTTTGTTACACAAGAAAGAGTATCATAAATTTTATGGTATGTCAAGGTTCTTCGTTATACCAAGTTTTTAACAGCTGTGCTATAGTAGGTTTAAAGCCGCAAGAACGTTTGCCTTCGGGGCAGTAACCAAGTTGTATGCAAGAAGGTCCTGCTTTCTTAAACAACACAGGCGCTACTTTCTTAACTTCTTCTAACATAGAAGTAGCAAGCTCTTGCATTTCAGGTTGTGCACGAAGACAACAACGCAGCGCAAAGAAGTGTAGCAGTTCTCTTGCGTTCATAGTAACTATCATACGGGTAGGCATAGCACCCGGAAGAACGTAACGCGCACTTTCCTTGGAAATACCGGCGGAAATCAAGGATTTGTATGTTTCAATAGCATTACAAATCTCGGTAGCAAATTCAGCTTCCGTTTCGTCGTCTGCGTTTTTCTCAAGTCTCTGTAGAATTTCGTCAGGCTCAACAAAGTCATAAGCATTTTCCAAGCAGTAACGTTGTGAACGTTGAGATATTGCTATTCCTATACGGTGACGAACCAGCTGATGCGAACAAATTCTTGATATACCTTCTATTGCAAAACTAAAAACGGGGTGCTCTAGCGCGCTATAATGCCCTGACTCTTTCAGTTGTTCAATAAAGGAAGATATCTCTTCGTCCGTAAATCCTTCTTGAATGCTGTTGATATCAGCTTTGTTAGAGTAACACACTCTTGCTGCTGTTGCTATCAGCTTCTCAGGTTCAGGTGTGTATGATATCAACTTAACTTTCATAACCTTACCTGCTACTTAAAACATAGTCACTTGTAGACAAGCGTCCTTTGTGTCCATGTCAAGATGATTCGGACAGACCTCGCGGTTCTGTCTTACTGCTTCTACGTGTCCGTCTTCGCCTTAGCTACCAACGTTTGCTTAACACTCCACAGTCGTTACTTTCCGGCTAGCCACCGGTAGTCATGCTATTTCATATTCTGCCGCATTTCTCAAGTTAATAGCCGCGTTTAAATCTCTATCTATTTCCAATCCACATTCGCAACGGTAAATCCTGTCGCTAAGTTTTAAATCGTGCTTGATTCGTCCACATTGCGAACACTTTTTGGAACTCGGATAAAACCTGTCCACGATTCTCACTTCTATTCCTATCTGCTTTGCTTTGGTCGTCAATTTGATTCTAAAGTAAGAAAATCGTTGCGCCGCTATCGCTCTTGATAAATGTCGATTCTTCATCATTCCTCGCACGTTCAAATCTTCCAGCACTATGAAACTTGGTTTTCGTTTCACAATCGCCGCGATGATTTTATTTTCGTAGTCCACGCGAATGTTCGTCAACGTCTGATGAAGTCGCTGTATCTTGACAACTTGTCGTTCTATGTTTGCAGAATAAGTAGCAGATTTTTCACCTCTCTTTTTCTTTGATTCATATTTTCTGCTCAAACGCCTCTGCTCGCGCTTGAGTTTCTTGTCTAACTTCTTTATTCGTGGCGTCTTGTTGATGTTCGGCTTAACTGTGCCATAGGACATCACCGTCAATTCTTTAACGCCTAAATCAATGCCGATTCCCTCGCTTTGTGGCGGTTCGGATTTAATTTCGGGCAATTCGACAAGTATCGACACGTAATAACGACCTGCTTTGTAAGCGATTGTGCCGCTACGGACTTTTGTATTCGTAGGCAGGTAGCCTTTTTCTTTGAGCCGCACCGTCCCAATCGTCGGAATTTGCACCTTGTGTCGCCAAATTGTCCAGTCGCCTTTGCTGTTTTTCGGGAAATAGGCTTTGACTTTCTGCTGACGCTTCTTTTTAAACTTAGGGCGATTCGCTTTGCCCTTCATATAATTTTTAAAAGCACGTTCGGCATTGCACATTGCTTGTTTACGCGCTTTTGCTCCGCAGTCGTCTATCCAGGGCAATTCTTTTTTGACGACGTGATTGACGTATTTGTCGAAAGTGTACGCCGTGACGAAGAATCCGCTACCCAATGTCTCGTAGACTTCAAAGTTGCTTGCCAAATAGAGATTGTATAAATAGCGGCATATTCCCAGCGTCTGACGGATTTTCAACGCTTGTTTCGGATTCGGCAAAATTTCTGTTTTATATGCTTGTAACATAGCTGTTTGTCTCTTTTTGTCTATTAATGTCAATGTTTTAATCTACAGTTAGCAAACTCCACAAATTTAGTACTTGGCCTCTAACGACAGCAGCCTTCGTTGTTACACCAAAATGGGCTGCTATTTTTTTAACGTCAACGTTGCCTTCACTGTCTCTTAACTTGTTAACTTGTTCGATAAACTCTTCTTTTGGCATTAAGAGACAAGCTGCAAATTCGTTAGCTTCCCATTCCATTTGTTGTACACTTTTAGTCATTATGTTTAACCTACTTATCAAAAAGTATACAGCAATAAGTATATAGCAATAGGCCGCCGGTAAAACCTAAGCCCATTGCTATAACGACTATTGCCTTAAAAAATGTTTTATTATCAGAGAGACAATCCGTCACTGAGCGGATCAAAGATACCAGAACCATGACTGTTCTCCTCAACTGTGTCTGTTGTGAAGTGGATACGCCCTTTTGCCCACGATCGTAAAGCTTGCACTCTTTCTCTGTTACTTTCAAAGATCGGAGTCACCTCTGATATGCCTGCCTTAATATCTTCTATTGTGATATCAATCTTACTGCCTTTCTTTTTTGATATCCGTAAAAAAGCTTTACGAAGAGTATTGTCAACTGCTTCCTCGATTTCTGCACCTGTAAAGTTTTCCGCAAGATTGGCTGCGCTTGATATCACACTGTCTGATATCTCTTTCTTTCTCTTTCTAAAGTGGATCTTAAAAATTTCTTTGCGATCCTCATAGTTTGGAAAATCGAAGAACCATTGAGAATCGATGCGCCCTGCACGAGTCAGCTCAGGCGGCAGTTGTGATACGTCATTAGACGTCATCATAAAGTAAACACCACTGTTGTTATCTTGTAAGAAGCGTAACAAACTTTGAAATACTCTTGACGTTATCCCTGAATCAGTATTGTTTGACGAGTTAACACCTCCTAATGCTTTTTCCATTTCGTCTATCAAGAAACAGCACGGTGCTACTGCCTTAGCTACAGCAAGGGCAGCTTCTATTCTCTGTTCACTCTCACCTACAAAGCGTGACATAACCTTAGACAGATTAAGAATTAATAAAGGTACACCGAGAGTGCCTGCCATAGCTTCTGCTACTTGAGTTTTACCGGTTCCTTGAACCCCTAGAAACAGCGTACCTTTAGGCATCGGTAATCCAAACTCTCTTGCAGCAGGCGTAAACTGTTCCTTAACCTCTAACAGATAATCTTTCAAGACCTTATGGCCGCCTATATCGTTAAGGGTGATTACAGGGTTACGATAATCAAGAACACCACTTTTCTTAACGGCTTCAATTTTGTAGTCGTTAACGTAAGGCAGATCAAGAGTCTTTTTGATAATTGTACTCTGAAACAGAATATTGTCTATCTCTCTTACGGTTAATCCTGCAAGTGTGTTAATGACAGGTATTAACTCTTGATGTGACAGTGCCGTATACTCTGTCTTGCCTTTAGCTACAGCTTCAACGATCCTGTTATTATGGGTCGTTACTATCGTAGCAATCTCTTTCTTGTCAGGAAGATTATAGTTAATAATCTTGAAAAGTCGTGCTACTTCGTCGTGAACAGTACTTGACGGTGATATCACTACAAATGGAATATACTTATCTTGTGTGTATTGCTTGATATCACGAATACAGCGACGTGTTCTTGCGTCAGCCATAAGATTATGAAGATCTCTTAAGACGAAAACCGCGCCCGTACTGTCTTTCATATTCTTATTGTTCAGGATATCTCTAACGTAGGTAAACAGTGCGGGTACTTCTCTAAGTTTAACGTCAGCATCAAGAACCTTTTCACCGTTAACCATAGGGATGCCTTTAAGACCTTCGGTGTTAGACCAAACAAAAAGCTTCATATTCTTGAAGTCACGCCTTATAATATCTCTAAGGTCGTTAATAACTTCATCTTCTTCGTAAGTAGTAATCCAGAGACACTCACAGCGTGCCCGCAGCAGCAACTTAACTTCTTCCATACAACTTCGCAACGTAAAATCCTCCTTCATAACAAGTCATCTAAGTAACTTTGTTTCTGTACGATATCAGTTTCTTCTTGTAGTTTTTCGATTAAAGTTGTTCTCTGTTCTAAAAACTCTTCACAACTTTCAGAAGAGTAATCAACCAAGACAGGTAACTCCTTGATATCACAAAAGATATTGCCGTGTTTGCTGTACGCCATTGTGTATGATTCAATAAGATAGGTACAGAAGTAATCGTTATCACACATTACCCTTCTCATTACGATATCAGAAAAGCACAACCAGATATTATGAGTATGGAATACAACCTTACACTGAACAAGATTATTAAGATCGAAGTTACCGACACAATAGGTTAGGATCAAGTCATCATCTTGTTGAAGTTTAATCCGATCAACGGTTCCTACAACGGTATTACCTGACATAATAATACCGAAACCGCCGTAGTAGGTATTGATCAACAAAATGTCTCTCTTAAGATAGTTGTCGGTATATGACGCAAGCACCTTGTTTGATAGGATTTCTTTAAGATAGTGCGACTCATCAAAGCTGATCTCATTTTCCATAGCTTTATAGAGATTGTCAGCAAAGATTTCTTCTTCAATAATGAATTCTTCAGATTTCTTGTCAGTCTCTTCACCGTTCTCTAACTCTACCAGGTACATGAAGATCCCCTTCTCTGTCTCCTTGGCATATATCTTTGGTTGCAGGCTTACGTTAATGTAATTAAGTCTGTTAGCTGAACTCAGATAATTTTTGTTTTCCTCAAGTTCTATACCTGACAGTCTTACAATAGGTAAGCTGATTTTTTGTACCGACTCAGCTTTAAGATACGCTTCGTCATCCAATACCTTACTGTAGGGATATTGTTTTATAATTCTACTCATCAAAAGCCCTCCAAGCATTCTTTGCTAAATCTCAGATCTTATTTTTTGCCATTCAGACTACCACGCCTCCGTTACGCTTTTAAGATAAGACTCGTAAGAACCTTGATCACTCCATCGTGCTATTGCGTTAAGCCAAGGTACATTGTACAGAAAAAAGTTTTTGTCGTCAATTTCTTCACACAAAGCTTCGATAATTTCCTTAGTTACACCATATTGCTTACAGTAATGAAGCACGTCATTTTTGATATCAGCCTTAACTACTTTTTCTTCACGACGTCGGTCATAACGATAGTCATAGTAGTAACAATAGAAGTCATCTTCATTTTGCTGTGTTTTGATATCATAACTGTTCGTATACCATCTTGTGTGCTTTTCCTTCTTATACTTCCTGCTTTGCTTCAAAAAGTAGAAGAAGATCATATGAGAATTGCAGTTAGTCACAAACACAAGAGAGTTGTCTTGTTCTCTGATAGCAAGCTGAACAATATTATCACAACGTTGACCGTAAATAGGAACGCTATAACCGGCCTCACGCCAAGTTTTCAGGTCCCAAACAATTTGATTAGAAGATCCTATGGCGTCGTGAAAACCGTCTCTCAAACTCTCGTCATAGATCCTTTTAGTGTAATCGTACTCACCGTCTACTAAGATATCAACAGCCTTGAGAAAACGTACAAAAAGGTCTTCTGTCCAACCCACTATCTCCTTAGGGACAAGACTAGTCTTTTTGATAAAGCGTGACATTTCACCAAGAACCACCCAATCCTTAAAAGTTTCTTTTAGTGTGTAATGGGTAAAGACGATAATATGAAAGTTACGCTTTTTGAGTTCTTCACAAAGAAGAGTCAAACCTTCAGGTTGATCAAAAGGTTCGCCGCCGACAACGGTAACATACTTTTGCGGTGCGAACTTTTCGATATGTGCTGCCATTTCTACAGGATCAAGTTCTCTTGCACCGGGTATATCCTTCCAAAGGTTTTGATTAAAACAACCTTTGCAGGGGTTACCGGCAGCAGCCTTCTTACAACCCATTAAAAAAAGTTCGGCCCTTGCGTTAGGGCCGAACTCGTTAGTAACGGGTGAAGGACCGGCTGTGTGAGAACTCCAGTTGATATCAAACAGTTTCACAGTAGCCATAAAGATATCTCCTTATTGTTCTTCTTGTTGTTGTAACGTAGCTGCTTCCTGTTGCGCAGCCTTAAGAGCCAGCACAAACCTTTTAAAAGCGTAAGGTGGCAAGTCTTTAATATCACTGTACTCATTATTAGACCATTCATTAACGTAAGAGTTAATGAATTCGTCAGAGAAGTCATTTTCCTTCATACAATTCTCTAACCATACAAGTTCTTCTGACAGTGCTTCAAAGTCAGCACCGTCCCAGTTATCTTGTCCTAATGACGCCTTAAAGTATTCTTGTTCATTCTTATCACGGTAAAGTTGTGCACCTAACCCTAACAGACTTGCAGCCTTTTTGATCGCGTCAGTCGCTGCTGCCTTAAAAATAGAGTCTTGATCTGCAGCACCACCCAAAATAACCTTAGAACCTGTTCCTGTTTTTGATATCGGAAATATGGTACCGTTTGCGTCCTTTAAGAAGACAGTTAGCGTACCTATTACGTGCGCTACAGGCGGTTGCGGTACTAACTCATTGTTCTTATACCTGTCTATTTTAGGCTCAGACGGTTGTACCCACGTTTTGTCTATCGACCAAGACCAAGCATAGTTAAAAGCTCTGTTGAGAGCATCGATTACAAAGTTACCGCTAACGTAAGACAGGACTTTGTGACCGCCGCCTTCTCTTTGCTGGATAACTGACTTTGGTATAGTCTCTTCCAGTACTTCTCTGATATCATAACTTATACTAAATTTCTTTAGCATTTTTTTGTCTCCTTTACGCAAGTGACGCGTCGATCTTAAAACCACTGAAGGTCAAGATTAAAGACTGTCGCTTTGCAACAAGTTCTACAATGGCATTATCAAATACCGTGTTATACATACCCAGAATAGTCCTGATATATGCCATATTGACAGTACCGTCTTTAACAGGAAAATCCTTAAGGTAAGCACAGAAAGATCTGTCTCTTTCTCCTTCACTGTTTCCCTTAGCTTGTGCCCTTGCAGCTACAGCGATATCACCTTTTCTGTTCTCAAACGGGCATTCATACAGCATTTTAATCTCTATGCGACGTTCAAGAATCTCGTTACGAAGCTGATCAATTTCTGCAATCCTAACCTTAGCCATTCCCATATTAATGTCGTTAGGTATTGTTATCGCACTAATTCTTTCACACAAACTGTGTTTAAGTTGATCAAGATCTTCGTAAAAATATCTCTGTTTAAGCTCGTCAACGTGTTCTAAGAAGTAAGCAGGCGTCAAAATTTCTTCTCTTTCTTCTTCTTCCTCAGGTATAGGTGTTGTAACGGTAACGTCCTTGGCTTCTTCCTTCTTTGGTTCAACTTTTGTTTCCTGCTGTACTTTTTTCTCAACAGGTTCTTCTTCTGCAGACTCTTCCACAATAGGTACTGTCTTAGACTGCTTTCCTTGTTCAGCAGGTTTCTCTTCCTTGATATCAGCTTTCGTTTGTCGTTGTGTAATAACTGTTTTCTTCATAGTCTTAACAGTAACGTCAGGATTTAGCGTTTCGCCTTCAGATTGTGCAGCTACTGTCTCAAGGACAGGATCGTTGTCTTCTTCTTCAACAACAACTACTTGCTTAATCTTGCTCTTATCAGGTTTAACCCATTTGCCTGTTTCAGGATCTTTGATCCACCCCTGTTGTTCCATAGGTGTAGGCGGTATAGGCATTCTGGGGGGTCTGTACGGTGACGGCTGTTGTTGCGTTTGTGTCTTCTTAACTCTGTTAAAGGGATTAAAACGCGGCTCTTCGGGTACTGTCTCTCCCTTAGCAGCTGCTTCTTCTGCGGCGGCCTTTCTTTTAGCTACTCTTTCTTCTGCTTCCTTCATAGCTTTCAAAATTTCCGGATGCTTTCCTACGATTGCCATAAATTGATTATTCTCTGCCATCTTCTGTACCTTTCCTTTCTTTACAAAAACAGTATTCCTTTATCATCGTAATGTGCTTCTTTCAAAGAGAAGATAAACTTGTCGATATCACCAATCAAGGTCTCTTGTTGTCCCAAGAAGTAAACGTCGTAAGGATCCTGAAATAACATTGCAGGTATCCCCTTAACCGAAGTCCAGGCACCGTGATCACGGTCTGCTACGTACTTGCCTTTGTCGTCAGAAAGGGCAACAAACGGTACCTGTCCCATCAGCATTATCGCTGCAGGTCTTATAACTGTTATCAGACGCCAGGTAAAGTCCGTACACGTCTTTACCTCAGCGTCAAGCGGTGCCCTTGCTGTCTTGTTCTTACGACACGGATAACAGTGTACGATATCAGAGTAGCACAGGCCTTCGTCCGTAAAGCGTTCTGCTATGACAGAACCAAAGCTTTCAGCTATACTGCTGTCCATGAAGGGTCTGAAGTCGTAGTTACCGCTTCTAACCTGATCTTCAGTAACGTAACCTGATATCATAAGAATACAACCGCGCTTTGCAAAACCTTCGGTTACAAAACTTTTGGCTGTTTCACAGATAGGGCACTTCTGACAGGCAGCTATATCTCTATTAAGTTCAAAGATTGCCCTGTCAGCAATACGATCAAGTATCCACGAGACACTATCTTGGGGCTTTTCCTTGTCTAAGATGCCCTTAATGATATCACAATTTGTGTCTTGCAATTGGCATACACACCCTTTGTTATTTTTTACTGCCAAAGTATGTTTTAAGGTGCCGAAGGCCCACTGTTGTTTTCTTTCTGTTCCAACAGTTTAAGTTTGGCCTCAAGGTAGTCAACCTTTGATATCAACAAAGAGTTCTCTGCCTTAACAACTGCTGTTTCCTTTTCTGCTACTCTAAGCTGTTGTACAGCGATATCAGCTTTTCTTCTATCTGCTATCATTGACTGTACCATAGAAGAAAAGATATCTTCTTCTGCTACAACAAAACGTTCTCCTGCAGGATTAACACCTTCATCCTCAGAAAAGGCAAACAAGAGATACCAAAACTCAAAACCGTGTTGTAATGCCTCGCTGTGTAGTTTATCAAACCACTCTCTCTTAAGCGTAAAACTTTTGGTACCACCCTTACGATCAGGCATTTGAGTCTTAAGTTCTTGCATTATCCTGATATAGCCGGTAACGTTCTCGTCACCTTTCTGTCTCTTGGTAGCACCGCTGTTAATGGTCATATTGCTTTCTGTCGCTTTGATATCAGCTTGACTTCTTTTATGATGTGCCGCCTCAAAAGCTGAACCCATACGCTTATCTTGTCGTTGTGCACGCGGTCTTAAACCTTGTTTCTTTTTCTCAACAACGGGCTTAAAAAACTGTTGAAACGTAAAACAAATGGCACACTTGTTGGTGCCATCAAATTTACAGTTAACAGCTTGCCAACGACATGTGCCATCTGTCATTGTGTTAATCATCCCTTACTTGTCAGGACTGTTTATCTCTATTTTATCAACTATTTCTGATATCTCGTCACTTTCTTCTTCTTCAATTTCAGCCACTTCTTCTTCAGACAGTACTGTTACAGTAGAAGTTGAAGGCAACTTAGACACTAAGCTGTCATAGATATCAGGATGATCGATCATATATTGTCTATACTTCTGTTTACCTTGAAACGATTCTATCTTCTCACCTTTGTCGTCAAGCAGGTAGATATAGGAACCTTTGGCTTGTAACAGCCCCACACTGATAAAGGACGCAAGATTGGTCAGAATTGTTTCTGTGCCCTCACCAAAGATAACGTAATAGTCGAATTTCTGATAAGGTAAACGGTCACTTACACAGTGATTCTTCTTGATAGTTACCTCAATGTGTAAGCCTTCATCCTTTGTTATCGGATCTGCAGCGTTAAGAGATTTCTTGGCAAAACTCATATGGATTGCAGCCCAGTAACGGATTGCTATACCGCCTGACGTAATAGCAGGGGCACCGTAACCACCTATGTTAGCGTAAACGTGTGTTACTATCACAAACGCCGTATCATTCTCTGCTACAAGACTTGTAAACTTCATTGCCATCTTAGACCATAATCTTGCTTGTATTGCAGGCGTTTGCATGGCCATATCTTCTTCCAGAATCTTGGTAGGCACTAACGCCTTAAGACTGTTAATGACTACCATATCTATGGGCGTAGCAGCCATATACCCGTTAAGACGATCCAGAATGCCTTCAGCACCAAGGTTAGGATCGTAACCTAACAAAAGAAAGCGTTCAGGATCGATCCTAAAAGTCTTACAGATCATATCATAATCCAAAGAGTTTTCTGTTTCTATCCAGATAGCAACAAAATCTTTATGTTTGGACATATTATATCCAATGTCTTCAAGAAGTCTGCTGGTTTTCGTTTTTACCGCTACTTTCGTAGTATTTTTAACGGACTAGACTATATCTTCACCATGCAATGCGTTAACATTGTTTAGGTGCCGTGCACTTCCAGTTAGGGGATTCTCACCCACCTGACTTTCTGTCAGGCCGTACTCCTGTTGCCGAATTTCACGGCCCTGCCGGGGATAGTCGTTGAACCTTCCTTTTGATATCAAAAGGCTTGGCTGCTGATTGTCATAGCACTCGATACTTGTGCCTTAGAGTTTCCAGCAATTCACACGGATTTTCTCCACTGATATTTCTATCATGGAACGGCATAATAATAGCTTGAACAAAGCAAGTATCTTACAAGCTATTAACACTTTACCGCTATCTTCAGGACCTGATATCAGAGTACAGCGTCCTCTCGGGTAACCTCCACCGGTTGCTACGTTAAAGTCATGGCACACACTCGGAATGAACTTGATAGTTAGTTTGTCTAACATTTCTTTGTTTTTAGACAAGCGCCCTGCTATGACTTTACCTGCCTTGCTGTTAACTTCGTCAGAGATCTTGTCAATAAGCTTAAGCTTCTCTGCAAGAGTAAGGTTATTATTGTTTTTAGCCATAGTTGCTTATCCCCTGACTGCCATATTAATTTTATCCTTTAGTTCCCAAATAAGGCTGTAATAGGTTACCTTACTCTCAAGATATTTATACAGTTTGTTGAACTCTTCGTCTAGTTTCTCGAGCTCTTCGTCGGTAACCTCAAGCAAGATCTGTCTCTTGCTGTCCTGCAGTTTTACGTCCATTAGGTTTTTCCTCCTTAGTACTTTCAATAATTACCGATATCAATTTCATACAAGATCTTAGTTCTCGTAAGATTGCTAAGATTTGCTTACGGTAAGTATCATTGTTTAAACTGTCTTCATACTCTTTCTTCCTGCTCTGAAGTACAGTTAGTGCAGCTCGTAGTATAGGCTTAGCTGAAAACATCTCGATCTTGTTATCAACCGTAACCAGTCTTATTGCTTCTTCCAGCAAAGCTGCACATACTATCTGTCTTGCTGCTGCACCTTCGTAAGGTATGTTAACCAAGAGAGATCCTACGTATTGTACAAGACCTTGTCGTGCCTCAAGAATGATATCTTTTTCTGTCGCCATAACTCTAACCTTCAGGCTCGGGTCCCGGTTCTTCAACAGGAGTAGGCTCAGGTTCAGGATCAGGATTTGGTGTGGGTTCTTGATCCTCTGCGGGCGTAACAGGCTCTTGCTCACCTGCGGTTATAACACTAAGGTAAGGAACTTGATCTTCTCCTATCTTGGCAGTAACGCTGACTCTTTCTCTTATACTGCCGGTTTGATCAACAAGATCAACAATAACCACTGGATTCGCATTTTCTGAACCAAGTTGCTTTGTTCTTATCGCAAATCCACTATGCCCTATTCTGGTATCACTCTTGTTGATCATCTTTTTGCACCTCTTCTGCAGTACTCTCTTCTTTAACTTTTTGTGCTCGTTCTTCTGCCTCAACTTCTTCTTGTAAAACCTCAACAATGCTAGGTTCTTGTTCAACAACTTCCTGAGTTTCTTCGTCTATGATATCAGAATCTTCTTCTTTATCGTCACACTCTGATATCACACGAAGATCTACTATGCTGACTTCGTGGATAGTGAAAACTTCACCTGTTTCCCTCTTGGTAAATTGTCGACTTTGGAAGCGTCCTTTTATTTCAACCTCGTCACCGACTTCTCTGTTACCGGCTAAGGTAGCGTTACGTGACCAAGCGATACAAGGTATGTAATCACGACGACGATAAGGTCGATCAACCGCTACTATCATATCAGTTATTTCACGGTTAGTCTTGGTAGTCTTTCTGTTCCTGACCGGCCTGCAGATTACGCCTACGAGATAAACTTCGTTATTATCCTTAGGATTAACTGCGTCAGTTTCTACGATATCAGCAACGTAACCAAAAACAGAGAGATGACTGTGCCCTTCTTCGTCAGAATAGTTTCGTGTCCTAACGTAGCCTTTAACACTAACGTAAGTACCGGGTTCGTGTTTAACGTCATACAAGAGTTTTTCAGAACAGATCAGCTGTAAGATATCTACAGTGTCCGAAAGTCTTTCAACCTCAAGATACAGACGATAGAACTTTTCCTCTCTTTCTTCGTCGGTATACGCAAGCTCTACTTCTTTAATAGTGCCCGCAAGTTGAAGAATGTTGTTACCGTACTTTGTCATGATAATCAGTATCTCCTCTATGATAGTATTTTTAAAGAAAATTTTCTTCTCTATCTTTAGAAATACTGCTGAATCTGCACCTTTTTATCTTATCTTTTTTACGAAACTTCTGTAGCTTGATCATTTCCTGCTAAATGTCGCAAAAAACCTTCTATCGCAGCTTTGTAATTCTCAAGTATAGATAAGTCATTGTCTACTTCACAGTTAACCTGATACGGTATGTACCTGTTTCCTGCTGCCGCTCTGGTGCGTTCGTTAGAAATGACAAAGTACAATTGTCTCTTGTTGTCTTCAAAACCTTCCTTCGATCTTACAACAAAGTCATCACCAAGAAAGTTAAAGTAACCTAATCCGCGCTGCGGCGCAAAGACTAATTGTCCTGCTACGCTTTTAGCAATGTCTTGAATTTGTTCTTCAACAGCTAAAGGTTTATTAACGTAATTATCCAAAAGTTCCTTTTCTACCCGTTGAATCTGTTCTTCAGTCATTGCAAATCACCCCTTATGATCATCATAGCAGCAGACTATTGTAAGCCCGCTGCTATGATATCATAAGTTTCAAGAGATTGCAACCTTAGAAGGGAAATATGTCACAGCCCTTTTTAAAAGCCGATATCGCAATCTTAGTTTTCGCTGCCTTTAAAGCTCGCTCTTCTAAAAGGATTATTAACTTTTCCTTTGCTTTCGCTGCCACCTTGAAAGGAAGGCTTTTGTACAGCTGTCGTAGTTCTCTTTTCCTCTGCTGCAGCTGTTTCACCGTCATCGTGTCTTGGGCTGAGAATGTTAGCGCTGTCTACCAAGATACTGTGTGTAGTAACGGTATTGCCTTCTTTGTTCTGATAGGTATCAATGCGAAGCTCACCTGAGATAGCCAAGGTATCACCCTTTTTGGCGTAAGTACCAAGGAAGTCAGCGGTGGCACCAAAGGCAGTGAACCTTATCAGGTCTTCCGGATAATACTGCTCATCCTTATTCTTACGGGTACGTCTTACGCTGAGAGTAGCGCTGAAGCGTGACACGTTTCTGCCGGCACTTTCATCCTTCTCAACGTAGGTTAAGGCAAATGCGTCAGAGTTATCGTTTCTCGGTTTAGGAAGGCGTCCTACAAAAGAACATACGTTAGATGCGTTCATAACTAATCTTTTCTCCTTTTCTTATCTGTCAGTACTCTTACTCTTCTTCGTCGTTTTCGTCATCTTTCCTGCCTTGCTGTTCAAGACTTTGGATAAACGACAGAATAAGTCTGATATTTAACGGTGTAATCTCGTTAATATCGTTACAGTTACCTTGCGTAGCTTCAAAGATCATCTTGTTGAGACTATCAGGATCATCTCTGAACATACTTTGATATCTTTCAATCTCATCGATATCTTCCTTGAAATACTCAAGCGCGTTAAGGGTCCACTCTTCCGTGAAATTCTCCTCGGATACTTCTTCCTTAGCTTGATCTTCCTTGATATCAGCCTTGGTTTCTTTTACGTCAGGTTTTTCAGCCCCGGTTTCCTTGACAGGTTTTGCAGGTTCCGGTACAGGCGTCGCAGGTTTCTCGTCAACCTTAGGTTGTTGTTCCTGTTCCTTGAGCTGTTGTTCCTCAACAACTTTCTTGGAACCACGCTTAACAGTCTTAGCTGCAGGTGTAGTTGCTGTAGGCATTGCTGCCACTTCCGTTTCTTCTGCAGGCTTAATACTGAGAGCTGTTGCACACGCTGTTGCAAGATCGGTAAAAGCCTTAGCTCTGTCCACGTTAGTAGTAATCTGCTCTGCTGCACGATAAGCCTTAGCTATCGAGTCAATCATAATTTCTTGTACTGTTGCCATTTCTGTTGTACACTTTCCTTTCTCTTAAATTTCGGGCATAGACAAGCGATAGTAATCGCTGTCTTCTTCGTTGGTAAAGACGCCCTTGATCTCAAGACTACTGTTTTTGTCTTCGTCAAAAGTAACCTTAACTTCAGTTACCTTAATTTTAGTCAGTAGTGCAGGTACTGTTACCGCTATACCCTTGTACTGACAATCTTGCGGAAGATCATACTTGTCCTTGTCAGGATCAATGAAAACCGCAATCTGTTGCGTAGGATCCAATGGTCCTAACAGATCGATTAGCTTCTTGACACTCCCCACGGCTAAAGCCGGAGGGATTCCTAATTCAACGACCGTTGCGCCGAGATTGCGTCTTACATGGTCTCCAAAGGCGTAACTTCCCGTGTGTCCCACGGTAGGTGTGTACTTGTGACCTATCACTTCTGCGGCTCCTACCGGGCAAGGTCTTTAAATTGCCAGGAGGACGGTACACGCGCCCTGTTTCTTGCTAAACAGCCTACCGCTTTTTAAGCACTTGGTTTTCGATTTCAGCTGTTGTCAAACGCAAGACTTCTCCTTTCCTCAATATTCTTTAGATTTTTATTTTACATTTGTTAGTTTTGAAAGTCAATGTGCGCCTTATATCCCCATAGCTAAAGCTAGGGGTCTTACGGCGCGAATGATAAGCTATCAACAACCTTTCTTTAACTTGTTTTTCCACCAAATATTGTTTTAAGGTGCCGAAGGCCCACTAAGAAGTATTGGCCATAAAAATCCCTTCCTTCACAGCAATATTATAGGCAAGATCAAAGAACTTTGCAATCCTTTTTGACCGTAAAAAATACTTGACAATCAAAAGGTAATGTGTTACTATACAACCGTTGATCTTTGAAAAGATAGAGCTATCGGAACTCTTGACCATAGAACCTGCAATCAAGAACATAAAGAAAGCTTGATTAAGAAGATAAGACTTCTGAAGCAGTAGAGAAATCACCCGCTCTTTATCAGCTGGGTTATTAGAATAACACAGTGAGGGTGCCGCAACATAGGTGAAGTGCGGAATATAAATACACCGCTTCTTTGTGGGTGAAGAGTAGTAATATCCCTTTGGAAACTCACGTCTAACAGGCAGTAAAGAGGACAATCCGAAGTCTAGAAACCTTTACTGTTGGGGCTATCAGAAATCTTGGGGCCTCGGTTAGTCACAGAAGGCAACTAGGATGAGTCGTGATGTAGAGATGACGACGGAATCAAGGGTGCTGAAAGTATGTACGTCTACAACCGAATGACGTAAGGCTAAGGACAAATTATGTCTTTTTAGGCAAGCTGTTTCATACCAAAAGTATGAAAGGGGTAATACGTAAAAGGAACAAGAGAGAGTAATCTCTCGTACCGGAGAATCCAGGGCAGCTGTTTGGGTAATCTCTGTTAGAGTCAAAGATCTAAAATCAGATCTTCTAAGCAATAAGCGTATTACGTCGAAAAGGTGTTACACAAGATCGTAATCCTCTGATATCAAAACAAAGGATAACGATTAACACTCTTGTCTTAGGATAAGCAACTAAAGTTGATAAAACTAAGCATAGACGGGAACTGAGATTTCTGTCATGATGGCCATACCGGAGAAGACTTTGTAACGTAATATGATATCAACTATTACGTTACAAAGTCTTTTTTGGGTAGTCGAAATGATAGTTCCTCCTCCCCGCAAGGGTAAAAGTACTGTTCTTCTCTTGTAACCAGAGAACAGTATCTATAGTTACTATGACTATAGATATAATAGATCGATCCTAGAATCGATCTATTATTACATTTTTTTACCCTTGCGGGGGGGGAACTGTCTTTCCGGCCACCCGGAGAAGACAGCGGCCGCTAAGTTTCAACTTAGCAGGAGCTCGTTACAACTTTGGATAAAGGTTCAATGAACAGCTGTGATCTTTTTTGTAAACTAACCTGATATCAGAATTGGTTGTAATATCAACCAAGGGTATAATATCAACAGTTTAGACAAAGTGTGATATCAACAGTTTAGTATGACATCATAAGATATCAACCAAGAGTATGATATCAATCTTCAGGTATAGAATGGACCGGGGATAGGGTGGCTGTTATCAACTGCCATAGATTTGAACGGCGGGTGGGTGCAACCCCTCCCTTTCTATACCTGTCTATAAGATCAACAGCTGTTCAAAGTATGAACCAACAGAGAGATCGATCTTAGACATGGTGTGAGCTATAGTTATATTACGGATCTATAGGATCATAAGTGATATCAAGGAAAGGTGAGAAGTGGATCGATCTTATGAAGTAAGAGATAATACTAACTATAGATGGTTTAGGTTAAGGTACGGATCTTCATGATCCTTTTTTTTGATCGTTAGGTAAGGTTGCCGGCGCTTTTTCGTCTAACCACAAAATCGTTATCTTTGATATCAAGGATAACGATTTTATCTTCAGGATGATCGGGTAGATCGAACATAGTAGTGCCTAAAGCTTCTTCTAAGATCGATCGTAAGGCACGGGCACCGGTTTTTCGTTCCAAGGCCAGATCAGCTATCTTGTCAAGAGCTGCCGGTGTTACGGTTAAAGATGCACCGTCAACCTTAAAGAGTTCGTTGTACTGTTTAGTCAAGGCATTCTTAGGAACGGTTAAGATCTTGATAAGGTGATTCTTGGTTAGATCTTCCAGTGGACAGATAACGGGCAGGCGGCCTAAGATTTCAGGGATAATGCCATACTTTTTAAAGTCTTCGTTTTTAACGGAGAGTATAGTGTTATCTTTTTCTTCGTCAAGCTTAGGGATAGCAGCACCGAAACCCATAGTACTTTTGCTCTTGTGAAGACGTTTAAGAATGATCTTCTCGATACCTTCAAAGGAACCACCACAGATGAACAAGATATTTTCGGTATTAACCTTAACTGTTTGGGTAGTAGGAGCTATCCGTTGTCCACGATTGATGGGTACAGAGACGGTACAGCCTTCTATAATCTTTAACAAGGCTTGTTGGACGCCTTCTCCGCTGACGTCACGGGACAGGCTTGGGCTCTCACCTTTGCGGGAAAGCTTGTCGAACTCGTCAATGTAGACAATGCCTATTTCTGCTCGTTGTACCTTCTCGGTTAGATCTTTACCTGTAGCGTTATCTACGAGTGACGCTATGATATCTTCAACGTCACGACCAACGACGTGGCTTATTATCACAACAGCTTTTTATCTGTTGTTTCTGGTAGTTACCTACATACTCTTACATGACGTTGTTAGCTGTAAGAGATACGGCTGGTTACTTCCAGCCCAGTCTAGCATATCTTTTTACGTTATTAATCTTGTACAAGATTAGCTATCAACGTAACGCGGCCTCGTGGATCTATTATTTCAAGATCTATGCGTTGCGCCTGGTTATCCTCAGTAACGGATATCAGCTAACTTCGGTTTAATATTACTCTTGCCTTATATAGCTTATCTGCTGGTAGCAGAACCTTCGGTCTCTGATTCCCCCGCTAGGGTAGTTTCAGCTAAATTCCGCGTTATTTTCCTATGGTCTTCAGATAGCACTTGACCATAGTGGGCCTCTAATCTCTGACCCGGTCTGAGAGAGACTCGTGGAAGTCTCTATGGTATACGGTACACTGAGAAACTTGGCTATGGTTTTGATCAGGTAAGATTTTCCGATCCCTGAGGCACCACAGAGTAAGATGTTCGACTTCTCGAGTTCAACGGCCGCAGGATCGTCCTTGTGTTGTTGTTTATATCGTATGGTCTTATAGTGGTTGTAGACGGCGTTAGCCAAAATTACCTTAGCATTATCTTGGCCTATAACGTAACGATCAAGGAAAGCTTTGATCGATGACGGTGTCAGCTTCTTGTTCTTCCGCAAAGCATTCTCGTTACGGTGGCGGTCTATGGCGTCACGGTAGTTAAGAACAAGTTCTTGAGCACACCGGCTGCAAAGGTTGAAACCTTTTTCGAGAGCAAAGATTACTCGATCGTCTTCTTGTGATATTTGCTCATGACAATGATCACAGGTTATAGTTGTTGTCTTATCTGCCATTGTTGATATCACCTCTATTGTTAATTACGGCATTGTGTTGTTCTCGGTCAATGACTGTAGCGTGGGTAAACAGTTCTTGATAACTTCTGATAGTTCTGGTAGTTGACGGTGATCCTTCGTAGCCACAACTACTGTAAGATATGATATCGTTATCTTGATCGTAAATACAAACAGGATGCCCGTGATATCTAAAGTAGAAAATACCGTTATGTTTATCAAATGAGTGATTGCCGTAGTTTGCAGCTGTGGCACCTTGTTTGGCGGCAGAAACTAGTCTTTGTACACTTTTAAGAGCCATAGAATCTTTTACCTCCTAACTTTGATATCAACCTTGTCTTGTAGCTATAATTTCGTCGATAATGCCGAATTCCTTGGCTTGGTCAGCGGTCATCCAAAAGTCACGATCCATAGCGTCAACGATAAGATCTAACGGTTGTTGTGTGTGTTGTGCGTAAAGCTCGTGCAACATATCTTTCAGGTATTGTGAGTGACGATAAGATATTTCTATATCTGATATCTTGCCTTGAGTACCTGACGAAGGTTGGTGGATCATAATTTCACCGTGTGGTAAGGAAAATCTTTTACCTTTAGTGCCTCCCATTAGGATAACGGAGCCCATGCTGGCTGCCATACCACAGCAGACTGTGCTGATATCACAACTAACGTATTGCATAGTATCGTAGATACCCATACCAGTGGCTATTTCGCCACCGGGACTGTCTACGTACATTGTGATATCAGCCTTAGGATCTTCGCTTTCGAGATAGAGTAAGGAACCTTTAATGATGCTCGCCATGTTAGGTTCAATGGGACCTTGCACCATAATGATTCTTTCTTTTAGGAGACAAGAGAAAAGGTCAAGATTTTTATTCTCCAGAGATACCAGGGGCACTAATGACGCCATTTGTTGTTTCCTCCTTTTTCTTTTTAAACGGGTTAAAGTTACTCTGAACTTTTCGTTGTCGTTGTTGCTCTTTTTCGACTAACATTCTGCAGTAGGCAGGTATTGATATCCCTTCTTTTTCTGCAGCTGCTTTTATCCAAGCAAACATAGTCGGTTGCATTCTGATCAATACTCCTATTCCTTGGGCCAAAAGGGTTAGCCTCCTTTCAAGATTTTGTACTACCAAAGTTTGTTTTAAGGTGCCGAAGGCCCGCTAAGATTATAACCTAAGTTTCTTTCGGTAATGGTGACAGTAGAGAGTAAGAAGACTTAGTCTGATAGTTTGATATCAGGAGGTGCTCTGACTTTGATCTTTAGTAATCTTAGGATAGGACTTCGTAACGGTGCCGTGTGTGCTGCTAAGCTTAAAAGAAATGACGAGTCTAGCGAAAGACTGTTCTTTTGTAACTTTGACAGCGACTGGGGGTTAGAGAACCAAGAACTTAACGGACTTAACTTTAACTTTGATACCCAAACTGCCATTATTAACAACAGTTACCAAGGCGGCATTTTGGGCTGTGACAACGTTAGGGTTAACCTGCAAGAAGATTGGAGCGTAGAGTTTAAGTATACTTACCGTGGTGAAGTGCTAACGTCAAGTGATAAACGTCTTGACTGCTTAGCGTCAACGTGGAATAACATTTTTTGTTGGGGGCTTCACTTGGCTGATCCTAACATTGGTAAAGGTGTGTCATGGCCAAGGTTTGCACTTTGTTTGGGGGTGCCAAAGAATCTCCCCAAAGACTGTGCAGTTTTGTATACCAAGCAGGTGGATAAAGATCCCCACGCTTACAAGATCCGGTACACCAAGAGTGACAAGAAAACGGTAATATCAGTTGACGGCACCGTAAAAAGTACGCTACTATCGGTTGTTTATCCGACAGATCACGAAGGCTTTTACTTGTCAGGTGGCGACTTTGGTTTTTCCTTGTCTTGTACTGTTGAGGAATTTAGGCTTAGCGCCGCACTAAAGGGAGGAAGGTAAAAATGGCTACTACAGCAATCAGTAACGCTAAACCTTTTGTTGCACGAATTGACGGCAGCAAAGACGAGATTAGCTTTTCTGCTGCAAGCGTTGACTTACCTGATACTAACGAAAACTTGGCTAGCGTTATTGCTGATATCAGGCTACAATTGTCAGGATTATCTTCTGCGGTAGCTGAACTCACAGAACGTCTTTCGTCGTTAGAAGTGACAACAGCAAGTTCGTTAGCTGCGCTTAAAACAAAGATAGAACAGAGTGAGCTGACACATGATAACATAGTTGACGCTCTTGGTTATCGTCCTGCGCAGAATAATCCTTGGGTGTCCTTTGGTGCAGCTACAGCTACTAATCCCGGACGCAGTGGCCTTGTTCCGGCACCAAGAGCAGCACAAACTGAGGGTTACTTTTTGTCAGCTAACGGTGACTGGGAACGCATAGGTTTGGAAGATTACCTGACAAGGGAAGAAGCTGACGAACTTTACCTTAACAAGAGAGGCAAAGCAGCGTCAGCAGCAATGGCTGACGAAGCTACGGTAGCTCTTAACGTGCCTTATACCAAGCGCGGTAATATCTGGATTAAGAGTAACAACGACGACGATTCTTCGTTGCCCTAACAGTAAAAGAAAAAAGGAAGATCTAACGTTAGATCTTCCTTTTTTAAACCCACGATATCTCTTCTTCTTGATCAAGGGTAGTTTCGTACAGTTGTACAAAGTAACCGTGATTAATTTTGTAGTAGCCAAACTGTCTGCAATGTTCTAAGCTGGCGCCGTTAAAGTCATGGTCACCAAACTTTTTGGCTGCACTGTTTAGGACTTTGCAAAAGTATTCGTAAGCTGCGAGACGATGGCTAAACACAGTTATTACACTCTTGTGTGGCATATGAACTATGACTAGAAAAAGGTTTTTATCCATCCTTTATCCTCGCTTTCTGCTGTGACTCCAACAGGAGGACCTTGTCGGTAATAGAGACCGTCTCTTGCAGTTGTAGCTGTACCTCTAAAAATAACTTGTTGAAAGGTTTCTAGTGTAGTACGCCAAGACCACCCTGTAGCCCAACCTTTAGTACCTTTAATAGTACACGGGAAGGCTATGGTACTAAAACCTTGTCCCGGATCTTGGATTTCTTTGATATCAGAAATGACCGAAAACAAGGCTGTGGCATTTTTGGCAGTTGCTGTTGTTTGATCACCTCTGGGACCTTGGTCTCCTGTCGGACCCCTTGGTATTACAAGTTTAGCACTAACTGACCATAATCCTGAACTTTTAGCGTCTTCTAAGCTTATCAGCGGCTCTTTGACATTATCATAGTCTACTAAAAGTTTGATATCAGGTGCAACAACAGAGTAGTCATTACACTCTTGGATACCTCCCGGTATTGTGACGTTAAGGATCCAAAGATAGGCACTGTGAGGATCAAGTGTCGCAGCAGCAGTACTGTCAGGTTCGCTAATGGTTACCTCGCCTGCCTCGATCTGATAAGGCATACCAAACATCCAAGACGTATTTTCTTGTTCCGGAAGAGAGAATGATAACGTTTGATTACCACCGATAACGTCAGAGACAGTAAGAGAAGGCTGCTGATCATTATCAGAATAGGTAGTTGCACTGACACTGAAGGTAGGAAATAAGCCTGTTGATCCTTTAGGACCGGTAGGACCTCTGTCACCGGCAGGACCTTTATCACCTGTAGCGCCCTTAAAGCTTTCTAACCATGCTTCTAACGTCTTGTTTGTTTTCTTAAGCTTAACTGCCAAGTCATAAGCACTGTCACCTTTGTCACCGGTAAGTCCTCTTTTGCCCTTGGTAGCAATAGTAAATTTCTTGCCGTCGCCTCTGGTTAAGGTTACTACGTTATCTTTAACTGTAGCGTCACTAACGCAGTATTCTAAAAGTCTGTTAACGTCTTGTAACTGTTTAAGTCTGGTCATAACGCGCCGTGACCTCCTTCCAACCGGAACTTACGGTGCCAAAGACCAGCCCGTTAGTTTTTGTTCTTGACAGTACCTTACCGTCAGTAGTAAAGGCAGTTTGAAAGATAGTCTTTTGAGTTCTACAAGACCAACCAAAACAGGTAACGTTATCTTTAACAAACCTGACAGGAAAGAAACTATTTTTTTCGGGTGCGTTAATAAGACCTTCGTCTTCTATAATTTTATTATAAGTTATTGTTGAGCTTGTTTTAAAGCCGACAGGTCCTTTATCTCCGATATCACCTTTAAGTCCTCTTGGAATATTAAGAGTGAAGTCCCAAGAATCTTCTTTGATATCAGAAATAACAGACAATGGTGAGTCATAAGACTTCATACTGACGTTAAGGTTGATATCAGGATAATCTTCTTTAGCAGGTGTAACTGTAACAGTACTTGACGGACCTTTAGGAATAGCGAGGTTAATAATGGTATTATCATAATCTTTTAAGAGTACGCCTGCAGGATTTTGATTGCTGTTAAGGTCGGTAACGGTACCCATTTTGACAGGTATTTCTGTTGTTGTAGGAACCTTGATATCAAGACTATACTTATTACCTGATGATCTTGTAAGAGTAGCAGTCGGCTTTCCTGACCTGGTTAACCTAACGTAACCTCTGGCAAGAGAGAAGTTATCTCCGGGGTCTCCTGTTATGCCTGTGTCGCCTTCGTCGCCTTTATCTCCTACAGGACCTTTATCGTGAAAGAAACTGTTAAGCCATTCCTCTACTGTAAGAGTGCCACCTTTAGCTGTGTAATCTTCAAAAGCTGACGGGCCTGTAAGACCTTTATCACCTTGGGTTATACTGTCATTGTTAGAAAAGAAAGCTACTGTTACGCCGTCATATCTTCTTAGTGTAGTAATTCCCTCGTGTTCTTCTACGTGAGAGATAACTGTAGGAATATTTAGATCTTCTAATTGTAGGATCATGTCCGTTTCACCTCTTTAGTCCAAACACCATTTTGGTTCTTAAAGGTAAAGCTGATATCACTACTGTTAAGAAAAAAAGAGAAACCATTGTCGTCAAAGGAAAAAGCGCCGAAACCTACAGATACGTCACTATCATGACTCTTTAGTGTGTTAGTAACTATACTGCTCCATCCTCTTTCTCCTGTAGGGCCTTTCTCACCCTTAGCTGCAGCAGACAGTAAGAAGTTATACGTTGTTACGCCGGAATCTTGATCTTCAGCTTTGGTACAAGACCAAAAAGATCCCGGTATTTGTGAATCCTTAACTACAGTTTTAACTTGTCCTATTTTATTTTCTACTGTTTGGTTGACATTCCCTGTTTTGATAACTGCACTATCTATAGGAAGAGTGATATCAAGAGTGCCTCTTTCATTATCGTTCCAAGTTATGTGTGCGCTGAAGGTATCACCCTTTTTGACGTTAAGATCATCAATGACAAATTTCCAAAATGGTTGTTCATACAAATCTTCGAACAATGGCATAGTCAGAACAAATTCTTTTTTATTGTTAAGAACAAATGACGGCTCTAGTCCTTTTGTTGTTACAATCTTAACGTCAGTAGTTGAAGGTTGTGCGGGATCGCCTGTAGGTCCCTTGTAGCCTCTAATGCCTTGGTTTCCCGTAGGACCTTTTTGTCCTGCAAAGGCGTCGTCAAAGCTTTCTTGGTCTTCAAAACCTGCTAACTCCCATGGATACAAGCCCCGTGATCCAATCTTTCCTTTGTCACCTTTAGTCACCACAGCAGGATTAAGGGTAGCTATTGTTTTGTTATTCTTAGTTATCGTCACAATATTGTCGTTAATCTCAAGTCTGACAAGAGAGTTAAGAATATCCTGAAGTTCAGAAGGTTGTTTAACACTTACTTTCAAAAGAATCACCTCCTCAAGGTACTAACGTTTCTTGACAGTAGCCGTTAACAGTAGTATAGAAGATCTTCCTTATCCCGTAATCTTGGATCATTTTCATACAGGCAGGACAAGGACGGGCGTTACCAAGGCGTCCGTCCTTTGTTTGTCTGTAAACGAAGAGTTCATAGCCTGAAAGGCTAGACAGTTTGCTGTTTAGGATAGCCCTTACCTCAGCGTGACAGCTATGGTGTGTTCTAAAGCCACGCCATCTGTCGTAACTCTTTTGTACAGGGTGACTCTTGTCGCTATTAACACCTGCGCTGACCAACTTATTCTTGTAAACAACAATAGCCCCTATCTTAAACCTTCGACGGGTGCTCATACCTGATATCACCTTCGCTGTCTGAAAGAAGCGGGCAACTCTCTTTATCATAGCCGTTGACATCTCTCTTTTTCCTTTTGTAATCCAAAATTTTGTAACCGTTTATGGCGCCTGTTTCGTCGTCAATAATTCGGTAAATGCCGTCTTCAATTTCTACAGCTGAAGAGTATAGCTCATTACAGCGTTCGTTATTGTAAATGTGAAGTACGTCATGGTCTTTGTCATACTTGGTAACGGGTTCAAAAGTTGTCTTCACTTTTTGATCCTCCTACCTTGTGCACCTTGCCAGTTAAAGTTGACAGCAAGTTTTCTGTCAAGGTGTCCTATGTTGATATCACGCCTTGGTTGTTTCCTTGGCTTTTCAACGCCGTAACTTGTGTATAGTCTTTTAGCGTCAACGGCGCACTCAGCAAGGTATTCCAGTGGATTAAGGTGCCACGGACTACTCACCTGAATCGCTCCTTCCTTCCTGTACATTTTTAATCAAAGTATTGAGACCTTCGTAGTCATCAATATTAAAGCTTTTAAACTTAGCTTTGTTGTAGTCATAACTAGGAACAAAAGTCGTACACACGTCGTCAGAAGATATCTCAAACTCAAGATAGTTATCGTTATCAAAGTTGTACTCTGCGTGGATAGTCCTTCTTGCAGTAGGAAAAAGACTTGGCTGCACTGAAAGATGCGTAACTATCTCTTCTGCGATATCACAGATATCAGCAGGTATCTTCTTGGCACAGTAACCATTCCAATCGTCTTCTAATTTCCTGATATCAGCAATAGCCTTCAGACTATGTTGTAATTTCATTTTTCTGCTCCTATCGGTATGTTGAACATCATTGCGCCATTACCGTTAACCTGTGGTACTTTACCGTCCCACTTCTCGATAGCGTGTTGTTGGATCAGGGTAGGCGACAGTGATTCTCTAACTCTTTCGTTAGCAGCAGCAATACCCTCTGCTTCAAGCTTGGCAGCTTCGGCTTTTCCTTTAGCTTCGATAATTCTTTTCTCTGCTTCTTGTTCAGCAGTCTGTTTTTCGATAGTAGCTTGTTGCAGTTTGTTTTGCGCGTCTATAACTCTTTGAATAGCGTCAGCTGTAGCAGTGTCAGGCTTGGCGTCAGCTATGTTAAGGGTCTCTACGACAACACCAAACTCACCAAGACTGTCTTTGAATCTGTTAAAGACAGTACTGTTAATCTCTGCTCTCTTGTCTCCTACGACAGCCATAAGATCATATTGTGCAGTTACCTCGTTAATGCAGCGTAAGAGTTCGCTTTTCATATAGCCTGCCTCAATCTTGTCAATAGGTTGTCCCCTGAACTTTGTAAAGACTTTGGGCAGCTCAGCTTCGTCCATATGAAAAGCGTAAGTTACACTAACGTGAACTGTCTTTCCGTCTTTAGTACTGATATCAATTCCGTTATCGACGTCAGTTTCTTCCTTCTTAACAAGGTAGTAAACAGTTTCCGTACTGACAGGATACTCTACTATCTTCTTCCAAGGCAATACCATATGGATACCTTGTCCAAGAGTCTCACCTTCTATACCGCCGTCAAGGTTATACACAATTCCTGCCATACCTGGTGATATCTTGTAAAGACAGTTAATAACAAAGACAAGCATAACAATGACTGCAATGATTATTCCTGCACTGCCGAGAACCTTTTTTCTGATATTGTCTTTTTCTTCTTCAAACATTATCTTTCGTCTCCTTCTTGTTCTTAAAAAAGTTTTTAACAACGTCACATATTAACTTGCCAAGAGTTATAGCGTAATAGCGTAGCAATACAACAATGACTACCAGAATTAAAACTATAACCAGTATCCTAAGTGATATCAAAGGTAACACCTTCCTTTTTAAGACAAAAACCGGGCTTCAGAGATTCAACAATGTCTCTATCAGTCCGGTTTTTGCTCTTGGCTGTTTTTTTTGTCTCTAAGCCGACTACTTGTACGATTCCCGATATCGTACAGCTTCGCTAGTAACCGGCTCATTATTCTTATTACCTGCTAACTTCTCTAAAATTCTTTTTGGCATAATCTTCTTCTATCCAGTCACCTACTATAAAAGGAGGATTTGTATTTTCAGGGTCTCCGTAATCAGTTGCTGTTACTAAGAATCCCTTTGTTGAAAGATCAACGTCTTTTGCAGGTAACATATTTGAATTTCTTCTAAGATATTCACCGTAAAGCATTTCTTCTACCGTTATTCTTGGTACTTTCCACTCAAGTATCATCAAATGTACACCGCTTTCTTTTTTTGTCTTTCCCCGCTTCCAAGAACCTTCAGAAGATCCGCGCCGTATAATCTTCCAAAGGCTCTTGGAGGCGGGGGATACTGCCTCCCCGTCCAAAAGTTCTCTGCTGTAAGGCATTATCGTAATAAACAGCTTATCGCACTGTTATAGCGGAAGATACTGTTGTCCCTTAGAGTCGCCTTTAGAACTTCCCCGAGATCCCACCGGGTCTCTCATTGGGGACGGACCATAGATCCTGTCTTAATCCCGGCATATTACAAGTTTAAAAGTTTAGGAGGGGGTTTCTTTTTATAACTGTGTTTCCTTTGCTTTGTTTAATCTTAAGGTGTTGCCGCAAAGGTAGTCTGCCTTAAGAGAAGTAAGCTTTGCTGTTATGCTGCAATAGCTTCTTCGTAGTCATAATCACTGTTCGCAATTATTAAAGGTGCTGTTTTACAAGAACGCCCTTGTACGAACCTTACAGTTTTGATACCTTTGTCGATACTGTTTCGCCCCCGTTATATGGTAGGGAAGGTGAGACTTGAACTCACGCTCCTAAGCTTATAAGGCTTCCGCTTGAACCAACTAAGCTGCTTCCCTATTACTCTTTGTTATTATCTTGTTTCTTGTTTTCTTCTGCTTCCTTTTGTTGTTTTGTGTGCTCCAAGAAATCTGCCAAAAACTTTTGAACCGTTTCAGGTGGTACTTGTTTTAACAGTTCGTCAGTTATAGCAATGTTTTCTGTCTCTTGTTCTTTGTTAACAGTTATATCTTGTTTTGAGATATCTTTTGACGTTGCTGCTGTTTCTTCTTGTGGCGTTACATCTATGTCTTCATTTTTGTTAGCCGTCATCAGGTCAATGACATTTCCCGCTCCGTCAATGGTAACAAAGTCACCTTGTGATACGTTACCGGGAATAGTGTCACTGTCTTCTATCTCCGGCTGCGTAAAGATATCAGACGTTGACATTAACGAGTTTTCTTCTAGTACAGTTACAATACCGTCAGGTGTTCTGAACAAGTTGATTTCACCAGGTTTGTGTTCTACAAAAACTTTAACTGTGTTAGCGCCAAACATATTTTCGTCTGATATCGCAAACAAAATTTGGTTAACTGTGTTAGTAACTAACAAAGTTGTAATTTCTTGATCCTTTATTTTCATTGTTTAACACCTCCTTTTGAAGGATATCACGTCTGATATCATTTGTCAAGAAAAAAAGCACTGCTTTTTACAGTGCCATAGTGGAAGTGCAGATAAGCAGTATTTCTGCTTATAAGGGTAGGCGGACTTTTGTTTTACAAGAGTGTCCGCCAATTTCGTCTCTTGTTGTTGGTATACAGCCAGCCTGCAGGATAACCTTAGCCCGGATACGGGCAACCCGTTAGTGCAGGATTTTCTTTTAAGACTGCTTCGTCCGATAAAAAGATTTCAAGTCTTTTTATTGTTTATAAAAAGGGTGGCAGTCTTATCTTTAATCCTTAGTTCTTCTTCCCGTTAGACATTAATAATCTTTATCCCGTTAGACCCTTGATCCTTAACCTTTAACCTTTACCCTTATTCCCAGGACGATCCCTACTAGAAATAATATTTGGATCTAGATTAATGGTGCCATGAAAGGGGCTCGAACCCTTCACTTTTCGATTATGTATCGACCGCTCTACCTACTGAGCTATCTTGGCTGGTCGGACTTTGCAGGTCCGGGTCCGTCTCTGATACTATCTCGGACGGCTTTGATTTTCTGTTCAAACTACAGAAAGAAGTTGTTAACCGTTTTTAAGATTTTCAACTGTACACCAATATATTGTGACAAGGAAGTTTTGTGATCAACCTGTCCTTGGTTGATCTCACACCGTTTCTTTTTCTCCTACAAGATTGACATCGATAGTCGTAAGTGCATTTTGTTCTGATAGTATCGCGTCAGCACTAACCTTGAAATTGTCTATCTGTGCCGAAAGCTTATCGATTAGCTCCCTAAGGTTAAGCGGATCTACAAGAGAGAAGTCGCCGTCTTCGTGGAACATATCAGAACGTTGCTTGATTTCGTCAGCAGACAAGCCCTTGTCTGACGTAGCAGCCTTGGAGAGATAATCCCTTATGTTGTTTTCAACTCTTTCGTGCTGTCTTTCAACTTTGGCTATAGCGTCAAGATAAGCACTTTTGATAGTTTTTAACAGTCGTGCCATAAAGGCGTCAGGGTGTTTACGATTGCCGTAAATCTCGTCAGACGCAGCTATCAGTTCGGCTATCGTAAACTCTTGACAAAAAGTGCAGTTAGGTATGGCTACCTTTCTTACGACTGTGCTGTCTGTAATTCCTGCGTTAGCACGAAGAATACCACTTTTGAGTTCCCAGTAGTTTGATATCAACTGATCTATCTTCTGGTAGGAAGACGTTATGTCTTGTGCTACCTTTTCAACAGGGACACCGTTAATGGTAGTCTTCTTGCCTTGACGAACAGCAATAAAAGTCGCACCGTTAATTTCCTTAACAATGCGATCTGCTGTTGTCTTCTTGAGAGTTAACGCTCTGTGCAATGTGTACTTCACGATATCACCCTCCGTAATCTTTTATCTTTTCCTTGTGTCTTTTCGACGTCGCAAATGATATCAGAAGAATTATTTTTTGTCAAGGGCAAAGGTCAGTATTACTCACGGATAGGATACCACCTTCGCATTGCGTAATACAAAGAAGGTTCGCCTTCTTGTCTTTCTTCTTTTGTGATCTCCCAAATACGTTGTATCTCAGGCACAGAATAACCGCGCAATGTGCTGTAAATATACTCACGAGCGAAAGAAATAGCCGGCAATATTGCAGCATACTTGAGAAGATCAAGCTGGTAAGGATACTGATAGATCCAGTACTGCAAAACCACTGTATCACTTTCGTCTAACGGTTTTATTTCGTCCTGCCAAAGAATATTTAGATTAAACATCTCTACTAGTTCGTCTACTTCTTCCTTGAGTTCGTCAATAGAAGGTTTGTTTTCGTCAGTAGGATTATGTTCACCTCCAATGGCACCGTCACAACAAGCGTAGACACCCTTACTAATGTTTTCACAAATTCTCAAAGGATCTAGAGTAGCGTCATTAAACCAATGCCCCTTGAGAGTTTTAAGACTATATTTTCCTAAGTCCATAGTTGTCATCTAAATTACCTTCCTTTTAAACAGAATAGCAATCTTCTTTATACGGATCTTCGTCTTTCTCTTCTTTGTTCAGAAAGTCGATACGTGCAGCCAAAACTTTGCCTACCCCATCTTTCCACAGAGTCAGGTCATAGACTCCGTCACCGTATCCTGACGCTGACACAGCGCCTATCTTGTTTACTGTGTCAGCTTGTCTCTTACCAAGAGTAGCAGTACAACATTGGTCGTAAAACAAGTCGAAGTCACTAACAGGATCGTTAAAGCCGCCGCCTTCTCTTTTACCGGCAGGATAGAAGTTATAGTCAAAGAATCCTGCTTGACCACTGTCTACACCGATAACGTCACGTACCGTCTCTTCCTTAATCTTAAAGCTTTCAAAGTTCTCTCGTGATATCATAAGGTAAGATACTCTGCAGCCCCATCCTTCTGTGTCGTCAGTTAGAACAGCAACAGCACGCCATACACCCGGCATACAGTTATCAATAACGTAATTGCCGTCATTGTTTTTGTTGTAACACGGATCGGTAGCAATAATCTTATCACCTTTAACGTTAAATACACCAAGTTCTTCAGTCCAAGTAGCCATCACAAAAATGTCCTCCTGTAAAAATGTTTTTTTAGATATGATATCATACGAACTCTTGACTGTCAAACTGTATTATGATATCATAAGTCTTGAAAGAACTGCAGTTATGGACAGTAACCTTGTTCTTTCAAGACTCCACACACTATAGCAGCTTAGGTAAGCTTGCTGATAAGTGCTACGATATCGCGATAAGCTTTTGTCCCCTTACGAACAAACAGACTGTTCATAGCGGATACGAAAAACTTATCCGGCATATCAGGCCTACCCTTAAAAGAGTAGATCTTAATGCCGTTGACAGTGCTTACAAGCAAAGAACCACCTCCTATACCAACAGTATTATTGTAAGATATCTTGTAGACAGCAAGCATTTCTTGCAATAAAAAAGCCCTACTTTGCGGTAGGGCTTTACTGTTGGTAGTAATAGGTCAATCAATATTGAAAGATATCTTGACACCAATTACGGCGCCGTCATTAGACACTGCACTGTATACAGGGTAGCTGCCTTTGTTTGTGTAACCTACGGCTACACCTGCGTTATCCAAGATTACGCCGACTCTTCTTTTTCTTGTAGCGTCTTGAACTCGTTCAAAGAAGGCAAGGTCTGCTTTGTGTCCCTGCGGATACTGTTCAAGGTCAAAGATACCTGCACAATGACTGTCTACAAAGAGTTTGGTTAAACAAGGATTATCGATTAAGTCACAGTCCAAACGGTATGCTGTGTTAACAGCAAAAAGTTCTGTCACTGTCCAACCATAGTTCTTTGTATTTTGCATTTGGACACGGGCGCGCCATATACCAGACCTGACGTCTTCAAAGACAGGTGTTTGTACGTCAGTACCAAAGACAGGATCAATGACTATGAGTTTATTTCCGGTGACGACAAAATAACCTACTGTGTTTTTCTTAATAGCCATTGTGTTAACCTACCTTTCTGATATCTTTTTGTTGAAATCATAAGGATCATGCCAGTAACAACCTACACAGTTATCGGTATTTTGATCACCTTCCGTCCATCCTATCGAGTAGCCAAGACGACGTGCGTCATATCGTTTGCCTGTTTCTCTACACTCTTTACAATGTTGTCTTTTAGCGTCATTAACGCTCTTGTGCATAGGCTGAAAATCTTCAAGTTTTTGTTGTTTGATATCAGCTGTCGTTTTGTAGCGTCCATCCTTGTGATCAACTTCGACGTTAATTGTGGTGTCCAGCACAACGCAAGGTTTCTTTTTAATTTCTTGTCTGATATCAGCACGAATAGTACGATATCTTTTGTCACTGTCATTGAGTCCGTTAAGTTTAACTGACGTAACCTTGCCTGCTTTCTTTTGTCGCGTTATCTGATATTTTTTACCAAGATAACTATTGTCTGAACGCGCCCAAGAGCATCCGTTCTCTGTTTTGAAGTCAGGGTGTATCTTGGCGAGTTCTTCAACGGATAATTCTGCAGAGAATCCGTCAGCAGTAACACTTGAAAGTTTTTCAAATGCCATACCTAAGGTTTGTGGCAGTATGTGTTGCAATCTATGTTGTGACAGTGTTGATATCACTTCGTCGCTATTTTGTGCACTTTTGATACATTGTTGTATAATATTATCCAGAAAGTTTTTCTTTGTCATTAATTACGGCCTCGATTCTTGCCTTAGCTTTTTTATAGTAGTCAGGTGATATCTCACACCCTATAAACTTTCTGTTACACAACAATGCTGCAACGCCTGTACTACCGCTGCCTGCGAAACAGTCAAGAACAGTTTCACCTTCGTTAGAATGTTTTTCGATCAAGGCTTGAAGAAGTTCAACGGGCTTTTGAGTAGGGTGAAATCGATCTTTATCATGACATATGGGATATCTATAAATCCCTGTGTCGTACTGACTGTGAAAAGTAGGCTTTGATTTTTTAACACCGGTAACTGCTATTTCTCTTGCGTTAGTAAGATAATTAACTTTGCTGTTAATAGGAACTGGGTTAGTCTTTAACCATTCAATGAATCTTACCTGTTTAAACTTGGCGGCTTCAAAGTAATCCTTAAGGGTTGTAATCTTCCAAAGGTCATAGAAACAAACTAAAGTGCCATGATCTTTTAGAATACGATAACATTCCTTAATTACGATATCAAGTCCTGTGAAGTTTGAATCCCAAGACCCAAAGTCCATTGATACTCTAAAGCGATCAACGTCACGTCCTGTTGCTTCACCGCTCTGAAAGTTAGTGTCTCTACTTACTTCGTAAGGCGGATCAATAAGAACAAGATCAATACTGTTGCTTTTAACAGTAGGTAAGAACTTAAAACAGCTTTCATTGTGTAACATTATTTTTTTGCCTACGCTTTCTTTTTTTCTTGTTCAGCAGCAAACTTTTTGCTTTCTTTAGCTACTTTTTTCTTTTGTTGCTGTTCTTTCTTACGGTTTGTTTTTTTGCGGCTGCTCTCAGCTGCATCCAAAGTCTTGTTGTCTTCCTTGCCCTTTTTCTTGGCATTCTCCTGTGCAACGGTATCACCTTTAATCCTAGCAATAGTTTTAGGGTCTAACGGCCCTGCTTTAACGGTATTATCTAACGTTGAAATCGTAACTCTGTGTTTGTCACCTGCTTTGGTTATGACACTTTTACTTTTTAACGGCACAGTCTATCACTCTCCTTTTCTGATATCTTACCACAAGAAGATCTTGACGACAAGTTTTCTGTTGCTAAAGACAAAGACTTTGACTTTTTTCTACAGCTAAAACTAGGGTTTATTCGGCGATTTTTCCAGTCATATTTGTTTTTTCTTCCAACAAAAAAGGAAGCTTGTGCTTCCCGTTAATCTTACGTTACTATATTCTTTGCAGTGTATTCCCTTACTATCTTTAATACTTCCTTAGCAAGGGCGTTATCTTTAACTGTTTCTATAAGTCCTTGTTTTTGTGTTTGATTATCCTTAGTTGAGAAGAACCAAAGTCCGTCAACTTTCCAAAACCATATGGTATATGTTGAAGGCGGTGACTTCCTTGTCCACTTATCTTTGCCTACTCTTACAATTTCAACGCTTTCTTCAAACTTTCCACAAGAGTAAGTATCCATCTTAACGTACCACTCAAAGATTGCACCTTGTGACGTTCTCTCAGTCATAGCGTAAACGTCAGTTGCACCAGCCTTACTGAAGTTAATTGTTAACACAAGCAATGTAGCTATAATTACCCTAGCTAATGTCATGATTACGTTCTTCCTTTTCAGCTTTTGTTAACTTGTCAACGTTCCACATTTTTCCAAAAATTTTTTTGTTACAGCAGTCTTGTCTACTTCTCGCCGCGCCTTCAACTCTTTTAACCATTGAGCAAGTTGCCAGTGATCTGCCCTGCAACTGCAATTTAAATCCTGTGCTTTTTGCTCGGCGTGTTCAATGGCTTCTTCAAGTGTCATGATTTGTTACCACCTTATAGTGCCGCCTTCCAACTTCCAGTTAAAACTAGAGTTTTCCGGCGGCACTTTTTTCGTCTTCTTCTTTTACCTGTAGACAGTTACAGTCACGCGACCAAGGTCGTTAAGGGTAGCGTCGTCAGCGTTAAGGAAAATGTCCACTACGTTCCCATAGACAAGATCGCCAGTATCTTTAACTACGTATGAACCCGTCAGCCATTCGTAGCCTGCAGGAAACTCTATCCATACTGACGTACCTAGCGGTAAGTAGCTTGGATCAGCTGCTATGGCACCTTCGTGAGGCCACTCACCGTTAGCCATAGGCGATCCTGTAGGTCCGTAGAAGGTAGCAGTGAAGGTTTCACCACCATAGGATACCTGCTGCAAAGGAAGCTTATCCTTGTTGATATCAACTACTGCAGTAACAGTAGGTACGTTATTGACAGTATCACTGTTATTGCTGATATCAGCTGCTGTTGTTGTTCCCGTTAAAAGCATAGTCGCGCTAACTGCTGTCGTTATGACTGCGCTTTTGATCTTGTTTATCATTCTAGAAAACATCCTTTCTTATTGTCGCTGTCCCTAAGTTTCAGAACAGCTTAGCGTTAGATTGGTTTTGTTTTTAGAACTTGGCAAGCCACAAGTCGCCTGATCTTTTTCTCTTTCAGACTGTCTGCCGCTTCTTTCGCCTCTGCCGCAATACTCAAAGAGTATTAACAAGGCCAAGGCTGTTTCTCTGTCCCCCTTTACGTGCCCAGATTAAGAACTAAAAAATATGCTACTGCAACCTTCTGTTCTCTTTCGAAGATTGCAATAGCATATTACCACAAATTCTGTTTCTTTGTCAAAGGATTACAATCCTTGTCGCAGACACTCGTTATTGAAATTCTGATAGTACTGTTGAAATTGCGCAAAAGTCATATTACATTCTTGAGATTTTGTGATTCCATTTACAGGATCACATTCTTCTACTAAAATGGCTTTTATCTCATCTGAATGCGCAGTATTTTCTTTTGCGTAATTCACTAACAGTAATTGTCCGCCTAACTTTTTTGCAGCATTATATAGTGCAATAAATTTACGCCAATTCTTGTGCCAATATCTGTTAGGATGAGACGTCCAAGGTGTAACAGTTTGATGTTCATCACATAGTAGATATTCAACAACAAAATAGCCTTTTTCAGGATGAAAAAATAACGCGTCAAAGTTAATGGCAGCAGTGGGTTGATCTTGAAAAATTCTCTTGTGCAGTTCAAATGCACTGATATCAGGATTTCTTAAAGGTTTGCTGGTATGTCTTATCATAATTCGTCCGTAAGTTTCCTTTCTTTTGTACAAAAATCTCTTGTTAGGTCGCGGATTATCAGGCATCATCACGTCAAGGCCTAAAATCTCAAATTGGTTAGGATTCCACTTGTCCAAAAAAGTAATGGGAACGCCCATGACACCGTCGTAAGTGACAGGAATATTTTTAACCTTGTCAATGTTTAAGGCGTTATAGTTATCGAACTTCTGTAAGTCATTGATATCTTCTTTGACAAGAATAAGATCTTTGAACCTGTCACAGTATTCGATATTTGTAAACCATCTGACACCTTTAACTCTGACGAATTTGTTACCTTCGTCATCAACTCTTACTCCTACAGCTGTTAAGGGATAAGAATCAGGCACTTTAAATTCTCTGTCACCACTGTGAATTGACGGTCCAAACCAAAGTTGATTATCCATTATCAACTTGAAGATATCTTTGTTGGTTACTGCGTTGACATTACCTAAGATAATATATTGCTTCTGATATCTTATGACTTGTGCGAGAAATTCTCTGAACAAAGAAAAGGGTGGATTAGTCACTATAATGTCAGAATCTCTCATAAGCTGTTGTGCTATTGTTGACCTGAAATCGCAGCCGTCAATGCAATGTATATCTATGCCATATTCTTTGTCAAGAATGGTTAAGAATGAATTATTGTCAGCAGCAAGGTAAGTCGCTATAAGCTTAGAAAGCTTAAGTTCTTGAAAGTTGTCAGAGAAAAACTGCCAAAATTGTGACTTGTTAGGATCGTCACAAGGAAGATATACTGTCTTATTTTGCCAAACTGATATATCGTAGGCTAGCATTTCTTTTTTGATATCAACATACGACGTATAGAATTCGTCGGCTTTATTCTTTCTTGCAGAAGATAAGCTTTGACTGTTGTTAGCCAAAAGATATCAGTCCTTTCAGTTGGTAGTAGTATCCAGCTGATCACTTGGCAGTTCTTCACCTGTACCAGGCATTTCGTTATCTTGTGCAATGTAACGATACACTTCTTTGAGTTCTTCAATGTACTTCCTGTTTTGGTACACGGTTTCGTTAAGGTTACTAACCTGTTCTTCTAAACTTTGTATCTTATTTTGTAACGTCTTGTTTTCGTCTTGCAGCATTTTGATATCAAGTTGCTGCTGTTGCTGTTGTTTAGGGTGTAACTCTTCGTTGACTTTTTCGTTAAGGCAACTTGCTATTAGAAGTGCAATGATAGCTATCACTGTTATGGCGGTAATCTTTTTCCTTTGTGACATTATTAGAGTCCTCCTCTTTTATTATCAGTAATTGTTCCATAGGTGTTTTAAACAAAAGAGAAAGCTTGTACAGGTTTGATATCGACATATTACGCTGTCCATTTTCAACAAGCCAGAATGACGTAGGCGTCTTGTATCCAAGGTAAGCAGCGATATCAGATATCGACAACAGATTAAGTTCTCTTAAGCTTTTAAGAAGGTTAAGGTTGACACTAACTATCATAAAACGAAGCACCTCCTTTTTCGGTATTTGTACTATCTGTACATTACCGCTAAGGACAGTGCTTCGTCTTATGATATAACGTTTATAACAGATTTTGTAAACTTCTCTCTCTAATATCAGACAATCTTTGCTGCCATCTCTCTGTAGAAACGGTGTAGTCTTTTTCCAGCAATCCCATTTCTGCACGTTTAAGGACATTAATGACGTCTTTCTTGAGACAAGTTTCTGCAAGAAGTTTGCCATATGATTCTTCAAGTAATAAGAGTTGAAAGAGTTGTTCTTTTGATATCAAGTTTCTGTTAGTAGCAGTATCTTGTTGAAACTTTGGAGATTCTTTAAAGCAAGCCAAAACGTCAAAACCTCGTTGAAGAAGCACAAAGTGTGATTCATTACACTTTAGAACTCCGTTGTCTTTATGAAGTTTTGTGCCATAGCCCTTGCTTCTTGACATTACGACAGCTTTATTGGAGAACCAACAACAATAAGGTATTTGAATGCCAAAAGTGTTCTCAACTTCAGCTACTATTTCTCGATAAAAAGAAAGACGATAATTTCTGCTTTGTTTTTCAAACTCCCGAAACTTGTCATTGTCATCAGGGAATATCATTTCTCGTACCCGTTCAACAAGTTCGGTATTTTTAGAAGGAACCAGAATATCGCAATTTAACGAGCACAATACCTTACGTTGATTAGGATCGTCAGTTAGAACTTCTGCTGTAGATCTGACAGGCTTATCATTGCCTGTGAAAGAGTTAGTACGATATAAGGTAGTCATTTCTTTTTCTTCACCTTTGTCTGTTGTTGTTCACCTTTCCTGGCATTAGGTACTACAGGATAACGTTTATCGTAAAGTCTGTCAATTGCTGCTATTAGTTCTTCGGGGCCTACTTTTTGTCCTTGCTTAAAGTTGGGTGCTTTTATAACAGACCCATAAATCGTTGAATTTTTCATTGTTCAAGTACCTCCTTGTATCCTGCAAAAGCTTTTCTTACGTTAAGTTCACCGTTTGATATCTTGTTAATCCAAGGCATAACCAGAGCAAGAGAACCAAGACTGACGTTGAGAAGGTAGTTGATATCAGCAGTAGTTATTCTGCCTTTGGTACTTGACCATATTCTCAAGGACACTTCGCTGTCATGATCATAGTTAACGACAAAGCAACCACGTTTCAAAATATCGTTAACTCTCATTAAGAACTCTGCTATCTCGTCAACTTTGTTCTTCTTAAGTTTCTTTGACGCTATGGAGTTAATGATAATACTATCGTCATATGTTGATATGATAATCCCTATGGTCTCTTTTTCGTTAACAGCATCTTTGAATCCTGACACAAGATTCCAGCCGCCGTCTTCCTCTTTAACGTTATAAGTGTAATCGTTATCCTTAAAGTAATCCTCAATGACTTTACATACTTGTTGCTTTTTTGTCATACGATCAAGTGCCCTCCTTGTGATATCATACTGTACTGTTAGTACAATTACTTTGAGTGTAGTAACCTGATTGATTAGAGTGATTATAGCTGATATCAAATCTAAGACCATTGAGTGCTACCGCGATTGCTTGTTGTGCAATATTGTTTGCTTCACATCTTACAATATCGATAAGGCGATCCATATCGATATTCTCTGTACTCATATTAGGTACAGGTTGATTATGTGGCATATCTTGTTCGTGTTGAAATATTGCTTTTTCGATATCGACAGGTGTTTTACTTTTTAAGTTGTCTAACTCGTCACTTACTATTCTAAGTTCATTTTCAAGTCTCATTACTGTATCCAGTAATGACGACTTCTCTTTAATAAACTCTTTAACGTATACGTTATCGACACCAACTATTGCTTTTATTTTTTCGATATCATTTTTGCTGCCGACAAATTGGGCTTCAACTAAGTCTTTCAACAATAACACCTGCTTCCAACTTTAGTATCCTCTGGTTAGACGATCCTTTCCATAAGAGAGAAGGGTCTTTTTTCTCCAAAACGAAAGGGCCGTCAACCAAAACGTCAACAAGAGACAACAACTCTTGAACGTTAGGATCTTGCTGTTCTGTAAGTTGTTCATAAGTAAATCCAGAGTAGCACCAGACGTTGCCGTTATATTTTTTTGTACCTGCAGCAAGAACAGCAGCTGCAGCAGGTTGTAAGAAGGGTTCACCGCCTGTAAGTGTTATCCCGTCAAGAAGCGGATCTTCCTTATAATCCTGCAAGATATCAGAAGTAGTTGTACAATGGCCGCCGTTAAGATCCCAAGTATGGGGATTATGACAGCCCTTACACTTGTGCTTACAGCCTTGGAAAAACACAGCCATACGTAATCCTACGCCGTCAACGATAGAATTTTGAACTATGCCTGCTATTCTTACAATCATAAGGCCTCAGCTTCTTCCTTTTTTTTATCCGCAGGCTTCTGTTGTGACATAAGATCAACGATACTTGTCACCACAAGTAACTGTTTACTTGGATCGATATCTTCAAAAAGAGTTACACTGCTTTTATCTTTTATGAAGAAGATTGTTTGACTGTTTTTGATATCACGCTTAACTTCGTATAGCGTTGACAGCGAAGGTTCTTGTGTATCCTTATTGCAGACAGCTACGTAGTCACCTTCACATATCTGTCTGCCGTGAATGTCGTGAACTTCACTGTAGAAGTAGCATTCTATAACTGCATCTGTAGTTTCAAACTTGTCGTCCGTAGTCTTCACCTGCTTAATCTTATATTGCGGTACTGTAGTTACCATTATTCTCTCTTCTTTCTTTAGCCTTCATAAGTAGTATCTTCAGGATAAGGACACCAGTGAGTTATGAAGCTGTAACCGGTGCCTTCTCTTGTACCAAACATATTGTTTTGTCTGTCATAATACATATCAGTATAGACAACAGGTCGCCCGTCTTCCTTACAGAAGAAGGGACCTTCCTTGTCAGGTTTCTTGGCCTTAACCGGAATCCAAACATTTTTGTTAAGGACGCCAAGTTCTTCACAGAAGACAGCAGCAGCTGTCTCTCTGAGTTCCTTTTTCTTGGCGTCAGAAACAGAACCTGTAATGTTTTTGTTATCGATAACGCTGTTAACCAAACGTCCAAGGACGTAAGGAAGATAGTTAACGTTGAAGTTTTCGATAGATATATCTTCCTTACCGTCTTGGTCAACAGATATCACTATGCGTGACTCTGCCAAAGATATCACCTTGCCTTTCACATGGCCTTCATCATAAGGACCATAGCAATATCTTTAAGTTTACCTCTGTCACTGATCTTGTTGATAACTTGTTTAGCAAGCAGTACAAGCTCGTCTTCGTTATCAGGCAATGCTTGTTGCTTCTTGTTCTCTTCCAAAGTCTTGGCATATTCCTGATTCTGTTGCCAAAGGATACGGTAGTCATCCTTGAGATTGTTGAGTTCTTGGATAACGCCGGGAATCAGGGCAACTGCTTTGCTGATAACAGCGTAAGTGTCTTCACAGGATATCACCTTATCTTCTTCAGCAGGGTCTTCCGGCAAGGCAGCTCTCATACTTTCAAGAATAGCCTTGTTAGTATCTTCCTTGGACATATTTTTTTGTTCAGCAAGTTTCTTAAGCTTTTGAAGAACGTTTTCACCGTCAGCTATAAGAGTCGTAAGTTCTGTTACGTTATTCTTGCCTGTGGCACAACGTTTTGCACTGTCGATAGTTTCGGACAAGGTAGTCGTAAGTTTCTCTACAATTTCTCTTTCCTTGTCAGAGAGAGTACGGTTTTCGTAACCTTGAATCTTTTTGTTAATAGTTTCAAGAGATTCCTTAAGCAAGCTAACGTTATTCTTCACTTCTGTGTCCTCCGTCTCTGCACTTTCTGCGTCATGGTATGCTTTGATAATGTTGTCTTCTGTAGTTTTTTCCTGCTGCTGTACATACTTAAACTGTTCGGCAAGTTGCTTGTAACCAAGACGTCTGAAGGTTTCCTGTAACACAGTAGCCATAAGTATGTAACGAGTTTGCCCGCGTTTCTTAACACTGTCAGAGTAAGAGCCGTTAGCGTATTCTTCATACTTATCGTTAGTATCTTTAACTATAGCTGCAAGGTCTTCTTCTGTGTAAGACTTGTCTTCTCTCTTGTCGAGAGAAATGCCGGCACGCTTTGACATTACTCTTTGAAAGCTGTTCTGTGTAGTAGGTTGCAGATTATGCTGACTGATAAAACTGTCAGAGTACAATTCTCTCAGAGTCTGTGTATAGTTCGTGTAAAAGTCGTCAACAGACAGTTTGATAACAAATTTTGACGTATCCAAAAAAGTAACCTCCTCATATTAAAAGTACATTTAACTATTGTTTACGCCCAAAATTGTTTTAAGGGGCGAAGCCCGATAAGAATATTGTCTTTCGGTAATATCTTTTTGACAAAACTTTAGAAAGGACTGATATCACAATGGCTATATCTTGGGATCAGATTGAAGGGGGCAGACAATTTAAAGAAAAGATAGAAGCTTACGCCAAGCCAAGGTTCTACAAAATAGAAAAGTACGTACCAAGGAAAGGGCAAACTAACTTTATCTTTTCATTTCTGCCTTCAGAAGAACCTGTAAGATTAAGTGTTAACGGTATAACTTACTACGAAAATGTTCATTTTACCGTTAATCGTGACGCCGAACCTCCTACTTTTACTTGGATCTATACACAACGTAACGGCGGCTTTGACTTTGAAAGTAGGGATCATTGTTACGCAGAGTATTGGTCTTTTGCACGTTTCTGATATCAGAAAGAAGGTGTCAGTATGGCTACTACCTATACTATATCACAATTTGAGAACGGCGAAGAACTTCTTGCTAACATAGACAGTCCGTTAAATATCTACCTTAACTGTGATCAACTTATTGTAACAGGTAATGGTCAGTCAGTCTTTGATACAGCTATGTTTAACATACCACCAAGAAGTGTTGACTGGCGACAAGTTAAAGTTACTGTCAATGGTGTATCTTATTATGAAAACCAAAGTTTTGCAAGAGCCGATAACGGAACTTTAACTTGGTTAGAACCTGACTATAAACTTCAGGTGGGCGACGTTGTTTTTGTTCAATGGACTGCAAAAACTATTGCTTATAATGGTGATACCAATACAACATGGCTTGAAGTAGACGACTCTGTTTTAACCTTCAGACACGGTTCCGTTGTTTATCCGTTATCGGTTATTAAAACTGACGACGCTCCGTAAAGTGTTATCATAAGGTTTTCTGCAGCTGCACTAACGCGATTAGACAGTGTCTGTATTAGTCTTTCTGCTATAATGTTTGGCAAGAGATTATGGATAATGTCGTCACCTGCTTTGTACTTTTCTGCTTCTCTGATAGCAAGTTTCAGAAGATTAGGCGTATCCTTAACGTTACCGTGTTGTTCTACAATTCTGTCTATTGTTGTTTTAAGTTCTTCCTCAGACATAGTAAACGAATTGACGTTAAGGACAGAAAAAATGTAATACCATGTGCCTGCGTTACATTCGCCGCAACGTTGTTTCAGATAACTTGGTATTTTTTGTTCCAGTTTTTTTCGCAGTGTAATGATCTGTTGATCTTTCTTTATTTTGTTGTTAAACACTACGGCTAAGTCTTTCAAAGTATCACTTCCTTTACTATAACTTTAGGTTGTGTGATATCAACAAGTATCCACCAGTCATCTTGTTTGATTTCCTTTTGCTCTTTCAGCAGCTTCATAGCAGCAGCTCTTGTAGCAGCGATCACAATGGCTTCTTTGATATCGTACGTCTTCAGTGAAGGTGCATTTGGTGCACGTTTTGCCTTAAAAACTAATAAACCTGACGGTTCAGCTATTGCTGTTTCCTTTATTTGTGCTTTCAAATGTGCAATATCTAAACATTTGTTAGTTATATCGTCTGTATAAAGTGCGTCGAGAGTAATTAGTTTCATCTTGAGACTTTTATTTTCTGCCTTTACGCGGAGATACAAAGTTATCAAAGAAGCAAAGAAAACAACGGCAAAAATAAACAAAGTATAATGTCCAACAGTAGCGATTTCCATAAAATTTTACCTGTACTTTCTGAGTTCGATATCAGGATGCGATTCCCTTTTAAGATTATGACGTTCGTAAAACTTGTCAATGTCTGATATTGTTAAGTTTTGATTATCTACCAGAAGTTCGACAACGTAACCGTCTCTAACTGAAGCTGCTATTAAGAGTTTTTCATTGTCAACGTCAAACATCATAATAAGGCTGTATATCTCAGACATATTTTCTATGTTTCTTGAAGTCAAACGTTTAATCCTGCCAAGGTGACAGTATTTTTTAATATCTTGTATTTTCATAACGGATAATCTCCTGTCATTACTATTCTTGTTGTTTTATCTCTAAGTCCTGTTACGGTATATACTATCTCACAATCTTCAAGATTATACTGATTGTTAACTAAGGTTACAGCAGTTTGTCTGTTAGGTGCTACTATCAAGATAGTCTTGGGCAATGCCAAACTGTGAGCAGCAGTAGCACAGAAATACCAAAGCTTGCAACTGTTACGACTTTCTGCAAGTTGTTGTTTTAAGATTGTAATCTCTTCTGCGCTGTCTTTTTTACTTCTTTTGATATCAGCTTGCTGTTGTTTAACTGTTTTCTCTAACGTGTTAATTCTCTTTTGTATTGTCTTCTTGAGAAGTACAAGATTACTTTCATGTTTCCATGCCATAGTTGAAATAATATCAGCTTCTTCTTCTTCAAGAAAGCTGATTTTTTTTCTTGCAGTATACTGTAAGTACAGTAACCATAATATTATAATCGTTGTTACGATAACGTATATCTTAATCATAGCGTTAAACCTTTTGAATAGCAGCTTTAACAAAGCTTAAAAATAACGGATGCGGCCTGTTTGGGTGGCTTTTAAACTCAGGATGAAACTGACAACCTATAAACCAAGGGTGGTCTTGTCTCTGTCTCTCTACGACTTCAACAAGATTACCGTCAGGTGACATTCCTGATACCACTAAACCATCTTGTGTTAAGATATCATAGAATTTAGGATTAACTTTATAACGGTGTCTGTGTCTTTCTCTGATATCGTCTTTGTTGTAAATCTGTTTAACTTTTGTTCCTGCTAGCAAGTAACAGTGATAACTTCCAAGACGCATAGTGCCTCCCTTATCTTGTATGTTACGTTGTTCTTCAAGAAGCGTTATAACAGGATTAGGTGTACCTTGGTCAAACTCTGTACTGTTAGCGTTAAGACCTTGTGATCTTGCAGCTTCAATGCACATTGCTTGCATACCAAGACAAATACCAAAACAAGGCGTGTTAGTCTTTCGTGCCCATGATATTGCTGATATTTTACCTTCAACACCACGTTCACCAAAACCGCCAGGAATTATAATGCCGTTAATATGATCTAAGACTCTCTCAGCAGGAAAGTCTTCCAAATCTTGTGTTGATATCAAGTCAACCTTGACAGCTTCACCAAGAGCGAAACCTGCGTGATTAACTGCTTCTACTATAGAGAGATAAGCGTCAGGAAGTTCTACATACTTGCCTGCAATACCTATCGTAACCATATTGTGCTTAAGAGAGTTATATCTTTGTTTAATACTGTCCCAAAAGTCAAGCTTTATTGTAGAGTAAGGCAGCTGTAACTTTTTGACAATGATATCGTCTAATCCTTGTTCGTGTAACAGCATAGGCAGTTCGTAAACAGTACTGACGTTATTATTCTCGAAAACAGCAGTATAGTCAACGTTACAGAAGTTTGATATCTTTTTCTTAAGGTCATCAGTGAGATCACCTTTCTTTTCTGTACGACATATTAAGATATCAGGTTGTACTCCTATACTTCTTAACTCTTTAACAGAATGTTGTGTAGGTTTGGTTTTAACTTCTGATATCACAGTAGGTACAAGAGTAACGTGAACGTAGATAACGTTACTTTGTCCTACGTCATTGCGAAGTTGTCTTACAGCTTCAAGGAAGGGTAAACTTTCAATATCACCTACGGTGCCGCCTATTTCAGTTACAACGACGTCAGCTTGATTATCCTTACGTGTCATTCTTCTTTTAATTTCGTCTGTGACGTGTGGTATAACTTGTACTGTCGATCCAAGATAATCGCCTCTGCGTTCTTTCTTAAGAATCGTTTGATAGATCTTGCCTGTTGTAACGTTAGAATCTCTGTTAAGCTTGATATCAACAAAGCGTTCGTAATGACCAAGATCAAGATCAGTTTCGGCACCGTCTTCGGTAACGAATACTTCACCGTGCTGGTAAGGACTGAGAGTACCGGGGTCAACGTTAAGGTAAGGATCAAATTTTTGTAAGATAACAGAAAAGCCTCTTGCCTTTAGCAGACGTCCTATGCTTGCAGTGACAACACCCTTACCGAGGCTGCTTGTAACGCCTCCTGTAACTATGACATACTTCATAAGAATCCTCTCCTCTTAATTGTGAAGATTGAGATGTCGGCTTCTTGGTCCTCCAAACAGTACTTCGCCTCTGCCTTCTTCCTCGTCAGGTATTGTATTCTGTTTAACTATAAGCAGGTTACCTGTTTTCTTTAAACTGTCAAACGTATTACAAAAAACGAAAGCGTCATTGTCGTTGATAACATTGTACTGTGTACGGTGAAAGCCCTTGATAGTTTCTTTTGCGCTTAACAGGTCGGTAAAATCACCAAGAAAATTTTGTACCTTAAGGTCGTCGTTGTAAGCATAAACTTTGTAGTATATCATAATTATCTTGCCTCCTTTTAAAAAAGGAGACAAGAAGTCTGCACAACAAGACTTCTTGTCTCTATCTATATAAAAGCATTTATGATTGCAACTCTTTAACCTTACGGAACAGTTCTCGCAGGTCAACGTCAGACGACAACATTGCGTACACCATTCTTTCGATATGTCCTTGTCTTGCTACAGCAAAGGCCGTTACTTTCTTCTGCGGTTTACCTTTTTTCTTCTGATATACAAAGACGTTAGGTGTAATATCAGACTGCTCAAACAGTCTTTGAACCTGTTTGACTTCAGGTATACTCTTGATATCACTTGAAATGGTTACACCGGCAATGCTGGCCATCTGCATTACCTCAGCAGGCGTTCTCAAAAAAGTTCTCCTCCTTTATTAATGATTCGGAAGAATACTCACCAGACTTGTCTGGTGGTAAGCTACACTCTTTGACCTTATTAACTTCTTCTATCAGACAGTAACTGTCTTCGTTAACAAACATTCCGTAAGTTGCGTCATATCTTCCTAAAGTTTGGTACCCGCAATCAAGCATAATCTCGTAACGGGCACCGTCCTTAAGGCTTTCAAAGTCAGAGCACCAAACGTCTGTTGCGTCTTGTTCTATGATATCATATTTTTCTTGTTCTAAACACTGATGTGTTACAGCTAATAAGATTCCAAATTCTTTGTTCCAAAAAATTCCTGTTTCTATGACCTCAGACATTGACATAGTTTTAAACGCTTTTCTTTTGTCCAAATGATACTGAGCCATTATTTCGTTAACTATTTCGGGAAGTTTCTTTGTCGCTTGTACTCTTGTTGCAAAGACTTGGTTATGATAACACATCTTGTTGTAGTTCATTATCCTCCAAACGATAATCATCATGTCTTTCTCCTTAAATTTTAGCATAGTATCTCTATTTGATCAAGCTATTAGGTGACCTTTTTCTTACTGTTTTATTACCGCAATAAAGGATTTAAAAGACGTTTAAACTATGATATCAAGTTCTTCTGACACAGTTTTTGCAGTTTGTAAGCTGGAAACATTGGTAAATACAGGTTGACTGTTAAACAAGAAGTCAAGGTTGACGTCAACAGTATCGACTTGTTCGCCAAATTGTTGTTTCTTATACTCCTCTATCTTGTTACCTTTGATATCAGGTACTTCTACTGTAACGACATCTTTTAACGTTACTATGGCTACTTGCCCTACAATGTCTCCTTGGTTTGCTGTAATGATATGGTCAACAGTACCCTGTTTACACATATACATCTTGTTAAGAGCTTCAGAATTAACGGGTTTGCCGCTTATGGCGTAAGAACAACGAAAGCTGCCGATAACTTCGTTGTTAACTACGATAGCGTCATGAATATCCTTGTCTTTAACATAAGGTACTAATGTTACTTTTGCACCTTTCTTTGTCATATCTTGTGTTACGATATCAAGATTTTTACTTGTATACCAGTCTTTACCGCCACCGGGCTTTGTTACAAATACCAAGCAGTTATCTTTGATATCA
>Ga0247611_10000644_pt1 | contig 69127 bp, 45 predicted proteins | sample 177DNAGHGhighgp2_FD_192422 | JGI IMG/M metagenome (GOLD analysis project Ga0247611, IMG submission 192422) | Sheep rumen microbial communities from Palmerston North, Manawatu-Wanganui, New Zealand - 1770 DNA GHGhigh gp2 | ecosystem: Host-associated > Mammals > Digestive system > Stomach > Rumen...
CAGTTCGTGCTAAGACAACATCTCCTCTTGGAGCAGGTCCTTACGTATTTGATAAGTACGAGAATAAGACTGTTTACATGAAGGCTAACGAGAACTATTATAAGGGTGCACCTCTTATCAAGGAGCTCCAGTTCAAGGTTACATCAAATGCAGATAAGGAGCCAGGTGTAGTTCAGGGAACTCTTGATATTTCAGATCCATCAGCTTCAAAGTCAGCTATCGATCAGATCAAGGGCGAGAACTCAAATGGCGAGCTTTCAGGTGATAAGCTTACTACAATCCTTACAGATACAAGAGGATATGGTTATATCGGTATGAATTCTGAAAATGTTAAGGTAGGAGATGATCCTTCTTCTGAAGCATCTAAGAATTTAAGAAAGGCCATTGCTACAGTTATAGCTGTATATCGTGACGTTGTTATTGATTCTTACTACGGCGAGGCAGCTTCTGTTATCAATTATCCTATTTCTAATACATCATGGGCAGCACCACAGGCATCAGACCCTGATTATGCAATTGCTTTCTCAAAGGATGTTGATGGAAATCCTATTTATACAGATGGCATGAGCGAGGATGAAAAGTATGCTGCAGCTCTTAATGCAGCTCTTGGATATCTTTCAGCAGCAGGCTATACAGTTGAAAACGGCAAGGTTACAGCAGCTCCAGCTGGTGCAAAGCTTAGCTATGAAATACTCATTGGCGGCGGCGGATCAGGTGATCACCCATCATTTGGTATCCTTACAGCAGCTTCAGAGGCATTTGCAAGCATAGGCTTTGATCTTAAGATAAATGACCTTTCAGATTCTTCAATCCTTTGGTCATCAACAGAGGGCGGTACAGCAGAACTCTGGTGCGCAGCTTGGCAGACAACTATCGATCCAGATATGTACCAGATATATGATTCAAATGGTGGTTCAGCTTATATGTACAGAATCAACCAGCCAGAGCTTGATAGCATGGTAGAAGAAGCAAGAGTTACTACAGACCAGGCAGTTCGTAAGGCTCTTTATAAGGAATGTCTTGATTATATCGTTGATTATGCAGTTGAAATCCCTGTATATCAGAGACAGGATTGCGTAATTTATTCAACAGAGCGTATCAATATTGATACAATCGCAAAGGATCAGACAACCTATTATTCATATGCTAATGAAATAGAAAAGATGGCTATGAAATAATCCCATTACGATTATTAAAATTCGTTCTAAATCGGGAATATTAAGTATACCGGCGCCTGAGATAGGTCAGGCGCGGTATTACTTATTTTTGAATCAGGAGATTTCGCCAAAGATACTTCGCAGCTGTAATGTCAGTTGTGCATTATATCTGCGAAATGTCTTTGGATAATTAAAAGGAGCAGTTGATTAGTATGAAGAAGTTTATAATAAAGAGATTATTGATTTCAGTAGTTCTTCTTTTCTTCGTATCACTTATTATATATGGCATTATGCGCTGCATGCCTACTTCTTATGTAGAGCAGCAGGCAATGGCACTTGCAACAAGACCTGGAGCAAAGAGCTACCAGGAATGGGTAAAGCAGCTGAATGAGCAGTACGGACTTGATGTAGGCATACTGCAGGGCTATTTTCAGTGGGCTAGACGTGCCATAAAAATGGATTTTGGCGATTCATGGTTCTGGAATCAGCCGGTTCTTCAAAAGTTTTCAAGTGTAATATGGTATTCTTTCGCACTTGCACTTGTAAGTTTTATTCTTGAAATGATTATCGCAATTCCGCTTGGCATATTAGCTGCAAGAAAGCAGTATTCTGTTGCTGACTATACCATTACGGTAGTTGCGCTTATTGGTATTTCACTTCCTAGCTTTTTCTTTGCTACAATTCTTAAATACATATTCTCAGTTAAGCTTGGCTGGGTTGATCTTTACGGCATTGTTGGACGTATGCATGAATCACTTACACCGACAGGAAAAATTATCGATATCGCAAAGCATATGATACTTCCTGTTGTAACCCTCACCGTAGTAAGTATCGGTTCAATGATGCGTTATACAAGAACCAATATGCTCGAGGTCCTTAATTCAGATTATATCCGTACGGCAAGGGCTAAGGGTTTATCTGAGAGTAAGGTAGTTAATCATCATGCCTTCAGAAATACTCTTATTCCTATAATTACACTTCTTGGCGGCTCACTTCCAGGACTTTTTGGCGGAGCAATGATTACAGAGACCTTGTTCCAGATACCGGGAATAGGCTATACCTCGTATCAGTGCATTGTGCAAGGTGACATTCCTTTCGTAATGTTCTACATGGTATTTATGGCTGTGCTGACGCTCCTTGGAAATCTGATTTCAGATATCCTATATGCGGTAGTAGATCCGAGAGTCAGAGTTAATTAAGGAAAGGAGGAATGCACGTTCGTGCTAGAAAAAATATGGAAGATAAAAAGAATGAAATGCATTTAGATGATGCGGCAAGAGTAAAAGTGCTTTCTCCTGGAATGATGGTAGCTAAGAGATTTTTCAGGAATCTGCTTGCTATTGTAGGAATGGTAATTATTATTTTAATGTTCTTATTTTCATTCGTTGGCGGAACGGTTATACCTTATAAGCAGAGTCAGGTTTTCTATACTACAGATGAAATCCTTAAGGATTATGCAGGTGCTACTGAGATAGATCAGTATCAGTTCAATACGGCTGAAGGGGCAGAGCTTCCTAAGGATATTTATTCAAAGACCATGCTTGCAGCCTCTAATGGCAAGATGGTATTTGAGAGCCGTAACGGCGGTTATTATGCACTTGAAGAGATAGGAGAGAAGACCTACAAGGTATATTCTCTCTCAGAGGCACCAAAGGCTCTTTACATAAAGATGCCTGAATATAAGTCAGCAGTTGAAGATGGTGCTTCAAGCTTTGTAAAGGATGGAGTTACTTACTACTTCAGCGCTGAAAAAAATCCTAGCTTCTTTGTAGGCACAGAGATAGGTAATGCTTCAATGCTTAGTTTTACAGCCTATGATTCAAAGACAAAGCTCTCTTATGAGTTTACGACAAATTCACTTATGGCTTATGCTAATGGAGAGAGCAGCTTTGAAGCAGACGGAGAAACTTATGGCATTGTTATTGAAGGAGATGCAATTAATGTTACCTTAAATGGTGAAAATTATGCACTTCTTTCAAATATGAATTTTAATGCAGTTACTTCAGGAGTATACCTTACACCTGAATATAAGCTTACTGCACTTGAGGCTTTTGCAGAAAATGCTACAGAATTTGTATTTGCAGATGCTGATGGCGTAGATGTAACATATAAGATCGAAAACAAAAACGGACAGTATCTTATCAAGAAGAATCAGGTCACAAGAGTCATTGACAGCTATGCAGCTCCATCTAAGGAGCACTGGGTAGGAACTGACGCAAATGGTATGGATCTTCTTGCAAGACTTATGTACGGCGGACGTATTTCATTGCTTATAGGATTTGTAGTTATATTTATCGAGGTATTGATCGGAACCGTAATCGGAGGAATAGCCGGTTTCTTCGGAAAATGGGTCGACAATCTTCTGATGAGACTTGTTGATGTTATTTATTGTATACCGGCAATGCCATTATATCTGATATTAGGTTCTATCATGGATTACTATCAGGCAAAGCCGGCAGCACGTATTTACATGCTATGTATCGTAATGGCTGTAATAGGCTGGGTAGGTATTGCTAGAATAGTACGTGGACAGATTCTTTCTCTTCGTGAACAGGAATTCATGGTTGCCGCTGAGGCAACAGGAATAAGTACTTACAGAAGAATATTCAAGCATCTTGTTCCTAATGTAATTCCACAGCTTATTGTATTTGCAAGTATGGGCCTTGGTGACGTTATTCTATCAGAGGCAACCCTTAGCTTCCTGGGTCTCGGTATTAAATATCCGGCAGCTTCTTGGGGAAGTATAATCAATGCTGTTAATGATTCATATGTAATGACAAAGTATGTATTTGTATGGCTTCCAGCAGGTCTTCTTATTCTTCTTACAGTTCTTGCCTTTAACTTTATAGGTGATGGCTTAAGAGATGCATTTGACCCTAAGATGAAGCGCTAATAGGAGGAGAATGGAATAATGGCTAAAAGCGGTAATTATATTTCTGCTAAGGACTCTAGAAAAATCTCCAGAGAAAATAGAAAGATTACTTCAAAGATTGAAAAAAAGAGAAATAGAAGACATATCCCTGAAGAGGAATATGTAACCAAAATGAAGGATCCGGCAAACTGCGTTGAATTTGATAATGTTCATACCTATTTCTTTACTGACATAGGTACCGTTAAGGCGGTTGATGGCGTAAGCTTCTGCGTTCCTCAGGGAAAAACAGTTGGAATAGTAGGAGAATCAGGGTGCGGTAAGTCTGTAACAAGTCTTTCTCTCATGCAGCTTGTGCAGAGACCATCGGGACAGACGGTAGAAGGTGAAATCAGATTTAATGATGGAAAAAGGACAATAAATGTAGTAAATGCACCTAATTCTGAAATGCAAAAGCTTCGCGGAAAGTCCATGTCAATGATTTTCCAGGAGCCGATGACTTCACTTAATCCTGTATTCAGGATCGGAGATCAGGTTGATGAGGTAATAAAGCTTCATAATCCTGAAAAGAACAAAGAGCAGGTCAAGGCACGTACCCTTGAGATGCTTCAGATGGTAGGTATAGCTAATAAAGAGGGCGTATATAAAATGTACCCTCATGAATTATCAGGAGGTATGAGACAGCGTATCATGATAGCAATGGCGCTTGCCTGTGATCCTAAGCTGATTATTGCAGACGAACCTACAACGGCACTTGATGTTACTATTCAGGCGCAGATACTAGATCTTCTCCGTGACCTTAAGGATAAGATAAATAGCTCAATAATGCTCATCACCCATGACCTTGGTGTTGTTGCTGAAATGGCTGATTATGTTGTCGTAATGTATGCAGGAAGAGTAGTTGAAAAGGGAACTGCAAGAGAAATCTTTAAAGATCCAAGACATCCTTATACCATAGGTCTTATGAATTCAAAGCCTGTAGTAGGAAAGCATGTAGATAAGCTCTACAGCATTCCGGGAAACGTTCCTAACCCTATTGACATGCCTAATTATTGTTATTTTAAGGATAGATGTGACAGATGCATTGAAAAATGTAATGGCAAATATCCAGGAGTAATAAAGCTATCTCCGACACATGAGGTAAGCTGTTATTTATATGAAAATGAAGATAACCATTAATTGGGAATAGATTGAAGGTGAATTATGAGCGAAAATACTAAAAATACAGATAATATAATTGAAGTTTCGCATCTTAAAAAGTATTTCCCTATTAAAGGTGGCTTTTTTGGAGGCGTAACTGGTAATGTTAAGGCTGTTGATGACGTATCCTTTAAAATTAAAAGAGGAACGACCATGGGCCTTGTAGGAGAGTCAGGCTGTGGTAAATCTACAACAGGAAGAACCATCCTGCGCTTACTTGAAAAAACTGAAGGAACCATACTTTTTAATGGCGAGGATGTAAATGAAAAGAATAAGAAGGAGTTAAGAGAGCTGCGTACCAAGATGCAGATAATCTTTCAGGATCCATATTCTTCACTTTCTCCAAGACTTCCTGTAGGCGAAATAATCGGCGAGGCCGTAAGAGAGCATAAGCTTGTTCCAAAGAGCGAGTACAATGATTATATCACAAAGATAATGAAGGAGTGTGGTCTTCAGGAGTACCATAAGGACCGTTATCCGCATGAATTTTCAGGTGGACAGAGACAGCGTATATGTATAGCAAGAGCACTTGCGCTTAAGCCTGAATTTGTTGTCTGTGATGAGCCTGTATCAGCACTTGATGTGTCTATTCAGGCACAGATAATAAACCTTTTGCAGGAGCTTCAGGAAAAGAATAATCTTACTTATCTTTTCATTTCACATGACCTTTCGGTTGTTGAGCATATATCTGATACCATAGGTGTCATGTATCTTGGAAGCCTTGTAGAAACTGGAACTACCGAAGAGATATTTGCAAAGCCTCTTCACCCGTATACAAAGGCGCTTTTCAGTGCAATACCTATGCCAGACCCTGATATAAAGAAGGAGAGAATCATACTCCAGGGCGACATCCCTTCACCGGCAAATCCGCCTAAGGGCTGTAAGTTCCATACAAGATGCAGAGAATGCATGGAGGTCTGCAAGACCTTAGCTCCTAAGGTAAGGGATATGGGTAATGGGCACTTCGTAAGGTGCCATCTCTTTGATGACGGCATTGAAGCTAGAAAGATAGTAGAAAATGATGAAAAAAGCACCAAAGAGAGATTAGCTGATGAGGCTAAGAGTAAGGAAAAGAATGCTGCAAAGGCTTAAAAGTAAGTTAGATACATTTAAATTATGGGGTGAAGACTTATACGGGTAAGGAAAAGAATGCTGCAAAGGCTTAAAAATAAGCCTATAAAAAAAACTGCACTGAGAATACATAGTGCAGTTTTTTATTGCATTTCTATTTATGAATTGTAACTAGAGGTAATTTATATTAAAAATTTGGACAGCGCTTATTCTGTTCTAAGTGCTACTACAGGATCCTTCTTTGCAGCGCTTCTCGATGGTATGATACCAGAAATAAGAGTAAGAAGTACGCTGATTGCAACAAGGATTATTGCAGCAGGAATTGGAAGATAAGCGTTCAGATTATTGAGGTCTGTAAGCTTGTGGATTACGATATTTATAGGTATGCACAGTAAATATGTAACTAATACGCCTAAAAGACCAGAGGAGAAGCCGATGAGCATTGTTTCTGCGTTGAACATGCTGCTGACATTCTTCTTTGAAGCACCGATTGCACGGAGTATTCCGATTTCCTTTGTACGCTCTTGAACTGAAATGAGCGTAATAACACCGATCATGATAGAGGAAACTACAAGTGAAATACTAACGAAGGCAATAAGCACATAGGTTATGGCATTTATGATGGTTGTAATTGAGCTCATCATTATTCCTACATAGTCTGTATACTTTATCTGTTCAAGGTCATCCTTGCCTTCATTGAAGCTCTTGATAGAAGCTTCGATAAGATCCTTATCTTCAAAGGAAGAAGCGTAAAGGTTGATGCTTGATGGTTCATCAAGACTTACGTAGCCGAGTGTAGTAAGGTTGTTGTCATAAGATGAGTTTGAGAACTCAAGTATATTGTCGTGGTAATATGCGAGGGTCTTTTCATCAGCAGTTTCAAGAAGAATGTCTAAAGCCTTGAGAGCATCCTCAGGAGAAAGATTCATAAGCTCTGACATGGCCTGCTGAGCATATTGAGCTGCTGACTGCTGCTTTACTGCCTCAGTGTAGTAGGTAGTAAGATCTTCATCACTCATTGAATCGAGGTAAGAAGCAACAGTTTCTTCATCCATTCCCATCTGTGACTGCAGTGCCTGGAGCATTGCCTGTATCATCGATTCTCTTGTAACGCCTGTCATTGCCTGCTCAACCATCGAATTAAGGAGCTCTTCAGAAGGAGTGCTCATGATGGTAAGGTAGGTCTTTACCTTCTCGTCGTTTGTCTGAATAGAAACAGCGTTCTTGAAGGAAGAAGCCTTGTCGGCATCACTGAGATTGCCTTCAGTATCCTTGAATGGGAGACCTGTGAGGACATCTTTTTTATCATTATCTAACTGAGCTTTAATTACAGCTGAATCTGAATTGTGTTTAATTACATATTCGGTAAGTTCTGTAGTATAAGCGATTGTACCACGGAGCATAGAAGAGGTCGCATCTTCATTTGGACGGATTATTCCGCTTACCTTGATAGGGATTCCATTATCATAAAGGTAATTTATACCAGCTTCTGTTTCTCTCATATCTGTATAAGTGTCCGTTACAGCATCATACTGATAGCAGTCAGCGTTGATAACGAGTCTGAAATCCATTGCACAGATTTCTTCATAAGACCACTTGGATTTTCCGGTGTTTTTAATTTGAGTTCCATCCATTGCAGCTGTAGACTTTGCACTTACCTCTTCCTTAGATTCAAGACCTAAGGCATAGAGTGAGAGATCATCGATTTCATTGTTCGGATCAAGAATAACCACAACCTCGTTGTAAGCAGATGGCCATTCACCGTAAACTACATCATACTGCTTTGTAATGAGAGGACTGATAAGACCTCCGTCTGTAGCAGAGAGCATTTCCTGCCATATATTAGAAGACATCATTGAATTAGCTGACATCATAGACATGATTCCGCCGCCGCTAGCCATTGTTGTCTGCATCGCTGACATGTCAACTCCCATATACTCAGAAACTATTTCGGTAAGTAGCTTTTGAGCATCGGAATGAACAACCTTTCCATCTATGTTCTTTGTGAAGATAAGAGGAGAGATGTTGTAGGTGTACTGAACACCGTTGAGTGCAGTGCTAAGATTTGATCCTTCAGTTGCCTGCTCAGATTCAATATATGACTTGAAGGTCTTAAGGTCGTTTTCAACTGAGTTTGAAGTATTAAGAGCATTCATGATCTCATATATTGAAGATCTAAGATAAACTGCATCCTTATCGTGAGAAGCACTGTCGTTTTCTGCCTTCATGAAGGTCTCCATGAGAGAAGAAAGATCAGTAGTTGTAGCTTCTATGGTTAAAGGATAGGAAGAGAGTGTTTCTTCCTGAACGGTATCAATGTAGGTTGAAAGTCCCTGAGATATCGAATAAATAAGAGCGATACCTATGATACCAATACTTCCTGCAAAGGAGGTAAGAATGGTTCTTCCCTTCTTTGTGAAAAGATTCTTGAGTGAAAGAGCAAAGGAGGTTCCCCAGGACATTGAAGGCTTTTTTCTAGCCTTTTTATTTGCACTGTATTCAGCCTGAAGCTTTTCATCTCTTTCGGCTTCTTTCTTTGATTCTTCCTCAGTAAGAGGCATGGAATCATCAGTGATTTTACCATCGAGCATCTTTATGATTCTTGTAGAATACTTTTCGGCAAGCTCTGGGTTGTGAGTTACCATGATTACGAGTCTGTCCTTAGCAATGTCCTTAAGGATATCCATTACCTGTACGCTAGTAACTGTATCAAGAGCACCGGTCGGCTCATCGGCAAGGATGATATCAGGGTTATTTACAATGGCTCTGGCTATCGCAACTCTCTGCATCTGTCCGCCTGAGAGCTCGCTAGGACGCTTATGGATCTGATTCCCGAGACCTACGTCTTCAAGGGCCTTCTTTGCACGCTGTCTCCTTTCAGACTTTGAAACACCTGAAAGAGTAAGAGCTAGCTCTACGTTTGCTAGAACGCTCTGGTGAGGAATGAGGTTGTAGCTCTGGAATACAAAGCCAATGGAATGGTTTCTGTAAGTATCCCAGTCACGGTCTTTGTATTTTTTAGTAGAGCGGCCATTTATAATGAGGTCACCTTCAGTATATTTGTCAAGACCGCCTATGATATTAAGCATGGTAGTCTTACCACAGCCTGAAGGACCAAGGATTGAAACAAGCTCAGATTGTCTGAACTTTAAGTCAATTCCCTTGAGGGCAAAAACGGTATTTTCGCCGGCAAGGTAGTTCTTAATTACGCCTTTTAATTCAAGCATTAGATTCACCTTTCTTTTTTATTTTTATCTTAAAGAGGCCTTCCAGAAATGAACTAAGCTGGTCTCTTAAAATAAAGCCTCTTAGATAAAATTATCAGTATTATAACACAGGTTAAAAAAAATAATAGTAAAATTGTAATAAAATTTTATGTTAATATATGGAAAATGATTATGAAGTGACATTTATAAAGGGAATAGATACAAAAAAATAGGAAGGAGGTTTAATAAAAATGAGGACTAAAATTGTAGAAATCTATTTTTATAATTATTGACAGCTAAGCTTCCTATTGATTATAATAGAAGTATAAAAAATGTAAAAGGAGGTTCTTATGTTCGGAAAAAAGAAAAAGCAGTTTGAGGTAACTCCATATGATAAGACAAAAGAGCGCCCAATAATAAGGGCAAGCATCTGTAACGGAGAGCAGGTTGCAGGCTTTAAGAGCTTAGAAGACAGCTCCTTTAGAGAGGTAATGTTCATAAGGGATAATAAGGATCTTTATGAGTTTCTTGAAAGATATGCAGTAGATGAAAAGGATTTAAAGAAGGAATATTAAAATGGACGAGTATGAAGTAATAAGAATAGATGAGATGGATTTTGGATGTGAAGGAAGACCAGATAATGAGGGCGGCAAGGTACTTGTAAAACTTAAAAGCCTTAAAGATGGGAGTATTGATGCAATTCCTTATTTAGACAAGGAATTGTATGCAAAAAACATAAATGAGGGCGACGTAGTGCTTTTAGAAGAAAAGGGAAAGAGCATAACGCTAAATAAAAAAGAGCAATAGTATCTTTTTGGAAAGTATGTACATATTTGGATATACATATTTGGATATACATATTTGGATATACATATTTGGATATACATATTTGGATATACATATTTAGATATACATATTTGGATATACGTATTTGGATATACGTATTTGGATATACGTATTTGGACATACATATTTGGATATAAAAGGCAAAAAAATGTTGCAATGATAATAATTTTATAATATAATTATATTTAATTTACTATGGAGTATGCAAGATGAAGATTAAAGGCATTATTTTTGATATGGACGGAGTTCTTATTGATTCCGAGAGACCATCCATTGCAGGCTGGAAGTATGCAGGCGAAAAAATGGGGGAGGAAATCCCGGATTCTCTTATAGACAGCTTTAAAGGCAGTAATAATGAGTCCATCAAAAAAATATTTGATGATTATTTTAAGGGCAGATTGGATTATTTAAAAGCTAGGGAATATAGAACCCAGTATTGCTATAAAGTGCGTGAAAAGGAAGGCATAGTAACTAAAAAGGGATTATATGACCTGTTTGAATTCTGTGAAAAAAATAATGTCAAATGTGCAGTTGCAACCTCCACAAGAAGGGAAAGTGCTCAAAGGTCTCTTAGATGCATAGGAATATATGATAAGCTAGCTGCAGTTTCTTACGGTGATGAGGTAAAGAATGGAAAGCCGGCACCTGATATCTTTCTTGATGCAGCTGCAAAAATGGGACTAAATCCTGAAGAATGCATAGTTGTAGAAGATAGCATTAATGGAATAAAGGCAGGAGCTGCTGGTGGAATGTATGTAGTACACATTCCGGATACAATCATTATAGATGAAGAAACTAAGAAGCTTACTAATAGGATAGTAGAAAGCCTTGATAAAATAATTGACATCCTTATTGAAATTAATTTTTCGGGAAATAGGCAGGCACCTCATATGAGAGAGCATAAATATAGTGCTTTTATCGATAGAGTGGCGGTAAGGGATTTTTTCAGGGAATATACAGATGCCTATAATTCAAAGGATCCTAAAATATTACTAAAGATAGAGCATACCTACAGAGTGGCAGCACTTGCTGAAGTAATAGGATGGAGGGCAGGGTTTGACAGAGATCTTGCATGGCTATCGGGAATGCTTCATGATGTAGGAAGATTCGAGCAGGTAAGAAGATATCATACCTTTAACGATGCGGTATCTGTTGATCATGCAAAGCTTGGAGCAGATCTGTTATTTGATGAGTCAGATCCTCTCATAAATAAATTTATGGATGAAAAGCAGCAGGATGAGAGAATGATGTATCTACTTGAAACCTCAATTAGAAATCATAATAAATTTGAAATAGATGAAGGACTTGATGAAGAAACAAGGAATTATTGTAATATATTAAGAGATGCTGATAAAATTGACATATTAAAGGTGAATACGCTGTTTTCGCCAGAGGATATATACGGAGTAACTAAAGAAGAACTATTAAAGAGCAACATTACGGACAAGGTGATGGAGAGCTTTTTGAATGAGGAGACTGTACTAAAGGCATATAGGAAAAGTGCAATAGATAGCCTTGTGGGGCATATTTCACTTGTGTGGGGCTTAGTTTATCCTATAAGCTATGAAATAACAGCAGCAGAAGGATATCTTGAAAGGATGCTCTCCTTTAAGTCTCAAAATGAAGAGACAAATGAAAAGCTTGAAGTCATAAGGAGTAAAATTAAAGGGAAGATGAGGCAGAAGTATGGGATTACAGGATAATTATGATAATGCTACCGACGAAAATGATAAGGGACCGTCATTTGATCAGGTGAGTCTTGCTTGTTCACTTATAAAAAATCATCTGAAGACGAGAGATAGTGCGGCAAAGATGCTGAAGCTTTCTACAGAGGAATTTATGGCTTATGTAAGAAAGTACCATCTTCACGCATAAAAGATGTATACTAGGTTGTTAGGATTATTTGTGTGAAATAAGGAGCTGGTTCTGGTATGGTAAGTGTTAACAATATTCATTCTATTACTATTGATAGTAAGAATCACCTGTTCTTGTCTGGAGACAGTGTGGCTATTGATTTTATTGATGATAATCTGTATAAGCCGATTGAGGATTATATGGATGAAGATGATAGAAAAGAATTCCTTGATAGTATTGAAAAAAAAACGAAGGATTGGTTCTATGTGGCTATAAGGACTTCGACAGCAAGGAAGAAATATGCTCTTAGGATTACGGAAATTAATAATAGTTATATTAAATTTGAAATGGTATCTCTTGATGATATGATGGGGAAAAATATCAGGCAGATTGATGAAATAATTAATCTGCGGGCCATGCTTAAGATGAGCATGGGCGTGTATTTTGTCTATGACCCTTCAGATGAAAGCGTGGTTTTTTATAATGCTGAGGGAACCTTTTACGAGAGCGGAAACTTTACCTTTGATGAGCTTCAAAGGGCGATGAAGGAAAAAACGACGAAAAGCAAAGGTGCTGAAATAGATGCCTTTGTTAATAATGTGAAATCAAGAAATGGACATTTTTCAATAGCGATAGATGATAATCTTATAAATTCAGAAAAAACCATTACTACAACTATAATAGAGGGAATGACCATTTATCATGGTGAGAGAGAAATAATAGTATGTTCACTTCAGACAGAAGAGGTAATAGGAAAGAAGTATAATAGAGGGCTCTTAAATGACGCTCTTACAGGACTTTTGAATAAGGCTGAAATAACTAGAATAGCCATGGAAAAGACCTCGATGCCTGACGGCGGACGTATAGCCCTTGCAATCATTGACATAGATTTTTTTAAGCATGTAAATGATACCTTTGGCCATCAATTTGGTGATAAGGTAATAAAGAGAATAGCTTCGATTATATCTGATGAAATCGGCAATAAGGGCGTTGTAGGAAGATTCGGCGGAGATGAGTTTGTGGTTGTGATCGACGATTATAAAGCTGAGGATGATTTAAGATATATATTTAGAAATATCAAGAATCTAGTATCGGCAACCTTCCCGGGCGTAGGTTATCCGGATAATTCGCCGCTGTCAGTTTCGATAGGAAGCGCTGAATATCCAGCAAATGCTGATAATTACAACGATTTATTTACAGTTGCGGATTACTGCTTGTATCTTGCTAAGGCAAAGGGAAGAAACAGGTATATTATTTATACACCTTCAAAGCACGCACCGCTTGAGGCGATACTTAATCAAAACATGAACGCAAGCGCCATGAAGGACAGAGAGAGCATAGAGCCAGGTGAGGTGATAATAGAAATGCTAGATTCTGTCAGCAGAATCAGAAAGCCGGAGCTGAGCAATCTTCTTGGAGATTTTACCTCTGTATTTGGAATTGACAACGTCATGATTTTTTCTGGCGATCCATTAAAATACAGAATAGATGCAGGAAGTGTAAGAATAGGAAAGGAAAAGGTAATTAAAGCCGTAGAGGAAATAGTAAGAGAAGAACTATTAGAACTTACTATAAGCGGAAGAGATTTTTTGACTGTAAATCTTTTAAAGAGCCTTCCAGACACGGCAGTCAGAGCTAAAAAGGAGTTTGAGGAATACGGTATCTTATCCTTCATTCTAGTTAGATTTAAGGATATTAATGATATTCCGTCTGTTTTAATGTTATCATCAATAGATAAGATGGTACAATGGAATATCTTTCATTACAAGCATTTTAGGACCTTTGCAAAGGTTCTTTCAAATTATGAATTGACATCTGAGGACATTATGAGTTAATATATACTCATTAAGGTTTTAATAAAAATCTATATTGGTGTTTTTCAATTAATGAATCCCATAATTTAAATTAATAATTTATCAGCAAGGATGGCCTGTAAAACAGGCCTTGCCTTGCTATAGTCTGTTGTTCTAAGTTTATGCTAAAAATTAAGTAAGGCGTGAGGGCGAAGGCTATGTGGGCTCTTTAAAACTGCAAAATAGCGCATTGCAAAAACTCAAAGAAAAGCATAAAAAGAGGGAATATCAGCACAAAAGGAGAAAACATATGAACTATAAGGCAGAAGATTTATCATCATTATCATCAGTAGAATTAAAGAATATTGCGAAGGAATTAGGAATCAAGAATATTTCTGCAAAAAGAAAGACAGAGCTTGTTTCACTGATTTCTGAAATGAGCGGTGGTGCTAAATCAGAAGAAAAAGCTGTAAATAAAAAGGCGGCGGATAAAAAGGAATCCCATAAAAAGGCTGCAGATAAAAAGGAAGCAGATAAAAAGGCTACAGATAAAAAGGAAGCTGATAAAAAGGCTGCAGATAAAAAGGAAGCTGAAAAAAAGGCAGTAAATAAAAAGGAAGCAGATAAAAAGGCTGCAGATAAAAAGGAAGCTGCTAAAAAGGCGGCAGATAAAAAGAAAGCTGATAAAAAGGCTGCAGATAAAAAGGAAGCTGTTAAAAAGGCCGTAGACAAAAAAGTCGCAGATATAAAGCTAGGTGAAAAAAATGATGATGTCCAAAAGGATGGTATCCCAAAGAGCTCTGTTATAAAGAACGGTGAAATAAAAAATGAAGCCATAGAGGTTAAAGCAGGCCCAGGGGCGCCTGATAAAGCTGAAGATAAGAGGATTAATTATAAGAAAAGCGAAGATAATAGAACAGATTATAAGAAAAGTGATGATAATAGAACTGATTATAAGAAAAGTGATGATAATAGAACCGATTATAAGAGAAATGAAGTAAAGAAAATTTATGTAAAGAGAACTGATGCCATAAAAAATGATAATTATGAAGGTAAAGACGATTTTAAAGCTGATTTAAAAGCTGAAAATAAAACCGAAGTTAAAAGGGAAGAAATGCCTGCAGATACCTATAAGAGAGAAGATGAGATGAATACATATGAGCAAGGTACAGAAGAGGCTAGCAGGAATGAAAATGAAAGACATACCACCTCAGACGGTCAGTTTGTAATGAATGAGTTTGATACCATAAAGACTGGTGTGTTAGAGATAATGCCTGATGGCTTTGGTTTCCTTAGAAACAGTAATTATTTACCAGGAACTGATGACGTATATGTAAGTGTACAGACGATAAAACGCTTAGGCCTAAGAAACGGAGACATGATAAAGGGCGTTTCACGTGTAAGAGGAACTGAAAAATACGGAGCGCTGGTGTATGTTCAGACAGTAAACGGACTTACCATAGCAGAAACCTTAAGAAGACCAAAGTTTGAAAATCTTACCCCTATATTCCCAAGGGAAAGAATTCATCTTGAGACACCGGGGTGCCCGGCTTCAATGAGAATGATGGATCTTTTATCACCAATAGGAAAGGGACAAAGAGGAATGATAGTTTCTCAGCCAAAGGCCGGAAAAACTACGCTCATGAAGCAGGTAGCAGGAGCCATACAGAAAAATCATCCTGAGATGTATATAATAATCCTTCTTATTGACGAGAGACCTGAGGAAGTTACCGATATGAAGGAATCCATAAAGGGAGATAATGTAGAAGTTATTTATTCGACATTTGATGAGCTTCCAGACCATCATAAAAAAGTATCAGAGATGGTTATTGAGCATGCAAAGAGAATAGTAGAATCAAAGAAGGATGTAATCATTCTTCTTGACTCAATAACGAGACTTGCAAGAGCCTATAACCTTACAGTTACTCCAAGCGGAAGAACTCTTTCAGGCGGACTTGACCCGGCAGCGCTCTATAGTCCAAAGCGTTTCTTTGGTGCAGCTAGAAAAATGCGCGAGGGAGGCTCTCTTACAATACTTGCAACTGCACTTGTTGAAACAGGCAGCAGAATGGATGATGTTGTGTATGAGGAATTTAAAGGTACTGGTAATATGGAGCTTGTTTTAAATAGAAATCTTTCAGAGAGAAGAATATTCCCTGCAATAGATCTGGCAAAATCAAGCACCAGAAGAGATGATCTTCTTCTTACAGAGGAAGAGGCAGCAGTGAATTTAAGAATAAGAAGGGCTGTAATAGGAGCAAAGGCTGAGGAGGCGATTGAAAAGGTGATTAATCTTTTCTCTTATACCTCAAGTAACGAAGAACTAATTCAGAAAATGAAACAACAAAAGCCGCTGAATTAAGCTGGTTATTATTATTTATGACGATTTTCGATTTTTATAATAATTAAATATTGAATTTTAAAAAAAGTTGTATTATTATATGCGTGTCAGCAGCTATCGATAGAGAAGCATGACTGATAAAATATTTTGGCTAAGGCCGGGAAGAGGATTATTATGAAAAAGAAATTAGCGGTTCTTATGGCATGTATTCTTGTTGTTTCAGCGATTTTTGCAAGCTGTGGCAAGAAAAATGACCAGAACGCAACAACAAAGGCAAATTCAGGCGCTGCATCTGAAAATGAGATTCAGCAGGGCGGAGAAATTGTTGTAGGTGTCACAAATGATATCGACAACTTAGATCCACACAAGTACACAGCAGCAGGTACTGGTGAAATTTTATTTAATATGTTCGATGGACTTGTAAAGGTTACTCCAGATGGAGACCTTGTTCCAGCGATTGCAGAAAGCTATACAGTTAATGAAGATGGTACAGTTTATACCTTTGTTATCAGACAGGGCGTAAAGTTCCATAATGGAACAGAGCTCAATGCAGATGATGTTGTATATTCTGTAAAGAGAGTATCGGGTCTTGATGGCAGCCCTGATGCATCAGTAAAGCATGAGTCAGCACTTTCTACTTTAACAAGTGTTGAAAAGGGAACAACTGAGGATGGTAAGGAAACTGTAACTCTTACACTTTCAGCACCAAATACAGAGCTTCTTGGATATCTTACATTTGCCATTATCCCAGATGATTACACAAAGCAGTCTGAAACACCAGTTGGTGCAGGCCCATTCAAGTTCGTTTCATATACAGAGGCAAGCTCAGTAGTAATGGAAAAGTTTGCTGATTACTATGGAACCCCGGCATATCTTGATAAGGTTACCTTCAAGATCACATCTGATACTGATGCAGCCTTCACACAGCTTTTAGCTGGCACAATCGATGTATTCCCATATCTTACAGCAGATCAGGCAGATCAGCTTACAGAGAATTATAATATCGAAGTAGGTAACATGAACCTTGTACAGGCTCTTTTCCTTAACAACACAGTAAAGCCACTTGATGATATCCGTGTTCGTCAGGCTATCTGCTATGCTATTGACAGACAGGGCGTGCTTGACATGGTTGCTGCAGGCAAAGGCACAGTAATCGGAACAGGTATGTTCGCAGGCTTCGAAAAGTATTACAATGCTGATACAGTTAATACTTATGCTACAGATGTAGCTAAGGCAAAGCAGCTTCTTTCAGATGCAGGTTATCCAGATGGCTTTGATATAACAATCACAGTTCCATCAAATTATCAGTTCCATGTAGATACAGCACAGGTACTTGTAGAACAGCTCAAAGAAGTAGGCATCAATGCAACTATCAGTCTTGTTGAGTGGGCTACATGGCTCGATGAAGTTTACAAGGGAAGAAACTTTGAAACAACTATCATCGGTCTTGATGCAGACCTTGCACCTAGTGATGTATTAAAGCGTTACGCTTCAACAGCATCAGGCAATTTCATCAATTATAATAATTCAGAGTATGATACACTCTTCGCTTCAGCAGTAGCTGAGACAGATGACAATAAGAAGGTAGAAGATTATAAGAAGCTTCAGGAAATCCTTACAAATGATGCAGCTTCAGCATATATTCAGGATCCATCACTTATTGTTGCTGTATCAAAGAAGCTTTCAGGTTATACATTCTATCCTGTATATGTTCAGGATATGAGCAGAGTTTACTTTGTAAAGCAGTAATTTTAATCCAGATGCGCTTTGCATCAAATCCAAAAAAATAATAGAAAATTCTGATTAATAATATGCCAAGGTCGCCATTAGCGGCCTTGGAATATTTTGTTATTTACGGATAATTATAAATCAATTAAAATTTGAAAATCGAAAAAGAGGTTCAGAGTGAAATTCTACGTAAAAAAGATATGTACTTTATTTCTGACGCTTTTCCTTGTTATGTTTTTAGCTTTTACAGCCTTTAGAATAATACCGGGAAATTCAGCTCAGATAGCTTTAGGACTAGATGCCTCAGACGAGGATGTAGCAGCACTCATGCACGAGAGAGGACTTGATAAGCCTTTTCTTGAAAGCTTCGTTTCTTATGTAGGGGGCCTTCTTCATGGAGATGCAGGAATATCAATGCACTACGATAAGCCTGTAATGGAGGTAATAAAAGGAAGACTTCCGGTAACGCTTCTTACGGCTTTTCTTGCTATTTTCCTGATTATTATTATGGCATTTCCTATAGGAATACTAACTTCAGCAATAAAGCATCCAGCAGGGGAAACTGTCTTTACTTTGTTTAATCAGAGCTTTATGGCAGTGCCATCATTTTTTATGGGAATAATAATCACGTTAATATTTGGACTTATACTACAATTCTTTTCACCAGGTGGTTATATTCCGTATAATGAAGATCTCTGGGGATGTATGAAGTATCTTTTCTGGCCGGCACTTGCAATAGCATTGCCTAAAACGGCCATGCTTGTAAGGCTTATCCGTACAGGCATACAGAAGGAGCTTACCAAGGATTATGTTCGTACAGCAAAATCTAAGGGGAATAACATGTTCAGGATACTTGTGCTTCATGTTATGAAAAATGCAATGATACCGGTTATCACTTTCTTTGGAATGATGATAGCAGAGGTGCTTGCGGGCTCAATAGTTGTCGAAAAGGTATTTTCACTGCCAGGACTTGGAACACTTCTTGTTTCTGAAATCGGAGCACGTGATTATCCTGTAGTACAGGCGATTATGCTCTATATCGCATTTACTGTCATTATAATAAACTTTATCGTAGATCTGACATATAAGCGCTTTGATAAGCGAGTAAATGTATGATTATAAAGCTGTAAAAATAGATTTCATAATGAGGAAAAGAATATGAGCAAAGAAAAAAAGACCACTTTCATAATTGGCCTTGTCTTAGTAGGATTTGTGCTGCTATTTGTATTAGCAGGCTTTATACATACTCCATATAATCCAAATACAATGGCTGCTTCGCTTAAATTTGCAAAGCCGTCGCTATCACATCCCTTTGGCTGTGATAACATGGGAAGAGATGTACTCAGCCGCGTAATGAAGGGCGCATCTACTACTTTTATCATAGGCATGTCTACGGTTCTTATAGGTCTTGTAATAGGAACCATAATAGGCAGCATTACCGGATATTTTGGCGGAATAGTTGATGAAATACTCATGAGATTAAATGATACTCTTGCATCATTTCCAAGTATCCTTATGGCACTTGTTTTTGTTGCACTTTTTGGAACAGGAAAGTATAAAATCATCATAGCGCTTGGTGTAATTTTTATTCCATCCTTTGCGCGTATTGCAAGAAGTGAATATATTGTTCAGAAAAATCTTGATTATGTTAGTAATGCAAGACTTATTGGAGCTTCAAATTTTAGAAATATTTTTGTACATATACTTCCAAATACTAGAAAGATAATGCTTTCTTCTTTTACCATAGGCTTTAATAACGCAGTTCTTGCAGAAGCAGGAATGAGCTATATGGCACTTGGAGTTCAGCCACCAACAGCGAGCCTTGGAAGAATGCTTGCAGAGTCGCAGGTATATCTTTTTAGAGCACCTTGGATGGCGTTAGCACCTGGACTTACAATAGTTATTACAGTTCTTGGTGTAAGTCTTATTGGAAATTCACTTAAATAATTGAGGGGAAAAGTATGCCACATTTATTGGAATTAAAGGATGTTTCAGTTTCCTTTGGTAAAAAAGAAGTGACTCATGGTGTAAGTCTTACCCTTGATGAAGGGGAAGTTCTAGGAATTGTAGGAGAATCAGGCTCAGGAAAGTCTGTTTCAATGCATGCTGTGACAAGACTTCTTGCCCAGGGCGGAAGAGCCAAGGGAAAGGTATTATTTAATACTAAAAATGGAGAAATGATTGATCTTCTATCAATTAGTGATAAAGAGATGCGAGTGCATCGTGGTACTGAAATCGGTATTATTTTTCAGGAGCCCATGACTTCTTTAAACCCTGTACTTACCATAGGAAATCAGCTATCTGAGATGTTAGTTCTACATACTGAAATGGAAAAGGAAAAAATAAAGGAGCGCTGCCTTGAAATGCTTAATGAGGTAGGCCTTGTAAAGAGCGAAGAAGCAGGCGAGGAACTCCTTAAGAAATATCCATATCAGCTCTCCGGCGGTGAAAGACAGAGAGTAATGCTAGCCATTGCAATGATACTAAAGCCTAGACTTATTATTGCAGATGAGCCGACAACCGCACTTGATGTTACCATTCAGGATAAGATCCTCACCATTATGGAGGAGTTATCAAAGGAATATGGAACGGCAATCATCTTTATATCCCACGACCTGGGAGTTATTAAAAGAATTGCAAAAAGAGTTGTTGTCATGTATAAGGGAAAGGTCGTAGAAACTGATACGATCGAGAATATATTCGAGCGTCCAAAGCAGGAATATACTAAGCTGCTGTTAAAGGCTGCGCTTCATGCAGATCCGCTAAAGGCAAAGGATAAAGAAAAGGCAGCAAAGGATAAAGATAAAGCTTCAAAGAATGATAAAGCTTCAAAAAATGGTAAAGCTTCAAAGAGTGATAAAGCTGCAAAGAATGGGAATGAAGCAGCTGATAATAAGGCAGATAGCAAAGTACAGAATAAATCTGAAAATGAGCAGGCTGTACTTACAGTAAAAGATGTTTCGGTTTTCTATGATAAGAAAAAGGAAAAGCCTATAGTTAAGAATGCTTCACTTACTGTTAAAAGAGGAGAAATCCTTGGAATTGTTGGAGAATCCGGCTGCGGAAAATCTACGCTTGTAAAGGCCATTGTAGGTCTTAATAAGCTTTATGATGGAGAGATATCCACTAGCTGCAGGCACCCTCAGATGGTTTTCCAGGACCCTTATGCATCACTTAATCCTTCAAAAAAGATAGAATGGCTTCTTATGGAGCCTATGAGACTTCATATGGTACATACACCAAAGGAGCTTTTAGCACAGGGAATTCACCTAAAGGCCAGAAAATATACCAGGGAAGAAATGAAAAAGAAGGTGAATGAAAGCCTTGAGGCAGTTGGACTGCCACTAGAATATGCAGACAGATATCCTAATGAATTATCAGGCGGAGAGAGGCAGAGAGTTGCGATAGCCATGTCGCTTGTACTAGGACAGGAACTTATAGTGCTTGATGAACCAGTATCAGCGCTTGATGTAACTGTTGAGGAAAAAGTCTTAAAGCTATTAGTTTCGCTTAAGGAAAAGTATTCTCTTTCCTATATTTTTATATCACATGATATAAATGTAGTAAAAAGACTCTGTGATAATGTATGTGTAATGCATAACGGTAAAATAGTTGAAAGAGGAGACGCTGATGAGGTAGTAGATAATCCTAAGGATGACTATACTAAAAAGCTCATGAGTGCAGTTCCAAAGCTCTAAAATCCCTATTAAGTTTAAGGAAGTATAGTGGTGATAAAAAGCATACTAGTATAAGAAAATACAAATATATTAAAGTAAAAAGGACTGATGGCCTGATAATTCAAAAATGGGGATCAGTCCTTTATTGATGAAAAAAGAAGTAAATTAAGATATTATAAAAAACTTGATATTTTTGCTGTTTTTATAGTATAATGAAAAGGAGATGTATTTTTTTGTATAAATGATGGAATTTACCATATAGATATTTGAAGTAAAATAAGGGGAAGAAGAATGTTTGAAGGACAAAACGACCTTACAGTTGGAGATTTTAATCCCGAAATGCTCTTTGTAAGTAAGATGAAGATGGAAAAGAATGATATATATCATTGCCATCAGGATTTTACAGAGCTTACGATTATATTATCGGGAAAAACAGACTATTATGTCGAAGGCGAGACAATAGAGGCTGAATCAGGTGACATTATCGTATGTAACCCGGGAGTTAGACATCATAATGTAGTAAAGAGCAGAAAGTACTTTACAACTGAATTTTTTGTAGGTTTTCAGAATTATCATTTTAAAAATATGCCTGAAAATCGAATCGAGCTTAAGGAGGGCGGCTATTTACTGCGTCTTCCACCAGACCAGAAGGAAGAGGTAAAAAAGCTCTGCTATGAAATGCTTGCAGAAAATGCGAATGAAAGCTTTGGTAAGTATTTCATGCTAAAGGCAAAGCTGATGCAGCTGCTCATTTTAATGGTGCGCGGAATAGAAGAGCCTCCAAAGACTCATATCCGCGGTTATAATTTTGAAAATTACAATAGAAAGTATGCTGTAAAGAAGATAATTACATATATCAATGAAAATTATCCTCATAAGATCTCTCTTGATAGGATAGCTCATAATATGTATTTAAGCCCAGTATATGTTTCTAAGATCTTCAAGGAAGAAACTGGAGAGTCGCCAATAAGCTATCTCATTAAGGTAAGGCTTGAAAAAGCAAAGGCTATGCTTGAAAATAATGAAAATGACAGCATAAAGGGCATAGCCATGGAAGTAGGTTATGATGATGTTTATCATTTTAGCAAGCTGTTCAAGAAATACTATGGACAGTCACCTCAGAATTATAGAAGAGAGTATATTTCAAAAATGAGCTGATCTTTTTCTTTTATGTTACAAAATTATAGTAGAATATGGAAATTTAAAGTAGAATAATTACATTTTTTTAAATAATATGGAACTAAAGGGGCTTTGAAGAAAAAAATTTAAAAAATATTGAAATTGTGCTTGACAAAGTTATGTGAAGTGTGTATAATACACTCGTTGCTTGAGGAAAGCAATGAGGTACGCACGAGTGGCTCAGTGGTGGAGCGTCGCCTTGCCAAGGCGAAGGCCGCGGGTCCGAATCCCGTCTCGTGCTCTTTAGGACTCACAAATGAATATCATTTGTGAGTTTTTTTTATGCCTAAAATTTGAGAGGTATTTTAAAAAATTTTTAGACTTTAATTTGATTATAATCATTTTAAAAATTAAAAGCTATGCTATTATTGAGAGAAAGTTTAGTTGTAAGCCTAAACTTACATATATTGTAAGATTAAATTGTTAAGTAATTAACAATTTAACGATTATTTAATATTTTATATGTTGACACAATTATCATATCTGCGTAAAATAGATGCAGAAGTGATTGGGATATGTATGGAAAAATTATATAATGAAAAGGAGAAACATTATGTCGGCTTTACTTGAAGTAAAAGACCTTTCAGCAGGTATTGTAGATTCAGAGGGTGTAGCAAGTGAAATTCTTCACTCTATTAATATGACTGTTAATTCAGGAGAGACTCATGTACTCATGGGACCTAATGGAGCAGGAAAATCAACCCTCGGCTGTACATTAATGGGTAGTCCTAGCTATAAGGTTTTTAACGGAATCATTAATTTTGACGGTACAGATCTCACAAACGAATCAGCAGATAAGAGAGCAGCAGCTGGTATGTTCCTTTCATTCCAGAACCCTCTCGAGGTTCCGGGAATATCTCTTGAAGCATTTATCAGAAATGCAATAAGAGCAAAGACAGGCAAGCCTCTTAAGGTATTTGCATTTAAAAAGCAGCTTGCCGAGACCATGAAGATTTTATCAATGGATGAGAGCTATGCAGAAAGAGATCTCAATGTAGGCTTCTCAGGCGGAGAAAAGAAAAAGTCTGAAATTCTTCAGCTTCTTATGCTCGGACCAAAGCTTGCAATCTTAGATGAAACAGATTCAGGTCTTGATGTAGATGCTGTACGTACAGTATCAAAGGGCATTGAAGAATATCAAAAGAGAATGGATGGAGCCCTTATCATTATTACACATTCCACTAGAATTCTTGAGTCTCTCAAGGTAGATAAGACTCATATCATGGTAAAGGGAAGAATCGTAGAAGAAGGTGACGGAACTCTTGTTGATGAAATCAATAAGAACGGTTTCGAAAAGTATGAGGCAGAATAATTAAAGGGAAGGAATCGCTTATGGGTGAACAGATGAAAGATAAGCCTATAGCTGTGAGCGAGGAAGAACTTAATTCTCCTGATACAGATCACAGCATATATGACTTTAGAGATGATGAGTCAGAGTTTTATAAGATACAGGAAGGTCTGACTCCTGAAATAGTAAAACAGATTTCAAAAGAAAAGCATGATCCTGATTGGATGCTTGATTTCAGACTTCATGCACTTGAGGTATATTACCAGCTTGAGGTTCCAAACTGGGGACCACCTATCGACGGACTTAATATGGATAAGATTGTTACCTATGTCCGTCCTAATACAAACATGAAGACAGACTGGAAGGATGTACCTGAAAATATTAAGGTGGCTTTTGAAAAGCTCGGTATTCCACAGGCAGAACGTGAGGCACTTGCAGGTGTAGGTGCACAGTACGATTCAGAACTTGTCTATCACAATGTAAAGGAAGATGTAGCAGCACAGGGCGTTATCTATACAGATATGGAGAGCGCTTTAAATAGTGAGTATTCAGATATGGTAAGAGAATACTTCATGAAGGTAGTGCCTGTTACAGATCATAAGTTTGCGGCACTTCATGGTGCAGTTTGGTCTGGAGGCTCCTTTGTATATGTACCAAAGGGAGTAAAGGTAGATATACCTCTTCAGTCTTATTTTAGATTTAATGCAAAGGGAGCAGGTCAGTTCGAGCACACTCTTATCATTGTAGATGAAGGCGCAGACCTTCATTTCATAGAAGGCTGTTCAGCTCCAAAGTATAATGTAGCAAGTCTCCATGCAGGAACCGTAGAGCTTTACGTAAAAAAAGGCGCAAGACTTCGTTATTCTACAATAGAAAACTGGAGCAAGAATATGTACAACCTCAATACTAAGAGGGCTCTAGTTGAAGAGGATGGAAGAATGGAGTGGGTAACCGGTTCATTTGGTTCTCACGAATCATATCTATATCCATCAACAATACTAAAAGGAAAGAATTCACATTGTGAATTTACTGGCGTAACTTTCTCAGGCGCAGGTCAGAATCTTGATACCGGAACTAAGATAATTCATATCGGTGAAGGTACTTCAAGCTTCGTAGATTCAAAGTCAGTTTCTAAGGACGGCGGAATTAATAATTTCCGTTCTGTAATCGAGGTAAGAAAGACAGCAAAGGGCTCTAAGTGTGCAGTAAACTGCGGATCTCTCATGCTTGATAATCTTTCTCGTTCAGATACTATTCCAGCAATGGATATACGTACTGCTGACTGTGATTGTGGTCATGAGGCAAAAATAGGAAGAATCAGTGATGAGGCAGTGTTCTATCTGATGAGCAGAGGACTTTCTGAATCAGATGCAAAAGCAATGATCGTATCAGGCTTTGCAAATCCTGTAAGTAAGGAGCTTCCTCTTGAATATGCGGCAGAAATGAACAATCTAATAAAGCTTGAAATGGAAGGAATGTAAATAGATGAAATTAGACATGAAAGTTAATCATCTGCCAGTGCTTACATGGAACAAGCTGAAGTTAAATGATGCAGATGTCAAGGCTGAGTTTTCAGGAGAGCTTCCTGTATATACCTTTTACGCTTCAGGTTTATCAGAGGGCGTTGAAATTAAAACTGATGTTACAGCTGACGAAGTTAAGAAAATGTCAGAGGGCCTTAAGATAGAAAATAAGAGAGAGGCCTATGTTGCAGGAAAATATCCTACCTATGCAAAACAGCAGTTTGCTACAGGCATGGGCGTAGAGATAGATGAATTATTTGAAAGCAATAATGTTTTAACAGATGTAATTACAGTAGCAGATAATGTAAGTGCCAAGGAGCCTTTGCTTCTTCACTTTAGTTCTACTGCAGCTGAAAAAGATGAGCTTCTTGCTGGCTGGAAGACTGAGATAGATGAAAATGATGAGGATGCAGATCCAGATTCAGTTAAGTCTTTTGCAGGAAAGAAGATGGAAGCTCTTAAGAAAAGTGAAAAGCCTCTATTTGCACAGCTCATAGTGGTTGGTGAAAATAGCGAGGTGACCATTGCTCTTGATTTTACTTCTGATGATGAGAGCACAGAGCTGATAGGCATTTCAACAAGACTTTATCTTAAAAAGGGTGCAAAGGTGAAGTTTGTTAAGATACAAAGAGCAGGAAATAAGACTCTTGTATTAAATGATACAGGTGCAATCGAGGAAGAGTATGCACAGCTTGATTATGCTAAATTAGAGCTAGGCGGCGAAAAGACTTATACAGGTGTGTATTCAGCGCTTAACGGAAAAAAGAGCATTTTCTATTTCGACTGTGGCTTCTTTGTAAATGAAAAGAGAATTCTTGATGGTAATTTCGTTGCAACTCAGCGTGGAAGAGAAACTGATGCTAAGATGTTCTTTAAGGGCGTGCTTGCAGATGAGGCGCAGAAGGTCTTTAGAGAAACCATCGACATGAGACTCGGTTCAGAGGGTTCTTTAGGTGATGAGCAGGAGGATTCACTTCTACTTGGTGATAATGTAATAAATAAGGCAATGCCCATAATTCTTTGCGAAGAGGAAAAGGTAGAGGCTAGACATGGTGCTACTATCGGAAAGATTTCAGATGAAATGCTCTTTTATATGCAGACAAGGGGCATTGAAAAGGTAGAGGCTGAAAAAATGATAGTGCGTGGAAAGCTCAATGATGTCAGCCGTAAGATACCAGATGACGGTCTTAGCGCACTTGTAAGAAGCAAAATTGAAGAGGGCTTCAAAAATCTTTAATCCTTGCTTTACAGTTAAATAAAAAAATGATATTATTGTAGGTGCCAAAAAAGAAGAGATTTTTTTGGCACCTATGTGCATATATGAATCGCAATTATGCTTTGCCAAAAGGAACATATTTTAAGCCTAAAGCGGATATATTTAAGGCATAGGGCTTTGGCAATAAAAGGCAAAAGGGATATATTTAAGGCATAGCGATTTGGTTATAAAAAAGAAAAGGAAGATTATATGGATAATAAATTTCTCAAGGATTTCCCTATATTTCAGGGAAACGATATAGTATATTTTGATAATGCAGCAACAACGCAGCGCCCAAAGCAGGTCACAGAGGCGATTATTGACTTTTATGAAAAGTTTAATGCAAATCCAATGAGAGGTCTGTATGACTGGAGCATAAAAGCAACAGAGGCTTATGAAGAGGCAAGGGAAGTGGTGTGTGAGTTCATAAATGCGCAGGAAAGTGCAGAAATTGTTTTCACACGTAATGCGACAGAAAGTCTCAATCTTGTGGCTTATTCCTATGGCCTCTCTAATGTAAAGGAAGGCGATGAAATAGTAATTTCCATAATGGAACATCACTCTAACATGCTTCCTTGGCAGATGGTTTGCGAGAAAAACGGAGCTAAATTAGTTTATCTTGAGCCTGATGCAGAAGGTATAATTACTGATGAGGAAATTGCAGCTAAGATAGGTCCAAGAACTAAGATAGTTTCCGTAGGACATACTTCAAACGTGCTTGGAATAACTAATCCAATAAAGAAGCTCGCAGCAGCAGCTCATAAGGTAGGCGCAGTTATGGTGGCTGATGGAGCACAGTCTACTCCTCATCAAAAGGTAGACGTTAAGGATCTTGACGTTGATTTCTATGCTTTCAGCGGTCATAAGCTTTTAGGACCTATGGGAATAGGTGTTCTTTATGGAAAAAAGAAGCTTCTTGAAGAAATGCAGCCATTCCTTTACGGCGGTGAAATGATAGATAAGGTTACGAGATTTGACGCAATATATGCAGAGGTTCCTCACAAGTTCGAGGCAGGAACAGTTAATGCAGCAGGAGCTGTTGGATTAAAGGCCGCAATAGAGTATGTTAAAAAGGTAGGCTTTGATTTTATAGCTGAAAGAGAAGAGAGCATAGTTAAGAGAATTATGGAAGGAATGAAGGAAATACCATATGTTACGGTATATGGTAATAGCGATTATAAAAAGCATTCCGGAATAATTACCTTTAATATCGAAGGCTGCCATCCTCATGATGTGGCTGATATCATGAATGAGGAGCATGTTGATATCAGGGCAGGACATCACTGCGCTCAGCCGCTCATGGAATTCCTTGGTGTTTCAAATACAGCAAGGGCAAGTGTGTATTTTTATAATACTCTAGAAGAAGCAGACAGATTCTTAGCAGCAGTAGCAAAGGTCAGAGGTTTCATGGGCTATAAGGACTGATGAAAGTTATGTAAGCGCTAGCAGTAATGTAAGCGACAGTAGTAATGTAAGTGATAGCAGTAATATAAGCGCTGGCAGTAATATAAGTGATGTTAGTAATAGAAGTAATGCAAATAATAGAAAAGAGGCTATGGAGAATGGATTTAAAGAGTTTATATAGAGAGATTGTAAATGAACACAATCTTCATCCTGCGCATAAATATAATATTGTAGACGCCACAATGGTTCATGAGGGAGTTAATCCTTCTTGCGGAGATGATATTAATTTGCAGCTTAAGGTAGATGAAAATGGAATTATTACAGATGGCTCCTTTATGGGAAGCGGCTGTGCGGTTTCTCAGGCCTCATGTGATATGATGCTCGACATTGTTATAGGAAAAACAAGAGAAGAAGCCATCAGATATGCAGATATTTTTGATGCAATGATAAAGGGCACAGCAAAGCCAGAGGAAATAGAAGAGCTAGATGAGGCAGCAGCCCTGGAGGATGTATCCCATATGCCGGCTAGAGTTAAGTGTGCTCTCCTTGGCTGGAGAACTCTTAAGGAAATACTCATTGAAGGAAAAAATGAGGGAAGCGGCAGTGCGAAACATTGTGACATAAAGTAATTTCGTAGCTAATAGTTATTGCAGACACCACATAAATCATTATGCTAAGCCCGGGACTAAAATTTGCGGCTTAGCATTTTTGACGTTTTATGCCAATAACTGTTAGGGAAAACATTTGTGTAAATGTGGCTATTTACTTTTTGAGGAAAATGTGATATAAATGATTGTATAGTGATAGTTTTGTGCTTTTATATTACTAGTTAGAACTTAACCCCAAGGAAAGAGTTTTTCCTAAATAAAAAGCACTCCCCTTGATCCCTTATTAAAAAAAGGAAGGAGAAAAGGTGGGAAAGCATTAAAAAGATTAGGAGAGAATTAAAAATGATTGAAAAGCTGATCGAAAAAATCGCAGAAAAAAATTGCCCTGTAGTTGTAGGACTAGATCCAATGTTAAGCTACATTCCTGATTTTATCAGAAATGATGCATATGAAAAGCATGGAAAGACTCTTGAGGGAGCAGCTGAGGCTGTACTTGAGTATAATAAAAAGATACTTGATGCAACAGCAGATCTTATCCCTGCAATAAAGCCACAGATCGCAATGTATGAGCAGTTCGGAATTCCAGGACTTAAGGCATATATTGAGACCGTAAAAATGGCTCATGAGAAGGGACTCATTGTAATCGGCGATATAAAGAGAGGCGATATTGGTTCAACATCTGCAGCTTATGCTACAGCTCATATCGGAAAAATGAAGATAGAAGATGTTGAGACACCAGTTTTTGATGAAGATATAGTAACTGTAAATCCATACCTTGGAATAGATGGTGTTAAGCCATTTGTAGATGTATGTAAGGCTAATGACAGAGGAATCTTTGTCCTTGTAAAGACATCAAATCCAAGCAGCGTAGATTTCCAGGATAAGGTTATCGTTTCAGAGAAAGGTAATAGAAGATTATTTGAAGAGGTTGCCCTTAAAGTAGAAGAATGGGGAGCTGAAGTAAGACATGGTAATTATAGCGATGTCGGAGCTGTTACAGGTGCTACCTGGCCAAAGGCAGGAGAAGAGCTCAGAGCTCTTATGCCTCATACCTTCTTCTTAGTTCCAGGCTATGGAGCTCAGGGCGGAAAGGGCGAAGATCTTGCAGGTTTCTTTGATAAGGACGGAGCAGGAGCAATCGTAAATTCTTCAAGAGGAATAATCTGTGCATATAAGAGTGAAGCTTACGCAAAGTATGGCGCAGAGAATTTTGCTGATGCAAGCCGCCAGGCAGTACTAGACATGAAGGAAGATCTTGTTTCACATATAGGAAAATAAACTAAAGAGGTGAGCAAATGGCATTCGAGGTAGCAGCTGTTTTTTCTTCAAACATGGTACTTCAAAGAAGAAAGAACATAAAGGTATTCGGAACAGCTGATGACGGCGATATAATCGAGGTTGATTTTTACGGTGAAAAAAATAGAGCTTCGACTCGAAATGGTAAGTTCTGTGTAGTAATACCTTCGAAAGAAGCAGCTGATAATCTTACAATGAAGGTTTCAGCTTTTAAAGGGAATATGCAGGCACTACTCACACCTTATGCAAGAGTAGAGTTTAAGAATGTTTCTGTCGGAGAGGTATGGCTATGCGGCGGACAGTCAAATATGGAATATGAGCTTATGAACTGCCTTGGCGGTCAGGAAGCCATAGATAATGATGTTCCAAATGTTCGTTTTTACTATACCAACAAAATGGCATATATGGATGAAGACTTCTACGAAGCGGAGAGAAAATCAAGCTGGCAGGAGTTCGGACCAGGAAAATCTGAACATTGGTCGGCCATAGGTTATTTCTTTGGAAAAAAGCTTGCTAAAGACCTTGGAGTTACAGTAGGACTGATCGGCTGTAACTGGGGAGGAACTTCAGCCTCAGCATGGATGAGCAGAGAAGCTTTGGTTGAAAATCCTGAAACTAAAATCTACGTTGACGAATATGATGAAGGAATCGTAGGAAAGAGCGAGGCTTTGCAGGTAAAGGAATATAGAGAATATCAAAGATATCATGCTGAATGGGATAAAAAGAGCGGAGAGCTTTATCAGAAAAATCCTGATATTACCTGGGATGAAGTCCAGAACATATTAGGTCCTTGCCAATACCCGGGTCCAAAGAGCTGTGCAAGTGAGTTCAGACCAGCCGGCTTATATAAGACAATGCTTCAGAGAATAGTACCTTATTCATTAAAAGGCTTTATCTATTATCAGGGAGAGAGCGACGATCATAGACCAGAGACCTATGAAAAGCTTTTCTCAAGAATGATAAAGAACTGGAGAGAGGAATGGGGAGATAATAAGCTTCCATTCATCTTCATGCAGCTCCCGGCACATAGATATAAGGCTGATCCAGACAAGAGAAACTGGGCTATTATAAGACAGGCTCAGCAGGATGTTTATGATTCGGTAAGAAATACCTATATGGCTGTACTTTATGATAGAGGACAGTATAATGAAATCCATCCAAAGGAAAAGAAAGAGGCTGCAAGAAGAATGGCTCTTCTAGCTGAATATGGAGTATATGGCATAATTGCAGAGAAAAATGCAGTAAGCCCTATGATAGACGGAGTCTGCAGCGGACTTGGAACAGATAGTCTTAAGATAATTATCAAGAATGCAGAGGATGGACTTAAGGTAAATGTTGAGAATAAGGGCTTTGAGTACCTTACTTATACAGCCGAAGAGGTTGAAAATAAGCTGGAAAGAAGAATTACCAGATTTGAAAATGGAATAAGAGGTGTTGAAGTAACCATTCCTCAGGGCTATACGACCTTTGAGGTGGCAGGAAGTGACGGAGCCTTTTATCCGGCAGAGGCAAGAATTAGAGGAAATATAATAGAACTCTCATCAAGTTATGTAAACAGCATAAGAAATGCCAGATATCTCTATTATAACTATGCACCGGTAATGATTTTTTCAAGAACTGGACTGCCTCTTGCACCTTTTGCAAAAATATAAAAAATAACAATACAATTATGGAGAATAATTAGAAATGGACGATGGAGCGAAACCGCTAAATAGTGATGAACTTAAAAATCTGCTTGAAAAGAAGCAGCTTCGCGAAATAAAAATAAAAATAAGCGAATTAAATGAAAATGATATAGCAGCTTTTCTTGAAGAGCTCGATACAGAAAAGGCGACGGTTGTATTTAGACTTCTGCCTAAGGATCTTGCAACGGATGTATTTGCATGTATGTCTATCGAGTTTCAAAAGAGCATAATAGATAGTGTAACAGATAAGGAATTAGTGGCTATCATTGAGGATCTTGCAGTTGATGATGCAGTTGATATCTTAGAAGAACTGCCATCAAATATTGTATCTAAGATCCTTAATGCAGCAACGCCTCAGACAAGAAAGGAAATAAATCAGTTCTTGAAATATCCTGATTCTAGTGCGGGAAGCGTAATGACTTCTGAGTATGTAAAACTCAGCAAGGAATATACGGTAAAGGAAGCACTTGATGTAATCAGAAAGCAAGGCGTGGATAAAGAAACCATCTATACCTGCTACGTTGTTGAAAAGTCAAGAATATTGATCGGTGTAGTGACACTAAAGGATCTTTTGTTAAGTCACGATGATGAATTAATAGAGGATATCATGGATGAAAATGTCATCAAGGCTCATACCTTAGATGATAAGGAAGAAGTATCCGATATGTTCAACAAATACGACTTATTAGCACTTCCGGTTGTTGATAAGGAAAATAGAATTGTTGGAATTGTTACTGTAGATGATGCGGTAGATGTAATGGAAGAAGAGGCCACTGAGGATATCGAAAAGATGGCCGCCATACGTCCAAGTGAAAAACCTTATCTTAAGACAGATGTTCTGACAATTGTAAGAAATAGAATAGTATGGCTAATTGTTTTTATGATAATCGGTATTTTTATCGGTCTGTTACTTAATATTTACGAGGATACAATTAAGCTGTTCCCGATACTTGTGACCTTTATTCCTATGCTTACGGATACAGGCGGAAATTCAGGTGCGCAGGCAGCAACAATGGTAATTAGAGGACTTACTCTTGATGAAATACAGCCAAAGGATATAGGTAAGATCATTTGGAAGGAGATAAGAGTTGGTCTTATCTGCGGAATTATTCTTGCAGTAATTGATTTTGCAATTATGCAGCTTATTTATCCAGGAAAGCTTGTATTGACTGGTGTGGTTGCAGCAAGCATAATTGTGATAGTGCTTATGTCAAAGCTTATAGGTTGCACAATGCCTATACTAGCAAAGGTAATGAAATGGGATCCGGCTAATACAGCAGCTCCGCTTCTATCAACAATAATCGATGCGGCTGGATTAATTGTGTTCTTTGCAATAGCTAGTCACATACTTTAAAGAATGGTGGCTTTTCACTTTAAATACTAAAAGATATAAGTCTATTTATAATTTAATAGTTACAATTATTAATTACCCTCTTTACGGGAAACTGTAAGGAGGGTATTTTTGGTAAAAAAATGATTTGATTGACTTATTATTATTCACGTGATAAAATATAAAAAGTTTTTGAGCTAAATAAAAAAATATTTACAATTAATAATATGTGTAAGGGGAATTTATATGAAAAAAAGATTATTTGCTTTTGTGCTACTTACTGTGCTGGTACTTTCTGTGTTTGCTAGTAAGCCTAGGGCACTTTATGCATTGAATTCAGATTTTGATGTGAATGTGGATAGACAAGACATTGACGGTTTGGATGGCTATAAGTTTAAAATCACAATCAAAAGCAAGGTAGATTTGAATGGAACGGTTGCATTGAAACTAGATGATATTAGTTATTATTATAATAATGCGAACTCAGGTTTAAAGGTCGGAGATAAATTATCGGGAAGCAGAATAGAAAAAAAGGTGACTTTAACTGCTGGAAATGAGAATGTAATTGAAATTTCCTTGCCTAGTTGCGCTCCAGATCTTTTGACTTATGGAAAACTTGTAATATGCGATGATAATAACAAAATCGAATATATAGAGAATCTTGGCGTATTATCAATCAAAGGTTCATATTTTAATTCGGATAGTTATTCTTACTATAATTATTCAAATAATAACAGTTCGTTCTCATCAATGTTAGAAAGTTATTCTTCAAATTTCAGATATTCTCAATATGCATTTGAAAAAGGACCTGCTATTAGTGTTGGACTGATTATCGGAATGATAGTAGTTTACCTTATAATAATTGGGCCGGTTCTATTATTGGTGCTTAAGAGTATTGATAAAAGAGAAAAGTGCTGGGTAATAATTCCTGTGATTTCAGTGTTGGCTGTTTTGGGCGTAGGAGGATATTCAAGGCTTACAGCGGTTAAAAAAACGGTAGTTAGCAGCGTTAAGATTACAGATACAGATGTAGATACTTCTTGTTCTTTTATCGGTATGTATTCTCCAAATACAAAGGCTAATATTTTTGAATTAAGTGAAGATCATTTTTCGGCATCTCCTTCTAGTTATGATGAAAACCGTCTTTATGATGATGGAGATAATATAGTTCAATATTCTACAGGTCCGATCAAACTTATATCAAAAGCATCTGAAAGCTTTGAAATGGAATTTTTTTCAGCTTATTCAAATAAAAATGTTTCAGGTGCTTTTAGTTCAAAGTTTAACAATGGAAATGTAACTGTAATAAATGGTACAGATAAAGATTACGAATATCTTGTTTGTGTTTCAGGAGATGATGTATGGCTTATCGAAGATGTGAAGCAAAGTGAAGAAATTACGCTCTCTTCAAACTCTAATGATAGGATAGGTTACTATCCGGGAAGCAGTTATGGTTATAGCAATGGTTATTACGTGCAATTTGAAAATATGATACAAGAGGCAGTTTCAGTTGATGATTTTAGGAAATCTGCACAGATTAATTGTTTAAGAGATGCTGTAGAAGTTCTTAGTAGTAATTATGGTGCAGGAGATTTGACATGCTTTGTAATAGGCTGCAATTATTCGGATGGGATGTTAAGCGGCAAATGTGATGAAAAGTCAGTAGAACTTGTATATACAGTTGTAGGTGTAGATAGTAATAATAGTGGTGTCGATTATGACTATTATGACTATTATGACTATAACTATGGCTGGTAATTATTTTTTGAATTTTTAGTGTTATTATATAAGAAAAGATGGTTAAGGGAGGCTATATGCTAAAAATAGAGCATCTTGTTAAAAGCTTTGGAGCTAAAAGGGCTGTAGATGATATTTCCTTTGAGGTTAAGGATAGATCATTGTTCGGCTTTGTTGGTCCTAATGGTGCTGGAAAGACAACTACAATAAAAATGATATGCGGTCTGTTAAAGCAGGATTCGGGAACAATCACTATCAATGGAATTCAATCTGGTGGAAGCGCTAAGGAAGGTGCAGCGATAAAGAGATGTATAGGTTATGTTCCAGACTTTTTTGGAGTATATGAAAATTTTAAGGTAAGCGAGTATATGGAGTTCTATGGTTCAATATATGGAATATCATCCGCGGACATGAAAAAGCTTACCGAGGACCTTTTAGCACTTGTTAATCTGACAGGAAAAGAAAATGAATATGTAGATACTTTATCAAGAGGTATGAAGCAGAGGCTTTGTGTTGCTAGAGCTCTTATACATAATCCAGCTCTTTTAGTCATGGATGAACCAAGCTCAGGTCTTGATCCAAGAGCTAGAGTAGAAATGAAGGAGATTCTTATGAATCTTCAAAGTCTTGGAAAGACAATAATCATAAGCTCTCATATCCTTGCAGACATAGCAGAAATGTGTGACAGTGTAGGAATAATGAGCCAGGGAAAGCTTGTTGCTGTTGATACCATACAGAATCTTTTAAGCCATGGAGCAGTAGCTGGTACGAGTGTAATGGAGGGATTTTCAGGCACAGATGGCAATGAATCAATGGATAATCCGGTATCACCGGATGAAGCAGCTGCAATTAAAGAAGGAATAGCTGAGAATTCAATAGGAAATCCTAGTATTACAAGTGGCGCTATAAATCAGGATATAAGAATTAATATTCATATAAAGAGCAATATAGAAGAAGCAGTTACTGTAGCTAAGGAGTTTGATGGCATCAAGGTGGTTTCAGTAAGAGCGCAGGAGCTTTCAGTTACCTGTAAGGAAGATGATGAATATATAAATAGATTTATTATGGAAGTAATGAAGAGAGGCTGTATATTATATGGCTTTGAGAGACAAAAGGTCGATCTTGAGACTATGTTCATGGAACTTACTAGTAATTCAAAATAGTGGAAGGAGTTTTTTATGCTTAAGATTAATCCGGTCATGCAAAAGGATTTAAGAATAACCTCAAGAAATGCAAGATTTTATTGGGGGCTGTTTGCCTATGAGGCAATTTTAGCGATAGGATTTTATGTGGTATTTAAGATTGTTTTGGGAATTAATTCCTACAATAGTCGATATAATGATGTGACAGATGTATATAGGGGTTATATAGCTTTCTTTCCTGCATTAATGGCTATACAGGCCGGTATTATTACGATAATTATTCCGGTAATGACAGGTTCAGCCATAACAGATGAAAAGGGACATCAGACCTTTGATATACTTCGTACTACACCTCTTTCATGCACGAGAATCGTAACAGGAAAAATAATGTCATCTGTAATAAGAACAATGACCTTTGTAATTGCAGGTATTCCGATTATGGCATTTTCGTTTATTGTAGGTGGTTTAAACTGGATACATTTACCTATTTTCCTTCTCATAACAATTGTTTATTCCTTTATGTTGGGAAGTCTTGGTGTAATGTGTTCTGCTTATAGCAAAAAAACGACGGGAGCTATAGTAAAGGCGTACATAATATATATTTTATTGTATGTATTATCTTTTATTCCTTATGGATTTGGTACTCTTTATGAATCTAAGCTATTTTCGTATTTTTTCTTATGTGCCAATCCAATTGTACTATATGTTAATTTTTTGATGGCAATAGTAGGGGAGGGATCTGTTTTTGCATATCTTTATGAACATCAAACGATTGGCCTTCCTGCGGTAATGTGTTCCTTCTGGGTAACAACAGCGGTTTCGCTTGTAATAATGATACTTTTATCGATATTATATATAAAGATTGCATCTAGAAAAATTAATCCATTAAAGGGCAAAGAGTAAAAATAAAAGCCTTGTTCATCAGTTTATATGGCTGAGAGAATTAAGGCTTTTTTCGTTTGTTGACAGGTATCTCTGATTATGATAAAATAATAAATTAGGTTTGGTAGTGTTGATGTAATGGTTGTTTTATTGGAATAGTATTAGGAAAATAGAATCTTGCTTATAGTAATTACAAAATAGTGAAGATGGAGAAATATCTATGAAGGATGAGGAGACAATTTTTCAATATTTAAAAAAGGTAAAGAGAAAGCTTAGAATAAATAAGTCCATTAAGAGCCTATTGATATTTGCATCAATAGGAGCGGTTTTATCTGCGCTTATTATGGGCTATTCAAAAATATTCCCGTTTTACTATGCAGTACCAGCGGCATTAATTGCTGCAGGTGCTCTTGTAGTTACGGGAATTTTTTATGTATTGCTTACAAAAATAAGCAATAAAAGTGCGGCAAAGGTGTTAGATGAAACTATTGGTAATGAAAAGATAAGTACCGCCGTAGAATATATGAAAAGTGAAGGCACCATAGTAAAAAAGCAGAGGTCGGATGCGGCAGCAGCACTAAGAGGCTATGGAAGCATTGCTGTAGATAAGTTAAAGCTTTTTGACAAAAAAACGGCCATTCTTTCACTTATACTTCTGGTTTTAATTGCGGGAAATGTAGCACTGACCTTTGTGAAGACGGCAGCAGTAAAGACTGCAGAGGAAAATCATGATAGTAAGGTTCAGGCGAAGGTAATAGAGGAAGAAGTTAAAGCGACAATAGAAAAATTAGCGGATATCCAGGAAAATAATGATAATACCTTTAATGAGCAGGAATTAGCAGCACTTAGTGAACTTCAAAAGTCGCTAGAAATGACTCAGAAGGAATTATCAAAGGTGAAGAATTCTAAAATGCTAGCAGACGCCAGAAATCAGACAGCAATGAAGGCAGAGGAACTGCAAAAAATGCTGAATGATATAGCAAACGGAAAGATGGAAGGCTCTAAAGATCCTGATGATGAAAATAATGAATCAGAAGATGAAGAGGATAAGGAAAATAAAGAAGAAAAGCAGCAAGAAAAGCAGAAAAAGCTTGCAGATGCGCAAAATCAGTTAGGAAATCTAGCTGTAAATAATGGAGGAAAAAAGCTTGCCAGCGCAAATCCTAATGCAGGTGATCCTAGTGGAAAAAATGGCAATAGCGGAAAAAACGGCAATAACGAGAACGGAGAAGACGGTAAAAACGGCGAGAACGGAAACAGCGGAAACGGAAACAGTGAAAATGGAAAAAACAGCGGAAACGGAAACAGTGAAAACGGAAACAGCGGAAACGGAAACAGTGAAAATGGAAACAGTGAAAACGGAAAAAACAGCGAAAACGGAAACAGTGGAAACGGAAACAGTGAAAACGGAAACGGAAATGGGAACGGAGATGAAAACGGAAACGGAGATGGAAACGGGAACGGAGATGGAAACGGAGATGGAAACGGGAACGGAGATGGAAACGGAAACGGAGATGGAAATGGGAACGGAGATGGAAATGGAAATGGTAACAGTGGTAATGGAAAAGGAAATGGAACCGGCGTTTACGGAGGAGATGACGCTACCGACTTTGTAGCTGTAACCGAGGATATGGACATTGCAGGAAAAAGTAATGGTAATACATATGACAGCGATTATTATAAAGGACAGAACGGTTTAGTATTTAACGGAGAAAAGGTTCCGGCAAATCAGGTAATAGAAGAATATGCTGATAAGGCAATAAGCGGAGTTGAATCTGGAAAATATCCAGCTGAAAAGGCAGACGTAATAAAAAAATATTTTGAGGACATGCAGTAAAAAGAGAAAGGATAATAAAATGGACAGAATTGATGAATTAAAGGAATTAGCTCTTAAATGTAAGGGAGAAATAAGTAAAGAAATAATTGGTCAGGAGGAGGTAGTAGAGGGTGTCCTTCTAGGAATGTTTACAGGAGGAAATATACTTCTTCACGGTATGCCAGGACTTGGAAAAACAAGACTTGTTCAAACCGTTAGTAATGTATTTGATTTAAACTTTAAAAGAATCCAGTTTACACCAGACCTTATGCCGGCTGATATCACAGGAACAAACGTAATTGAACGTACTCCAAATGGCACAGAGCTTAAATTTAGAAAGGGACCTGTATTTGCTAATATAGTATTAGCAGATGAAATAAACAGAGCTACTCCGAAAACTCAGTCAGCGCTTCTTGAGGCGATGCAGGAGCACACTGTATCAATAGGAAATGAAACTTATGCGCTACCAAAGCCATTCTTTGTACTTGCGACAGAAAACCCAATAGATCTTGCAGGAACCTATTCACTGCCAGAGGCTCAGATGGACAGATTTATGCTTATGATAGACGTTAAGTTCCCGGATAAAGAGCAGCTCGGAAAGATAGTAAAATTAACAGAGCGTATAGGTGAAGAAAATGTTAAAGCAGAGGGAGCTAAAAAAGTAATGGGAGCAGATGAACTCTTAGAGTGCATAAAGGCAATAGGTGAGATACCGGTTTCAAAGGACGTGCTTGATTATGTAGTATCACTTGTTTGTAAGACACACGAGAAAAATCCGCTTATAAGAGAAGGTGCAAGCCCTAGAGCAGCTCAGTCACTTATCAGAGCAGGAAGAGCAAGGGCATTCCTTAATGGAAGACTAAATGTTTCCTTTGAAGACATAAAGAGTATTTCCTTCCCGGTATTAAGGCATAGAATTATTTTAAGCTTTGATGCAATTTCAGAGGGAAAGAGTGCAGATGACGTAATAGGTGAGATTTTAAAACTAGAATCATAAGAGGGGGCGTATGTTACTAGATAATAGTATCATAGAAAGACTTAGGACTATTAATCTTGCAAATAATAGAAATAGCTACTTAGCAGATGAAGGAGCCGTGCTGGTAATAAGAAGCGGTTCATCAGATGAATTTTTGGGCTATAGGGAATATGTACCGGGAGATGATGTAAGAAATCTTGACTGGAATGCATATGCGAGACTTGATAAGTTTTATGTCAGAGAAAATATGGAAATAAGAAGAAGCTGTGTCAATGTATTTATGGATACAAGTGCATCTATGGGCTTTGATAATAAGCTTCTTTTAGCCAAAAAGATAGCTGCAGCCATATCTGTCATAACGCTTGAAAATGAAAATGAGCTGTCAGTAAGGGACTTAAGTAAAAATACCAGACTTAGCAATCTTGAATTCAGCGGAGGAAGAGGTGACATACCAAAGGCATTCAGAGAGATTGAAGCCTTTACGGCAAAGGAGCCTGTGGAAGCTGAAGGAAAGGGTGAAATAGAAAGCATTTCCGAGAAAATTGTGACGAGTGCATTAAGACCTGGCTACACCTTCATTATTTCAGACTTTTTAAATGAGGATTTTACTGATAATGAATATAAAATGCTGACAATTCTAAAGGCTTCAAAGCAGTATCCTATACTAATACAGGTGCTATCAAATGAGGAAGCAGATCCAAAGCAAATGCAGAGCAGTAAGGGACTAACTTTGAACATGATAGATTCTGAAACAGGAAAAAAGAAAAAAATAACCCTAGATAGAGGTGTTATTGAAAGATATATCAGAACCCTTAATGACTTTAAGGAAAAAATCAGGAAAAATGCAGCAATAGCAGGTTGTGAATTTATATCTGTCAATACGGGCGAGAAAGTAGAAGACATATTATTTAATAGATTAAAGAGGATATATACTCTATGATATTTACAAATCTTTGGCCGCTGTTATTTTTATTATTAATACCAGTAGCTATAATATTATATTTTTTTAGACCAAAGGGTAAGGATCAAAAAATCCCATCCCTTTTACTATGGGAAAGAGTGCTGAAGGAGAATTTCAGCATAAAAAAGTTCGAAAAATTCGAAAAAAATATAATGCTTTTCCTTAATATAGCTATCATATTAGCACTTATGACAGCTCTCATGGGGCCTAGAATAAGTGCTATAAAGGGAGTAACTAAGGCAAGCGCGGTTGTTGTAATTGACTCTACTGCAAGTATGAATTCAGTAATAAGCAGCAGAGGAAAGACAAAGCTTGATTTAGCAAAGGAAGATGCAGAAAAGTTCATCGATGGGCTTAACGGAGAACTATATCTGGTCAAGGCAGGAGATACCGCAACGGTCATAGCCGCTTCATCAGATAAGTCTGTAATAAAGGCTGCCATTAACAACATTGAGGCCTTTGATGGAAAAGGAAATATATCAGAAGCCTATAATCTTGCAATGAGCTTAAAACAGGATAAGATTGCTGTTTTTACAGATAAAGAAGGCTCTGAGAGTTTTTTTGAAAATACCTTCGGTATAAAAAGCGAAGAAATGCTTGCGCTTGAGGGTGATAGCAGGGAAGCTAAATTATCAGAGCAGCTAAAAGACGTAATGCCAGAGGGTGTATCGGTATTTACTGTTGGAAGTGACACCGATTATAGCGAAGAGAATGTATCTATTGCCTTTTTGTCCTCGAAAATAGATGAAGAAGAATTTATATCTGTAGCGCAGGTAAATAATTCTTCAAAAAATGAGAACTATGCAGAGGTTTCACTATATGGCTGTAAAATAAAGGAAAATGCAAAGAGCGCCTTTAAGGAAGGTGACGCAGAGCTTCTTAAGGATGAGGATTATGATAAGGAGCTACTTTCTATAAAAACGGTCACGCTAAAAGCAGATGGAAGTAAAAGTGTGATATTTGAGCCTAAGGAAGCTAAGGCCATGGAGAAATATGATTTTGTAAAGGCCGAGCTTACCTTTGAGGAGGAATTTAACGATTCACTTATAAATGATAATGTAGCCTTTGATAGTATTACAAAGAATAAGACCGGAAGGGCAATTCTCATAGGAAATAAAAATACCTATTTGGAGAAGGCTTATTTTGCAGTAACCGGTGAAAGAATAGACAGAGCAGATAGTGATATCGGAATACCGGCAGAATATAGCATATATATTTATACAGATGCTACAAAGGTAACGGATAAGGATCACTCCCATCTTGTATTTTCCTTAGAAAGTGACAGATTAGTAGATGCCGTAATGCCGGAAGCACCAGAGGATGAAGGAGAGGACAATGAAAAAGCATTGACTGAACCTGAGGAATATATTGAAAATATGACAGCCTATGTTCCAGAAAGTGAACTTACTGATGGTCTTAAGGCCTTTAATATCGGAGTATTAAAGGCAGCAGAGCTAGAAGTACCTGAATGGGCAACGAGCTGTATTTACGCAGGCGATTCAACAATAGCCTATTATGGAAATAAAAGCGGAAAAAGAAACGTAGTAGTAGGTTTTGATATTTCAGATACAAATTTTGCATTGTTACCAGAGTTTCCTGTATTTGTGCAGAATGCGCTTAATTATATAGGCAGTAAGAGTGCATTTACAGTTAGCAGTGTAGAGGCTGGAACAATAATGCTGAATGTGCCAACAGAAAGGGCCGGAATTGTTTATTACAAGGGAAATGTAGGAAATGGTGAGGAGGCAGAGGAAATCTTTGACTCTTACCTTACAGTACGCTTCCCAGATAAGGAATCAGCAGTAAACGGACAAAATATTGCAAAAGATGGAAGTATTTATGGAAATGAAGAAATAGATCTTTCAGCTCTTGGTGAAAATGTATGGAAAGTATTTGCATTAGTTGCCCTGGTTATATTGATAATAGAGATATTAATAAGAGCAAGAAATTATGGCTTTAAAAGATCTCTTCTTTCGGGATTCTCACTTGCCATGTGCGTGGTCATTGTTCTATCACTTATCGGAATAAAAATACCGATAAGAAAAAGGTCTTCGGTTACGGTATTTGCAGTAGATTATTCGATAAGCAATGAGGATAATAAGAGGGCGATAGAGGATTATATTTCAGCCCAGGTGAAAAAGAAGCCTAAGAATAATGAGTACGCAATAGTAATATTTGGTAAGGGAGCAAGTGCAGCTCAGTTTGTAACTGATAAAAAAGTATTTAATGGCATAAGTACAGTAGTAGATTCAACGGCAACTGATATAGAAAGCGGAGTGAATCTTGCGGTTTCATTGATTCCAGAAGGAAATGCCGGAAAGGTAGTAGTATTAACTGATGGAAGAGAAACCAGAGGAAGCATTGCAAATTCGGCGCCAACACTAACAAGTAGAAATGTTGAGCTTTGCAGTATTATATACGATGGAAAAAATAACCCGGATGTATATATAAAGGATGCAAAGGTACCAGGAACAGTACATCCGGGAGAAATGTTCAGGTTAAATGCAACAGTCTATGCAAGCTATGAAACGGATGCAGTGCTTGAAATACTAAAGGAGGGAGAAGTAGTAGAGGAAAGATCCCTTCATTTGGAAATCGGTGAAAATACCATCATGTTAGATCAAGAGAGCAATGATGAAATAGGAACCGGTAAATATGAATTAAGAATTAGGGCCGAAGGCGATGAAGTACCTGAGGATAATACCTATAATGTAGCAATAAATGTTGAAAACAGACCGAGAGTGCTATGTATAACGGATCCTGAGCAAAAGGAAGAAGTAGATAATATATTAAGCAGCATAGGGACTGAATATGACATAATTGATAGATGGTATGAGGAGGATCTGAGCCTTTCTTCACTATTAAAATACAAGGCAGTCATTCTTAATAATGTGCTTTATTCAAATCTTCCTAAGAGCTTTGGAACAGACATTGAAAATTATGTTTCAGATTATGGCGGCGGTTTTATAATGACAGGCGGCTACAACAGCTTTGGACAAGGCGGTTATAAAGATACAGAGATTGAAAAAGTACTGCCGGTAGACATGACGCCAAGGGGATTGAATGAGATTCCATCTCTTGGAGTAATAATGGTAATAGACCGTTCAGGTTCAATGGAAAGTGGATTAGACTACGGAAATAGTGGTCTAACGAAGCTTGATATCGTAAAAAAGGCAGCAGTAACAGCCGTAGGCGGCTTTTCCGAGAAGGATTATGTCGGTGTAATCGCATTTGATTCAGAATATAGGATATATCATCAGCTAAATAAGCTGACAGATAAGGGAGCAGTAATAAGTGCAATCAATTCTATACCGCCAGGAGGTGGAACGACTATTACAGGAGCAATGGATGAAGCGGTAAAGCAGCTTGAGAGGTGCGATGCGCAGGTGAAGCACATTCTATTGCTAAGTGATGGCTCGGGCGATTTTTCGTGGACTAAGCAACAATATGAGCACTTAGAGGACGAGGCAATAACTGTTTCGACAATCGCTCTTGGTGTTGATGCTGATAAGCTGCTTATGAAAGAAATTGCAGATAGAAGCTCTGGACAGTTCTATTTTATTGAAAAAGCAAATCTTCTTCCAGAGGTTTTTGCAAAAGAAACCTATATGGCAGGAAGTACCTATGTAAGGAATGGAGATTTTCCGCTTAAGATGTATTCATCTAAGTTCCTAGAGGGGCTTGAAGAAGATATGAGTTCAAACCCGGTTCCTAATATTAAGACTTATATAGCCGCAACACAAAAGGGCGGCGTAAATAGAGTAATAGAAACAGAGGAAGAAGACCCGATTCTAACGACCTGGCAATATGGCTTAGGACACACGGTTGCCTTTAATACAACTGTTTCTAGTACATGGAATGAACAAATGGCTTCTTGGAGTGAATATCAGGCACTATGGAAAAGAATGCTCGATTTTGCAACCACAAGCTTAATATCTGGAGATAATGCTGCAACTGCTGAAAAGGTCGGAGACCGCATGAGAATCAGATATGTGGTAGATGAAATAAGTGAGGGAACCTCGGTAGAAGGAAAGTATACGGACCCGGATGGAAAAACTAATAGTATCAGTTTTTCTCAGACAGAGCCTGGAATATACGAGGCCTATGTAGATGCTGATGATATGGGAATGTATGAATACGTAGTAACAAAGCATGAAAACGGAGAGGTTTCGAATATTAGTGCTTCAGCGTTTTCAATACAGTATTCGGACGAATACAGACCGGATGTAACTAATGACAGCTATCTGAAAGTATTAAGGCTTTTAGGAAATGAAATTACTGAGGAGGATAATGTCTGGGGCACGCTTAAAAAAGTAAAAGGCAGTGCAGTGGATTTATCAAAAACGCTTCTTATATTAGCGTTAGCTCTACTTATTTTGGATATAGTATCAAGGCAGCTCGGAATAGAGCCTCTAGCTATGGTAAGTACAGGAATAAACAGGCTTACAAGAAGAATAAAAGATAGTAAGAGGACCGGTAATGAAGAGGGCCTTAAAAAAGCAGCGTATAAGAAAGAAGATGCAGGAGATGGCGGCAGCCAAGGAGGCACAGAAGGCGCAGAAGACGCAGAAGGCGCAGGAGGTTCATCAGATAAGCCTGATAAGAAAGCTAAAAAGAAGGAGAAGGATAATAAGAAAAAAAATAAGCCTTCTAGCGGAGCTGGCAATGTTACAGGGCTTGATACCAGCGCACTCCTTAAAAAGAAGAACGAAAGAAATATATAAAAAAATAGGGTTGAACTAAAATAAAAATAGTAGTATAATTATCATATATGCGGTCAAAACAGGCGGAGATGTTTTGGCCGCGGATTGATTGCTAAAAGGCATTAAATAATAAAAAGACGCTCCGTAACGAAAGGAAACCATGTTAGACATCAAGTTTGTCAGGGAAAATCCTGATATCGTAAAGCAGAACATTAAGAACAAATTCCAGGATCGTAAGCTTCCACTTGTTGATGAAGCAATCGAGCTTGATAAAAAGTCTCGTGAAATCAAGACAGAGGCAGATAATTTAAGATCAAAACGTAATAAGGTAAGTAAGCAGATCGGCGAACTTATGAAGGCTGGAGATAAGGAAGGCGCAGCTAAAATTAAGGAAGAGATGGCAAGAGATGCAGCTCGCCTTAAGGAATTAGAGGCAGAGCAGCCAGTTGTTGATGAGCAGCTTAAGAAGGTAATGATGGTAATTCCTAATATTATCGACGCATCAGTACCAATTGGTAAGGATGATTCAGAAAATGTCGAAATAAAGCGTTACGGAGAGCCAGTAGTACCAGATTTTGAAATTCCATATCATACAGATATCATGGAAAGCTTTGCAGGAATTGATCTTGAATCAGCAAGAAGAGTAGCAGGTAATGGATTCTATTATCTTATCGGAGACATTGCACGTCTTCATTCAGCAGTTACAGCATATGCAAGAGATTTCATGATAAATAAGGGCTTTACCTATGTAATTCCACCATTCATGATCAGAAGTGATGTAGTTACAGGCGTAATGAGCTTTGATGAAATGGATTCAATGATGTATAAGATAGAGGGCGAGGATCTTTACCTTATTGGAACATCAGAGCATTCAATGATAGGTCGTTTTATTGATCAGATGATAGATGAGCCTACACTTCCACTTACCCTTACAAGTTATTCACCATGCTTCCGTAAGGAAAAGGGAGCTCATGGAATTGAGGAAAGAGGCGTATATCGTATTCATCAGTTCGAAAAGCAGGAAATGATTGTAATCTGTAAGCCAGAGGAGTCAATGGATTGGTTCAATAAGCTCTGGTCATATACAGTAGAACTCTTCAGAAGTCTTGAAATTCCAGTTCGTACACTTGAGTGCTGTTCAGGAGACCTTGCAGACCTTAAGGTAAAGTCACTTGACGTAGAAGCATGGAGCCCAAGACAGAAGAAGTATTTCGAGGTAGGTTCATGTTCAAACCTCGGAGATGCTCAGGCAAGAAGACTTAAGATAAGAGCAAGAGGAGAAAATGGAAATTACCTTCCTCATACACTCAACAATACAGTAGTTGCACCACCACGTATGCTTATAGCCTTCCTTGAAAATCATCTTCAGGCAGATGGAACAGTTACAGTTCCTAAGGCTCTTCAGCCATATATGGGCGGTAAGGAAGTTCTTGTTCCTACTAAGAGCTGCATTAAGTAAAATGCTCTATACTGATTAGGCTTTCTATAAATAAAATTTCTATAAATACAATTTATATAAATACAATTTATAATACTGCTGTTGTAGAAATATGACAGCAGTATTTTTTGAAAAAAAATAAAAATTTTTGCTATAATAAACTGATGGATGTTTATAGATATTCTACATAGTTGTTGCAGGTTTGTTATGGCAAATAACAGGGGATAAAAAATGAAATATAGTATAAGTGAAATTCATCCAATAAAGCATTTCAGAACGATAACCCATCACAGACACCAGGTGATGATAAATTGCATTCGTGCAGGAATAGGTTTTCAGGGGATGTTTCATGATTTATCAAAATATATGCCGGAAGAATTTATAGCCGGGGCTCTTCACTATCAGGGAACAAGAAGTCCAAATGAAGGAGAGAGAGAAGAATATGGCTATTCAAAGGCATGGATGCATCATAAAGGAAGAAATAAGCATCATTTTGAGTATTGGACAGATTATAGCAAAGAGACAAGGCAGCTACAGCCTGTACTTATGCCAAAACGCTATGTAATAGAAATGTTCTGTGACAGAATGGCAGCTTCTCAGACCTATAATGGTAAAAATTATAAGGATACAGATCCATTAAATTATTTTTTAGGCGGAAAAAAGGTAAGGGTAATGCATCCAATGACAGAGGCTGAAATTGAAATAATTATAAGAATATTGGCGTTAGAAGGAAGCAGTGCAGCTTTTAGCTATACCAGAAGGTGGCTTAAAAGTAAGGGGCATATGATACCAAGACCATCAAGCAGCCAGATGGCAAATAAGGAAATCGCAGAGCTATATAAAAGGACCAGGAGTCTTCCTAGGAAAAGTATGATGCTTCCTTATGGAATGCATCAAAATAAGGTGGATTTTGATCATTCAGTGTGAACTACCCACCGCCTAAAGGCAGTGGGCTTTTTGTTAAATGGTTCATTATAAAGCTTTATAAATGATGGTAAAAGCTTGAATATTCTGTAAGATATTCAAAAAAATGGTAAAACTTTGAATATTCTGTAAGATATTCACAAAAGATGGGAGCTGACCCAAAAAAGAAGGAAAGCCCTGAAAATGAAAGGAGCAGTATAAATGGAAAAACTAAAGTTTACAAAATACATTGACGAAGCAATTCAAAAGGAAATAGATGATGCCCGCATTGCAGGAGCTCAAATAGCATTATATAAGCTAGGAGATGAATCGGGAAAAATAAATGAATTCTATCGTAAATGTTACGGCTATGCAGATAAGGAGAATAAGAAGGAGACAAAGGAAGATACAATTTATAGACTATTTTCCATGACAAAACTTATTACTTCAGTAGCGGTAATGATACTTTATGAAAGAGGAAAAATAGATCTGTTGATGCCACTTTCGCACTATCTTCCTGAATTTAAGGATATGATGGTGCTAGATGAAAATGGAGAGCGTCCGGCAAAGAGCCAGATAACAGTTCAGCAGGTAATGAATATGACAGCAGGGCTGGTTTATCCTGACATGTCCTTTAAAGCGGGCATGAAGATGCAGGAAGCCTATGATAATGTTCTTTATGCAAACTGGAAGAGCGGTAAGGAAATGAATACAGAAGAGGTAGTGAAGCTGATAGCAAAGCAGCCTCTTGAATTCGAACCAGGAGAAAGATGGAGATATTCTACCTGCGCGGATGTTGCTGGAAGATTGGTAGAAGTGGCTTCAGGCATGAAGTTTTCTGAATTCTTGAAGAAGGAAATATTTATTCCACTTGGAATGACGGATACAGATTTTTATGTGCCAAAAGAAAAGCAGGATAGATTTTCAGTTATGTACGATTATGACTGGGAAAAAATGCAGTTAAAGGTAGCAGGAGATAATTTCCTAGGGCTTGGAGATTATCTAAATCCGCCAAAGTTTGAAAGCGGCGGAGCGGGACTTGTAACTACTGTTGATGATTACGCAAAATTTGCCTGCATGCTTGCTAATATGGGGGAGTATGGTACAAACGGCGAAAGAATATTAAGTTCAAATACTGTGGATTTCATGACTACAAATGCACTTACTGATGAGCAGAAAAAGTATTTTTGCTGGGAGCAGCTAAAGGGGTATGGATATGCCAATTTCTTTAGGACACTAGAGGATAATGTGGCTGGCTGCACTAATGCAACACATGATTTTGGCTGGGATGGCTATATGGGAGACTATGTTTCGATAGATGCGGTAAGCGGGGTAGTAATCCTTTATATGCAGCAGAAATTTGGCGGCTGTGATAATTCACTAATTAGAAGGATCAGAAATATTGTTTACGGCGGAATAGATGAGATAGAAGAGATTAATTAAAGAGCTATGATGATGCTATTCTTTTCTACTAAAAAGAAAAGATAGTATAAAAACAGGTCCCTGTATTTAATGCAGAGACCTGTTTTTAGGAATTGTTTTATAAAAGAGATTTGGTAAAAGCTATATTATACCTCGAAGAGGAGATCGCCATAAGAAGGCATTGGCCAATAATCCTTATCAACGATCATTTCGAGTGTGTCGATAGGTGCTCTGAGGGCAGCCATATCATTCTTTATTATATCTCTATAGAAAGCAGCTTGATCTAAACCAGCCTCAAGAGCAGCAGCCTTATCAGTATCAGCAATAAGAGTCTTAAGAGCAGCCTTAGCACTAGTAACAAGGGTGACAGTCTCGTCAAGATTTTCCTTAGCTAAACTATAATCAGCACCAGCCTCCTTTAAAGCGATAACTGTATCTGCAAGAGACTTAGTATACTTAACACAAGAAGGGATGAGAGACTTAGAAGCCATATCGATCATTGTACGAGCCTCGATGTTTACTTCCTTAGCATAATCCTCATACTTGATTTCAGCACGTGATTCAAGCTCTTTAGCTGTGAAAACACCGAACTTTTCAAACATCTTCTTAGCCTTTTCGGTAGTAAGAGATGGGATAGAATCAACCATTGTCTTAAGGTTTGGAAGGCCTCTCTTTGCAGCTTCATCAATCCACTCATCTGAATAGCCGTTTCCGTTGAAGACAATTCTCTGATGCTCTGTAGCATATCTCTTAAGAAGAGACTTAAGTGCAGCATCGAAGTCATCAGCCTTTTCAAGCTCATCACAAGCTTCGCAGAAGGCTTCAGCAGTAATGGTATTAAGAACTGTATTAGGCTCAGCGATAGAAGCAGAAGAACCAACCATACGGAATTCGAACTTGTTTCCAGTAAAAGCAAATGGTGAAGTACGGTTACGGTCAGTAGCATCCTTCTTAAAATCAGGAAGAGTAGCAACACCAGTCTTAAGTAATTCACTCTGCTTTGTGCTTGTTGCATTACCAGAAGCAATGATCTGATCTAAGATATCCTGGATCTGCTCGCCAAGGAAAACAGAAAGAACAGCTGGAGGTGCCTCATTAGCGCCAAGACGATAGTCATTACCAACGGTAGCAGCAGATTCACGAAGAAGATCAGCATGATCATCAATAGCCTTTAATAAACATACAAGAACAAGCTGGAAGAGAAGATTCTCGTGAGGCTTTTTGCCAGGATCTAAGAGGTTAATTCCATCATTGGAAATGATAGACCAGTTATCATGCTTACCTGAACCATTAACTCCGGCAAAAGGCTTTTCATGGAGAAGGCACATAAGTCCCTGACGTTCAGCAACCTTCTTCATTGTTTCCATCATAAGCTGGTTCTGGTCTACAGCAACGTTAGTCTCTGAATAGATAGGAGCAAGCTCGTGCTGTGATGGAGCAACTTCGTTATGCTGAGTCTTAGCACATACACCGAGCTTCCAGAGCTCTTCATTAACAACCTTCATGAATGCACCTACTCTCTCACGGATAGAACCAAAGTACTGATCCTCAAGTTCCTGTCCCTTTGGAGGCATTGCACCAAAAAGAGTGTGTCCTGTATATATTAAATCCTTTCTCTGAAGGAACTTACTTCTATCAACAAGGAAATATTCCTGCTCAGCACCTACAGATGTAGTTACATGAGTTGCTGTTGTATTTCCGAAAAGCTTTAAAAGTCTTAAAGCCTGTGTATTTAAAGCCTCCATAGAACGAAGAAGAGGAGTCTTAGCATCAAGTGCTTCGCCTGTATAAGAACAGAATGCAGTTGGGATACAAAGAATAGCACCGGCAGCATCATGTCTGATGAAAGCAGGAGATGTGCAGTCCCAAGCTGTGTAGCCTCTAGCCTCAAATGTAGCACGAAGACCGCCAGATGGGAAAGAAGAAGCATCAGGCTCACCCTTTACAAGCTCCTTGCCTGAGAATTCCATAAGAACCTTTCCGTCCTTTTTAGCTGGAGAAATGAATGAATCATGCTTTTCAGCTGTGATTCCTGTAAGAGGCTGGAACCAGTGTGTATAATGAGTAGCACCCTTCTCAATAGCCCAGTCCTTCATTGCGTTTGCAACTACATCAGCAGTTGCCATGTCGAGCTCTTTACCTTCATCCATTGTTTTCTTTAATGCATTGTAAACCTTCTTTGGAAGTCTAGCCTGCATTACAGCGTCATTGAATACGTCCTCCCCAAAAAAATCAGAAATGCTTTTAGTAATTGTTTCGCTCATACAATTTTCCTCCTTTTTACTCTATATAATTTTACCTTTCATAATAAAAATACTCAGTAATAGCACATAAAAGCTGTACCAGCCGCACATTTATGGTTACACTTCGTATATTAGGTACACGGCTGAAACCATAAAGGAATATAGGGTTATGTTTAATGTGTTATTTTTTTTTTCTTCCAGCGAGGGTTCGGTTCACTAGAAGTGTGATCTGACGAATAGTCAGAGGGCTTTAGCAACTGATACAGCTATCTATGAAATAAGCCAGTCCACAGCTAAAGAGAAAAGTTTTATCGTGAACTAGTCTATTTGCCAATGAAAATGTTACAAAAAGCTTCTATATCCAGTAAGATATTCATCACATTTAGCTGCAACGCTGCGGCCATCAGCGATAGCAGTAACAACAAGTGATGCGCCGGTATTAATGTCACCAGCAGAGAAGATGCCATCTAGCTTATTATTCATAAGCTTTTCGGCAGTTTCATCAGGACCAGCAAAACCTGATGCGATAATTAAAAGCTCGCAAGGGATTTTTTTAGGTGGCTGCGTCTTTAATTCGATTTCCGTTAAGGAATTATTTGTAAAGTATGCTTTACTACATTCGGTAGAAAAGCTTCTGATATCTTTCTTAAAAATGGCCTCAGCTTCTTCATGTGCATAATCAGAAGGAAGTGTTTTATTACCTAAAAGCTCCGTTTTCTCATAGAAAGAAGCTGGCTTTCTGATGAGCTGACTTACACTTTTAGCGCCCTGTCTGATAGCAGTAGCAACGCAGTCGGAAGCACTGTCACCAGCACCGATTATTACAACATTCTTTCCCTTTGCAGAAAGGAAAGAGGAGAGCTTTTCTTCACCAAGCACATCCTTTGCAGAAGCAGTAAGGTAATCAAGTGCATACATGATACCGGTAGGAGAGCTAGAACTCTTTTTAGAAGCTCCTGCTTTAGAAGCTTTCTTATCTGTCCCTACATCTGTCTCAACCATTTCAATATCAAGCTTTCTAGGAGAACGGCTTCCGCAGCAAACTATAACAGCATCAAAGCTTTCTCTTAATTTCTTGATATCTTTGACTTCGGTTTCGGTTTTAAACTCAATGCCTTCTTCTGTAAGAAGCTTAATTCTGCGCTCAATTACTGACCAGGAAAGCTTCATTTCCGGAATACCGTAGGTCAAAAGACCACCAGGCTTTTTAGCCTTTTCAAAAACTGTAACTTTGTGACCTCTTTTATTCAGCCAATAAGCAGCCGATAAACCAGAAGGTCCAGAACCTATAATTGCAACAGAGCTTTCAGATCTGCCCTTAGGCTTTTCGGCCTTAATGAGGCCATCCTCGAAAGCTTTTTCTATAATAGATAACTCGTTTTCCCTGATTGTAATAGGAGAGTTCAAAACAAGTTTGCAGGTGCAGGCATGTTCACAAGGAGCAGGGCAGACCCTTCCGGTAAACTCCGGGAAAGGATTTGTTTTAAGAAGTCTTCTGACTGCAAGATCGACATTTCCAAGCCACATAAGTTCGTTCCATTCAGGAATGAGATTGTGAAGAGGGCAGCCAAAGCGCTCCTTATCTAAAGTAATACCAGCCTCACAAAATGGAACACCGCAGTTCATGCATCTAGCAAACTGCTTTTTTCTATCTCCTTCAGAAAGAGGAGTGTGGAATTCATTATAATCCTTTATTCTTACAGAAGGAGAAGCTGAAGTGTTCTCAAGACGAGAATACTCAATAAATCCAGTTGGTTTTCCCATAATTATCTTCCTCCTTCCGTTAAACTAAGACTAAAAGCTTCAAGTTCGGCCTGTTCAGTGCTCATGCCCTTTGCAACACAGCTTGCAATACGCTCAAGCATTGTGCTGTAATCGCGAGGGATGATCTTTTTAAAATCATATACTTTATTATCAAAATCATCTAGAATTCCCTGAGCACGTTTAGAACCAGTAGCCTTAACATGTGCAAGAAGAAGCTCTTTTATTTTTTCAATGTCCATGGCCTCAGTAACAGGCTCCATGGAAACCATCTGTTTATTTAATCTTCTATATAAATCATGTTCAAAATCAAGAACATAAGCAGTACCACCGCTCATACCAGCAGCAAAGTTTCTGCCTGTTCTACCAAGAACAACAACAGTACCGCCAGTCATGTATTCGCAGCCATGCTCACCGACACCTTCAACAACAGCAGTAGCACCAGAGTTTCTTACGCAGAAACGCTCGCCGGCACTTCCGTTTACAAAAGCGCGTCCGCTAGTAGCACCGTAAAGAGCAACGTTTCCGATAACAATATTATCAGCGGCATTGAACTTTGACTTTCTATCAGGATAAACAATAAGCTCTCCGCCTGAAAGACCTTTTCCGAAATAGTCATTTGAATCGCCTTCAAGCTCAAGGGTAAGGCCCTTAGGAATAAAGGCACCGAAAGACTGACCAGCTCCGCCGCGGAACTTTAAGTGATAGGTATCATCGCTTAAGGAATGACCATGGCGTCTTGTGATTTCTGCACCAAGAAGAGTACCAACTGATCTATTATTACAATTTAAATAATATTCCTTAGAAGGCTTATTTTTAGAATCAAGAAGACCTAAAAGCTCTTTTTCATCTATGGTCTCTTCAAGTTTGAAATCATACTTATCATTTGGATCTGCATGTGTAGGAAGAGTAGCATCATTAGTATCACTAGCTGTTCTTAAAAGATAGCTTACATCAAGCATTTCAGCTTTACGTGTAATCTGCTTTTCTTTTACCTTTAAAAGATCACATCTGCCAACAAGCTCATCAAGACTCTTTAAACCAAGAGAAGCAAGGATTTCTCTTACCTCCTCTGCAACAAACTCCATGAAATTGATTACATATTCAGGCTTTCCACGGAAATTCTTTCTGAGCTTTTCATTCTGAGTAGCAATACCCATAGGACAGGTATCTAAATTACAGACTCTCATCATTACACAGCCAAGAGTAACTAAAGGAGTAGTAGCAAAACCGAATTCCTCAGCGCCAAGGATACAAGCAACAGCCACATCCTTACCTGTCATGAGCTTACCATCGGTTTCAAGCTTAACTCTGCTTCTAAGACCGGATTTTCTTAAAGCCTCGTGAGCCTCTGCAATACCAAGTTCCCAGGGAAGACCGCAGCCATGGATCGCACTCTCTGGAGCAGCACCAGTACCGCCGTCATAACCTGAAATAAGAACTGTCTGAGCACCTGCTTTAGCAACACCGCAGGCAATAGTACCAACACCAGCCTCACTTGCAAGCTTTACTGAAATATCAGCATTTTTATTAGCGTTCTTTAAATCGTAGATAAGCTGTGCCAAATCCTCAATAGAATAAATGTCATGATGAGGAGGAGGTGAGATAAGAGTAACACCAGGAGTTGAAAGTCTAGTATGAGCTATCCATGGCCATACCTTCTTTCCAGGAAGGAGACCGCCCTCACCAGGCTTTGCGCCTTGAGCCATTTTTATCTGTATTTCCTTTGCACTTACCAGATATTCACTAGTAACACCAAATCTACCAGAAGCAACCTGTTTGATTGCTGAATTCTTAATAGTACCAAGTCTTTCAAGAGTTTCTCCGCCTTCACCTGAATTAGAGCGTCCGCCGATTCTGTTCATGGCCTCTGCAAGACATTCATGTGCTTCCTTAGAAATAGAACCATAAGACATGGCACCAGTCTTGAAACGCTTTACAATAGAAGAAACCGGTTCTACCTCATCTATTGAAATAGGAGTAACATTTGAATAATCAAAGGTGAGAAGACCTCTTAAGGTGTGAGGTATCTTATCATCATCAACCAGTGCTGAATACTTTTTAAAGAGTTTGTAATCACCTGTCTGTGTAGCCTTCTGAAGCATAAGGATAGTCTCGGGATTGAACATATGATCCTCAGCACGGCTCTCAGCACGAAGCTTATGAGTTCCGCTTGTAGAAGTAACAAGATCAGTAGGAAGATCCATAGGATCAAAAGCAAGATCATGACGGTAGAGGACATCCTCTTCAATTTCCTTTAAGGTAATACCGTCTATTCTGCTTATGGTATTTGTAAAATATTCATCCACAACCTTTCTAGAGATACCAACGATTTCGAAAATCTGAGCACTCTGGTAAGACTGAATTGTGGATATTCCCATCTTAGAAGCAATTTTAACTACTCCGTGAAGAGTGGCGTTGTTGAAATCGTTGATTGCTGCGTGAGTATCCTTATCAAGAAGATTTTTATCAACTAATTCCTCAATACATTCCTGTGCGAGGTAAGGATTTACAGCCTGAGCACCAAAGCCTAAAAGAGTAGCGAAATGGTGAACGCTGTATGGCTCACCGCTTTCAAGGATAACAGAAAGCTGTGTGCGCTTCTTGGTACGTACAAGATACTGCTCAAGAGCAGAAACAGCAAGAAGTGATGGGATAGCAGTGTGGTTCTCATCGATGCCACGATCTGAAAGAATGATGATATTAGCACCATCTCTATATTTATTATCGCAATCATTGAACATCTTAGAAATGGCATGTTCGAGTGAAGTATTCTTATAATAAAGAATAGAAACAACAGCAGCCTTAAGACCAGGCATGTTCAAGGACTTGATTTTTAAAAGATCAATACTAGTTAAAATAGGATTGTTTATCTGAAGTACATGGCAGTTAGATGGTTTATCACTTAAAAGATTACCACTTGAACCAACATATACTGTGGTATCAGTAACAATCTCCTCACGAATTGCATCGATAGGAGGGTTAGTAACCTGAGCGAACATCTGCTTAAAATATTCAAACAATGGTCTGTGATGCTCAGAAAGAACAGCAAGAGGAGTATCAACACCCATAGAAGCAGTAGGCTCAGAGCCAAGCTTTGCCATAGGAAGGATTATGTCCTTTATACCTTCCCAGGAATAACCAAAGGCCTGATAAAGTCTGTTACGGTTTTCTTCTGAGCTTTCAAGAACCTTCTTATTAGGAATAGGAAGAGACTTTAAAGCAACAAGCTCAGAATCGAGCCATTCACCATAAGGATGGCTTACTGCATATCCGTTCTTTAATTCTTCATCATCCTTTATTCTTCCTGAAACAGTGTCAACTACAAGCATACGGCCAGGCATAAGTCTTGACTTTTTAACAATATGTTCTGGTGCGATATCAAGGACACCTACCTCAGAAGAAAGGATAAGACGGCTATCATCAGTAATGTAATATCTTACAGGTCTAAGTCCGTTTCTATCAAGAGTAGCACCAACAATGTCGCCATCTGAGAAGAGGATAGCAGCAGGACCATCCCAAGGCTCCATCATTGTTGCATAGTAATGATACATGTCTCTCTTAAGTCTTGGCATGTCTTCATTCTTATTCCAAGGCTCAGGAATAGTAAGCATAAGTGCCTTAGGAAGAGGGCAGCCACTGAACATAAGAAATTCAAGTGTATTATCAAGCATAGCTGAATCTGAACCGGTATTATCAACAACTGGAAGAACCTTTTCAAAATCAGTGCCTGAAAGAAGCTCAGAGCTCATTGTCTCTTCGCGGGCAAGCATTCTGTCGATGTTGCCTCTTATTGTATTAATTTCACCATTGTGAAGGATTATTCTATTTGGATGTGCTCTCTGCCAGCTAGGATCTGTATTAGTAGAGAAGCGAGAGTGGACCATTCCGATTGCAGACTCATAATCTTTATCTTCAAGATCTAAATAGAATCTGCGGAGCTGTCCAACGAGGAACATTCCCTTATATACAATAGTACGGCTTGAAAAAGAGCATACATAAGTTTCAGAATTAATTGACTGCTCGAATTCACGGCGGAGAACATAAAGCTTTCTATCAAAATCAATGCCTGTCTTAGTATTCATAGGAATCTTAACGAAGCACTGCCAGATAGAAGGCATGCAGCCAAGAGCTTTTTCACCAAGAATTTCACTATTGATAGGAACCTTTCTCCAACCAAGGAAAGGGATGCCTTCCTTTTCGAGAAGAATTTCAAGAAGTTTTTTATGACGAGCTCTCTTGACCTTGTCCTGAGGAAAGAAAATCATCGCTACCGCGTATTCGCGCTCAGGAGGAAGCTCGATACCAGCTTCTTTAGCAGCCTTAGAGAAAAAATTATGAGAAATCTGAAGAAGAATTCCAACGCCGTCACCAGTCTTTCCACTAGCATCCTTACCGGCACGGTGTTCAAGCTTTTCAACGATTTTTAATGCATCATCAACTGTAGAGTGGGTCTTACGACCTTTAATGTCAACAACACTGCCTATACCACATGAATCATGCATGATCTGATTTATAGGATCCGAACCCGAAGAATATTTACTTAGGTTAACACATTCATTGTTACACATATTCACAGCCCCTTTTTTAGAAAATTAAGTCAGAATTCAATTATAGCCATAATTAGATAAATTTATTTTTTTGAACAAAAAAAGGGCAACGACACCTATATAGGCGCCGTTGCCTCGAACTTGCGTGTATTGTATCGCAAAGATTTTTATTTGTCAAGAGGAAATTTGAAATTTTTTTGGGGATTTTTTTCCGTGTGTTTTTTTCTTCTAATTAACGCGGCCAAAAAACTTTTTTTTACCCAGACAAAAAATGTTTTTTGAGAAAAAAAACTGTTGACAAAATCAAAACCAGGTGCTATGATTTGAAATCATTAAAAAGGCAAAGGGGCCAGAAGAGTGCATAGTCTATCTTCTGACCCCTTTTTTGCTGCAAAAAAGGGGGAATGCGTATGTGTTCAATTATCGGATTTACTAGTAGAAAAGCAATAACTGAAGAAGAAGCCAAAAGATGTCTTGCAAAGACGATATCAAGAGGCCCTGACATGAGCCGCTTTGAAGAAGCAGGAAAAGGATGGCTTGGTTTTAATAGATTATCAATAATGGGACTTAATGAAAATGGAATGCAGCCATTTCACCATGGAGAAAGCAGTATAGTATGTAACGGTGAAATATACGGCTTTAGAAAAGAAAAGGATAATCTTATAAGTAAGGGATATAGCTTTGTTAGTGAATCAGATTGCGAAATCCTTCTTCCAATGTACAAGGAATATGGTCTTTCAATGTTTGAAAAACTCGATGCTGAGTATGCACTTATTATATATGATGCAGATAAGGAAAAATTCATTGCAGCAAGAGATCCGATCGGAATAAGACCTCTTTATTATGGTTATTTATCAGATGGCTCCATTGCCTTTGCAAGTGAACCTAAGAATCTTATCTCAGTATGCGCAAAGGTAATGCCATTCCCACCAGGACATTACTATGACGGCGAAAAGTTCGTGCAGTATAGAGATCCTGCAGATTCAGGAAAGCTTATCTTAGATGATGCAGACACAGCATCTAAAAAGATCCATGACCTTTTAATTAAGGGCATTGAAAAGAGACTTGATGCAGATGCACCGGTTGGCTTCCTTCTTTCAGGAGGACTTGATTCAAGCCTTGTTTGCGCAGTATCAGCAAAGATACTAAATAAGCCTATTAAGACCTTTGCAATAGGCATGGACATTGATGCTATAGACCTTAAGTATGCAAGACAGGTTGCAGAGTTTCTCGGTGCAGAGCATACAGATGTAATCATAACAAGAGAAGACGTAATAGAGGCACTTGATTTTGTAATCAAGACTCTTGGAACCTATGATATTACAACAACTAGAGCAAGCATGGGAATGTATCTTGTATGTAAGTACATACATGAAAATACAGATATCAGGGTAATTCTCACAGGAGAAGTATCTGATGAGCTCTTTGGATATAAATATACAGATTTTGCACCATCACCTGATGAATTCCAGATGGAGGCTGAAAAGAGAGTAAGAGAACTCCATATGTATGATGTATTAAGAGCTGACAGATGTATTTCGGTTAACTCATTAGAGGCAAGAGTACCATTTGGAGATCTTGATTTTGTTGATTATGTAATGAGCCTTAATCCTTCAGTAAAGATGAATGTTTACGGAAAAGGAAAGTATCTTTTAAGACATGCCTTTGAAGAGGATAAATGCCTTCCGGAATCTATTCTTCAAAGAGAAAAGGCAGCATTTTCAGATGCAGTAGGTCATTCTCTTGTAAATGATCTTAAAGAATATGCAGAAAGCTTCTATTCAGATGAAGAATTTGAAGAGAAAATAGCTAAATATGAGCATGCAAGACCATTTACAAAGGAAAGTCTTCTCTATAGAGAAATCTTTGAAAAGTATTATCCAGGACAGTCTGACATGGTAGTAGATTTCTGGATGCCAAACAAGAACTGGCCGGGCTGCAATGTAGATGATCCATCAGCAAGAGTACTTGCAAACTATGGAGCATCAGGACAGTAAAATATAATTATCACTCTGTCGTATAACTTTAAGTCGGGTCGGAGTAAGTACAGCCCAGTGAGTTATATGTAAAAAGCCTTTATATCATTGTCGAGGTGATGTCGGATTCCTTATATGGTAACAGTATAAGGATACGCATAACCGTACATTGTACGGCAGTATGACAAGGCGGGCTTTTTTCGCCCGTGGGTCATTTATAAAATAATATATGGATAAAAACATAAAACCATAGGAAGAAAGGGTTCGGATTTTATGGATAATAATTTACATGAGGAATGCGGTGTGTTTGCGGCATATTCCCTGTCAGGAGAGGATGTAGCGGCGTATATTTATTATGGACTGTTTGCACTCCAGCACAGAGGTCAGGAAAGTGCCGGAATATCCGTAAGTGATACCGGCGGAGAAAAAGGTAACATATGCTCGGTAAAGGGCATGGGGCTTGTAAATGAGGTGTTCGATAAGAAAAATCTAGAAACTCTAAAGGGAAATCTAGGAGTCGGACATGTAAGATATTCAACAACAGGTGCAAGCATACCTTCAAACATCCAGCCACTAGCTATTAATTACATCAAGGGAACACTTGGTCTTGCGCACAATGGAAATCTTGTAAATGCAGCAGAGCTGAAGCAGGAGCTAAGCTACACAGGAGCCATTTTCCAGTCTACAATAGATACAGAAGTGATTGCATATTTAATAGCAAGAGAGAGAATTAATACTAAAAACGTTGAAAGCGCAGTATTAAATGCAATGAAGAAGCTAAAGGGAGCATATTCACTCGTAATAATGAGCCCTAGAAAGCTTATAGGGGCAAGGGATCCGTATGGATTTAGACCATTAGTACTTGGAAAAAAGGATGATACCTATTTCTTTGCTTCAGAAACCTGCGCATTAGATGCCGTAAAGGCAGAATATGTAAGAGATGTTGAGCCGGGAGAGGTCGTGACAATCTATAAGGATAAGGTCACAGGAGAAACTGTCATCGAAAGTGATAAGACTCTTTGCGGTAGAAAGCATGCTCACTGTATATTTGAATATATTTACTTTGCAAGAGCTGATTCGGTAATAGATGGAATCAGTGTATATGATTCTAGAGTAAAGGCCGGGAAAATACTTGCTCAGGAGCATCCAGCAGAAGCTGATGTTGTCGTGGGAGTACCCAATTCGGGCCTTATTGCTGCGTACGGATATTCCATGGAAAGTAAAATACCGTACTGCATGGGCTTTGAAAAGAATTCCTATGTCGGCAGGACCTTCATAAAGCCATCTCAGACAATGAGAGAGGCAGGGGTAATGATTAAGCTTAATGCCATAAAGCAGGCCGTAAATGGAAAAAGAGTAGTAATGATCGATGACTCCATAGTAAGAGGAACGACCAGCGCTCAGATAGTAAAATTATTAAGAGATGCCGGAGCAACTGAGGTGCATGTAAGAATAAGCTCGCCTGAATTTTTATTCCCATGCTATTTTGGAACGGATGTACCAAGCAGCAAGGAGCTTGTAGCAACAGGAAAGAGCGTTGAGGAAATATGCAAAATAATCGGAGCAGATTCGCTTGGATATTTCCCCAATGATAGATTAAATGAACTTATAGACAAGACAGATGATTTCTGTGATGCATGCTTTTCTGGAAATTACCCTGAAGCAGCACCAAAGCACGATATCAGAAACCTATAAAAAAATTTTAGTTTTATATGTTTACGTTTTTGATTTTGTAACTATGAGTACGTTTAAAAAAGTCTAAAAGAAGGCTTTAAAGAAGGCTTTAAAGAAGGCTTTAAAGGAGGCTTTATGAAATATACTAAAATGCAAGGCTGCGGAAATGATTATATATATGTAAACTGCTTTGAGGAGAAGGTAGAAGACCCTTCGGCAGTTGCAATAAAGGTATCTGATGTAAGAAAGGGAATAGGTTCAGATGGACTTATTTTAATAACACCATCAGAAAATGCACCCTTCATGATGCATATTTTCAATGCAGATGGAAGTGAAGGAAAAATGTGCGGAAATGGTATAAGATGTGTTGGAAAATACATATATGACCATGGAATGTGCGGTGATAAGACAGAAATAAATGTAGACACTCTATCAGGTGTAAAAAAGCTCAAATTATTCGTGAATAAAGATACGAATAAGGTAGAAACCGTAAGGGTATATATGGGAAAGGCCATATTTAAGACATCTGAAATTCCTTTTAAGAGGGAAGCCATGGATTATAAAAATATCTCAGCAGAAATATCGGAGAGTGAAAACTATGTAAAGGCTAATAATAATGTAAAAGTTTCACTTTTAGATAGAGATTTTGAATTTACAGTGCTTTCAATGGGAAATCCTCATACCGTTACCTATGTTGAAGATACTGCTGAATTTGAAGTAGAAAAATACGGAAAGGTTTCTGAATTTCTAGAAATATACCCGGAAAGAGTAAATACAGAATTTGCCCATGTCTTAAATGAGCATGAGGTAAATATGAGAGTATGGGAGAGAGGTTCGGGTGAAACATACGCCTGCGGAACCGGAGCCTGTGCAACTGCTGTTTCGACCATAGTAAATAAAATGGCCAAATCTCCTGTAACAGTACATATGCTCGGAGGAGATGTTGTTATTGAATACGATGAAGAAACCAGAGATGTTTATATGACAGGCCCGGCAGAGACAGTATGCGAGGGTGAGTATTTTTATTAATTAGCTAGGAAAATGTAATTGTAATTTTGAGAAAAAAAGGAGGCAAATAATGTTTACACCAAATAAAAACTATCTTAGATTACAGGGCAGCTATCTTTTTTCAACAATAGGAAAAAAGGTAAGAGAATATAAAGAGGCAAATCCAGATAAAAGAGTAATAAGCCTTGGAATAGGAGATGTTACACTTCCACTTTGCCCTGCAGTAATAAAGGCAATAAATAAAGCAACAGAGGAAATGGCTCATGCTGGTTCATTCCGCGGTTATGCACCTGATCTTGGATATGAATTTTTGAGAAGTGCCATAGTAGCAAATGACTATAAGGCAAGAGGATGTGATATTGAAATTGATGAAGTATTTGTATCTGATGGTGCAAAGAGCGATTCAGGAAATATTTCAGACATCTTTGGAGACAATAACAAAATAGCAGTCTGCGATCCTGTTTATCCTGTTTATGTTGATTCAAACGTAATGGGCGGAAGAACAGGAGAGTATAATCCGGAAAAGGAAGGCTTTGACGGAGTTGTATATATGCCATGTACAGCAGAAACAGGCTTCCTTCCAGTTATTCCAGAGGAAGTTCCAGACATCATTTATTTATGTTTCCCAAACAATCCTACAGGAGGTACAATTACAAAGGATGAGCTTCAAAAATGGGTAGATTTTGCCATTGAAAAGAAGGCACTTATCATATATGATGCAGCTTATGAGGCTTATATCACAGAAGAAAACATTCCTCATTCAATATATGAATGCGAGGGTGCTAAAAAGTGTGCGATAGAGCTAAGAAGCTTTTCAAAGAATGCAGGCTTTACAGGAACAAGACTTGGCTTTACAGTAGTTCCAAAGACTCTTACCTATGATGGAGTATCTCTAAATCAGCTCTGGGCAAGGAGACACGGAACAAAGTTCAACGGTGCGCCATATATCATACAAAGAGCAGGAGAGGCTGTTTATTCAGAGGAAGGAAAGAAGGAGACTAAAGAGCAGGTTAAGTATTATCTTGATAATGCAAAGATAATAAGTGATGGTCTTGCTAAGGCGGGATATACAGTCTTTGGAGGAAAGAATGCTCCATATATCTGGCTCAAGACACCTGATAACATGAAGTCATGGGAATTCTTTGATTATCTCTTAGAGGAAAAGAATATAGTAGGAACTCCAGGAGTAGGATTTGGACCACACGGCGAAGGATATTTCAGACTTACTGCCTTTGGAACCAAGGAAAACACAGAAACTGCAGTAAAGAGAATTACAGGACAGTAAAGAAAACTACAGGACAGTAAAGAAAACTACAGGACAGTAAAGAAAACTACAGGACAGTAAAGAGAATTACTGGCAGGTAAAGAGAATTACAGAAAATTTAGTAAATAGAAATAAAATAATAAAAGAGGCTATGCAAGCTGCGTAGCCTCTTTTTGATGGTTAATCTTAAATGCCATTGTTTAAATTAAGCCCACTTATCCTGTGACTTAGGAATGCGGATATCAGGAAGGAGTTGCTGTGAGTGAAGGAACCACTGATTGCCCTTGCGTCTGCACTTAACATCTCTTTCTGAATCAGCACCGCTAGACTTAAGCTTCATGACTGCGTAATTATCTTCCTGGTAGGAATAAGGGTTTGTTTTAATTGTAATTGTAAATGGTTCGGAAGGAGTATAATCATTTTCAGGTGAAGTTCCGGCAAAATAAGAAAATGGCTTATAATATTTATTTCCCATAAAACGATCCTTTAAGAAGGACTTATCGTAAGTTGAAAGCTCTTCTGGTCCCATAAGATAGTTGATCATTTCAATACCGATTTCAGGTGCAGCAGCATATGCGCAAAGAGCAAGAACTGTAAGAGCTGCTGTCTTAAAAGGTGAATCTAAGGATGCTTCAGGAAGAGCCTGTAACTGAGCTAGGCTTTCTGGAAGTGCACTGAAGGTAAAGGTCTTTGGACCTTCCTCTTTAACGTAAGTGCTACTAGCTGGAGCGGCATCTGCTGCTGGAGCTGGTTTCTTAAGATTATCAAAAATACTCATTTCCAATCCTCCTTAATGATATGTTTTATAATAATTATTTTTCTAAAATAATACAAATGAAACAATACTATTATAAATTATAAATAAAAGTAAATCAAGATATATTTTCTGTTTTGCAACAAAGAGATAGTAAAAAAATAATAAAAAAAATACAACCTTTGACAGCTTGAAATGATTGTGGTATAATCAGATAATAAAAAAACAGAGGCAGATAGTAAGATGAAACTAAGAAAAATTGTTGTCACTTTAGCGCTTACTTCAATGCTTTTAGCGAATGTTACAGCAGGTGAAATTAAGGCTAAGGAAAGCAGGGCGAATTCAACTGCGAGTGAGTCTGTGTCATCAGAAACTGAGAAGAGTGAAGAAAGCAGTTTGGAAGATGATAAAAATAAAAAAGGCATAGATGTAAATGAATATATAGGAGAATCTGCATTTATAGGAAGCAGCATAGGAATAGGCCAAAGAATGTACTTTAACAGGCAGGGAAAGGGATTTTTAGGAAATCCTACAATGCTTGTAGTGGGCTGTTATTCCTTTTATAATGATACCCGCCCTTCGGGCCAGATAACCTATACAGCGCCGGATGGAACCGAGGTTACCGACATGGCTAAAAACCTCATAAAGCTAAGCGGTGTAAAAAGAGTATTTGTTAATATGGGCACTAACGACATATACATGGGCGCTAAAAAAACAAGCGAAAAGTATAAGGAATATCTTAAGGGCATAAGAGAAGAAAATCCTGAAGTGGTGATTTTCGTAGAAAGCATGACTTATGCAACAAAAAGTACCTATGAAAATGAGAAAAAGTATTTTAGTGATGCCAGCATAGATGAATATAATTCAATAATGGAGCAGTACTGCGCAGAAAATAAGGATATGTACTATATCGACGTAACATCGCAGATGAAGGATGCAGAAGGCGGTCTTGCGGCAAAATACTGCAGTGATGGTTATGTGCATATCAGCTTTGAGGGGTATAGGGTCTGGACCGATAAATTGGTTTCTTATGTTGAAAATCTTATAAACACTGAGAATAAGGCAAAAGAAGCTGTTGATAAATACCTGAGAAAAGGAACAGAGGGCTATTACAGATGGGCAGCCCAAAAGGTAGACTTATTAAAGGACGGTACCGTAAAGGATGCGCTTCTTGCAAAGCTTGAAGGTAAGCATCTTGAGATTACTGTAAGCAGTGCTCAAAAGGCCTTTGAAAGGTACTCACAGACAGGGCTTGAAGAGGATTATCAGGAGGCTTTGAAGCTGATAGCCCTTGTGAGTGATGAAGAGCTTTTTGAAGAATACAGATGTCAATTAGCGCATGAGCATCTTAACAAAATAGGACAAAAGGTGCTTGAAATACGTAACCGCTAATAAAAAATTGTTAGTGTATAATTTTCGTTGGCAAAAGAAAATCTTACAAGTTATATACTTGAAAAATGGGATGATGAAATCGAAAATTCTTATCGGGCAGCATCTGAACTATACGTGATGGATAACCGCCCGGCTTGACGGGGGGTGCTATACCCTGTCATGTTCGGAGGTTTCTTTATATTCAAAAATACAAAAACGGAGGTACACATTTTATTATGAAGATCAAGAAGAAAATCCTTTCCCTCGCCCTCGCGGGCACAATGGTGCTTGGTCTGATGCCGGGGATGACCATGACCGCGCTGGCGGCGGACAACGTCAGCACCTACACCCTGCAAATCCCCTCAACGCTGAATGTCAGCGCGGCGGGCTGGAACGCGACCAGCGGCCTCACCGCGGCGGTCACGTCCGGCGACACATTTGACAGCGGCAAGAAGCTGTCTGTAACCGCCAGCTCCGCGAATAGCTGGTTGCTGGTGTCCGGCAGCAATTCCGTCGGCTACAATCTGGCGACGGCCACAGGCACTTACAGCAGCTCGGCAACGCCCACTTCATGGGAGTTTACCGCAGCAGAGCTGAACGCCAGCGGCGGCACGAACAAAGCGATGGGCATTATCGTGGACGATTACAGCTCCAAGCCCGCAGGCACCTACCAGGACACAGTGACCTTTACAGCAAGCGTGGAGATCGTTGCGTCGGCTGGTCCGAAGACAGCGGTCGCATACAGCTTCGACGATGCCAACAGTCCGTCGCTGACCGCTGGCTCACGCGTCAGTTTCGACTATACTAAGACATCGGTCATTACATCTACGATATTCCTGAATGCTTATAACAACGACAACGGCGACCCCGGAGCTTCTACAATATCCCTGGGCAACACCGATCTTTCAGGCGAGAATTGGACGCTGGTCTTTGAATGGGCAGCGAACGGGGGAGCTAACAGAAAGGTAGGCCACACAATTCTTAAATCCGGCGACACCACTCTTTTCGATATCGTCGATAATTCTAATTGGAATACAGCTAACCAGTTGACCTACGGTTCTTCATCGGTTGACCTTTCCGTGCCTGCTTGTAATAAGTCCAACCGCTTTAAGAATTCAACCGGCGATCTGTACAACACAACCGACTACTGGTATCATTTTGAAGTAACGGGAACCTCCACCGGTGTCTATCTGACGGTGACCAATTCCAGTTCCCAAGCTGTGATCGTTGACAGCGCCAAATTGTCGGAAACGAATGTCAATCCCACAGCGCTGAGCATCGAACCCAGCTGCGGCGGAGCCATAGGAATTGACGAGCTGTCGCTGACCTATGGTGAATAGCAAGTACGGGTCGGTTCCGGTCAGAGTGATGACTGTACTTGCGATGTTGCTGACAATGGTGATGTGACGCAAAGCACGCTGACTACTGACCAAAGGAGGACGGTATATTCATTATGGGTATGAGATGCGGTTGCAAAAACATAAAAGGTAGTGAGCCTATGAACCGAAAACAAAAGATCCTTGCGGTCTTTCTCGTCATTGCCCTTGCGCTCCTGCTCACCGCCTGCAGCGCGGGCGGCGACAGGGTGGAGCGGTTCGCGGAAGGCGCTCCCGGCAGCGGTGAGAACATCGCCATACCGGGCTATGAAAAGCTGGACTTCGCAGCGGGCAAGACCGCGCAGAACGTGAACCTCAAAAACCCCGCGGAGAACGCCTGCACTTTCGTCCTCAGCCTCACGTTGGACGACGGCACGACCCTCTGGACGGGCAAGGCGCTCTCCCCCGGCGAGGCGTTCACCCGAATCACGCTCACAAAGGCGCTGGACGAAGGGGAATACGCCGCAACGCTCCATTACGACTGCTATACCATCGAGGACAACCAGCCGCTCAACGGAGCGGAGATCAAATTGACGCTTGAAGTGAAATAACCAATAATAAGAGGTGTGAATATGAAAATAAAGAGATTTTTGAGCATACTGCTCAGCCTTGTGCTTGTGCTCGGGATGCTTCCCGGCATGAGCCTGACCGCGTTCGCGGATGGCAACACGACTACGATCAACGGCAGCGGGACAGAAACTAAAACAGGTCAAATGACCATAACGCTGGTGATTCCTGAACCTGTCACCGGCGTGACCCTTTCCCCGGACACTACGCAGACCATCAATGTGGGCAGCAGCGTCGCTTTCACCGCCACCGTTGCTCCCGACGGCCCTACGGACAAGACGGTGAAGTGGAGCACGACCGGCGGCGTGACACTGTACTCCGATGAAAATTGCACCGCGGGCAATGAAATCGGCACAGACGCCACCTCCACCCTGACCGTTTACGCCAAAGGCGAGTCGGCAGGCAGCGCTACAGTCACTGTTACTACTAACGATGGTGCTAAGACCGCAAGCTGTGATGTTACGGTGAACGCGGCGGCCGTAACAGAATATACGATTTTCTTCACTGATGCACTTGGCTGGGGTGACATACATGTCTACTATTGGGACAACGGCGCAGAGTGGCCCGGTGTTGCAATGGATAAGAGCAGTGTCAACGAGTACGGCCAGCAGGTCTATACCGCTGTGCTTCCCGCAGCTGTTAATGGCATAATCTTCAACGGCAACGGCAATCAGACCGTAGACATTACAACCGGTATCTCGAACGAAGCACACTGGAGATCCATAGACGAGAAGGAAGGCAACAACTACAAGGTCGAGAGCATTGGCGGCGCAGTTGCACCTGCCGCTCACACCCACGACGACATTTCCTTCACCGCATGGACTGCTACGGACAGCATGCCCACCGAGGCGGGAAACTATTATCTGACAAATGACGTGACTTTAGGCAGCACCTGGAACGTCCCGACGGGCATAACCAATCTTTGCCTGAACGGGCATGCGATTAAGTCAATCGGTGATCACAGGATGATGGAGGTAGGGGCAGGAGTCACGCTGAGCCTGTATGATGAAGGGGCAGGAGTACACAAATATACCCTTAACGGCGATGGACTTGCCGTGGTAGATGACAATGCCACCGGTGAAAACGTAAAGACGTTTGAAGGGGGCTATCTCACAGGTGCTTATGCTTATAATTTAACCGGCGCATGTGTTTTGGTAAAAGATGGCGGAATCTTTAATATGCACGGCGGTACGATGATCGGAAATTATGCTGCTAATTATGCTTTCGGCGGCGCAGTAAGCGTTCAGGCATCACGCTTTGAGATGACCGGCGGAAAAATGATCGGAAACGTAT